>Ga0302322_100001884_pt1 | contig 17510 bp, 10 predicted proteins | sample Fen_T0_2_FD_203757 | JGI IMG/M metagenome (GOLD analysis project Ga0302322, IMG submission 203757) | Peat permafrost microbial communities from Stordalen Mire near Abisko, Sweden - Fen_T0_2 | ecosystem: Environmental > Terrestrial > Soil > Wetlands > Permafrost | place: Sweden: Abisko... | reverse complement strand
CCAGCTGCTATGGTCAGTATACTGATCAGTCTGTGATTTTTTGTAAACTGCTTTCTTCGGGCTGAATGGGCCTGAGTATGTCTGGTCACGAATCCAGTCTGAACCTGTGTGTAGTCCCCAATCCCAGTATGGAATACCTCTTCTGCCTACTGTCCAGTCAAGTCTTGGATCAAGTGGTTTTGCATCTGGCGTAAAAGCTGCAGTTAATGCAATACCCTGGTCATTTTTAACAGGATCAAGATTATAGGAATTGTCGAGAAGTGGTAATCCGGCTGAAGTTCTGAATGAATTTACAAACTCCTGGGTCGGATCGAAGAATCCGCAGCAACCGCCTGGAGATGTACCGCTCTTATAAGGGAAGTTCAATACCTCACCGGTAGAGGAGTTCCATGCGCCTGAACCATCATTTACAGAATACTGAACTGTATATATTGATTCAATACCGTTACGGTTTGCAATATCAAAGTTTTCACCGAATGTTGGAGCAAGTCCGAAGGCAGCACCATTAGGTTTTGTACCATTAGCCCTGACATCATTAAGAAGTGCTAAAGCACCGGCATAGTCGTGATTAATCTGCATCTCTGCTTTTGCAAGCAATACTTTCACAACAGCTCCGTTGAATTTACCTATAGCTCCCATATTATTCGGAAGATCTGTGCCTGCACCAAGATCAGCAAGAATCTGTGGACCAATATCAGCCGTATTGGGTGCACTTCCCGGATCAGTAACTGTTTCATCAATATAAGGCACTTTCACCCACATTCTCCAGGCTTCAAAATGATACCATCCACGAAGAACTTTGGCTTGTTTATTGTACAAGTCAGCCTGTGCCTGGGTAATTTTGTTAGCGGCTAATGCTTTATTGGTGATAATAATAAGGCTGTTACATCTTGAAATAGCTTCATAAACCTCTCTCCACTTGTAGTTCAGGTAGGGGTTTGTAGCTGTTTCAGAGAATGTCTGAAGCGGGTTGATGTCAGGCTGGTCGCCACCATCAGTTCCTTTATTGGCTTCCATACCACGTATTGAGCCATATACCCAGTTGCTGGCAGTAGTTTCCCACCCATCAGCAAATTGAGAAGACACGCCGTCGATCATCGAATAAGAGCCTACCAGAAGAGCATCAAGCCCTTTAGTAGTCTGCAATAAGGTCTGATCCAAGCTGCCTGTCGGAGCGACAGTAAGAAAATCACTCTTGCAGGAGCCCCATGTTCCGAGCACTGCAACGATTAAGATTAATATAATATACTTTCTTTTCATATTATAAAATTATTTCAAATTAAAAATTAATGTTGAGACCGAAAACATAAGTCTTCACAAGTGGATAGTTACCTGTGTCAGATCCGAAAGCTCTGTCATCACCACCAAGTTCAGGATCAAGTCCGGAGTATTTGGTAACAGTGAAGAGATTGAGTGCCTGAACATAAACCCTGATGGATTTAATGCTGATCTTGCTTAAAACGCCTTCAGGAATAGTATAACCTAACTCCAAGCTTTTCATTCTTGCATATGATCCGCTTTCAAGATAATAGCTGCAAACCTGAGTGTTGGTTGAGAAATTTGACACGTTTGTAGCAATAGGTGTTTTTGCATTCAGGTTACTTGGTGTCCAGCTATTGTAAAGAAGGTCTTTACTCTTTTCACCCTGGAATGATGGCCAGAAATCAGTAAAATATCTGTTGGAATTAAAGATGTCAGCGCCATATGATCCATAGATAAATGCTGAGAGATCAAAATTCTTGTAACTGAATGCAAGGTTAAATCCATAAGTGAATTTTGGGTTTGGATTCCCAATAAACTGCCTGTCAGCAGGAGTAATTACGCCATCGCCATCGGTATCAGCAAATTTGAAAAATCCCGGTGCGGCACCGTCCTGTTTTGCAGAAGCTGTAACATCAGCTGCATCCTGGAAGAGACCAACAACTTTATAACCAAAAAATGCAGACATCGGATGTCCAACCTGGTTTCTGTTATTGGCGCCTATCCTTGTTGTACCACCACCATAATCGAAGAATGGAACACCTTCTGCGATTTTGTCAATATTGTTTTTATAGGTAGTAACTACAACACTTCCGTCGAAGCCTAAATCGCCCCACTTATCTTTGAATGAAAGTTCAGCATCGAATCCTTTATTAGACATAGCAGCGATGTTTATATATGGTGCTGAGGCAGCGCCTGCTGCTCCCGGCAATTCCGGAGCAAATAAAAGATCGCTGGTTTTCTTCTGGTACCAGTCGAATTTGATACCAATTTTATTATTCAGCATACTTGTTTCAAACCCGATATCGGTTGTTGTGTTGGTTTCCCATTTTGCATTCGGGTTACCGATACGTGTTGGGCGGAATCCCTGTACTGAAGAGGTAAACGTACCATTGATATCATAGAATGAAGTTGATTGTGAACCTCCGTATGCATAGAACTGGTTCTGTGGTGAAACAGCAAGCTGGTTACCCATAGTCCCATACGAACCCCTGATTTTAAGGTCATTAATAAAGGTGATTCCTTTGAAGAATTCTTCTTCACTTACGCGCCATGCAGCAGAGAATGATGGGAATATACCATAACGGTTAGTAGATCCAAACCTTGATGAACCATCACGACGAACAGTTGCACTTAGCATGTACCTGTCCATGAGTGAATAGTCAACTCTAAGGAACTGTGACAATAAAGTAGTAGGAGTATAAAAACCACCATTTGCGTCTTGAACCAGGGCGCCATTGCTCAATGATCGGTAAAGTGGATCATCTGTAAAATAGTTTCCACGAACCCCGGTCAAATCACGACCCATTCCATATTTTACTGCTTCATAACCGGCAACAGCAAGAATCTTATGCTGTCCGAATGTTTTATCAAGAGTAATTGTGTTGGTCCAGTTCCAGTCACTGCCAAAATATGAATTTTGTGTTAAACTGTTTGTGAGGGTGTTTTCAGAGTTTTCATATGTAGCCTGACCGTAGCCAACTCCACTTCCGGTGTAGAATGTACCTCCTAAAAGGGATTTGAAGCTCAGACCCTGGAGAATCTTGATATCAACAAATGCACTTCCTATTGCACGGCCGCTCCAGTAAGAATTATCTTTAGCCCTTGTTAAGTTAGCAACAGGGTTGGTAGCGTTACCTAACCTTGCAGCAATACCTGATCCACCGTAGTCACCTGCAACGAATGTGTGTGATAATCCAACAAAATCAGCGCCAGTCCAATAAACAGGAATAATAGGTTGTTCCCTTTGTGCCATTGATATAGGGCTGCCTTCACCAAGGTTTGAAACTCCAAGGCTTGTACTGTATTCAGCAGTAAAGTTTTCGCCGATCTTAACATGATCTTTCAGGAATGAAAATTCAGAGTTGAATCTCATGGTATATTTATCCTGGTTTGTGTGAATAATGATACCATCCTGCTGACGAACACCAATACCTGCAAAGAATTTAGAATTGTCACTTCCACCTGATAAGGTAATGTCATGATTCATCAAAGGAGCAGTATGGGTCATTGCTTTATACCAGTTTGTATTTGCAGCCCAGCTTGGCAAAGTTGGTGAAGCAGCTGCAGAAGATCCGTAGATAGGATGAATTTCAGTAGGAGTCTTATCATTAGCATATACCAGCCACTGAAGGTTAGCATATTCCTGAGTATTTAACAGGTTATCGGGGCCACTGCCGGGATCCTGTGAACCATACTGCATGCTGTAGGTTACTTTCGTGCCTTTAGCACCTTTTCTTGTTGTTACGATGATAACACCGTTTGAAGCTCTGGAACCATAAATTGAAGCGGCTCCTGCATCTTTCAGAACGGAAATTGATTCAACATCATTGGGGTTCATTGTAGAGATGTCCTGTGTTGGAACACCATCAACAACATAAAGAGGATCGTTGTTTTCAAATGAGCTGAATCCCCTGATCCTTACCTTGGATGTAGCACCCGGTTGTCCGTTACCGATAACAGTAACACCTGAAGTACGTCCCTGTAAGGCGCTGGTTACGTTACCCGTCGGGATAGCCGTAAGTTTTGCGGGTTCAACAACTCCAACTGAACCGGTAAGGTCCTTTCTTCTCTGAGAGGTGTACCCTGTTACAACTACTTCCTGTAGTGCGCGGGTGTCAGAAAGAAGAACCATATCGATAACTGATTGTGTACCGACAACTACCTGTTTGGTTGAATAACCGATAGATGAAAACAAAAGTACTGAAGTTGGACCAGGTACTTTTATAGTGTAAGAACCATCCGCGAGAGTAATCGCTCCGATTACTGTTCCCTGGACTGTAACGTTCACACCTGGCAGAGGTCCTTCGCCTTCAGCAGTGACCTTCCCGGTTATGGTCTTTTCCTGAGCAAAAATAATGCTCGAAGAAAGAACCATGCTGAGAAAAAACAGCGCAATGCGCCGTAAATTGGTTGAAATTTGCATAGTCAGTCGTTTTTTAAACATGTTAGTTAAAAGGGTTTATAATATAAAACAAGCATTTACTTCTTCAACAAAAGGTTATAGTTTCACGAATAACGAAGGTAGAAATTAAAACTTCAATTGCAACATTTTCGTTAATTTTTTTTAACAAATATTCCTATAAGACAAAATATTTAAAATTCAGCTAATTCATTGTTTTGGTGTATTTTACACAATATTTTACTGAAATAATTCACAATTTAATTTAGAACTATTCTACACAAGTTGGTTCCTGAGGAAATGTATTAATAAAAAATTTCTAAATTTTATATTATTGTTATTAAGCGGAAGACGTTTGAATTAACAGCTATATAATATAATGGTATATGGAATTTATTTGCTGGTTATGTCTTGAGTTTGCTATGCCACATAGGTATATCGGGACCCGGTTCCTCGCTGAAGTCTAATGAAAACAATTAATAAATCACAGAGTATATAAAACTTAAAGTATGTTCATTGAGGGTATGTTTTTGATTTTCAATCCACGAAGTGGCTGAATATGAATAACCCCCGGTGAAGCCGGGGGTACAGGCAACCTACTGATTTAAAGCCCTGAAAGGGCTTAATATAGTTTTCAGGAACAAATGATAGCCAGTCTGCAAAATTGATGAAAAGTAATTTCCGGAATTATTATATTCAGCTCCTTCAGAGCTGCAAAAGGTGACTGGACACCCTCCCCTGGTTGCACCAGGGGTTATTCATATGGGGCTCTTTCAGAGCCATTTGTCATAAAACCTGGTGTGTAATTTTGTATAGATATCTGGAATTGACATGGCAATTAGGTGGTTATGCATGGAGAAATTTCATTCTTAAATACAAAAATAGCCTCTACTCTTTTTACTGCCAAATAATGTATATTTGTCTAACTAATATTAACATAACAGAAAAAATCCAAAGCTTCGCGATAACGAATGAAATATTAGTGCATATAATATAAGGTATATATTTATTTTATCTGAAATCAATGAAGATATTGATTGTCGAAGATGAACCTAAGGTTGCATCATTTTTAAAAAATGGTCTTGAAGAAAACAATTATACTGCTGAAATTGCATATGATGGTTTGTCTGCTGAAAAACTGGCAAAACGCAATATGTATGATCTCTTCATACTCGATATAATCATCCCGGGAATGAACGGTCTGGAACTTTGCAAAAAACTCAAAAAAATAAACTCCGCCTTACCGGTTCTGATGCTTACTGCACTGGGTACAACCGACGATAAAGTCATTGGATTTGATGCCGGAGCGAATGACTACCTGGTAAAGCCATTTGAATTCAGGGAACTGCTTGCCAGAGTTAAGGCATTACTCAGGAAACCCAATCAGTCAGATGAAAAAATAAATATTCTTGTTGTAGGTGATGTGGAACTTGATCTGGAGAAAAAAGTTGTCAGGAGGGGAAACACTTACATCGACCTTACTGCTAAAGAATTTTCCCTTCTTGAATACTTTATGAGGAATGCCGGAAGAGTACTGTCAAGGATCGATATCGCTGAAAAGGTCTGGGACATCAAGTTTGATTTCGGAACTAATGTTGTGGATGTTTATGTGAACTTTCTGCGGAAGAAAATTGATAAAGGACACGATAAGAAAATGATCCATACCAGGGTTGGGTTTGGATATGTATTCGGGGAGGTGTGAGGCGTAGGGCGCAGGGCACAGAGCACAGAGCGAAAAGAAAACTGACACACAGTTAACACAGATTCAAAGATTAACATAGATTTAAAAGCCCCCCTTGGGGGGTTTGGGGGTGAAAAATAAGGAGCAGTAAAGTAATGCAGATAAGGACAAGATTGACGCTACAATTCCTGTTGTTAGGAGGAGCAATAATGATTATTGCTTCGATCGCTATCTACTTTTCCTCTGCCAAATTCAGGGAAGATGCTTTTCATAACCGTCTAAGGACTAAAGCTATAAGTACAGCCACCCTCCTTTTCAGCACAAATAAGGAGGATGCTGATCGCGTTTTGAAAAATGAGAAGAACGCAATGGGAAATCTTCAGAATGAGAAAATTATAATCATAAATTATAATAATGATGTCGTATATAGTTCAGATGAAAATGGTGAAATAAAAATAAATAATAGTGTCCTTGAACAAATAAGATTAGGTTATAAAGTGACCTATAAACAGGCTTCATTTGATGTGATTGGGACTTTATTTTTCACTACATATGATCGTTTCGTTGTTTTAGCTGCAGCCAACGATATTGAAGGGTTCTTACATCTTGAGAAATTAGAATTCATATTAATTGTGGTATGCCTGATCAGTCTTTTGTTGTTTTATATTGCCGGCTGGTATTATTCGGGCAGAGCGCTTAGACCCATTTCAGCGGTTGTAAATAAGGTTGAAGATATCTCTATCACAAGTCTCAATTTACGGGTTTTTGAAGGAAATGGAACTGATGAGATCGGCAGACTGGCAAAGACATTTAATAAAATGCTTGAGAGGCTTGAAACATCTTTTGCAATGCAGAAGAATTTTATTGCAAACGCATCACATGAGCTCAGGACTCCTCTTACATCGATAAATGGACAGCTAGAGGTATTGATGATGAAGGATCGTTCTGGAACTGAATACAAGGCAGCTCTTGAATCTGTACTTGATGATATCAAATCACTGATCGATCTTTCGAACAGACTACTTTTAATTGCCCGGACAAGCGCTGAAGGTCCGGTGCATTTCAACAAAAAGATCAGAATTGATGAAATTCTCTGGCAGGCTCAGGAGGAGATAATGAAGTTCAACAATGATTACAGGATCAATATTTCCATAGATAACTCACTTACTGATTCTGACCAGATGATTGTTGTCGGTGACGAGAGCCTGCTTAAAGTAGCTGTTTCAAACATTATTGATAATGCCTGCAAATACTCGCCAAACCATACAGTTGATATAAAGTTATGTCACGTTGAAAAAATTATCGAGGTAGTCTTCGAAGATAAGGGAATAGGTATATCAAAGGAGGATCTGCAGAAAATTTTTGAGCCCTTTTACCGCGGAGCCAATACTATTTCAATTTCAGGAACAGGAATAGGACTTCCTCTTGTAAATCAGATAATTAAAAACCATAACGGAACTGTAAAAATCTCATCCGAGATCGGTAAGGGGACAGTTGTAAATATTATGCTGCCGACAGTGTGATGGTCCCAACTCTTCTTGTGAGTTTGCCCCCCTGCCCCCTTCTCCGATTAAAAAACCCATCCCCCATCCCCTTCCCTTAATTCTAAGGGAAGGGGGGTAATCGGTTATATATTAGATGTTTTCGCCCTTCCCTTATTGTTTAAGGGAAGGGACGGGGAAGGGTTAAGAAGGAATAGGGATTAAAGGGGGTGAGTACAATAATTATTCAAACTTTAATCCTTTTTTAATCTCATTTTAATGACCGTTTAATAGCAGGTGATTAACATTGCATGGGTTAGTTATTTAAAACAAGGGTTTATCTTTTTAAGTAGTTTGCATAGTCAGTTTTTTAAAAGTTTAAGGTTTAAGATTGCCAGGTTGATCCCGGCAGTTAATTAAGGTAGTAGGTTTTACAAATGAGGTCGTAGGGTTTACGGGTATTTTATAATTACTATATTTACGGCCTTTTAATTTGCAGAACCTATTATATTTTTAACTCAATGAAGAGAATAATAGAAATATTATATTCATAAAAAGATAACCTGACTATGATGCTTTTAAGAAAGAAGTTTTGCAGCAATTTATTTGAATCCGGGTGCCTGACCTTCCTTTTCATGTCTTTGCTAACATTTGGCTCATGCCAATCCAATAATAAATCCTCTCCCAAATCTGTTGCACTCCCTCCGGCTGCAAACGATGATTATTTTCAGGAGATCGGAAAAGAGATCGGAATTGATTTTATTCACTCAATAGGAGATAAAGAACTGAGCAACATTGTCGAATCAAGCGGCGCAGGAGCCGCTTTTCTTGATTATGACCAGGACGGGTATATTGATTTGTATGTCTGCAACGGAACCTGGCTCAAAGGCTTAAGCAGCGGTGAAAAACCGGCCGAATTACCTCACAACCATTTGTATCGCAACCTTGGAAACGGCACTTTTGAGGATGTTACTAAGAAAGCTGGAGTCGGTGGTCCATGGTACAGCATGGGAGTTACAGTCGGAGATTATAATAATGATGGTTATCCCGATCTATATGTCAGTAATTACGGAACTAATGTTCTCTATAAGAATAATGGCAATGGTACATTTACAGATGTCACCAGTCGTGCAGGCGTTGGCGGAAAAGAAACCGATTTCAATACCGGAGCAGTCTGGCTCGATTATGACAACGACGGTTTCCTTGATCTTTATGTCGGCAAGTACCTGAATTTTGATCCTAATTATAAGTATTATTATGCTCCTGATGGCTTTCCGGGCCCGATGGCGTACGACGCCGAGCCGGATGTTCTATATCATAACAATGGAAATGGCACCTTTGAGGATGTGACAAAAAAAATGGGAATCAATGACATGGATGGAAGAGCTATGGGTGTTGGCGCCGCAGACTATGATGATGACGGTTTTGTTGATATTTATGTAGCCAATGACCATTCGATGAACTATCTCTGGCATAATAATGGCGGAAAAGGTTTTACAGATGTTGGTACACCATCTGGAACTGCATTCGGCCAGTCAGGAGAATCAGCCGTAAGCATGTCAGTGGATTTTGCAGATTATACCGGATCGGGACGAATGGATATGTTTATTTCAGATGATAAGTACTGCAGGCTCTATGAAAATATGGGTAACGGGATATTCACCGATAAGTCCTATCCTTCAGGTATAGCTATGCCGGCCGGACAGTTTGTCGGCTGGTCCTCCTCATTCATTGATTATAATAATGACGGGCTTATGGATATCTACAAAACAAACGGTGCACTTAAACATCTCTACGGCCAGGAAGATCAGCTCTTTGAGAATACTGGCGATGGTAAATTCAAAGATGTGTCGACCGAAATGGGTAAATACTTTATGCAAAAACTGGTCGGGCGCGGAGCCTGTTTTGGTGATTATGATAATGATGGTGATATAGATGGATATATTGTTAATCTTAATGATCGGGGTGCTTTTCTCCGTAACAATAAAGGCAATAGCAATAACTGGATAATTCTTAATCTGAACGGGACAACTAGTAACAGGGACGGAATTGGTGCCAGAATAAAACTGACAGCAGGAGGTAAGGTGTATGTTACTCAGAAAAAAAGCACAACAGGTTACCTTTCACAAAATGACCCGCGTATCCATTTTGGACTTGCTAAAAACACAATGATTGACAAAATCGAGATACAATGGCCATCGGGTAAATTACAAGTGCTTGAGAACATCAAGGTCAATCAGATTCTTCCTGTCAAAGAACCGCAAAAATAGCCGCGTGATGAAAAAACAAAGAACGACCATACCCTTCCTCTCTATAATGGCCATTGGATTTTTCTGCCTCATTTTTTCATCCTGCGGGGAAAAGAATAAAGAAGGAATGATCATTTTTACACGGAGTCAGGTAAAATCAAATAGTGTGACATTCGATAAATCTGATTCGTGGAGGTATATGACCCAGGCACAGATTATGGAATTAAACCCTGAAAAACCGGATACAACAGTAAAAATCCTGACCGGAAATTTCTATTCGGCTCATTCTCCTGAAATTTCCTATGATGGAAAATATATTCTGTTTGCTGCCCAACAAAAACAGAATGACCTATGGCAGATATGGGAAATGGATCTGAATGATCTGAAAGCCAGACAGGTGACCTCTTCGAAGGAAAACTGTACAGATCCTGCTTATCTGCCTCTCGGACGTTTTCTATTTACCAGTCACTCTGCCACAGACTCATTGAAATCCAATGAATCCATTTTTACAAGCAATATCGATGGCACTGACCAAAGGCGTATAACTTACACTCCGGACATATATTTGGCTTCTCACGTGCTAAGTGATGGCCGAATCCTGACGATTGCAGCACAGAAATTCCCTGAAACCAGTGATCAGAAATTTTTGGTTATGCGGCCCGATGGAACTAAAACAGAACTGTTTTATAAGGGTAGTGAAGGTAATGAATTATCAGGTCGCGGATTGGAAACCAGTAATGGCAGAATAGTTTTCATCGAATCGGAAAAGAGCAATCCGGGTAAAGGAAATCTCATTTCAGTCAGCTATAGTCGTCCATTGCACTCAAAGCTTAACCTTTCTTCTGAAATTGAAGGAGATTTCCGGGCCGTTTATCCACAATCCACAGGGAAGCTACTGGTCTCATACCACAAAACCGCCACTGACAGATACGCACTTTATGAATTTGATCCGGAGAAGAAATCTCTTGGCAAACCAATTTACAGCAGTAATGAATTCGATGTGCTTGAAGTTGTTGAAGTGGTGAAACATATCAGACCCAGAAAGCTGCCAAGCGAAGTGAATGCTGTTATAAAAACCGGACTCATTATGTGTCAGGATGTGAATCTTGGGGATGACCCGTTAAAGATTTCCGGGACACCGCTTAAAAAGGTTTCAAAGGTTGAAATAATGGGTACTGATTCCTCTCTGGGAATATTTAAGCCTTCGAGGGACGGGTCATTCTACCTTAAGGTGGTCGCTGACAAGCCTTTCCAGATCCGAACACTAGATGACGAGGGGAATGTAATCAAGAAATGCGACTGGGTATGGCTGCGCCCCAATGAAAGACGGGGATGTGTAGGATGCCATGAGGATCAGGATATCGTTCCTGACAACCGTATTCCGATTGCAGTAAAAAAAGCCCCGATAGGCATTCCTGTTCACGTAAACAAGATTAAAGATAAAATGATTGATACTGAATAGTTATGAAGAGATCAACTATTATAATACGGTTATCGGGAATCATTTTTGTTATGGCTCTTCTGATCTATTTTCCCGGACGGAAATGGGCCAGGGCACATGTAAATGAAAAAACTGCAACTACCGATCATCCTCTTTTATGTACTTCTTGCCATCTTTATGAACAAAAAACAGGTCTTGTTTCAAAACTTGTTAATGCTAAATACCTGTCGCCGATTAACCTTACCGTTTCAGCCGACGGTAAAAGATTATACGTTATTGCCCAGGAAAGTGACGCATTGCTAATTGCCAATACCGAAACGAATAAGGTACTGAGTAAAATAAGTGTTGGTAACCACCCTCATTCAGTCATACTAAGTAAAGACGGTCAGAAAGCTTATGTAAGTAACCAGTGGTCAGATAATGTATCAGTAATTGACCTTTCAGCAGGAAGAGTTACAGATACTCTTAAAACAGGCAACGGTCCTGCCGGCCTTTCATTGAGCTCAGACGGCAAAGCGATCTATGTGGTTAACTCATTTTCATCTGATATATCAGTTATTGATCTTAATTCAAAAGAAGAAATTAACCGTATTACTGCGGGGAATAACCCCACCGGGGCAAAACTGTCACCCGACGGGAAGTCCCTGTTTGTGACAAGCAGGCGTGTGATATCAGCTTCATACGGAGAGCCTCTGGTTAGCGAACTAACAGTGATAAATGATAGCTCAAGGAGAATTTCAGAATACAAAAAGATTGAATCTGCTTATATGATGGAAAATCTTGCATTTACTCCCGATGGGGATCTCGGATTTGTAACATTGATCAGGCCTAAAAATTATGTTCCATCCATCCAGGTTGAGCAGGGATGGATGATGACACACGGATTTGGCGTATTCGAACCGGGAAAAGACGGCAAGGTAGCCGAGCTTCTTATCGATGAACCAAATTCCTTCTATTCAGATCCATTTGATATTGCAATCACACCCGACGGTAAAAAAGCTTTTATCTCAAGCGCCGGGGCAGATTATATTTCAGTTATAGATATTGATTCAGTGAGAAAACTTTTCGGCGCGTCTCCGGAAGTCCTGAAACTATATTCAAATAATCTAGGGATAAGCAGCCGCTATATTCTAAAACGAATTCACACAGGTGCGAACCCGAAAGGAATTGCACTCTCGCCCGACGGTAAGCTGCTGTATGTGGCAGAGATGCTTGATGACAATATTGGTGTAATAAATACAGAGAGTCTCCAGAAAGTCTCCTCGATTGACCTTGGTGGTCCGCACAGAATAACGGTTGCGCGCCTGGGACGCAGGCTCTTTAATAATTCCTCACATACTTTTCAGAATCAGTATTGTTGTTATACCTGCCATCCCGATATGCATGAAGACGGCCTTGTATATAATATGTCGGGTAAGGATATGGGGAGAAATGTAACAAATACGATGACCTTAAGGGACATAAGTGAAACTGCACCTTTCAAATGGTCGGGGACCAACCCGACTGTATATAAACAGGATGGGATGCGCTTTTCGACTTTCCTTACGAGGACAGAATCATTCAGTTATAAGGATCTTGATGCACTAACAGCATACATCCTTACAGGAATAAAAAATCCACCAAATCTTCTGTATAATGCTAAAGGGGAACTAACAGAAGCACAATTGCGCGGAAAAGAAATATTTGAACGGACAAAGGATAACTATGGAAATGAAATACCCGAAGCCAATCGTTGCATTACCTGTCACACACCTCCTTATTATACCAATCGTAAGATGTCATATGTTCAAACCCTGGCTACAACTGATGATTCAATCCTGTTTGATACGCCGCATCTGAATGATATTTATGCTTCGGCACCCTATTTACATGATGGTCGGGCAACCACCCTGGAGGAAATCTGGACGAAATACGGGAAAAATGATAAACACGGAGTGGTGAATGATATGACAAAAATTCAGCTTAATGAACTTGTTGATTATCTGAAATCACTCAGGTCTCCCCAATACGAATATGCAGATATAAAGAAAAATCATGCTAAAAACTAATCTATTAATAGTGAAAATCATGGGAAAAATATTAGTTAGGAACAGTTTTATAAGTATAGTGTCATTGATCCTCTCTGGCATCTGCTCCATAAATGGTCAAACACCTGGGAAGACCGACATAAAAGATGACCCGGATAAGATGCCCGTTTATGGCCATTGGCGCAATTTTACCACGAAGGACGGACTGCCATCTGATCATGCATATTGCGTCCGTATTGATGGAGATAGGGTATTAGCCGGAACCCACGATGGTCTTGCAGTTTATGAGAAAGGAAAGTGGAAAACCTATACTACGAAAGACGGTTTGCCTCATAATGGAGTAGTATCCATTGATGTAAGCGAATCAACAGGAGATGTCTGGATTGGAACCCTTGGCGGACTGAGCAGATGGTCGGGTGGCAAGTTTGAAAATTTCACGCAGTTAAACAGCGGCATGCCAAATGATCTGGTTTACTGCGTAATATGCGATGGAAAAGACGTTTGGGTAGCTACAGGTGGCGGCGCAGGTCATTATGATACATCAACCAAACAATGGGAGATTTTCACCGAAAAAAATGCCCCCATGCATGAGCCATGGACCTATGGCGTTTCTGCCGGTGATGGCAAGATTTTTATTGCTGCCTGGGGAGGTGGTGTAATTGAATATACAAAGAAGACGAAACAATTCAAGGATTACACTGACCCCGATGGGGAAATGGAAATAGATCTACTTCCAGATGATGGTGTTGTACATGATATAACAACAGGAACTACATGGGGGGCAGGATATCTTTGGGTTTCAACTTACTTTGGGTTAAGCAGCTATGATGGCACTCACTGGAAAGGCTACTTTAAGGAGCATTGCGGACTGGCAAGCAACTTTATCAATTTTGTAAGAGCTGAAGGCCCTGTGGTATTCATTTGCAGCGATAACGGTTTAAGCAGTACTAACGGAAAAAGCTGGGTTACCTATAAGAAAAATGATAATGACAGCAATGGAAAAGCTATCATTTCAAATTTCAGCCGCGACGATGATAAAAAAACCGATAAAACCACCAAGGAAATTCCTATGTCTCCTTCAATAGCTCATAATTTCATTATTGGTGTTGATGCCGATAAGGATGTGCTTTGGGTAGCTACTGAAAAGGGAGTTAGTCGCGGAGAATTGCTGAGATGAACAGAAATAAATAGAAATTCATTGAAATAAATTGGAATATACTGAAAATACTAAAATAATGGGCGCTGACAAATTTCTGATAGATCTTACAAGGCTTAGTAACGGAGAAAAGCTGGAAATGAAAAAACTGGGCATCTTAAGTGATGAAAATAAATTTAATGGATATTCTTATCCTCAAATACATGCTGATCGGCCACCTATTGAAAAGCATGTAGTGCATGCTCCAAAGGTCATCAACGAAGCATATGATTATCAGAAACCTTCATCCTTTTCCAGGGCATTGCGCCTGGACTTTGGTGGTCATAAGGTATTGCTGATTTCCGGAACAGCCAGCGTGAATGAAGAAGGCAAAGCTGAGCATATCGGAGATTTTAAAGCACAGCTCTGGAGAACATACGTAAATATTACCAATCTTCTCGCAGCTGAAAGTATGACATGGCATGATGTTGTCAGAACTACAAATTATCTGAGGGATATTGAAAGGGATTATGCTGAATTTAATAAAATCAGGACTTCCTTTTATACCTGGATGAATCTTGATCCCCTGCCGGCTAGTACCGGAATTCAGGCAAGATTGTGCTGGGAAACTCTACTGGTTGAAATTGAAGTATATGCAATCTGTAAATCAAATTAATTCACAATTATGAAGACAAAACACTTTGTAATAGAAATTTTCCTGATCGCACTTCTCCTGCCTGCTTCAGTTTTAAACGGACAGGAACAGAAACAAAATTATGGCAAAGCTCCCGATGAACTTTTCCCATATCAGAAATATGCGAAAGCTTATAAGTACCATTTCCTCGAACCGATTCAGTTCTATGGCGCCGGCCGTGAAGTACGTGCTCCTGCTGATCTTAAGGAAGTCAGAATAGGATTTCTGGGACCTCTTAGTGGTTCAGTATTGGCGCCTCAGGGCAAACAAATGCTTCAGGGAGCCACTCTTGCTATGGAGGAGGCTAACAAAAAAGGCGGTTATAAGGGAATCCCATTCGTATTAATGCCACACAATGATGCCGGCTTGTGGGGAGCTGCAGCAAATGAAGTAGTTAAGATGGACGATGAAAAAGACTGGATCTTTATGGGTTCAATTGATGACATAGTATCCCATGTGGCATTACGTGCAGCATTAAAGCTGGAAATATTTATGTTGTGTGTCGGCGACCCGGACCCGACTTTTACAGAGACAAATATACCGTGGCTTAATCGTGTCATACCAGACGACAGGCAAAGCGGATATCAATTAGTTACCAGAATATATAAGAAGGACGGCCATGCCCGTGTTGCTGTCATCAGAGCCAATAACAGATATGGCAGAGTCGGGATAAAAATCTTTTCGGAAAATGCTACACGTGTCGGACATCCAATGGTCATTGAAGAAAGGTTCAATGATGGAGAAACCAATTTTAAAACCCAGCTGGAAAGAATCACCGTAACAAACCCTGATGCAATCCTTGTTTGGGGAAACGCAAAAGAGTCTGGACTTATTCTGAAACAGATGCGTGAAATTGGACTAAAACAGCCGGTATACTTTTCTGACAGAGCAGTAAATCCCGAGTTTCTTTCAATTGCCGGCCCATTGGCTGAAGGGATTGTAACTACATGTCAGTATGACCCGACTGCAAATAATCCAAAACTGAAAACATTTCAGGCAAATTATTTAAAGAGATTCGGCCAGGAGCCTGATGTATTCGCCGCACACTCATATGATGGAATGAACATAATTATAGAGGCTATCAGAAAAGCCGGATTAAACAGGGTGCTTATCCGTGATCTGCTCACCGACAGAAAGACTTTTCAGAATTATGACGGGGTAACCGGCAAAATATTTCTTGATGGAAGCTGGAACAACATCAGAGATATTTTTATTGCAGAAGTCCATAACGGGAAATTTGTGTTTTCTCCTGCACCACCACTGGATCAGAAATACAAACGTGGAGGTGAAACAGGAGGAGGTTATTAAGAATTTAAACAAAGAGACTATGGAAACAAATCCATGCAATAATGGGTCAAACGGTGGATCTTCAATTCCATCAAGAGTGAGTCGCAAGACAAAGCCCGGGGATACAATAGTGAATATTAACGGAGTTGAAGTAGGTGGTTCTGAAATTGTCATCATGGCAGGTCCATGTGCTGTTGAAAGCAGGGACCAATTGTTCCGGACTGCAAGGTCAGTCAGGACCGCAGGTGCAAATATTCTCAGAGGTGGAGCTTTTAAACCACGATCATCACCATACAGTTTTCAGGGTTTGGGAGAAGATGGATTGAAACTGCTCTATCAGATACGGCAGGAAACAGGTATGCCCGTTGTTACTGAGGTGATGGATACACGACAGGTTGAGCTTGTGGCTTCATATGCAGATATGATACAGATCGGTTCCCGTAATATGCAGAATTATCCTCTCCTTAAGGAAGCAGGGATATGCCGGAAACCTGTTTTGCTGAAGAGAGGAATGATGGCAACTATTGAAGAGTATCTGATGGCAGCCGAATATATCCTGAGTCATGGCAATGAGCAGGTGATTCTTTGTGAGCGTGGTATCCGTACTTTTGAAACATCCACCAGAAATACGCTCGATCTGAGTGCAGTTCCTGTGTTAAAACGACTCACTCATCTACCTGTGATTGTCGATCCAAGTCACGGAACAGGTGTCAGATGGCTGGTGCCCTCAATGGCGAAAGCAGCTATAGCTGTGGGTGCTGACGGCCTCATAATGGAAGTACATTTTAATCCAGAAGAAGCACTTTGCGATGGTTACCAGTCACTCAGCCTTGATGAATTTGACCTGTTAATGGCTGACCTTAAAAAAATAGCACAGGCTATTGGCAGAGAGATACTTGTATCTAAAGCAACTGCTATCTGAATTGAAAGCAGATAGATCTGATGAAATTGATAAATCTTTTATCTAAGGTATGCTGTCTGACGGTTTTGCTTGTGCTTACCGTTGCTAATATTTTTGCTCTTCAGTTACCTGTCAATGCGGATACGACTGTTAAAATAGGACTTTTAATTCAGGACAATAATTCACTTGCTGCTAGATATGGAGCCGAACTGGCAATCCGTAATGCCAATGAA
>Ga0302322_100001882_pt1 | contig 17514 bp, 13 predicted proteins | sample Fen_T0_2_FD_203757 | JGI IMG/M metagenome (GOLD analysis project Ga0302322, IMG submission 203757) | Peat permafrost microbial communities from Stordalen Mire near Abisko, Sweden - Fen_T0_2 | ecosystem: Environmental > Terrestrial > Soil > Wetlands > Permafrost | place: Sweden: Abisko... | reverse complement strand
GGGCGCTGCAAGGCGTCAGCGATATACGTCGTTGGTTCGCGCCGCTCGCGGTCGTCCTCGTTGCCGTCCTCGTCGCGCTGTTGTGGCAGGCCGACGTCGAGCCGCGCACGGTGGGTCTTGCGATGATCGGCCTCGTGGTGGTCACGATCCTTTTCGGCATGCCGATTGCGATCGCGCTACTGCTCGGCGGGCTGCTCGGCCTCGCGCTGATCAAGCACGATTTCGGCATCGCGACGCGCACGCTCGCACTCGCCGCCGGCGGTACGGTGTCCGACTACGTGTTCGCGACCGTGCCGTTGTTCGTGCTGATGGGGCTCTTCGTAAACGTGTCGGAGATCGGCCGCGATGCGTTCGTCGCGGCACAGCGGATCTTCGGGCGCATTCACGGCGGTCTCGGTGTCGCGACCGTGGCTGCGAACGCGGTGTTCGCTGCGATCACGGGCATCTCGATCGCGGCCGCCGCGATCTTCACTAAGATCGCTGTGCCCGAGATGATTCGGCACGGCTACACGCCGAAGTTCGCCGTGGGGTTGACTGCGGGCTCGTCGTTGCTCGGCATGCTCATTCCGCCGAGTCTGCTTCTCATTATTTATGGCGTATTGGCCGAGGTGTCGATCGGCCGTTTGTTTCTGGCCGCGGTGTTGCCCGGCATCCTGCTGGCGACGGCGTTCGCCGTCGCGGTGATTCTGATGGCGTGGCTGTGGCCCAGCTTCGTCGGCAACGTTCATCGTGGCACGGCCGCTGAGCGGCAGAGCGTGCCCGCAGCACTCGCCGGGCTCGTGCCGGTGGTCGCGCTGATCGTGCTCGTGCTCGGCGGCATCTACGGCGGATTGTTCACGCCGACGGAGGCGGGTGCCGCCGGTGCGTTCGGCGCAATGATCATCGCGCTCGTCAAACGACGCCTCGATTGGCCAAAGCTGTGGGAAGTCATCAGCGAGACCGGACAGGTGTCAGTGTCCATCCTGTTTCTGATCATTGCAGCGAGCACATTCAGCCGCATGCTGGCGCTCTCGGAGTTACCTCAGGACATGGCCGCGTTCATGAGCGGCACCGGGCTCGGAATGTTTGGCTTCTTGACCGCCTATCTATTGCTGCTGCTCGTGCTGGGCACGCTGCTCGACTCGACATCCATCATGCTGATCATGTTGCCGCTCGCACTACCTGTTGCGACGGCGCTGGGCGCGAACCTCGTCTGGTTCGGCGTCATCACGACGATTGCCATCGAGATCGGATTGCTGACGCCGCCGTTCGGGCTCAGCGTGTTCGTGATCAAGGCCAGCATGAACGACCCACGAATAAGTCTTGCGACTATATTCCGCGGGGCGTTCCCGTTCGTGCTGATCACGCTCGCCGTCACCATCCTGCTGATGGCCTTTCCGCAGATCAGCCTCGTGCTCCTACGGTAAGACTTGCGTGCGGCTTGCCTGGGTGACGAATTCGGGCCGACAATCGCGCACGCGAACCGCAGACGCGGGCGCAACACCTCAACGGGGGAATCGAAAAATGAAGACGTTCGCTTTGACGTTGGCCGCCACATTGGTCCTGGGTGTAGCGAATGCTCAGGCACCCCCCGCGGCCCAAGGGCAACCTGCGCAGCAAGAGGTCAAGGTCGTCACGACCAAGCTCGGCGGCAATGTATACGGCATCGACGGGCAGGGCGGCCGCGCGGCCGCGCTCATCGGGCCCGACGGCATCTTCCTCGTCGATTCGCAGTTCGCGCGGGTGTCGGACAAGATCGTTGCGGCACTGAAGGAGCTGTCACCGTCGCCGATCAAGTTTCTTGTGAACACGCACGTGCATGGCGATCACACCGGTGGCAATGAAAATTTCGCGAACCTCGGCGCCACGATTCTCGGCCGGCCGGCCCTGCGCGCGCAGCTGCTGAACCCGCGTCCGGGTCCCGGTAACGGTGCGGTGCCGCCGGTCGCGCCGCCGACTGCGTTGCCTGTCGTGCTATTCGATGCACCGACCACCGTGTACCTCGACGGTGAAACCGTGCACATGATTCCGCTGCCCGCCGCGCACACCGACGGCGATACCGCCGTGAAGTTCGACCAGGCCGACGTGCTGATGACGGGCGACGTGTTCCGCTCGCAAGGTTTCCCGGCCGCGGCCGTCACGAACGGCGGCAGCTTCCTGGGCACGATCGAAGCGCTGACGCAGATGATCGCCATAGCGGGCCCGAACACCAAGGTGGTCCCGGGTCACGGCCCGGTGGTCGACAAGGCCGCGCTCGTGTTCCATCGCGACATGGCGGTGACAGTGCGTGACCGCGTGGCGAAGTTGTTGCGCGAAGGCAAGAGCGCCGACGACATTCTCGCCTCGAAGCCGACGGCGGAGTTCGAGGAAAAGGTCGGCGGGCCGCCGGCATTCATCCCTCAATTCGTCAATGGGTTGATCACCGAGCTCAGCGCGCAAAAGCGTTAGAGCTACCCGGGCTACTCCGGCAAGACCCGCGCGGCATTCAAGATGCCGTGCGGGTCGAGTGCGGCTTTCAGCCGTCGCATGAGATCGAGCTCGGCCGCGCTCCGCGAGTGATGCAAGTACTGGCGGCGGAGCGTGCCCACGCCGTGCTCGGCGCTGATCGAGCCGCCGTGGGCGCCGACGGCCGAATACACGGTGTCGCACAGCCGCTCGAGCCCGTCGTGCCGATGTGTGGTAACGGCGAGATGCAGGTTGTTGTCGCCGATGTGGCCGAACACGAGGTTCGTGACCGGTTCCGTCGAGCGTGCAAACTCGGCCTCGACCTGCGCTAGAAAACTAGCCATCGCATCGATTGGCAGGCTCACGTCGAACGCAAGCATCGGCTGCAATGTCGGTGTGACCTCGCCGATCGAATCGCGGATCTTCCAGAAGCTCTGTGACTCGCGCAACGACTGCGCGATCGCCGCGTCCGCAATGACGTCTGCGTCGAACGCGGCTTCGAGCACGGACTCGAGCCGAGCGCGGTCAGGTGCATCGGCAGTGCCTTCGAGTTCGATCAACGCGTAGAGCGGATACTCGCGGTCGAACGGCGATTGCACACCCGGCGCGTGCGCCAGCACATAGTGGAAGTACGAGGCCCACATGGCCTCGAACGCGCTGAGCGCGCCGCCGAGCCCAGTCTGCAGGCTGCGCAGCAGCTCGACCGTCGCGTCGAAGTTGTGCAACGCGCAAAGCGCGGTGATTTTGCTCGGCAGCTGCGGATACAGGCGCAACACGGCGCGCGTCACGACGCCGAGCGTGCCCTCGGTGCCGATGAACAGCTGCTTCAAATCGTAGCCGGCGTTGTTCTTCAGCATCTTGTTCATGGAACTCACGACCGTGCCGTCGGCCAGCACGGCTTCGAGACCGAGCACGAGGCTGCGCATCATTCCGAAGCGAATGACCTGATTGCCGCCGGCGTTCGTCGCGATGTTGCCGCCGATCGTGCACGAGCCGCGCGCACCCAAGTCGAGCGGGAACACATAGCCCGCGTCCGCAGCGGCCTGCTGCACGGTTTGTAGAGGCGTGCCTGCTTGCACGGTCATCGTATTCGCCGTGCGATCGAGCTCTTCGATGCCGGTCAGCCGCTCGAGCGACAGCACGAGCTCGCCCGGTTGTGGCGTAGCTCCGCCCGCGAGACCCGTGAGCCCGCCTTGCACGACGACCCGTTGTCGCGCGGCGTGGCACGTGCGCAGGATGACGGCAACGTCGTCCGTGGTACGCGGCCGCACCACCGCGAGCGGCACGCATGCGTTTTCGTGGCTGAAGTCGACGTGGTAGCGCGCGCCGGCTTCGGTTCCGCTCTGGACGTGCTCGGGGCCGAGCAGGCGGTGCAGCGTTTCGAGAATCTCGTAGCTCATCGGCGCGATTCTAGGCAACCGTGCCGGCGAGCGGTACCTCGCCGTTGAGCAAGATCACGGTTCGCGACGGCACGTCTGGTCAAGGCGCGCCCGTTGGGCCTAGTATCAAAGAACCTGCTCGCTTCCGAGTGAACTTGGCAAAGCAGCGCTCTACGCCAGGAATCAGCCACGCCCGTCGCCACGAGCACGACGCTTTGTTGTGTTGGCGCAATGTATTCTCGCTTTGTCTGCTCGCGTTGTTCGCGCTGCAGGGCATGGTCGCGCAGGGTCACACGCACACGCATTCCGCGGGTGCCGATGTCGTCGTGTTGGGCGATGTGGTGATCGCGAAGACGGACGATCAGGCCGGCAGCGGAGGCGCTCCGAGCGCTCCCGATTCGCCGGATTGCGGCCTGTGCCAATCGCTGGGTACGGGCGCGGCGCCACTGGCGGTCGCGATCCTCTTCTTGCTGCTGCCTGCTGCCGAAGCGGGACCCGCGCCTCATTTCGTCGGCGCGCCGGCCTTTACCGTCAGCGCTGTTTCGTATTTCTGGACCTCTCGCGGTCCACCTCTCTCGACTCCATTGCACGCGTAGATCCGATACGGCTCGAGCGAGCACCGCTCGCGGGCCATATCGACCAGTCGAATTGCCGAGCCGTGCTCGGTTCGGCCGCAATAGGAGTTGGAATCCATGTCACCCCAAATCTTGGGCGTCGCCACGGTAACGTGCGCGGCGCTGTGCTTTACGTCCATCGGCCGCGCACAAGAGGGCCAGCAGCTCGAGCAGATCGTCGTCACGGCGTCACCGATCACGCAGGATCGCAACGCCATGGCTACATTGGTCGGTAGCGTCGACCGAAGGCAAATCCTGCAGAGCGGGGGCGCCAGCCTCGCCGATGCGCTTGCGAACGAGCCCGGCGTCACTGGGACGAGCTTTGCCGCTGGTGCAAGTCGGCCAATCATCCGTGGCTTCGACGCGAACCGTGTGCGAGTGCTCGAGAACGGTATCGGCAGTTTCGACGTGTCCGACGTGGGACCGGACCACGGCGTGCCGATCGATCCGCTATCGACGGAGAAGATCGAGCTCGTGCGTGGCGCGGCGACGTTGCGGTACGGCAGCCAGGCAATCGGCGGTGTGGTGAATGCCATCAACAGCCGGATTCCGGATGTGTTGCCGGATCAACCGATCCATGCCGAGGTCACTGCTACGTATGGGAGTGGTGCGGATACGAGCCAGGGGGCTGCGCGCATCGAGGCGCGCGCCGGCGAGTTCGCGCTACACGCGGATGCCTTCAATCGGCGCGCGGACGATTACTCGATCCCAGGGGGTACGCAGTCGAATTCGTACGTGAACGGCGACGGCTACGCGCTCGGTGGCTCGTACTTCTTCGGCACCGACTTCCTCGGCCTCGGCGCGGTGCATTACGCGGCCAAATACGGCATCCCCGGAGAGGACACGTACATCGACATGAAGCAGACCAAACACACGCTGCGGTCCGCGTTTGGCGGTGGCGATACGCTGAAGCGTGTGACGGTCGATGCGGGCAGTGCGGACTACGAGCATAGCGAGATCGATCCGGCGACTGCGGAGATCCTTTCCACGTTCAAAGACCACGAATGGGACGCGCGCGTCGAGAGCACGTTCAACGCGACAGGGCCGTTTTCGGGCATCGCGGTTGGCGCGCAGTTTCAGAACCGCGACTTCTCGGCGCTTGGCGAAGGCGAGAACTATCTGCAGCCGACCAGCACTAGAGCGCAGGCCGTGTTTGCGTTCGCGGAGGTGCCGCTCGGCGACAGCGTGCGGCTGCAAACCGGGGCCCGCGTCGAAAATGTCGACGTGACCGGTACGCCCGCGTCGGACGTGGTGACAAATCGGCGATTCACTCCGGTTAGCGGCTCGCTCGGCGCGCTGTTCACGGTCAACGAGCATGCGAAGGTCGGGCTCACGTTCACGAGCGCGGCGCGTGCGCCTGCTCAAACGGAGCTGTTCGCGCGCGGCCCGCACGACGGTCCCGCAACGTTCGAGACCGGTGATCCGACGCTCGATCTGGAGCGTGCCAACTCGTTCGAGGCGACACTGCGGCTCAAACACGACTACGTCAGCTTCGAGGGCGCGCTGTGGCAGGCGCACTTTGACCACTACATCTACGGCGCGCTGAGCGGGCGAACCTGCGATGACAAAGGCGTCTGCGTCGACGGCGATAGCCAGGGGCTCAAGGAGCTGAACTACACGCAGGCAGGTGCGACGTTCACGGGCGCCGAGGGCAAGGCTTCGTTTCCGCTCGGTTCGAGATCCGATGGCGGGCTCAGCCTCGATTTGTTGGCCGACTACGTTCGCGCGTCGCTCGATCACGGCGCCGGCAACGTGCCGCGGATTCCGCCGTACCACGTGGGCGTGGGGATACATTGGGAACGCGCCGCGTTAGATGCAGGGTTCGTCGTTCGCTACTCGGCCGAGCAGGACAAACTTGCGACGGCTGAGACACTCACGGACGCGTTCACATCGGTCGACGCGCATTTCGGCTGGCGACCGATGCTGGTGCGCTCGGGTTTCGAGCTCGCGCTCGTCGCCCGCAATCTCACGAACACCCTGCAGCGCAATGCCGTGGCGCTCAACAAGGATGAAGTCATCCTGCCCGGTCGCGACATTCGCGTGGTTGCGCGGTTCACTTTCTGAGCGTGTGAGGCACTAGAATCTGCGCGGTGGGCGACCCGGACTTCTCGCTATGATCGATCTCTACACCTGGACCACGCCGAACGGCCGCAAGGTCTCGATCATGCTCGAGGAGCTCGGGTTGCCTTATCGCGTGATCGCCGTCGACATCAACGCGGAGGAGCAATTTACGCCCGCGTTCCTCGCAATTAGCCCGAACAACAAGATTCCGGCGATCGTCGATCATGACAACGGCTTCTCGCTGATGGAGTCCGGCGCCATCCTGATGTACCTCGCGGAGAAGACCGGCCAGCTCGCGACCGGGGGCAAGAACGGCTGGCAGGTCGTCGAGTGGCTCATGCTCCAGATGGGTAGCGTGGGGCCCATGCTCGGGCAGGCGCATCACTTCCTGAAGTTCAACCGCGGCAAGTCGGAGTACGCCGAGAAGCGCTACGCCGACGAGGCCCAGCGCATCTACGGCGTGCTCGACCGCCGCCTCGCCGACACCGAGTACCTGGCCGGCGAGTACTCGATCGCGGACATCGCTACCTTGCCGTGGGTGGCGCGCTTTGAGTGGCAGGACATCGACTTGAACCGCTTTCCGCACGTCAAACGCTGGTACCTCTCGATCGCGAGCCGGCCCGCCGTGCAGCGCGGCTACGACGTGCCGAAGCGGGTGGCCCCGATACCGCTGCCGGCCTGAGGCGTGCGGGACTACAATGCGCCGGACCGTCCATCTTTCACTCCATTGGGGGAGCCCATGATCGTGCAGAAGAAAGCGGCCCTCGCGGCCGCACTCTCGGGATTGCTCATAACCTCGCTGGCGCTCGCGGCGTCCATCAATCCGCCGACGAAGCCGCAGACGAGCCCGGCGATGAATGCGAAGGAAAAGGCCAACCTCGACATGGTGCTCGATTGGTGGCGCCTCGTCATCGAGAACGGCCACGTCGACGAGACCGTGAAGTACCAGGCCACGGACTACATCCAGCACAACCCGAGCATTCCGACGGGCCAGGCTGCGTTCATCAACTTCTTCAAGAACGTGGTGAAGGTTCCGGTAAAGAATCCGCCCGCCGAGAAGATGGCGCGGCCGCCGGTCGTCGCAGGGGCCAAGGGTGATTTCGTTTTCCTCGTGTTCGAGCGCGAGGCGAAGGATCCGAACGATCCGTCGCGCACCTACTTCAGCAACTCTTTCGAGATCCTGCGTCTCGAGAACGGCAAGGTGCAGGAGCACTGGGACAGCGCGAAGCGCACGAAGCTGCCGGACGGCGCGCCTAAGCCGGCACCGTTCGTGCAACCCCCGTCGACGCCGGAGCGCGGCAGCATGGGTACGCTCAGCGCCGAGGAGAAGAAGAATCTCGAGGTCGGCGTGATGGAGCTCAAGGACATGCTGCAGTACGGCCACTTGGAGCTCGCCGACAAGGTCATGGACCCGGGCTACCTCCAGCACAACCCGAACGTGCCGCAGGGCCGTGATGGGTTCAAGGCGTACATGGCCAAGGTGCCGGGCCGCGTGCCGCAGGAGATCAAGCCGGAGTGGAAGAACCCGCCGACGATCACGCTCGTGAGCGGTCCGTACGTCGCATTCATGTTCAACCGCAAGGACAAGGACCCGAACGATCCGACGCAGGAATACACGTGGAGCCACTTCGACGTCATTCGCGTCGAGGGCGGGCTCATCAAGGAGCATTGGGACGAGGCCGTGGTCGCGCCGAAGGCGCCCTAGTTTCCTAGCCTCGCGATTCGCTCGGCGCGGCGGCGTAGCCGCGCCGAGCTTCGTGCGCGCCAATGGCGCTACGCAGCGAACGAATGTGCTCCGGCGTCGTGCCGCAACATCCGCCGACGATCTGCGCTCCGGCCTCGAGCCAACCCGCCGCCTCCGCTGAGAGCTCCGCGGAAGTCACAGAACCCGCGCCTGTCCCGTCACCGATCTCGGGGTACGCGCCGAGCGGGCCGCGAAACCGCCGTCGCAGTGCGGTGAGCGCAGGTGCAATCGCGGGCACCGGGCTGTGCATGACGGCCACGGCGTCGGGTGCGAGCGGCAACAGCGCGTCGAGACACGTTTCGAGCGGCACGAGCGGGAAGTCGAAACCGATCAGCGTCTCGCCCGCGCCGAGCCGGCAACTGACACCGAGCCACACCGGCAGCCCTGTCGTGCGCGCCGCTGCGAGCGCGAGCGGTGCGTGGTGCGTCTCCTGGAGCATTTCCACGATCAAGAGATCGACACCGCCGGTCGCCAACGTATCCGCAAGCTCGCGGTAGGCGGCGCTCTCGACGGTTTCGTCCGGGTATGCATGCAGATCGTAGCGCGGGGGCAGGCACGAGATGGACCCTGCGATGGCGACCGCGCGGCCCGCGGCATCTCGTGCCTCACGCGCAGCGGCGACCGCGCGCTGATTGATCGCCGCGAAGTCGGCTCCGTGGCCCGCGGCTTCGAGCACGAAGCGCGCGGTTCCGAACGTGCTCGTCGTGATGACGTCGGCGCCGGCCGCGATGTAGTCGGCGTGGACGGTGCGCAACAGGTCGTAGTTCGCGAGCGGGACCAGTCCTGTCCACGTCGTGTCGTCGAGCGCCGCGCCGCGCCGGCGCAGCTCGGTGCCGGTGCCGCCGTCGAGTAACAGCGTGCGGCCCCTGCGCAACGAGTCAGCCCAAGGAACGTTCATCGCCCCCATGGTAGCAAGCCGCGGTTTCACTCCGCTGCCACGACGTGTTTATACTCCGCCTCGAACGCAACGGAGATTGCGGATTTCTTGGGGGTATTCATGTCGCAGGATCAGGCGCCGGGGTCCAATTCCGGTGGGGATGCGCTGTCTGGCGTACCCGAGCCTTGGGAGGCTTGGGAAACCGTACTCGTGCTCGGTAGCATCGGTGTGGGCGTGCTCGCACTCGTCGTATTGGGCTGGGCGGTCACGCAGTTCATCTTGCCATGACGAAGATCGACATCGAGCTTCGTTATGAGCGCGATCGTTGGCGTGCGCGCGGTGCGGGAATAGAAATCGTCCACGCGGAGCTGCGTGGAATCGAAACGCTGCTCGCGTCCCAGCTCGCCACGGAACGCACACCGCTTGACGTGGAACTGCGCTTCGACACGGCGGCGCTGCCGCGTTGGCTGCTGCAATATCACGGGCACTACTGCAACTATGTTCTGCACGTGCCGCCGCGAGGCGCTCAGGCATGAGCACGAACCGCCGCTGGAACAGCGGTATGTTCGCGACGGAAGACTGGTGGTCCGTCTGGATCGGTCTCGCGTTGTTCGGCGCGGGCCTGTTGGCGCTCGCGGGGCTCGATCTCGTCGGCTGGATGGCGCGACCGCGGCCCTGGGAGTGGACCGACACGGTCAGCGCATTCGCGTGGGGCAAGTGGTTCGCGCCAGCAGGCGCGGGCTATGCCGGCTGGCATCCGCTCGTTTCGTGGCTCGTGTCCTACGCGGTGTTCACGGCCTTGTTCGCTGTCGGCGCATACTTCCAGCGGCTTTCAGTGCGTCGCTTCGTCTTCGGGTTCAGTGCGCTGTACGTCATCACGTGGCTCGCGTGGATCGCCGGCAACGAGCTACATCTGACCATCGTCAACGCGACTGTCGATGGCCACAACCGCTATCGCGAAGCCGCTCTGTCATGGGGTTTGCAGCTCAGCGAGGGTGCGCCCTTCCTGCTCGCGCTGGTCGCGGGGCTTGCCATCGGCAATTTCGCGAAAGGTTTCGCGGGGCGCCTTGCCGAAGCCGCCAAACCCGAGTGGTACATCAAGACGGCGATCGTGTTTCTCGGCGTTACGCTCGGCGCGCAAACAATCCAGGCAAGTGCCTTCGCGCTCGATTTGATCCTCGCCGGCGCCGCGGCTACGTTCGTCGCGTACTTGCTGTTCTGGCCAATCGTCTACACCGTCGCTCGGCGCATGTTCAAGTTTCCACGCGACGCGGCGGCCGTGCTCGCGTCCGGCATCTCCATCTGCGGCGTGTCCGCAGCGATTGCGACTGCCGGTGCGATTCGCGCGAAGCCCGTGATCCCGGTTGCCGTGTCGATGGTGGTCGTAATCTTTGCGATGCTCGAGCTCATCGTACTTCCCGGCGCCTATACGGCGTTCTTTCCGGATGCGCCCGTCGTGAACGGCGCAGCGCTCGGCATGACGGTGAAGACGGATGGCGCGGACGCCGCGGCCGGCGCGCTGCTCGACGAGCTCATGAACGCGCGCCATCTGCAGTTGACCGGCGAGCACTGGCAGGTGGGCTGGATACTGAGCGCGGCGATCCTGACGAAAATCTGGATCGACGTGTTCATCGGCGTGTGGGCGTTTCTCCTCGCGATCGTGTGGATCAAAAAGGTCGAACAGCGTAGCGGTGTAGTTTCGATCAGCCCAATGGAGATCTGGTTTCGCTTTCCGAAGTTCGTGCTGGGTTATTTTGTAGCGTGGCTCGGCTATCTCGCGATCGCGGCAGCCTGGCCCGCGGGCAAACCTTTGCTGGCGAGTGGCACGGCCGTGGTGCAGGGCCCGATGCGCACGATGCTGTTCATGATGACGTTCGTCGCGATGGGCACGATGACGGATTTCACGAAGCTCAAAGGCTTGGGCAAGGTGGCGTTGCTCTACGGGCTTGCCCTCGTCGTGGTCATCGTGCCGATCGCCTACGCCGTCGCGTACCTGTTTCATCACGGGCTCATGCCGCCACTTGCGCCATGACCCTGGATTAAGGGGGACGGTACCGTGACGAAGTACATCGGCGCCATCGACCAAGGCACGACGAGCACGCGGTTCATTCTGTTCGATGAGCGTGGCGCGATTGCCACGCTCGCGCGACGCGAGCACGCACAGATCTATCCACACCCAGGCTGGGTCGAGCACGATGCTGCCGAGATCTGGCGTAACACGCAGACGGTGGTCGCAGAGGCGATCGAGCAGAGCGGCATTCGCCTGACGGACATCGCAGCGGTCGGCATTACGAATCAGCGCGAAACCACGGTGCTGTGGGACCGCAATACCGGCCAGCCCTTGCACAACGCGCTCGTGTGGCAAGACACGCGTACGGCTGACCTCGTCGCCGAATACGCACGCGCCGGCGGCCAAGATCGGTTTCGCGCGCGCACCGGCTTGCCGCTCGCGACTTATTTCAGCGGTCTCAAGCTGAAGTGGTTGCTCGACAACGTGCCCGGCGCTCGCGCGAAGGCTGAAGCCGGCGACGCGCTGTTCGGCACGATCGACACCTGGTTGTTGTGGAACCTTACGGGAGGCCCAGCGGGCGGTGTGCATCTAACCGACGTCACGAACGCGAGCCGCACGCAGCTGCTCGATCTCGAGACGCTCGACTGGGACCCGGGGCTGCTCGCGGCCTTTACGATTCCACGCACGCTGCTGCCGCGCGTAGGTGCTTCGAGCGCGAGCTACGGCGAGGCGAAGATCAGCGCGCTGCGTGGTGTGCCGATCGCCGGCATGCTTGGCGACCAGCAGGCGGCGCTCGTCGGGCAGGCCTGCTTCGAGCAGGGCGAAGCGAAAAACACGTATGGCACCGGCTGCTTCATGTTGTTGAACACGGGCACACGGCCGGTGCCGTCGACGGCCGGGCTCATCACGACGGTTGCGTACCAGCTCGGTGACGAGCCGCCGCATTACGCGCTCGAGGGCTCGATCGCGATTGCCGGCGCGCTCGTGCAATGGCTGCGCGACAACTTGGGGTTGATCGCGAAGAGCGCCGATATCGAACCGCTTGCGCGGCAAGTCGACGACAACGGCGACGTGTATTTCGTGCCGGCGTTTTCCGGGCTGTTCGCGCCATATTGGCAGGACACCGCGCGCGGTGTGCTCGCAGGGCTCACGCGTTACGCGAATCGCGGCCACATCGCACGCGCTGCGCTCGAGGCCACTGCGTACCAAACGCGCGACGTGCTCGAGGCCATGGAAAAGGACGCTGGCATCGAAATGACGGAGTTGCGCGTCGACGGCGGAATGGTCGAAAACGAGCTGCTGATGCAGTTCCAGGCGGACATGCTCGGCGTGCCCGTCGTGCGGCCGCTGATCACGGAGACGACCGCGCTCGGCGCCGCGTACGCCGCGGGGCTCGCGGTCGGCTACTGGGCGAACCGCAGCGAGCTGAAGCGCAACTGGGGCGTCGACAAGCGTTGGCAGCCGAAGATGGAAGAAGCGCAGCGGGCGACGTTATACGGTGGCTGGAAAAAGGCCGTGCATCGCTCACTAAATTGGATCGAACGGCCGAGCTGAGCCAGCGGAGGTTCCAGTGCACGCGTTCTTGGGTGAGCTGATTGGTACGGCCACGTTGCTTCTACTCGGCAACGGTGTCGTCGCCAGCGTGTCTCTGAAACGTTCTTACGGCCAGGGCGGTGGCTGGGTCGCGATCACCACGGGCTGGGGTCTTGCCGTGGTCTGCGCCGTCCTCGTCGCGCTCGCGATCGGTAGCCACGCGCATTTGAACCCGGCGGTCACCATCGGCGTCAGCATCGTGAGCGGGGATTGGCGCGAAGCTGGAACCTATATCGTCGCGCAGTTACTCGGCGCCGCGCTCGGCGCCGTGCTCGTGTGGCTGCACTACCTGCCGCACTGGGCCGAGACCGACGACGCCGCGACCAAACGCGCGTGCTTCTGCACGTCGCCGGCTGTGCGCAACGTTCCGGCCAATCTGCTGGCCGAGATCATCGGTACGTTCGTGCTCGTGTTCGTGGCGGCCGCAATCTCATCCGACAACCTGTCGCCCAAGGGACTTGCGCCCGGTCTCGGTCCGTTTTTCGTCGGGTTGCTGGTGTGGGGCATCGGCCTATCGCTCGGCGGGCCCACCGGTTATGCGATCAATCCTGCGCGTGATCTCGGCCCCCGCATCGTGCACGCCTTGCTGCCGATTGCCGGGAAGGGCAGCTCGGGTTGGGACTACGCGCCGATTCCCGTGATCGGCCCGTTGATCGGTGCGGCGCTCGCGGGTGCCGTCGTGGCCGCGGTCGGTATCTGAAGCCGGCGTGGTCATTCACGCAACCGCCACGCCGCAGATGCCGGCCACGCTGCTGCTCGGCTTGATCGGCGCAGGCATCCAGGCGTCGCGCACGCCTTCGATGCACGAGCGTGAGGCGCGGGCGCACGGCGTTGCGTGCACGTATCGTTTGCTCGATCTCGACGTGCTTGGGTACGGCGCAGACTTCCTGCCACTCCTGATCGATGCGGCCGAGCGTGCGGGGTTCGCGGGGTTGAACGTCACGCATCCGTGTAAGCAGATCGTGATCGCACACTTGACGTCGCTGTCCGACGAGGCCCGTGTGCTTGGCGCCGTGAACACGGTCGTGCTGCGCGATGGAGCGCGGATCGGCCACAACACGGACTGGTCGGCGTTTCGCGAGAGCATGCAGCGTGGATTGCCGGACGCATCGCTGCGGCACGTGGTTCAGCTCGGCGCGGGTGGCGCCGGCGCTGCGACGGCGTACGCGATCCTCGAGATGGGCGCCGAGCGGCTCGAGCTCGTCGATGCGGTGCCGGCGAGGGCGGAGGCGCTCGTGCGCCGGCTCGAAGCGCGGTTCCCCGGTCGCGTGTTTGCCGCGCCGCCGTCGCGTGACGCGCTGGCTGAGGCTGCCGGCTTGATTCACGCCACGCCGATCGGCATGGCCTCCCACCCCGGTATGGCATTGCCGGCGGAATGGCTGCACGAGCGCCTCTGGGTGGCCGAGGTCGTGTACTTTCCGTTGACGACTGCGTTGCTGCACGCGGCGCGGGAGTGCGGTTGCCGCACGCTCGACGGCGCCGGCATGGCGGTGTGGCAAGCCGTCGAAGCGTTCCGGCTATTCACGGGCGTCGCCGCGGATGCGGAGCGCATGCGGCGGTTCTTCGTCGAGGCGGGTCCGCGATGAGCGCCGCGCCACTGGTGCGCCGCCGTTGGCTGATCGGCGTGCTGCTGTTTCTCGCAACGGTGCTGAACTACGTCGATCGACAGGTGTTCAGCATTCTCGCACCGGATCTGCAGCAGGACATCGGCTGGTCGGAGCTCGACTACAGCAGGATCGTCAACGCGTTTCAGCTTGCGTACGCGCTCGCGTTGCTCGCGGCCGGCGGTGTGCTCGATCGAGTCGGCGCGAAGGTGGGGCTCGCGTGGTCGATGGTGCTCTGGTCGCTTGCAGCGGCTAGTCACGCACTCGCACGCACGCCACTCGGCTTCGGGCTCGCGCGGTTCGCACTCGGTGTGACGGAGGCGGCAAACTTTCCTGCGGGGCTGAAGGCGATCTCGGAGTGGTTTCCCGCGCGGGAGCGGGCGCTCGTCACCGGTCTCTTCAACAGCGGGGTGGCGCTCGGCATCGTGCTCGCGTCGATCGGCGTGCCGCTGCTCTCCGCAGCTTTCGGCTGGCGCGCCGCGTTCATCGCCACCGCGGCCCTCGGTCTGTGCTGGCTGCCGTTTTGGCTCGCGGTTTACCGCGACGGGCCGCTCGCCGATGCGCGTGCTGCCGCGGCTGCGGCGAGCGAACGCGCGCCGCGCTGGCGTGAGCTGCTTCGGTATCGCCAAACGTGGGCGTACGCACTCACGAAGTCGCTCGGCGATCCGATCTGGTGGTTCTATTTATTTTGGCTGCCGAAATATCTGGCGGCGGAGTTCGACGTGCGCGGCACGGCTGTGATTCCGTATTTGACGGCCGTGTACGTCGCGGCCGACGTCGGTTGCCTCGGTGCGGGCTGGTTGTCGTCCGCACTGGTGAAACGCGGCGTTGGGCTGAATGCGGCGCGCAAGGGCACCATGGCGCTGCTCGCATGCATCATGACGCCGACGGTGATCGTTGCGGGCACGCTGGACGATCCGCGCTTTGCGATCGCGCTGATCGCCGTCGCGTGTGGCGCACATCAGGCCTGGTCGACGATGGTGTTCACGATGGCCACGGACCTGTTTCCGAGCAGGATGGTCGGCTCGGTGTCTGGGTTCGGTGGATTCGTGGCCGGCATGGTCAGCATCGTGGCCGCCGAATCGATTGGGCGAGTGCTCGATGCCGACGCGACCTCGTATCTGCCGATCTTCGTGGCGGCTGGCCTGATCTATCCGCTCGCGTTGGGTGTGTTTCACCTGCTCAGTCCACGGATGGAGCCGGTACCGCCGCCCGCATGAGCGTGCGGCTGTAATCCGCCGCGTGATTGCCGAGCTCGTTGCCGCTGAGCTAGGCTCGTTGATCGACGGTGCGAACCGCCGTCATCGGGGGGTTGCGATGCAGGTGGGGCGAAAGCGCTCGGCAGTCGTCGTGCTCGCGGGCTTCGTGCTCGGCACGCTGGGGGCTGCCCAGTTGAGTGCGGCGGAGACGCCAATTTCTGCGGCTCCCGCATTCAAGGCGCGTGACCTGCTCACGCCACCGCGCGGCAACTGGATCACGAACGGTGGCACGACCTTCAATCAGCGCTACTCGCCGCTGACTCAGCTGAATCGCGATACGGTCAAGGACTTGAAGGCGTTGTGGCGCACGAGCATGGGCTCGGGTGCGAATCCGAACAATTCGGGCCAGGCGCAGATCCTGCACTACGACGGCACGCTGTACGTGATCAACGGCGCGAACGACGTGTTCGCGGTGGACGTCGACACCGGCGCGATTCGCTGGACGTATCACGGCAAGCCGGATCCGAAGGCCGGCGTGGGCAAGTCGAGCCGCGGTGTCGCGCTCGGCGAGGGGAAGGTGTTCGTCGGCCAGCTCGACGCCAAGCTCGTCGCGCTCGATCAGAAGACCGGCGCCGTCGTGTGGTCTGTCGAAGCCGAGCGGTGGCAAAACGGCTTCAGCATCACGAGCGCACCGCTGTACTACGACGGCATGGTTATCACCGGATTCTCAGGCGGCGAGACAGCGAGCCGCGGCCGCGTGAAAGCGTTTCGTGCGAAGGACGGCAAGGCGCTGTGGCAGTTCAACACGGTGCCCGCTCCTGGCGAGTTCGGCCACGACACCTGGCCGAAGGACGGCAACGCGTGGGAGTTCGGCGGCGCGCCCGTGTGGCAGACGCCGGCCGTGGATCCCGAGCTCGACCTCATCTATTTCTCCACGGGAAATCCTGGTCCCGATCTGCACGGCGGCGTACGGCCCGGCGACAACCTGTTCAGCGTATCGATCGTCGCCGTCGAGGCGCACACCGGCAAATACCGCTGGCACTTTCAGCAGGTGCATCACGACATCTGGGACTACGACTCGCCGAATCCTGTCGTGCTGTTCGACGCGCCGGTGAACGGAGTCATGCGCAAGGCCCTCGTCGAAGTCTCGAAGACGGGCTGGGCTTACATTCTCGATCGTGCGACCGGCAAGCCGCTGCTCGGTATCGAGGAGCGGCCGGTGATGCAGGAACCGCGGCAAGCGACGGCGGCGACGCAACCTTATCCGATCGGCGACGCGGTCGTGCCCCAGTCGATCGACATTCCACCGGAGGGCTCGAGCATCGTGCCGAGTGGTGTGTCCGTGCTGAACGACGGCAAGATCTTCACGCCCTTCTGGACGGACCCGATCGCGATGAAGCCCGGCACGATGGGTGGGGCGAACTGGCCGCCGAGCTCCTACGATCCAGACACGCACCTTCTCTACGTGTGTGCGACAGATCGCATCAACTCGTTCAGCGTGCAAGCGGAGCTGCCAACGAAAGTCGCGCCGAACGATGTGTACATGGGTGGCCGCTTCGTGCAGGCAGCCGCCGACGATCGCGGTATTTTCGCGGCGCTCGATGTCACGACTAACAAGCTCGCGTGGCGCCAGCAGTGGCGCGAGATCTGCTATAGCGGCTCGGTCGTTACAGCCGGCGGCTTGCTGTTCGTCGGCCGCAACGACGGCCGGCTCACGGCGCTCGATAAGGTGAACGGCCGGTCGCTGTGGGAGTTCCGCACTGACGCCGGTGTGAACACGACCGTCACCACGTTCGACTGGCACGGTGACCAGCGCGTCGTCGTGCATGCGGGTGGAGGCGTGTTCGCGGGCGCACCTCGCGGCGACGGCATTTGGATGTTCTCGCTGAAGGGCACGATGAAATCGCTGCCCGCCGCCGTCACGACGACCGGAGGGGGCGGTGGTCCGGGCGGGCCCGGTGGCCCACCCCGTGCGCAGGTACCCGCCGCAGTCCGCCCCGTCAGCGTA
>Ga0302322_100001881_pt1 | contig 17514 bp, 14 predicted proteins | sample Fen_T0_2_FD_203757 | JGI IMG/M metagenome (GOLD analysis project Ga0302322, IMG submission 203757) | Peat permafrost microbial communities from Stordalen Mire near Abisko, Sweden - Fen_T0_2 | ecosystem: Environmental > Terrestrial > Soil > Wetlands > Permafrost | place: Sweden: Abisko... | reverse complement strand
CCGCGGTGATCGTCAGCCCGAAGTCGGGCGTCGGGCGGGCCGTCGCGCCGAGCAGCGCCCGCACCACCCCCGCCACCTCGTCCACGAACCGGTCCTGTGGGGTACGCGCCGTCCACCGCCGCAGCCATGCCACCGCGCCACCCTAGAGGCCACCGACCGTGCAGCCGGGGCCGGCAGGCCATGATCGGCTGGGGCGGGCGGACGGAGGTGACGGCGTCCTGGCGTACCTCGGGCAGGTGCAGGCTGTCGTGATGCTCTCCCGCGGCACGCACGGTCACGGTGCAGGCGTCACGCCAACGGCGTCGGAGCCGGCCGGAGTTGCGTCGCGGACGGCGGATCCACCGATACTGCGGATGCGCCGGTGGCCGGCGCCTGGCTGCCGCGCGACAGGAGGATGCATGAGTGCAGATCCGCAGGTGACCGCTCCGGAAGGCGGCGTCGACCTCCGGGCCGCTACGACGGCCGACGTCCCGGCCGCCGCCCACGTCTGGCGTGACGCGTGGCTGGACGGCCACGTGGGCCGCGTGCCCGACGAGCTGCTGCCGGCGCGCGGTCCCGACTACTTCCGGGAGAAGCTCGGCGCCCTGGTGGCCTCGACCGTCCTGGCGGTCGACGACGTGGACGGGCGGATCCTCGGGCTGGTCGTCGTCGCCGGTGACGAGCTCTTCCAGCTCGCGGTGGACCGGCGGGCGAGCGGGCGGGGCGTGGGGAGCGCCCTGCTGGCCGCCGCCGAGGCGCGGATCGGCGCGGGCCACGCCCAGGCGTGGCTGGCCGTGGTCCCGGACAACACTCGGGCCCGGGCCTTGTACGAGCGCCGTGGGTGGCGTGACGCCGGGCCGTTCACCTACGCCGCGCTGGCCGAGGGGGAGGCGATCCCGGTGCCGGTGCTCCGCTACGTCAAGGACCTGGCGCCGCTTCCGTCGTCATGACGAACAGCGGCGACGTCGGACCGACCCGGATATGTTCCAGGTGACGGACCTGCAGCCGGCACCTCGCGGTCCCGGCCGCCTGGGTGGTGATCGGCCGGCGAGGACCCGATGGTCGGGAGGGTGAGGCGGGCCACCGTTCCCCCGTTCTCGGCCCGGGCCAGCCGGATGCGACCGCCGTGGGCGGCCGCCGTCTCGTGGACGATGGCCAGGCCGAGGCCGGAGCCCGGCAGGGAGCGGGACCCGGGGGCCCGCCAGAAGCGGTCGAACACGTGGGGCAGGTGTGCCGGGTCGATGCCGGGTCCGTCGTCCACGACCTCGACGGTGACCGTCAGGCCGTCGACGACCTGCCGGATCCGGACGACGCCCTCGGGAGGGTTGAACTTGACGGCGTTGTCCAGCAGGTTGAGGATCGCGCGCTCCAGCGCGGCGGCGTCGGCCATGACGTGGCAGCCTGACGGGGGGCCGACGACGAGGTCGCGGTCGCCGGCACGTGGCCGGGCCCGGTCGACGGCACGGGCGACGACGTCGTCGAGGCAGACCGGTTCGGCGGCCGGGTCCGACAGCCGGTCACTGGCCAGGATGGTGAGCTCCTCGACGAGCGCGGCGAGCTCGGTGCTCTGGGCGGTGATGTTCGCGTAGATGCGGCGCCGGGCCTCACTCTCCAGAGGCCGAGCGGCGTCCTCGCTGCGGGTGAGCAGTTCGGCATTCGTGCGGAGGCTGGTCAACGGGGTACGCAGTTCGTGTCCGGCGTCGACGACGAGTTGCTGCTGACGCTGCCGGGCCCGGGAGAGTCGGTCGATCATCGCGTTGAAGGCAGCGGCGAGACGGGCGACCTCGTCGCGTCCGTGGGTCACGATCGGGACGGCCAGGTCCTCGGTGCGGGCGATGTGCTCGGCCGCGGCGGTCAGTTGACCGACCGGGCCGAGCAACCGACGGGCCAACAGCACGGCCAGCACGCTGACGCCGGCGAGGGTGAGCAGGGTGGCCACGACGAGAAAGACCGCCAGCTTCTCCAGCGCGGCGTCCGTCTCGGTCAGCGGTCTGGCCGCCACGACCGCCGCCCGGGGTGAGAACCCGCTCCTCGCCGGTATCGGGTACACCCGAATGCGCAGGTGGACGCCGTTCACGGTCGCGGATCGGAAGCCGCCGCCCCGGCCCGTCCGCGCGGTCCGGACGTCGTCGGGACTCGTCGGGACGGCGAGGGTCGGATCGGGGGTGCAGACCGATCCGTCGGCGCCCACCACCACGACCCGGATCTGCATGCGGTAGCCGATGCTGTTCGGTGGCGGCACCGACCGGCACAGCGTGCGGGGGTCCAGAAGCGGCGGGGGCACCGAGGCGAGCAGGCTGTCGTCGATCTGGCGGCTGAGCTCGCCACGGACGACGGCGTAGGACGCCAGGCTCCCGGCGAGGACGGCGCAGCCGGCGAGCAGTCCGATCCCCGTCACCAGCCGGGTCCGCAGGGACGTCCGCCGCAGCATCAGAGTTCGCGCAGCACGTAGCCGACACCCCAGACGGTCTGGATGACGCGAGCCGTGCCGCCCTGCTCGGTCTTGCGGCGCAGCAGGCCGATGTGGACCTCGAGGCTGTTCGAGCCGGTGCCGGCGGTGTACCCCCAGACGGCGTCGAGGATCTGCACCCGGCTGAGCACCTGCCGGGGATGGCTCAACAGGAGTTCCAGGAGGTTGAACTCGATCCGCGTCAGCGCGAGGTCGAGGGCCCCCCGGCGAACCTCACGGGTGGCGGTGTCCAGGGTGATGTCGGCGAAGCTCAGCCGGGCTCCCGGGCCGTCCTCCCACCTGCTGCGCCGGGACAGGGCGCGCAGCCTGGCGAGCAGCTCCTCCAGCGCGAACGGTTTGACCAGATAGTCGTCCGCGCCGGCGTCGAGCCCGATGACGCGGTCGTTCGTCGACTCCCGCGCGGTGAGCATGAGGATCGGCAGGTCGTACCCGTGGGCGCGCAGCCGCCGGCAGGCTCCGATGCCGTCCAGGCGCGGCATCTGGACGTCGAGGACGACGACGTCCGGGGCATCGGCCTCGACCGCCGCGACCGCCTCCACACCGTCACGCGCCGTCGTCACGGTGTAGCCCTCGAAGGAGAGGCTCATGCCCACGGACTCGCGTACCGCGGAGTCGTCGTCCACCACCAGCACCCTCACCGAGCCTCCCCGATGCCGTCACCGGTCGTGACAGCAGTGATCAGCCTCTCGGCTGATGCTGGGAAAACACTGGGTTCCGCGTGCTACCCACCTGGGCGTCGTCACACAAAGTGAGCAGGGGTCTCGGTCACCCCGGTGCCAGGGGTGACATCGGCCTCGCCCCACGGGTCTTCAGGCGCGTTTCCGAACCACTTCATCGTTGCTTCAGGAATGCCGCCCAGTATCCGTCTCGCCCCCGGAGAGCCCGGCGGTGACGGAGAGGAGCCAGCGTGGACAGGAAGGCCCTCCCTGAGGGGGACAGCCGATGAGGGGGACGACGCTGTTGCGTCCCGGAGGGCCACCACCTCCGGCCTCCGTGGGGGACGAGACCGCCGACGCCCGAGCCGGCCGGCGAGGCCTTCGCCGCATCGTCGGCGGCCGCCGCGCGACCGTCGTCCTCAACAGCACGCTCGCGCTCCTCCTGGTCGGCGGGGGCACCGCCGCCTGGTGGCTGACGCGCAGCGACGACGGCGCCGGCGCCACTGCCCGGCGCACGACGACCGTGACGCGCGGCACCCTGACCGCCGCCGTCAGCGGGACGGGGAACACCGAGCTGAGCGTCTCGACCGACGTGAACTTCGAGAACGCCGGAACCGTCACCGAGATCCTCGTCAAGGCCGGTGACACCGTGAAGGCGGGCCAGGTGCTGGCACGGATCGACGCCACCAGCGCCGACCAGTCGCTCGAGGTGGCCCGACGGTCCTACGCCTCGGCCCAGGCGAGCTACGACGGCACCGTCAACGGCTACACGGCGTTGCAGAAGCAGAAGGACGCCGCGTCGATCGTGACCGCGGAGCAGCAGGTGACCGTGGCCCGGACGCAGCTGACGAACGCCAAGGCCCAGCTCGCGAACGACACCACCTCGCTGGCCGACGCCGTTTCGAACGCGCAGGCCCAGCTGACCGCCGACACCGACAGCCTCGCCGCCGCCGTCGACAGCGCCCAGGCGCAGCGCGACCGGGACGGCACCGCCCAGAACGCCGCCGTCCAGAACGCCCAGGACACCCTCGACAACGACACCGCCGTGCAGGACACCGCGGTCGCCAAGGCGCAGACCGCCTACGACAACGCCGTGTCCGCGGCGTCGGGCGTCAGCTGCACGGCGTCCTCGACGGAGGCGGTGTGCACCCAGCTCAGCTCGGCGCAGGACGCCCTCACCTCGGCGAAGCAGAGCCGGACCACTGCGGTCCTGAGGGACGGCCAGAGCCTCACCTCGGCGCAGCAGGCACGGGACGCGACGGTCGCCAAGGACGACGAGGCGCTCGCCTCGGCCCGGCGCAACCAGACCAGCACCCTGACCAAGGACCAGCAGGCGATCACCACGGCCCGGCGCAACCAGACCAGCACCCTGACGAAGGACCAGCAGGCGATCACCTCGGCGCAGCAGGCGATCACCTCCGCCGAGAACTCGTTGACGACCGCGAAGCTCCAGGTCAAGACCAACGCGCAGGGGGCCACCCAGGCCCAGATCGCCTCCGCGCAGCTGCAGCTCACCCAGGCACGCGTCACCCTGGACCAGGCTCGGACGAACGCCGACCAGACGGCGCTGAAGGCACCGACCGCGGGCACCGTCCTCACCGTCAACGGCAAGGTCGGCGCGTCGTCGAGCGCGACCTCCTCGTCGAGCGCGACCTCCTCGTCCTCGTCGTCGGCCGCCGGTGGTGGCGCCGGAGGTGGCACGGGAGGCAGTGGCACCTCGAGCAGCACCGCCTTCCTCACCGTCGCCAACCTGAGCAGGCTGGCTGTCACGGCGAACATCGCCGAGGCGGACGTCGCCGACATCGACGTCGGCCAGGAGGCGAGAATCACGTTCTCCGCCGGCGGAACCACCGTCACCGGCCACGTGACGAAGGTGTCGCAGCAGAGCACCACCTCGAACAACGTCGTCCTCTATCCGGTCACCGTGACGCTCGACGACGCACCCGAGGGCACCAGGGTGGGCCAGACCACCACGGTGGCCATCACGACCGGCACCGTCCAGAACGCTCTGATCGTCAACTCCTCCGCCATCACGACGACGGGCACCATGTCCACCGTCACGACGCTGCAGGGCACGCGGACCACCGTGACGCCCGTGGAGACCGGTCTCAAGGGCAGCACGGGCACCGAGGTGAAGAGCGGACTGTCCGAAGGGGACGTCGTCGTCCTGCCCGACTCGACGACCGGGACTCCCGGCAGCGGCGGCTTCCCCGGCGGCGGCGTCCCCCGGGTCGGCGGGCTGGGTCTGGGAGCAGGCCGATGACCTCGACCACCCGACCGGTCGTGGAGCTGCGCGGGATCACCAAGACGTACGGCTCGGGGGACACCGCCGTCCACGCCGTGGCCGGCGTCGACCTGGCCGTGGAGCGCGGTGACTACCTCGCCGTGATGGGGGCGTCGGGCTCCGGCAAGTCGACGCTGATGAATCTCATCGGTTGCCTCGACGTCCCGACCCGCGGCACCTACCGGTTGGACGGCGTGGACACCCGCGGCCTGGACGATCGGCGGCAGGCGATCGTCCGGAACCGCAAGATCGGGTTCGTCTTCCAGCAGTTCAACCTCATCCCCCGGACGACGGCGCTGCGCAACGTCGAGCTGCCGCTGGCCTATGCCGGGGTGAGGCCCGCCGAGCGGCGCGCCCGAGCCTTCGCCGCCCTGGCCAGGGTGGGTCTCGCGGACCGGGTCGAGCACGGGCCGGCCCAACTGTCCGGAGGCCAGCAGCAGCGCGTCGCCATCGCCCGGGCCATCGCCACCAACCCCGTGCTGCTGCTCGCCGACGAACCCACCGGTGCCCTGGACAGCCGCAGCACCCAGGACATCCTGCAGCTGTTCGACGAGCTCAACGCGATGGGCCGCACGCTCGTCGTCATCACCCACGAGGACGAGGTGGCCCACCACGCCAAGCGCGTGGTGCGCATGCGCGACGGGCGGGTGCAGTCCGACGCACGACAGACGCCCGTCCGGGCCCTGCCACCCCTGCTGGCGACCGACCTGCAGCCCGACCGTGGTCGTGGGCCCGCCACCGAGGTGTTGCGGTGAACCCCCGGGAGAGCCTGCGGTTCGCCGTCGCCGGCGTCGTCGCCAACCCGCTGCGGTCGATGCTCACGACGCTCGGCATCCTCATCGGCGTCGCCGCGGTGATCACGCTGGTGGCCGTCGGAACCGGCTCCGGCAAGGCCGTCCAGGACTCCATCGACCGGCTCGGGAGCAACACCCTCACGGTGACCTCGAGCCAGGGCGGCACGGGAGGTCGCGGCGGACCCGGCGGCTTCGGCGGAGGTGGACCGGGCGGCGCACCCGGCGGTGGTGGCGGCTTCCCCGGAGCCCCCCGCGCGTCGAGCGGGACCGCGGACACCGGAACCAAGATCCGGAAGGCGCAACTCACCCTCGACGACGCCCAGGCGCTCAAGGGCGGCTCCGCCGCCCCGCACGTCGCGTCGGTCGCTCCCGTGGTGAGCGCGTCGTCGGTGACCGCCACCTACGAGGGTGCCTCGCACTCGGTGGGCACCTTCACCGGCACCTCCCCGAGCTACCTGGTGAACGACAACGACTCGGTCGGCGTCGGCTCCCCGTTCACCGACTCGGACTACAGCCAGCGGCGCCGGGTCGCGCTGCTCGGGGTGACCGTGGCGAAGGACCTCGCAGGCGGGGACGGCAGCGGCATCGTCGGCAGGGCGGTGCAGTTCAACGGGATCACCTTCGAGGCGATCGGCATCCTCGCCACGAAGGGCAGCCTCGGGCCCCAGGACCAGGACGACCGGGTGATCGCCCCGCTGACGGCAGCCCAGGACACCCTGTCCGGCTACGGCTCCCTGGCCTCCGTCTCGGTCAAGGCGACCTCGGCGGACGCCGTGGACGACGCCGAGAACGAGGTCAAGGACATCCTCTACCAGCGGCACCGCGTGACGGCCGCGACAGCCGACTTCTCCGTCAACAGCGCCAGCTCGATCCTGTCGGCGGCGACGTCGAGCAGCGGCACCTTCACGGTGCTGCTCGGCGCCGTCTCGGCCATCTCGCTGCTGGTCGGCGGCATCGGCGTCATGAACATCATGCTCGTCACGGTGACCGAACGGACCCGGGAGATCGGCGTGCGCAAGGCGATCGGCGCGCAGCGTGGCGACATCGTGGGGCAGTTCCTCATCGAGGCCGTGCTGTTGTCGCTGTTCGGCGGGCTCATGGGCGTGCTCGTCGGGCTGGGCGCCAGCCGGTTCACCATCGTCGGCGTCCAGCCCGTCGTCGCCCCCTACTCCGTGGGCCTCGCCCTTGCCGTGTCCCTCGCGACCGGCCTCTTCTTCGGTCTCTACCCGGCGAACCGCGCAGCCGGTCTGCGACCTATCGAAGCGCTCCGCCATGAGTGAGCGCGACAGGAGCGCCATGAGCACGCCCGGCAACTCCCAGACAGCCGCCGGCTGGTTCCCGACCGCGGACATCACCGCCGCCGGCGGCGCCCCACCTCCCACGGCGCCGATGCAGGGCCTGCCGCGGGGCGACGGGCTCCCCGGCGATCAGGGTCCGTACGCCGGCACCTTCCCCGTTCCCCCGCCGGACGCCGTACCCACGGGCGAGCCGCTGCCGGGCCGGCCGTCGCCGGACGAGCTGCCGCCGGACGACCTCCTCCTGGACCCCGCATGGGAACGTCCGGCGATCCGCAACCGGCTCACGTCCGTCCTCCTCATCGCCGTCCTCGTGGTGGGCGGCTTCGCCGGGGGGATCGCCGTCCAGCGTCAGCGCGGGGGCACCGGAACGACGACCGGTGGCCTTCCCACCGCGGGCCGTCTCCCCGGCGGCCTCCCCGGCGGCGGTGCCTTCCCGGGCGGCGGCGGCTTCCCGGGCGGCGCCCCGAGCCTGCCGGGCGGCGGATCCGGCGCCGCGGCCAACGGCTCCGGCGCCTCGACGAATCCCCTCGGCGGCGGCTCCGCCGGTGCAGGCGCGGCCTCGGCGCCGGTCGTCGTGGGCAGGGTCACCTCGATCCGGAGCGCCTCGATCACCGTGCGGAACTTCGCCGGCAAGAACGTCACCGTGCAGGTGCCGGGCACCGCGAAGGTCACCACCTCAGGCCTGGCCGGGCTCGCTGCCGGAGCGACCGTCGCGGTCGCCGGCACCACCGCCGCGGACGGCACGGTCACCGCGACGGCCATCACCGTCACGGCGTCGACGTGACGCCGCATCCACTCCAGGAGGTCAACCTCGTGAACATCCGCCGTCACCGCCCGCGGCTCCGGACCGGTGGCACTGCCGTCGCCCTCGCCGTCCTCCTCGTGGCCTGCGGTTCGTCGAACTCCACCTCGACGACACCTGGCCAGGGGGGCGCCTCGTCGCCAGGGAGCGCTCCCACCGGATCCGCCGCTCCTCCCGGGCCCGGAGGCGCGGGCGTGGACTTCGGCGCGATGCAGTCCTGCCTCAAGGCGGCGGGCATCTCCCTCCCCACCCCGAGCGGCGCCCCGCGGACACCGCCGAGCGGCGCCCCGCGGACACCGCCGAGCGGCGCCCCGCGGACACCGCCCAGCGGCGCGGCGGGAGGCCCGGGCGGTCTCTTCTCCGACCCGACCGTGCAGGCCGCGCTGAAGGCCTGCGGGCTGACCGTGCCGACCATGAACGGCCGCCCACCGGCCACCACGGGGTGACGCCCCCTGGGTACGGTGGTCCCGTGGGGGAGCAGCCGCTGCGGGTGCGCAAGGTGCTCGCGTACGTCGTCCGCGGGTCCGAGCTGCTGGTGTTCCGGCACCGTGACCATCCGATCGAGCGCACCGGGCTGCAGGTTCCCGCCGGCACCGTACGACCCGACGAGCCGCTGGACGACGCCGTCCTGCGCGAGGCGTCGGAGGAGACCGGCCTGGAGGGTCTGCGCCTGGTGTCCTACCTGGGCGGGACGGAGTACGACGTCCGGCCCGCGCGTCCGGAGGTGCACGAGCGGCACGTCTTCCACCTGGCGCCGCCGGACGACGTCCCGTGCACCTGGACCTGGCACGAACTGCACGACGGCCTGAAGCCGCCGACGGCCTTCGAGTTCCTGTGGCTGCCCCTGGCGCACGCGCATGTCCTGGCCGCCGGGATGGGCGCGCTCCTGCACCGTCTCCCGGAGGCGGACGGCTACGGCCTCGCGCCGTAGGCCGGTTGGCCGGGACCGCACCCGCCGGCCGCGGCCGCGGTTCACCCGCGCAGGCGGTCCAGCGCGGCGCAGAGCTCGGCGTGGGCGGCCAGTTCGCGTTCCACCGGTTCGAGGACGACGTCCCGGGCCAGGTTCTCCACCCGCTCGGACAGCCGCCGCCGGACCCGGGCGGCCAGGCGGGCCGCCCCCCACCGCGCCGGCGGCCGGCTGACCAGGCCCACCACCACCCCCGCCAGCAAGCCACCGATCAGCAGGATCGTCGGCAGCGGGAGCCGTCCCCAGGTCGGCAGCGGCGGGGGCGGCAGCTGCAACCAGGCGACCCCGAACAGCACCGCCAACCACGCCAGCCCGACGCCGGCGGTGACGGCGAGCAGCACCTGCAGCAGCCCCACGAGCCGCCACCAGAGGGGCCGCCGGGCGAGGCCGAGGTCCGTCCCGGCGACGGCGCGGTCGAGCAGGTCGCCGAGCTCGGCCCGCGAGCCGGCCGCCGCGCGGCGCACCACCGCCGGCCACGGCCCGGAGAGCCCGGCCGCCGCGCCGTCCGCCAACGCCCGCAGGGCCGAGTCGACGCGCGCCCGCTGCACGGCCGACGGCCCCGGCAGCGATGTGCGGACCAGCTCGGACGGCGTGTCCCGCAGCCGCAGCCGTCGGGCCGGGTCCCGTCGCAACCGGGCCGTCCAGCGGGTGAACGGCCAGCCGGTGGCGTGGCGCGAGCGCAGCCGGTAGGTGCGCGCGACGGCGTCCGTGACGACGTCGACGCCGGCGGCCTCGCCCAGCGCCGCCACGAGGGCCCGGCGCTCGGCCTTGCCCACCCCCGGCGACGTCGAGCCCCCGCACGACCCGTCGAGGGTGCCGGCCAGTCCGGCGAGGTCCGCCTCCAGCCGCCGGACCGACGACCGGCGGGTGGCGACCCGCTCGGCCAGTTCCGCCCGCAAGGCCGCCAGGCCCTCGCCGGTCCGCGCGGAGACGGGGAGCACCGGCACGGCCCCGAGCCCCTCCGACGCCAGCAGCGCGCGCAGGTCGGCGAGGCATCCCTCGCGGGCCGGGCCGGACAGCCGGTCGACCTGGTTGAGCACGACGAGCGTCACGTCGGCGTGCCCGGCCAGCGGCACCAGGTAGCGGTCGTGGACGGCGGCGTCGGCGTACTTCTGCGGGTCGAGCACCCACACGAGCAGGTCGACCCGCTCCACCAGCCGGTCCGCCTCCAGCCGGTGGCCGCCCTGGACCGAGTCGACGTCGGGCAGGTCGAGCAGCACGAGCCCGTCGACGTCCGGGCCGCCGGTCGCGGACGGTGCGCCGGCCCGGGAAGGGCCTTCGGCCAGCAGATGGCGGCGCGGGACGTCGAGCCAGTCCAGCAGGGGACCAGCGTCCTCGGTGCCCCAGACGACCGCGTGGGCGACCCCGGTGGTCGGCCGGCGCATCCCGACCTGGGACACGTCCTCGCCGGCCAGCGCGTTGGCGAGCGACGACTTGCCGCTGCCGGTGGCGCCGGCCAGCGCGACGACGGTGTGGGTGTCCCCGAGGCGCAACCGCTCCCCGGCCCTGCCCGCGACCCGGCGCGCCTGCGCGACGACGTCGTCGTCCACGCGGCCCGGTGCGAGAGCGAGCACCCGGTCGAGCGCCTCGAGACGCTGGGCGATGCCGGTGCGGCGGCGGGTCAGGAGGGTCACCGCGGGACGTCCGCGACCGGAGCGCGAGACCCGGAGCGGGACGCGCGGCGCAGCTGTTCGAAGGTCTCGAGCCCGGCACGCAGCCCGACCGAGGCGCCGTCGTCCGGGGCCGCCGCGGCGACCCGGTCGGCGAACCGGCGGCGTTCGGGGGCGAGCAGGTCCTCGACGCGTGCCAGCAGGTCGCTGCGCGCGCGGGCGGCGAGACTGCGCACCGCGCTGTCACCGAACACCGCCTCGAGCACCTTCTGGGACGCGGCCGACGTCCCGCCGGCGATCAGCACCTCGGCGCCGCTCAGGCCGCCGGTCTGTGCGAAGACGGCGAGCATGAGCACGAGCCCGGCCCCGTTCGTGCCGAAGGAGGCCAGCCGCGCGGTGCTCCGCCGCCGGCCGCCCTCGGCCGCGACGAGCTGCAGGATCTCGCCCTGCCACGCGCGGATCTCGCGTTCCATGGCCGCGCCGAACGTCGGCGAGGAGCGGGCGAGGGCGTCGCCGTCCGGGGCGAGCAGTGCCCGGCCCGCCGGACGCACCCGCCAGGTGTCCACCGTGCGCTCGGCCGCGCCGTCGGCCAGCCCGCGGACGAGCGACGCGAGCGAGCTCTCCAGCGCCTCCTCGACGACCGGCGGGGCCTGCCGGCCGGTGAGCAGTGCGCCGATCCGGTCGCGCCACCGCCCGATGCGCGTCTCGAGGCCACGGGTCAGCTCGCCGGTGCCGACGTACTCCTGCCAGCGGGCGAGCACCTCTCCTCGCAGCACGCTCCCGCTGCGGACGCCGTCGTCGATCTCCAGCAGCGCGTCGGTGTACGCGCCGTCCACCTCGTCGCGCAGGAGGGCGGCGACCGCGAGCTGGTCGTCGGTCTCGCGCGCGACGGTCGCGACCCGCTGGCGCAGGCTCTGCAGGGCTCCCTCGAGCGTGGTGCGGATGACCTCGGCGCGCGCGTCGGCGTCCGCCGCGAGGGCGGAGAGCCAGGCGTGCAGCGGCGCGACCAGGGACGCCGGCAGCCGCTCGCTCTCCCCGGCCACCGGGGTCTCGGGCACGGTGAACAGGGCGGCGCGTCCGAGGCCGTTCTCGTCGAGCATCGCGGCGAGGTGGGTGCTGATCTCGCGCACCCCCTCCGGCGGCACCCGGTTGAGGACGACGGCGAGCGCGGTGCTGCGCTGTTGGGCAAGGTGCAGGAACTCCCACGGGACGGCGTCCGCGTACCGGGCCGCCGTGGTGGTGAAGATCCACAGATCGGCGGCCGCCAGGAGCTGGTTGGCGAGCCGGCGGTTGTCGGCGACGACAGAGTCGATGTCCGGGGCGTCGAGCAGGGCCAGGCCGGCCGGGATCCCCTCGTGCGCGACGACGTGCAGCGTCTCGACGGACGACGGGACGGACGACGGGCCGGACGACGGGCCGGGCCGGGACGTCGTCCGCGACAGCTCCGGCAGGATCCGGCCGTCGCTGAACCACGGCAGGTCGGTCGGATGGCAGACCAGCACGGGCCCACGCGTCGTCGGGCGCAACCATCCCGCCTTGGTGACCTCGGCGCCGACCAGCGTGTTGACCAGCGTGGACTTGCCCGCCCCGGTCGAACCGCCGACGACGGCGAGCAGCGGCGCGTCGAGCCGGCGCAGCCGGGGCAGCAGGTAGTCGTCGACCTGGCCGACGAGCTCGTCCCGGGTCCGGCGGGCCGCCTCGGCGCCGGGCGTGGCGAGGTCGAGCCGGAGCCCGCCGACGCGCCGGCGGAGGGCTTCCAGCGCGTCGGGCAGCTCGGTGGCGGTCACGCCCTTCATCATGTCCGCCACGGGCCGTCACACCACTGCAGCCGCCCGTCGGTCAGCCGAGGCCCAACCGCGCCAGGGGCTCGACGAGCTCGCGCTCCTCGTACGACAGGTGCGACAGCAGGGCGTCGCTGAGCAGGTCGATCGCGGCCTGCAGCTCGGGCGTCCCGTCGTCGGCGTCGACGGAGACGAACCGCACCAAGGCACGGTCGACCTGCTCCAGCACGTCGTGGATGACGACATGCTCCTCCGCCAGGCGGTCGATCACCGGCTCCAGCCGCGGATCGCCGTGGCGCAGGTGCGGGAACATGCTCTGGTCCTCGATGGTGTGGTGCGTCGTGACGATGCGGCAGTACGACATGCAGTACGAACCGAGCACCCACTTGTTCTGCCGCAGCACCATCGTGCTGATGTGCGAGCGGGCCGCGCCGGGATCCAGCATCCCCGCGGCGACCTGCTGCACCAGGTCGTCGAGCTGCGCCAGCTCCGCCCGCAGGCCGTCGTGGACGTCGACGAGGTGCTGTCCGGCGGCGCGCTCGTGCGCGGTATAGGTGCGGTCCGGGTCCGGACTGGGACCGCGCGGCCGGGTCGACTCGTCCCACGCCCGGGTGTTGCTGCGCCGGACGCCGTCGTCGGGGGTCGGGACGGCGGCCAGCGCACCCCGCGGGACGGACGCCGGCGCCGGAGTCGCGAGCGCCGCGGCCGGGCTCGCCGTCAGGGCCGGGGCGGGGGCTGATACCGAGGCCGGGCTCGTGGCCGGCACGGCGTCCACCGAGGTCGCGCGCTCGGCGGCCACCAGGTCGCGGACGGCGGGGGCGACCTCGGCGGCGAAGCGGCGCAGGTCGTCCGGGTCGTCGCTGCCGAGGACGAACGTGCTGATCCCGTCGCCTAGGGCGAGCTCGGCGAGTTCCTCGGCCCACTGCTCGGCCGGCCCCTGCAACGGACCGCGACCCGTCGGCCGGAACTGCCCGCCGATGTTCAGCAGCCGGCGGACGTCCCCGGGCGCCCGGCCCGCCTCGGCGGCCGCGTCGTCGATGACGGCGTTCCCCGCCGCGAGGTCGCCGGGCTTCAGGTAGGCGAGCGACGGCAGCCAGCCGTCGGCGCTGCGCCCGGTGAGCGCGAGCAGCCGCGGCTTGTACGCCCCGATCCACAGCGGCACGGCGTGCGCCGGGGCCGGCCCGCGCTTGGCGCCCACCACGCGGTACCGGGCCCCCTCGACCCGGACGCCGCCGCGGGCGTCGACGTCCCAGAGCGCCCGGAGGATCTCGACCGCCTCCGCCAGCCCCTGCACGGCCTCACCCGGTGTCGCCCGCCGCCCGCCCATCGCCTCGATCGCGTCCCAGAAGGCCCCGGCCCCCAGACCCAGCGCGACCCGGCCGCCGGTGAGCAGGTCCAGGCTGGCGACGCTGCGCGCGAGCACCGCCGGCGGCCGCAGCGGCAGGTTGACGACGTTGGGTGCGAGCGTGATCCGGCTCGTGCTCGCGCCGGCGAACGCGAGCAACGTCCAGGTGTCGAGGAAGCCCGGCTGGTACGGATGGTCCTGGAAGGTGGCGAGGTCGAGCCCGACCTGCTCCGACAGCTGGGCCAGGGCCACGGCCTGCAGCGGTCGCTCGGCGGTCGGCGTGAGGAACGACCCGAAGCGCAGCTCGTGGCCGTAGTCGGTCATGGGTCGCGGCTCCGTGGACGTCGGGTCGTGGACGGTTGCGTGGTGCACTCTAGGGAAGGGCCGCCGGCGCCACGCGTCACGCCGTGCTGGCGACCAGGTAGCGCTCGTCCGCGATCGGGCCGCCCCAGAGCTGCGCGTCGTCGAGCACGGTGACGTCGGCATGCGCCCGGTGCCTCCGGACCAGCTCCGTCGCTGACGCGGCGGTCAGTCCGGCGCCGGTGTGCCAGCGGCCCTCGATGAGCAGCAGGCGCCCGCCGGGCGCCAGCAGGTCGAGCCACGCGGCCAGCGCCGCGTCGGCGTCCGGCATGGCCCACAGGACGTGACGCACCAGCACGACGTCGAACGTCCCGGCGGGCCACGGCGGCCGGGCTGCGTCGCCCGTCCGGAAGGTGGCGTCGACGCCAGCGTCCGCAGCCTTGGCGCGGGCGACGTCGACCATGCGCGCCGAGATGTCCAGCCCCTGCACCCGGTAGCCCGCCCCGGCCAGCAGGACGGCGAGGCTGCCGGTGCCGCTGCCGACGTCCGCCACGGTAGCGGGTGTGGGCGGCAGCAGCGGGCCGAGCAGGGCGGACCAGGCCGAGCGGACGGCAGGGTCGCGCAGGCCGTGATCCGGTTCCGCGTCGAAGATGTCGGCCTGGGCATCCCAGTACGCGCTCACGTCCATCGCCCCGACGCTACCGGTACCCCTCACGGCTGCCACGAGTCCGTCGGTCGAACCGATGGTGTTGTTTCACGCAGGTATGCGCGGCGGGCCTCCGGGAGCGTCCGGTCCCAAAGGACCTTGTGCGGCCTCTTGAGGCCGAGCTGTGCCGTACGCCAGGATTTCCCGGATTGCACCGGACCGGCCGGAGAACCCGCCGTCCGGTGCGCCGTTCTCTGCGAAGGGATGCGCATGCGCCTGCCCCGACGATCGGTGGCCACCGCCACCGGTGTCATCGTCACCGTTCTGCTGGCCCCACTCGCCGTCACGACCAGCGCATCGGCCGCACCGGCCACTGCGGGCCGGCAGTCCGACGTCCGGGAGGTCGCTCGCGGCATGTCCTACGCGCTCGATTCGGCCCTGAAGGCCCAGGCAGCCACGAAGAACCTCGCCACCGCGGCCCGCACCGCCCTCGCCCCCACCACCAAGGCCGCTGCCGCCGGGACCACGCCCGCCGTCGGCACCGTGCGGAAGTGGCTCGCGCTCGACGACTTCAACGGCAAGCTCTACCAGAAGGACTACACCCTTCGCGCCGTCGGCTCGAAGATCGAGGTGTGGGTCGCCTCCGGGTCCGACGCCACGTCCACGGGGACGGCGTTCCCGGCCAATGACTGCCGGAACGCCGTCGCGGGCTCCACGGACGTCACTGACGCCCAGGCGAAGTCGCTCGCCGACGAGTTCGACAACACCATGTATCCCAAGGAATCGGCGGAGTTCAGCGTCCCGCCCGCCCGGGACGGCTCGAACGCCGCAATCGCCGGTGACTACACGGGCGCCGGCGACAAGATCGTGACCCTGGTGGACAACGTCCGCGACGACAACTTCTACGACTTCCCGGCGCGGCCCACCTACATCGCGGGCTTCTTCTCCACGCAGTTCAACGATCTGCTGGACCGCAACGTGATGACGATCGACGCCTTCGACTGGAAGCACCGGACCGGGGCCAACCCGCCCGACGAGCCCACCGGTGACCTGTGCACCAGCCGGCCGGCGCGGGCGCGCCTGTACGAGGGCACCTTCGCCCATGAGTACCAGCACCTGCTGCAGTCCTACACGGACCCCAGCGAGGTGAACTTCGTCAACGAGGGCCTCTCCGACTACGCCATCTCGCTGGTGGGCTACGCCAACACGCTGGCGTCGGTGACCCAGAAGGGAGCGGAGAGCCATCTCTTCTGCTTCCAGGGATTCGGCCCGGTCAGCTCGCCCTACAACCCGAACCCCCGCGACTGCGGCGGTCCGGAGAACTCGTTGACGCTGTGGGGTGACGAAGGCTCCGGCAACGAGATCCTCGCCGACTACGGCAACGCCTGGTCGTTCATGCTCTACCTGTACGACCACTACGGGCAGGCCTTCATGTCCGCCCTCCACCGGGACGGCACGAAGCAGGGCCTGGCCGGCGTCCAGGCGCAGCTCGACAAGTACGCCAAGGGCACCAAGGTCGCGGACGTCCTCCACAACTTCCAGGTCACCAACCTGGTGGACGCCGCGGTCGACCCCAAGGGCGTCGTCGTCGGCGTCCCGAAGAGCAAGGTGACCACGAAGAGCCTCAACGCGTCCCTGAACCTGGACAATCCGGCGTCCTACAAGCTTCCGGGTGCGGCGCCGAACGGGGCCGACTACGTCAAGTTCCGGGACGCCGCCGGGAAGGCGCTGACGGGCAAGCAGGTCACGTCGCTGAAGTTCGAGGGCGCGAAGACGCTGCCCGCGATCCCGCTGAAGTGGACCGTCGCCAGTGACGCTCCGGGCAACGAGGGCAACCCGACCCTCTGGTCGGGCAACAGCACGAACCTGGACGCGACCGCCGTCGCCGAGGTGACGGTGCCGACGTCCAGCGCCACGCTGACGTTCAAGGAGAAGCACCTCGCCGAGGCGGGGTACGACTACGCCTACACGGTGGTGTCGACGGACGGCGGCAAGACGTACACCCCGCTGTCCAACGCCAACACGGTGGCCGGCCCGCTCGGCGCGGCGCTCAACGGCGACGCCGCCGCCTTCACGACGCAGACGTTCGACCTGTCGGCGTACGCGGGCAAGAAGATCCTCATCGGGTTCCGCTACGTGAGCGACGGCGGCGTCAACGACGGTGGCTGGTACGTGGACGACGTCGCCGTCGGCGGCACCGTGGTCAGCGACGGGTCCAGCCTGACGCCGTTCCGGTCGCCCACCCAGATCCTGCCGACCGTGGTGGCGAACTGGAACGTCCGGCTGGTCGGTCTCGACGCCGCCAAGCATGCAGCGCTCGTCGTGCCGATCAACGGCAAGTCGTCGTTCTCCTTCAGCGGGCTCCCGCTGAAGGTCCTCCTGCCCTTCCCGCAGGTCATCGCGGTGGTCAGCTACGACGACCCGACCGAGCAGGTGCAGCAGTTCGCGCCGTACACGCTCACCGTGAACGGGGTGGTGCAGCCGGGCGGCAACTGACCGCCCACGACCACCCGGCCGTGGTGGTTCGCCGCAGAACAAACACCCCCCCCGGGGGACCCCGCAGAACAAGGCCCAATGTTTTT
>Ga0302322_100001880_pt1 | contig 17517 bp, 16 predicted proteins | sample Fen_T0_2_FD_203757 | JGI IMG/M metagenome (GOLD analysis project Ga0302322, IMG submission 203757) | Peat permafrost microbial communities from Stordalen Mire near Abisko, Sweden - Fen_T0_2 | ecosystem: Environmental > Terrestrial > Soil > Wetlands > Permafrost | place: Sweden: Abisko... | reverse complement strand
GGCGTCGTGTCCCGGGGCGTTGTCCCCCCGCCCCGCTCCGCCGCGCTCGACCCCGTGGAGCGCGGCGGGCGGGGCGCGACGCGGGCGCGGTCCGCGTGGGCGGCGGTGGGCGCGCGCGTCTACCTCCCCGCCCTCTCGATCGTCGCGGCCGGGCTCGCCCTGGTGGGGGTCGGCTGGGCGCTCCACTGGGGCAGCTCCGACTTCGCGGGCTCGGCCACGAGCCTGCGCGCGGTCGTCGCGGGTCCCGCCACGCTCGCGGTGATCGGGGTGTTCCTGGTCGTCGAGCGGGTGTGGCCGGCCCAACGGCGATCGCCGTTCGCCCGCGGCTACCGCCAGGACGCGATCTACACCGTGCTGAACGCGACGCTCCTGGTCCCGTTCGTGACCGCGCTCACCCTCTCGTTCACCGCGCTGGCCCGCCATTACGTTCCGTGGCTCGTGCTGCCCCGGGTCGGCCTGGTGCCGCGCTGGGCGATGATCGGAGTGCTGCTCGTCGCGATGGACCTGGGCAACTGGGCCGTGCACCTCGCGAACCACCGCAGCCGGATGCTGTGGCGGTTCCACGAGCTCCACCATTCGCAAGAGGACATGAGCGTGCTGACGGTGTTCCGAACCCATCCGCTGATCCACGTGTCGTACGTCCTCGTGCTCGTCCCGGGCATCCTGCTCATCGCCAACGCGACGCTGTCCATCACGGTCCTCGCGGTCTACGGCGCAATGGTCGCCTTCGCCCACTCGAACACGCGGCTGGGTTTCGGGCCGCTCGAGCGGATCTTCGTCAGCCCCAACTACCACCGCATCCACCACAAGGTCGACGGACCGCAGGATGTCAACCTCGGCTTCGCCCTCACCGTCTGGGACCAGCTCTTCCGCCGGGCCGTGTTCCCGACCGCGGACACGATCCGGACCGATACCGGCCTTCCGGGCCGGCCGCTCGTGGTCGAGCAAGAATCACCCCGACCACGACACCTCGCGGTGTTCGCCGCGCAGATGGTCGCGCCGTTCCGTCCGATGCACGAGACTACGGACCTGCCGCCCGTTCGGTCGGCGTCCCGTGAGCCTGGGGGAAGGGCCTGATGACAACGACGACGTCGGTTCCGGCATCGCAGCCTCGCGTGCGGTCGTTCTTCGCAGCGATGTTCAGCACGCGCACCGCGGGACTCCCCGCCGACCTGTGTCTGCTGGTCGTGCGGTTCACGCTCGCGTTCCTGTTCATCTACCACGGCGGCCGGCGGCTCTTCGGCGCGTTCGGTGGGCCCGGCCTCCACGCGTCCGCCGACTACTTCGCGCACACCGCGCACCTGCATCCCGGGATGGCGTTCGCCCTGCTCGGTGGCGTGATCGAGTTCTTCGGGGGCATCGCGCTGCTCTTCGGGTTCCTCTCGCGGCTCGCGGGTGCGGCGATCTTCGGCGACATGATGATGGCGATCATCACGGTGACCCACGCCAACGGCCTCAACGCCACCGGCGGGAAGGCCGGTTGGGAGCTCAACCTGGCGCTCGGCATGCTCGCGCTCGTTCCCGCGGTGTTCGGCGCCGGACGCTTCAGCGTCGACGCCCTGATCGAGCGGCGCCTCCTGCGCTCCTGAGCGGACGCTATCGGCGCGGCTGCGTCGAGACGAGGTGGAACTCGCCCTGCTCGGTGTAGATGACGTCGCCGATCGGTGACGGGGACGCGACGCGCGAGTCGTGGGTCGCGCGCAGCAACAAGCCGTCCGCGGCCGAGTACCACTCATGGGTGTCCTCGGTGCCCGTCTGGTCGCCCGACAGCGTGCGCTGCAGGCGGTAGTGGAGGGCCGGGACCTTCGTGCCGCCGACCACGACGTCCTCGCGGCCGACGAAGGTGTTGGTGCCCGCCGAGGTGACCTGCGTGTTGCGGTCAGTGCTCTTGCCGGTGCACGACGCGGGCCAGTGGTCGCCGGGCTGGGCGTCGAGCCGGATCACCGGGCTCGGCGGGTCACAGGTGAAGACGCTCGTGTCGCTGACCGCGAAGGTCACGAAGTCGAACTTCTGGAAGACCGTGCCCCCGACGTCGAGCAACGTCCCCTGGTCGGGGCAGTACCGCTGGTCCTGCCAGTGGTTCGTGCTGTAGTCGATCCGCAGGCTCCAGCAGCCGTTGGCTCGGTGGGTGACCGTGGCCGGCATCGTCGGACCCCACTGCTGCTCGGTGGAGGCGATGGACAGCCGCTCGGTTCCCGACGCCCGGTACCGGTACACGCCCGCCTCCGGACGCAGGGCTCCGGCGCTCCCGTCGCCCGCGTGGTTCCCCGCACGGAACCGGTCGACCACGTCGCGGGTCGCGACCTCCTTCGCCCCGCGGTTGCTCCACGCGATCGCGAACGCCACCGCGCCGGCGAGCAGCACGACGACGACGCCGATGAGGACCTGCCACCGCCTTCGGCGGTACCACCGCGTCACCTCAGGACCCATCGCTCATGAGCTCTATGTCTACCGTTGACGCAGTTTCGGAACATCATCAGGATCAGGCGGTTCCGGAGGAGCGGCTGGACCGCGCGATGATCCTGCGGCTCGCACCCCGCGCCCGACGACAGGAGTCCTCCCGTGACCCAGGCCGACGACCGAGGCCGGATCTTCGCCGACGCGGCCGCCTACGCCGACTTCGGCGGATGGCACGCGCAGGCGGCCGCGCTGCGGCTCGAGGGGCCGCTCACTCGCGTCGAGCTCCCGCACCGGACCCCCTTCTGGGCCGTGCTCGGCCAGCCCGAGGTGATGGAGGTCGAGAAGAACGCCGAGGTGTTCACCAACGAGCCCATGTCGACCCTGGTGCCCCACCGCCCCTCGATCGACGAGCCCAAGCCGGCGGCGATGATCAACACGCTGGTCCAGATGGACGGCGACGACCACAAGAAGCACCGTGCGCTCGTGAACGAGTGGTTCAAGCCGGGTGAGATCCGCAAGCTCGCCGAGCGCGTGGAGCAGCAGGCCCGTCGTTCGGTCGACGAGATGGCCGCGAAGGGTGGCGCGTGCGACTTCGCCGCGGACGTGGCGATGAACTACCCGTTGCGGGTCATCCTCGAGATCCTCGGGCTCCCCGAGGAGGACTTCCCCCCCATGCTCCGGCTCACCCAGGAGCTGTTCGGCGCCGACGACCCCGACTTCGAGCGAATCGGTGAGAACGAGCAGATGATGGCCGTGATCATGGACGTGATCGGCCTGTTCACCGGGCTCAACGCGGAACGACGCGAGCATCCGACGTCCGATCTCGCGACCGTGATCGCGAACGGCCGGATCGACGGCGCGCCGCTCGAGGACATGGACACGTACGGCTACTACCTGATCGTCGCCACGGCCGGCCACGACACCACGTCGAGTGCGATCGCCGGAGGCATGCAGGCGCTGCTCGAGCACCCCGAGCAGCTCGCGCGGCTCCAGGCCGACCCGTCGCTCCTCGACAACGCGTGCGACGAGATGGTGCGCTGGGTCAGCCCGGTGAAGCACTTCATGCGCTCCGCCCGGGAGGACTACCGCCTCGGCGACACCACCATCGCCCGGGGCGACTGGCTCCTGCTCTCCTACCCGTCGGCCAACCGCGACGAGCGGGTCTTCGCCGACCCGTTCACCTTCGACGTCGCGCGCGCCGACGTCGACGCCCACGTGGGCTTCGGCTTCGGCCGGCACTACTGCCTCGGCGCGCACCTCGCCCGCTTGGAGATGCGCGCGATGTTCCGCGAGCTGCTCCCCCGCCTGGAGTGGATCGAGTCCGCGGGCGAAACGCCTTACGTCGCGTCCACCATCGTGAGCGGCCCCAAGCGGATGCCGGTCACCTACGCCTTCAAGCGCTGAGGAGATCGCGCTCGACGAGCGACGCCGTCAGGCCATCGATGTGGCTGTCGTCTCTCGTCCGGTGGTGCGTCGCGAGCGTGGGGATCGTGAGCGCGGCGATGCCGACGAGGCTCGTGCCGGAGGCCTTGCGCATCGACAGACCGAAGACGAGCAGGAATCACCTCGTATCTGCATGCCGCGTCATGGTCGACCTCCTCTCGAGCGCGGGGATCCGGCATCTGGATGATGGTTCGGCCGTAGATTCGGACGCACCTCACGGCCGAGCGCACCCGCGCCCGTCCACCGGTCCACCCGAACAAGGGAGCAATGCCATGCTGATCGTCGCCGGACACTTCGTCGTCGACCCCGCCGACCAGGAGGCTTTCGTCGCCGGACGCGTCGCGGCGATGACGGCGACCCGCACCGAGGCGGGTTGCCTCGAGTACGTGATGAGCGCCGACCCCGTCGACGCGACGCGCGTCATCCTGTTCGAGCGGTGGGCCGACCAGGCGAGCTTCGACGCCCACATGGCCGGCCTCGCCGACGCACCGAAGTCGACCGGCCCGGCGCCGAAGGGCTTCGAGGTCAAGATCTACGACATCTCCGGCGAACGCGCCTTCGGCTGAACCGCACCCGCCGACCTCTCCGTGCAATGCAACGATGACGCGCCGCTTCACGTGACCCACGTGATTCCAGGGTCAGATCTCGAGCGGCTCGTGCTCGATCTGCTCGACGAGCGACGCGAGGCTCGCGTCGCCGATCCCCCTGCGTAGACGAAGCCAGAACAGCAGGCCCATCGTGAACGCGGCGCCGCCGGCACCCACGATGGACCCGAGCTCGACCCGCAGGAAGAGGTCGTTCGACGCGACCGCCGCTACACCGCAGAAGAGCAGGACACCGACGAGCCAGGCGTATACCACCTGCGCGAGCGCACTCAGCGCGATCAGGCCCTGCGACAACGTGAGCGCCAGGATGAACAGGCCGCTGCCCGCCGCCAGAAGAGCGAGATCCCGGTTGCCGAGCTCGAACTTCGACCCGAAGAGCAGCGAGCCGACGAACGGACCGAGCGTCGCCCCGCCGATCACGCCGAGCACGCCGATGCCGCTCACGACCAGCACGAGGTTCCGCATGCCCCGACGGAACTCCTCGTTGTGCCCGGCGCTCACCTGCGCGGCGAGCCCGGGGAGCAGCGCCGCCTGCACCGCCTGGAACAGCAGGATCGGGACTCGGGAGAGGAAGAGGCCGACGATGAAGTCGGCCACCGCAGGCCGCTCCTTCGTCGTCGCCAGCAGCTGGGCGCCGAGGAACGGCGCGTAGCTCAGGACCTGGGCGAGGAGCGACCCCACGAGCAGCAGACCCAGGTTCGCCGACAGCTCCGACCACGGCGCGGTCGGTCCGGGCGTCATGAGGTTCTCGGTGCCTCGCATCGCGACGAGCGTGGCGAGCGCCGGCGGGATCGCCAGGCACAGGCCGAAGCCCACCGGGTTCGTGACCCCCAGCACGACGAGCGCGATGCACGGGAACAGGCGGATGATCCCCTCCGCGCCCATGCTCACGCCGTACGCGCCGAACTCGCCTGCACCGGCGAAGGCGCCTCGGGTCAGCAAGAGGAACCCGAACGTGAAGAGCGAGATCACCAGGCAGAGGACGAGCCCGGCGTTGCCGGCGAACAGGTTGCTGACGATCGGTGTGAACACTGCGACCGCCAGGGTGACGATCCCGAGGCCGGTCGCGAAGATCAACCCGATGGCCCCCGCGCGCCGGATGACCGGCCCACCGCCGATCCCGTGCGCCCGGCGTGCCGCGAGCGCCCGGCCGACCTCCTGCTCGACGGGGAGGAAGATCCCCGGCGCGAGCACGAAGACGAACACCCAGAGCGCGTTCAGGGCGCCGTAGTCGGGCTTGCTCAGCCCTCGGAACGCCATGATCTGGAAGAGGTAGGTGGTGATCCCCGCCACCACCAGGCCCGCGCCCACGGCGAAGGTCCCCTCGGGGACGGGCAGCGCGGCGATGAGACCCTGGACCCGCTCCCGCGTCGAGACCGCAGGGGCCTCGGGATCTTCGACGGGCTCGGTAGGCATGGGCTTCCCCTGCATCCGACGGGTCGCCGCGACCACGTCGGACACGAGAAATCGGCACTCGGGACTTCAGGCGACAGACAGGGTAAACACCCGGAACGGGAAACCGCGGTATTCAGAGATCGTGGCGTCGGCGTCGGGCGGTGAACGCCCGACGGTTCCCGGTTCCGCGTAGCCTCTTCCCGGTGCTCTTCATCCGGTGGCGCAAGGCCGTCGCAATGACCGGGACCCTCCAGGGAGGGAGGCCGAGAGGGACGTTCATCGCTGCGCAGCGAGTCACCCCGAAGAGGGCCGAGCCGTGAGCCGACGTTCGCGTCTCGCCAGCCGCGTCCAGCGTCGCCTGCGCCGGTTCGACGAACGCGCCTATCTCGACGCCAATCCCGACGTTGCCGCGGCCGTGGCTGCTGGCCAGTGCGCATCCGGGGCCCAGCACTACGAGATGACGGGCCGCACCGAGGGGCGGGGGTTCGTGCGGGTGCCGTCGCGCAACGAGATCGTGTGGCCGATGGTCGACGCGTCGGGTCGGGGCCTCGAGCTGGGCCCGCTCGATCGGCCGATCATGGCCAAGCGCGACGGCTTCGACGTGCAGATCGTCGATTACCTCGACACCGAGTCGCTGCGGGAGAAGTACAGCACCAGCGACCATCCCGACATCGATCCGTCGGCGATCGAGGAGGTCGACTTCGTCTCGCGCGGCCAGTCGCTCACCGAGCTCATCGGCGACGAGGGCCTCTACGACTGGGTCGTCGCCAGTCACGTGATCGAGCACATCCCCGACCTCGTGACGTTCATGCAGGACGTCGAGCGCATCCTTCGCCCCGAGGGTCGGCTGGCACTCGTCGTGCCCGACCAGCGCTTCACGCTCGACTACTACGGCGAGGTCAGCACGACCGGTCAGGTGCTCGACGCCCACGCCGAGGGCCGCACCCGTCCCACGGCGGGTCAGGCCTTCGACCACTTCGCCCGGGCGGCCACCCTGGCGGGGACCATCGCCTGGTCGGCGGCCGACGAGGGTGTGCCCGAGATGTTGCACCCCTACGAATCGGCCCGCCTCGCCTACCAACGGTCGCTTGCGGGTGACGACTTCGGCGGTGAGCTGCACTGCTGGCGGTTCACGCCGGCCAGCTTCCGTCTGATCGTCGACGACCTCGCTGACCTCGGACTCACAACGCTGGGCGTGGTCGCCGAGCACGACACCGTCGGCTGCGAGTTCTTCGTGACCCTTGCGCACGGCGTGGCATCGTCGGCGACCGAACGGGGCGAAGCGCTGCGCGCTGCTCGATCGTCCGACTCGAGGTCCGGAAGCGTCAGCGGGTGAAGCCAACGACATCGGCGATGACGTCGATGGTGCCCAGCAGGTTGAAGATCGCGATGCGGCCGTCGGCACCGATGGGGACGAGCGCGAGGTTGGGGACGGTGCTACCCGCAGTGAAGTTGACGTTCGACGCGAGTGGCAGCCCCCGTCCGCTCGGCCACGCAGTGAGATAGCTCGCCGCCGTCGCGTTCGTGACGGTCAAGTTGACGATCACTGCCTTCGCGTCAGCGGGCACTCCGGCGATGCCGGCGACCGGGAGCGTCCGCGCCGTCGATGCGTCCCATGGCGTGGTGAACCCGCCGGTGCCGTCGCGCGAATCGAGGATCCGCACCGGCGCGAGCGCAGAGAACCGCGCCGCGCCGCCCGACGCGCCGAAGTACCCGACGACATCGGCGACCACGTCTGTGGTGCCGAACCGGTTGTAGATGGAGATCGCACCTGAGGTGCCGAGCTTGGCGACGACAAGGTTCGGACGGGTGTCGTCCGCAGGCCAGTTGAGATTCGACGCAGTCGGCTGGGGCTGTCCGGCCGGCCACACCGTGAGATACGACGGCGCGGTCGTGTCGGTCACCGTCACGTTGAGCACCACTGCATCGGCGTCGCTGGGCACACCGGCCACGCCGGCGATCGTGAGGTCGCGTTGGGTAGACGATGCCCAAGGTGTCGAGTACCCGCCCTTGCCGTCGCGCGAATCGAGCACGCGCGACGGTGACACGGCGACCAGCGCGGCGGCGGTCGCGTCGGAGCCGTCGTCGAACCAGCCCTCCACGTCGGCGACCACGTCTGTGGTGCCGAACCGGTTGTAGATGGAGATCGCACCTGAGGTGCCGAGCTTGGCGACGACAAGGTTCGGACGGGTGTCGCCCGCAGGCCAGTTGAGATTCGACGCAGTCGGCTGGGGCTGTCCGGCCGGCCACACCGTGAGATACGACGGCGCGGTCGTGTCGGTCACCGTCACGTTGAGCAGGACCGCCTGGGCTCGTGCCGGAACACCTGCCGCGCCGGTCACCGCCACGGAGCGAGTGCCCAGCGGCCCCCACGGAGAGGAGTAGCCGCCGGTTCCGTTCCTCGAGTCGAGGATCCTCACTGGCGCCAGGGAGTGGAAGCGCCCCGACGACACCGGCGGCGTCGACGCCGGACCGGCACGCCCGAGCGGATCGTGGAGCCAGCCATAGGGGACGTACGAGCCGAAGCTCGTGACGCGCCACGCGACCACCGGGAGCGTGCGCCACCCATCGGGCGTGTCGTTCTGCGACAACATCGTGATCGAACCGTTGCCGAGTGAGTCGACGCTGCTGGACGCCACCACGCCCACGTGACCGGCCGCCCCCGCATTGTCGAAGGAGATCACGTCGCCGGGCATCGGGGCAACGCCGGCGATCCCGTTGTCGATCTTGACGAGGCCGCCACCCGCCGACGCCGTGTAGTTGCGCACCACGTCACCGCCGTTCGCCCCGTACGCAGCGACGCCGTAGAGCTGCGCCATGAACCGAAACGCGAGCTCGGAGCACTGCCACTCGAGCTCACCCCAGCCTGGCTTGGCCCACAGCAGGTCCGGTGCACCGTCAGCACCCGGCCGTGGTCCGCACACCGCGACGCCGCGATACGAGGCACCAAGCCGATGGGCGCCGGCACCCGTCCAACCCCTTCCCGCGGCGGCAGCGTTCCACGCCGTCGCATCGCAGTCGCCATTCCACCAGCTCGGCACACCCACATCGGCAGACGCAACCGGTGAAGGCACGCCGACCATCACGATGCACACCAGCGCGGTCGCCGTGAGGAACGCAACCAACCCGACGACGGCGCGTCCTACCGAGAACCCTGCCCTGCCCAGACGGTGTTTCCGCACACTTGCCTATCGGTATCCAGCGCAACGTCATTGAGCGATTCGACTCGGCCGCACACGCCCAGGCCCGGCCGCAACGCAACAGAGCTTCGCCACACGTCTTCCGCACCCACGAGACTCGCTAACGGCATTCCTCGGATTCGCGTCGTCGGTGACGTTCGATGCCTTGGGCGTAGACGGCCTCGAAGCGCGTGACCAACCCGTTCCACGACAGCTCGGCACGGGCATGCGCGAGCGCGTTGGCACCCCGCTCGGACCGCTCGGCCGGGTCGTTCACGACCGTCGCGAGCACGTCGGCAAGGGCGTCGAGATCATCGGGCGGGACGAACCAGCCGGTGGGACGGGCGGGGTCGAGGTTGACCATCGACCGGAGACCACCGCTGCGGCACGCGACCACGGGCAGACCGACCGCCATCGCTTCGAGGGGAACCTGGGGGTACGGGTCGTCGACGGAGGGGACGACGAGCGCGTCGCATGCCGCCAGCCCTTCCGGAAGATCGTCGTGGCCGCGCCAGCCCACGAAGAAGATGCCGTCGGCGCCCACTTCCTCGGCCACCTTGACGGGGTGCTCGCCTTCCCACTCGCCGGGATGCCCGCCCCAGATCACGAGCGAGGCCGGTCGCGTGAACCGGCTGCGCGCGCGCGCGAACGCGCGGATCAACGTGGGGACGCGTTTGAACTCGAGGAATCGCCCGACGAAGAGCAACACGACGGAGGCGTCGTCCACGCCGAGCAGCCGGTCGAGATCGGCTTCGGTGTACGCCAGCGTTCCCGGAGGGCCGGACTCGGTCCAACCTTGGGGGTCGTCGACGAGCGCCCGGCGGAATGTGGCCCGGCGGGCGCCGGGCGTGTGGGGCCGCGGCCGGAAGCGTTCGATGTCCACCCCGTTGGGGAGGGCGGTGACGTGGTCGGGATCGATACCGAGCACGGAGATCGCGGTCTCTCGGTTCTGGGGGGACACGGTGATGAGATGGTCGGCGAGTTGCGCTTGTTGCTTCAACCGTGCGGCCCAGAACTCACCGTGACGCCAAGCGTCCCAGCGAGTTGTGCGCAGCATCTCGACCTGGGCGGCATCGAGGTCGCGCGCAGCGCCGGTGACCTCGGCGGCTGCAGGCATCGATGCGAGCGTCTCGCCGAGGGTGGCCGCGAGCTCCACGCGTGCCGCGATCGCTTCGATCATCCTCAGCTCCGTGCCGTGGAGATGTACAACCAACGGTACGTGCGGCCAGAACCGGTGTGCGGCGTCGAGCTGCGGCGTGAGGTGGTGAAGGTGGAACACGTCGGCGCGATCAGCACCCGCGGCACGCAACGGCGCTTCCCACACCGCGCAGAGATGCTCGGCGAGCTCGGGTGGCACCGAGGCGAACACCACGTCCGCCACACCGGCGCGGTCCTCGTACGAAGGGTGCATCGGCGACGGAGCCGCGATCGCGTCGCCGCCCGCCTCGAACGCTCGGAGCGCGTCAGTCGCGTCGACGACGTGAACGTCGAGCCCGTCGAAGAACGTCGGGGCGTGGGTCTCCTCCCCCGGCAAACCCAGCGATCCGACCGCGAGCGAGACCGACCAACCCGCCTCGGCCAACGCAGGGCTCAGATAGCGCACGACGTACGCCGATCCGCCACGCGGGAAGAACAGCAGCCCCATCACGATTCGACCCTGCCCCATCATCAGGGACCCTAGGTGGCTCGGTTGCGTTTCGTGTCTCGGGGACGCAAATCCCGCAATCGCGTCTACGGCGATTTCGCGACGGACGTCACGTCGCGGAACAGGGCGAACACATCAGGAAACGCCGACAGGTCGCCGGGATGATTCGAGCCGATCAGACCGAGGTAGGTCAACACATCGGCCTGGGTCTGAGTGTTCACTCGGTACTTGTACCCGGACGCGTGGAGGGCCCACCACGCTCCGGTGTTGTCGCTAACGAGCACTGCAGGCATGTCGTCATCTCCAGAGTTCGTGTTGATCGGAGGATTGGTGAGGCACGGGGCGGTGTGGTCGGCCGTCGTGTTGTCGACGGCTCCGTCGGCGGTGCAGCCGAGCGCAAGGGTGTAGGGGGGAACGCAGGTGACCATTCGGCAGGCGATCGGTCCGATCCACTCGACGTCTTGGTTGCACTGCCCGTATCGGAAGTAGGTGCAATATGACTTGCGCGTGTCGCAGTCGCCTGCGCAGCCGCATTCGTGGCAGCCGTTGCAGAAGGTCTTGTACCCGCGCGGCGGACCGCAGCAGACCTCGTTGCAGTCGAGGTAGTAGCGAGTGCCGGAGCAGTAATCGGAGTAGTCGGCACGCCACCATCCTCCGGCGATCGTGTTGGGAGGACACGCGTTCACGCCGTTGTTGATGACGCAGCAGAACTCCGTGTAGCCGTCGCGGCACAACGCCTCGGGCGGGCAGTCGGTGATGAACGTGAACGCGCTGCCGGGGCGCGTCGTGTACTTGATGCCCGCCACGGCGACAGCCGATCCCGCAAGGGCCGAGCGCACGAGGAAGCCCCGCCGGCTCGTCTTGTTGCCGAGGTACCCGCCCACCTTGTCGACGAGCCAGTTGCCCCAGGCGACGCCCGGGCTTCCCGGGTCGCTTGCTCGGCGGGTCATGACCCGGCTCGAGACTCGGCCGCGGCCAGGAGGGCGCGCGGGAGCTCGGTGAGGGCCACGAAGGCGAGCCACACCCCGAGCACCAGCAGGAACGAGTACGGGACCCCCGCGAGCGGCTGCGCGCGGAGGACGTCGACGACGCCGGCCCCTCCGGCGATTGCCACTGCGACCGCGACCGCCGCTGCGCCGACGTTCAACGCGAGGTGGATCGACGACGGCGGGGTGTCGGCCTTGCCGAAGCAACCACAGGAGGCGATGGGCAGCTTGCGGCGCCGCGCGCTCCACACGAACCCGGCGAACAGCGTGTACGAGGCTGCGACCAGGAGGACGGCGGCGAGGCTCCCGCTGAGCAGCGCCCACGCGCCGAGGAACGCTTCGCCGATGCCGCCGGCGCGCACGAGACCGGGCCGGTTCGGGAGTCCGAACGTGGCGAGCGCCCGCGCGGTGTCGCCGGGGTAGACGGCTTTGAGCGCGCCGCCCAGCGCCAGGAGCACAGCCGCCATCTCGAACGGTGCGATCCACGCGGTCATCGTGGCTCCACCGAGACGCCGGCCAGCACTGCGCTCGCCTGCCGGGCGAGCTCGTCGCGTCGGGCATGGCTCCCGATCACGACGTACAGGCAGTACGCGCGGCCCCGGTCGTTGTAGAAGACCTGGACCCCGGCCTGGCCGGGGAGCGTGCGCTGCAGCGAGCTCGGGCTGAACTCCGCCGGATCGAGTGGGAGCGGCATTCCGCGTCGCGCGAACATCTTGGTCGTGACGCTGGCGGGAGAGAACTCCTTCAGCACGATGAAGATGTCGGTGGCAGTGAGCGTCTCGACGACCGCGCTGCCGTAGTCGCCGACATCCGCTGGCAGCGGCACGGACGCGAGGTGGAGCAGCGGGTACGTCTGCTCCCCAGGCGGTGCGGGCCTGCCCTCGTACTCCTGTGTCGCAACCTCACCCACCTGCGGCCGCACGAAGATGCGTCCTTCCCACGTGGGAGGCACTTCCACGGCGATTCCGTGGGCGTTCAGCTCGGCCATGCGCTCGATCCAACGGCGACGGTCGAGAGTGCGACCACGGCAGTGAGACCGACGACCGCCGCGGTGATCGCGCTCGCGCGCGGCGCCCAAGCCGCGAAGCGCGCGAGGTGCGCGCGGAGCTGGGCGGGATGACGTACCCGGGCCATGGTCAGCAACGGAACGGCCCGGACCAGCCCGAACGTGATCCCGACGACGAGCCCCGAGAGGAGCGAGCCGGAAAGCGCCGCGATCACGAACACGAGGTACACGGACGCCGTCGTGACGATCGTGGCGAAGCCCGACCCCAGCTGGAAGCCGAAGCCGAGGCCGTAGACCCAGCCCCGGTACTCCTGGAGCCAGGCCTCGTCGACCTGACGATGGATCGACGGCACGCGCACCCGACCGAGCTCGCTGGCGAGCGCGCACCCGCAGAGGGCCGCGACGACCCATACCCACCCCGTGCCGTCGAGATCGACGAGGCTGGCCGCGGTCGAGCCGAGCGCGCCGGCGATCGCACCGGTCACAGCACCACCCGCGAGCGAGCCGACGACGTACGCCGTCGCCGTGATCCAATAGCGGCTGTTCCTACCCCGCTCCACGAGCGGGTTGATGCTCGCCAGCATCGACTCACCTCAGGGGGACCAACTCGAACGGATCGCCGCCACCGACGCGAGCACGATCGCCATGGTGAGCGTCGCGGCGCTCAACGGCCACCATCACCTTGGAGCAGGCGGACCACATCGGCGGGCCCGTACAGGCTCGGGTCCCCGGGGGTGATCCCAGCCGACCGCAACGCTTGGTCCGCCCGGTCGGCTCCGCTGGTCCGGCGCCTCGATCCGTCGCGGCGCTCTCGTGGGAATCCCGCATCGTCGAGCGCCTGATGGATGAGCGACGTCACCTGGTCCCAGGTCATGCCGGCTCCTTCGCCGACCACCTGCGCGGTGGGACCGTCGACATACGCGAAGTACGGGGCGGTCGGGACGTCGTAGTCCTTCCAGGCGGCGGAGGACATCACCACCGGTATGTCGGGGGGTGCGAACTTGACGAGCCTCGAAGCGCTCTCCTGGTCGGGTCCATGGGTGACGATGACGAGCCGCGCGCCACCCGGGATCTCCGGCGCTCCGCCCGCGAACGCCTCCCAGAAGGCGGCGCACGTGGAACAGCCACTCGTGAGGAAGGCGACCAACGTGGGATGAGCCACGCCCACGACGGCAATGCTCACGGCGTCGCCGCGGGGGGACGCTCCGGCGATGTCGGCGGCGGGTCGTTCGGCAGGAACCCCCGCGGGCGGCGACATCCGAGGCGGCCCAACGGGGGTGGAACGGGCGTCGGCGTCGGGATCGAGATCGGCGCCGAGTGTGTGCAGGACTCGGAGAATCTCGGCGTGGCTCCGGAGCAATCCGGCGACCAACAATCCCAGGAAGGCACACACCACCGCGAGTGCGCCGACGAGAACGTTCATCGTTGAAGGATGCTGGCAGAATCTGGTCGCGAAAGTGTGGCAATCGCGATTGTCGACCCCGAATGGGGTGCTGCTCGGGTTGGTGAAGGGTGCAGGACGGATGACGGTGGCAGCTGCACCCGGTGCCACGGAGTCGACGGACGGGCACGCCGAAGTCCTCGCCGAGTCGGGAGGACGGTGGGCGGCGCCCTGGAAACGAATGCTGGGGCCGGCGATCGTGATCGCGGTCGTCCTGCTCGCCAACGCGGCGTACCTCGTCCACTACACCGACCCCAACCCCCTCGGCCCGCGGGGCGCTCTCGCCGCGTCGGTCGTCAAGGGCCCGTTGCCGGGTGAGCGCACCATCGATCCGAACAACGGGTTCATCACCCAGGCGATCGGGCGTCAGGCAGCACATCAGATCAGGACTGGTGCCGTACCGCTGTGGAATCCGTACGAGGGCGCAGGCTCTCCGCTCCTGGCCAATGCCCAGTCAGCCGCCCTCTTCCCGCCGACGATGCTCAACCTGCTCTCGAACGGTCTCTTCTACGAGACGCTGCTCCTGGAGCTGGTGGCGGGCCTCTCCACCTACTTCCTCATGCTGCGCTTGCGAGTGCACGAGTTCGCGGCGGTCGCCGCGGGCGCGGCCTTCGCACTCAACGGCACGTTCGCGTGGCTCCAGAACGGAGCGATGCTGCCGGTGGCATTCCTGCCACTGGTCCTCCTCGGCGTCGAACGGGCCCGCGACCGTTCGAGGGTCGAGGGAGGATCGCGTGGCGGTTGGGTGATGATCGCCGTCGCGATCGCGCTCGGGGTGTTCGCCGGCTTCGTCGAGACCGTGTACATCTACGGCCTCCTCGTGGGGGCCTGGACAGTCTTGCGGCTGGTGGAGCTGGACCGAACACAGCGCCGCCGGTTCGCGACGAAGGTCGCGTCGGGTGTTGCCGCGGGAGCATTGCTGGCGGCGCCGCTCTTGATCCCCTTCGCCGGCTACCTCGGCGTGGCCGACGTCGGAGGGCACGAAGGGGTCTTCAGCACGTGGACCCTCCCGAGTGCTGCGCTCCCCACGGTCATGGGGATGCCGTACGCGTTCGGACCCATCTTCGCCTTCACCGACCCGCAGCACCTCATCTCCACGGTGTGGGGCAACGTCGGCGGGTTCCTGTCGGCCACGTTGGTGATGCTCGCGATCATCGGGACGTTCGGACGGCGCGAACGAGGCCTGCGACTGGTGCTGGTGGGCTGGATCGCCTTCTGCGTCGCCAAGACGTGGGGTCCCGACTTCTTCGTTCGGATCGTGAACCACATCCCGGGGATGAACAGCGTCGCGTTCTACCGCTACATGTCGCCATCGCTCTCGATGGCGGTTGTCGTGCTGGCCGGTCTGGCGATCGACGACATGGTCAGCGGGAAGGTGAGCAAGCGCCGGCTGGCGATCGGCGCCGCGTGCACGTCGGGACTGCTCGTGATCGCCGCGCTGGTGGCGAGGAATCCGGTCCAGGACGCCCCCGGGGCGCATCGTTACCTGGTCCTGTCGTTCGTCTGGGGTCTTGTCGTCACGGGCACGATCGTGGTCGTGGCCCTCGTGCTCCGCGGTGGGAGACTCGCCGTCGGCGTCTGTGCAGTGCTGGTGGTCGACGTGGTGGTGATGTTCGCGGTGCCGACGCTCTCGGCGCCGCGAGCAGTGGCAACCGACACGCGATCCGTCGCGTGGCTGCAGGCGAACGCCGGGGTGCAGCGCTTCTTCACCTACGGGCCGATCGCGGCGAACTACGGCTCGTACTTCGACATCGGGTCGGCTGCCGCCAGCGACCTTCCGATCCCCCGACGTTGGTCCGATTGGCTCAAGGAGCACCTCGGGCCGGCGACGGATCCGGTCAACTTGCCCTTCCTGGCCGAAGGGCAGGCGTCGGTGACTGCCAATCCCGACGTGCTGCGTTCGCTGGCCGTGTCCTACGTGGTGACGGGGGCCCACTTCGGGGTGGGCGAACCGCTGAACAGTGCGCTGACCCTCGTGCACCGCGACAGCGTCGCCGATGTCTACTCCCTCTCGGGTGCGCGACCGTATTTCGATGTGAAGCGGGCCTCTTGTCGCGTCGTCCCTCGTGGTCGTGAAGAAGTACGGGTCACCTGTACGGCTCCGACGCGACTCGTTCGTCGGGAGACCTACGTCCCGGAATGGAGCGCAACGGTCAACGGACAGCCGACGACGATCGAGGTCGCCGACGGCCTCTTCCAGGCAGTGCGCTTGCCCGCGGGGACCAGCGTGGTCCGGTTCTCGTACACGCCAGCTCGTTGGACACTGACCATCGTGGCGTTCGCGCTGGGGGTGCTGTGGGTGCTCGTCGCGCTGGTGTTGCGCGCCACCGGGGTCGACGCGCGGAGCTGGCGAATGCGTTCGCGGCTGCGGGAGCCGGAACATCCGGTGCCCGCTGAGGGGCTCTGACGTTCGACGTGGTGGACCCACGCGAGCGGCCCATCTCGAAGGGAGGCCCTGGTTGCGGTTCTCCTTCGCACTGACGTACCGGGTGACCACGGTCATCGGCGCCGGCGCGCTCGCCGCTCTCGCGTTCAGCCAGGGGAGCCAAGGGTGGGACATCGTCGGAGCAGTGCTGACCGGCAGCGCGATCGCGGACGTGATCCTCCTCATCGTCGTGGCGCGGTTCCGTTGGCGCCACCGCACGCCCGGCTAGTGCCGACACCTGGGTTTCGACCGCGGGCAGACGCTAGGTTCAGCCGTCCATGCCTGCTGCACGGCACCGCCGCGTTCGGACATCGTTGGTCGGCGCGGCCGCCATCGTCGCCACGATCGGTGGGCTCGGTCTCCCCGCTCGCGCGACGGCGGAGCCGGCAAGCGGGGTCTCGGGAGGAGCCGGCGGGGCGGCGCAGGGGTCGACCGGCTGGCCGAACCCGGGCCAGAACCTCGACAACGCGCGCGCGTCGGTCGGCAGCCGGATCACCCGCAAGAACGTCGAGAGCCTCCAGACCGCGTTCTCGACCGACCTGCCGGGCTTCTTCGCCTTGTCGACGGCGCCACTCGTCGTCGACGGCACGATCTACCTCCAGGGGGCATCGGGCGCGGTCGTCGCCGTCGACGCGACCACCGGCACGACGCGCTGGACCAGTCCCGCAACGGGCTTCAACATCGGTCCGTTCGGCGTCGCGATCGCCGACGGCCGCGTCTTCGCCGACGCGGGATCGAATGGCGTGCTGGCGCTCGACCAGAGCACCGGCCGGGAGCTGTGGCGCACGCAGCTCACCACGACGCCGACCCTGGGCATCGACATCCAGCCCACCACCTACGACGGAATCGTGTTCGCGGCCACCGTGCCCGTGAGCATCGGAGGCATCTACACACCGGGCGACCGCGGCGCACTGTTCGCGCTCGACGCCGCGACCGGAGCCGTGCGCTGGTCGTTCGACACGGTTCGGGGAGACCTGTGGGGCCACCCCGAG
>Ga0302322_100001875_pt1 | contig 17542 bp, 12 predicted proteins | sample Fen_T0_2_FD_203757 | JGI IMG/M metagenome (GOLD analysis project Ga0302322, IMG submission 203757) | Peat permafrost microbial communities from Stordalen Mire near Abisko, Sweden - Fen_T0_2 | ecosystem: Environmental > Terrestrial > Soil > Wetlands > Permafrost | place: Sweden: Abisko... | reverse complement strand
AGCGAAGTAATCCACGTGGGATATTGCGCGCCCCAGACCAGGTTATGAAACTTGAATTTATAGCCGCTGTTCTGCGCCTGTTGGGCATAGTTATAAATCAGGTCTAAATTGGTATAATCCCTCGTGCCTTGAACAAGTCCCTCCACTGGGCCCCACTTACCGGCGTTCTCAGGTGACACCTGATTCCAATAAGTGGAAAAATCTGCTGGCACGCTGCCGGCAATGATATTGCCTAGAAACTTGGGCTGTCCGGCCGCGAGTTGGGCACCGGCGGTCGCAGGCAACGCCAAGGCGCTTAAGCCGATGAGGAGGCAGGCAGAGATTTTCTGCCGTATCTGAATCGTAGTCATGGGAGGAAGGTAATTCTAATGGATGGGTTATTGGGGTATTTTTCGCCCTTTTTTTGGGGGATCGAGAGGGCGATTCTTTTCATGTGCCTTAAGCCCGTGCAAACGGACAGAAGTCTTCTGAAAATGCCATGCAATTGGCGCACGCACTCGGAAGTCAAGGAGGCAAAAGTGGTATTTATCAGCAATTCACTGGCGCGGCAGGAATCGCCCAAGAATGCCCACCTCTTGCGCAGGCCATTCCGCCTTAACGATTGATATGCAAGATATAAACGCGTCGTGACGCGAGCTCCGCAATCGGTACCCATCCCTCCAGCCGCCCTCGGACACCGGGCCGCGGTTGAACCACTGGAACGCCTTGCACTTCCTCTTCGACGACCGTTCCGGACTCAAACGGCGACTGCGGGGCCTCAACCACGACTCCTTTAATCGGTTCCGTTCCGAAATTCGCTAGGACGAGCACCCAGTCGGCACCTTCTTGCCGTAACGTCGCGAAAACACGATCCGAAGAAACAGTCACCGGAATTTCAACGCCATGGCGCAGCGCTGGCGTCGTCGCGCGCAGGCGGATAAGCCGTTTATACAAAGAAAGGAGGGAAGCCGGATCGATACTTTCACGTTCCACATTGACGGTGGGATAGTCGGCATTGACGGCGTGCCACGGAGCGATGGCGCCTTTTGAAAAACCTGCCGCCGGAGCAACGCCGCTCCACTGCATGGGCGTGCGCAGATCGGGATCGGGTTTCGCACCGCTCATGCCGATTTCCTCTCCATAATAAATAAAGGCCGTACCCGGCAGAACGAATTCCAATTGCGCGGCCAGCCGGGCAAGCGAACCGTCTCCGTTGAATTGAGTGAGGGTTCGATCCTGGTCGTGGTTCGCCAGAAACGAAGACCACGCCTGACGCCCTTTGTATTCAGTGCGCAACTTCTCCAGCGTCAGTTTGAGGATGCCAGGGGTTTCCAGCCGCAGCGCCTCAAAAACCGCCCGCGAGAGACCAAATTCAAAAAAGCTATCCAGAGCGTCGTCCCGGGCATAGGAGGCGATGATCGATGAACTGGCATAACATTCACCTACTAGGAAACAGTCGGGTTTTATCGAGTGACAGTATTGGGTAAATTCCCGTAACCACGCTTTCGTTTCGGCACAGTCCTGCAGTTCTCCGTCGCATTCGTATAAGTAGCGCACGGCATCGAGTCGAAAACCATCCACACCCACTTCCTTAAGCCAAAAATCGGCCACGCGACGATGATGAGCAGTAACCGCAGGCTCGCGAAAATTCCAGTCGGGCATCTCCGGGCTGAAGATGCCGTAGTAGAATTCGCGGCCGGAAGGATGCCAGACGCGCTGATCCCAGCATCCCGTGACCTCCTCGGGCAGTGGCGCAAAGCGAAACAGGTTGCGCGCCTCCTTGTCGGCCGCGTTCGCCCGGGCTCGTAGGAAGAGCGGATGTTTCGAAGAAGCGTGGTTCAGCACGAGATCAATCACAATGCGGATGCCGCGCTTGTGCGCCTCCGTCACCAAACGACGCATCAGCGCCAAGTCGCCATACTGGGGGTTTACCTCAAAGTAATCCGTGATGTCGTAACCGTGGTAACTGGGCGAAGGATGGATCGGCATGAGCCAGAGGGCGTTCACCCCAAGGTCGGTCGTCGTGGCGGGATTGCCGTCATTCAGGTAATCCAGGTGCTCGATCAGACCTTGCAGATCGCCGATCCCATCGCCAGAGAGAGGGCCCGACGAAGCATCCGAGAAAGAGCGGACAAATATCTCGTAGAAGACGGCGTCTTTCCACCAGCCAGCTGTTTCGGCCTTGGCAGAATCTGCTCGCAGAGGTAACAAGGTCAGGGCGACGAGCAGGCATGCGGCCGTCCCTATCCCGATGGTTCTACGCGAAACGATCTCGACGGTGATTTTCATGGAAAAGAAAGTAACTGCTTTTAAGGAAAACGCCCGTGGAAGGAGTAGTCAAAAAACCCCTTCTGCGAAAATCCTAGGCTTGCCGGACAAAACTTCGCACCACCACGGATTCGTGCCATCAATCTCGGTTTTTTCGAGGGCTTATCATTGGCGGAACCTATTGGGTCGGGCGATGGTGTGACCCAGAAAAGGGAGTTCTCGCGAACTTCCAGGCCCCTGAAAACCCGAATAGTAAACTACCCACAACCTCCAAAAATCGTTGGATCAGGCAGGACTCCGAGCACGCTCATCCCAACAAAATTCCCCATGCAAACAGTAAAACCAAACCCTACCACGCACCGGAGGCGGATTTTGGCCACGGCTGCCGTGCTGATGACGTTGACCGCGCTTCAACCCGCATTCTCTCAAACCCCACCCAGCCCGCCCGCAGTTCCACCCGCTGACAACCCTCCGGAACCGCCGGTGGCGAAAGCTCCGAGCGAAAAGGATGACATTGTCGTCATGGACGCCATGAGCATTTCTGGCGGTTATAGTGGAAGTCTCGCGGCCTCGGCTGACGCGAAACAGAAGAGCAAAGCCCTCGTCGAAGTCATCATGCCGGAGGATATCGGCAAGCTGCCCGACGTCAGTATCGCCGACTCTCTCACGCGTCTCCCGGGCCTCACCGGCCAGCGCGTCAACGGCCGCAACCAGCAAATCACCATTCGCGGTTTTTCCCCTGACTTTAGTATCGGCATGCTCGACGGCGTCGAACAGGCCACAACCAACGACAATCGGGCCGTGGAATACGACCAGTATCCCTCCGAATTGGTCGGTGGCGTCGTGGTTTACAAGACCGGGCAGGCCGATCTGGTCGGAGGCTTAGCGGGCACGGTTGACCTCCAGACCACTTCGCCTTTGAGCATCGTCAAGCGGACCGTTGCCGTGCGCGCATTCCACAACTGGACGGGTTATAGCCAACTCACGCCGGGCGTGAAGAAGGCGGGCAATAGTTACACCGCCTCATACATCGATCACTTCGCCAATGGAACCGAGGGCATCTACATCGGCTATTCCCACTCGGAAACACCGTATCAAGGCAAACAGTGGTCTGCTTGGGGTTATCCGACTACGGGCGCCGCGAATGATCTGATTCTCGGCGGCATCCGCGTTTTTTCCCAAACCGAACTGCTGAAGCGCGATGGCCTCGTGGGTGTGATCGAGAGCAAACCCACCGATTTTATCCACAGCAAAATTGATCTTTTCTACTCTCAGTTTGATGAAAACAAACTTCTTGGCGGTATGCAGATTCCGATGGCCGTCTGGGGAAATGCGATACTGCAACCCGGGTATACGGTCACGAATGGCTTGGTGAGCAGCTATACGCTCACGAATGTCGATCCCGTGCTCGAAGGTCTGGTCACGCACTGGAAAGACCACGTAAAATCCATAGTCTGGAACCTCGATCTTGGACCAAAAACCGAGTGGCCAATAAAGATTCAGAGCGGATGGTCCTCAGCCAATCGAAAAGAGGAAGTGCTGGAAACTTACGCCGGCCTTGGTTTCAACAAAACAAACACCAATGCCGCCACGATGACTGTTTCGCAGTCCGCTGGGTCAAACCCCGCGCTTGTTAACTCCGACACGAACTTTGGCGATGCCAGCCTCTTCAAAATCACCGACCCACAAGGCTGGGGCGTCGGCACGCTGCCGGCCACCGGCCAGGAAGGCTATATCAAGTACTTCAGCGAGTCCGACATCGCCGATTCCGTCAAAGCGTCCGTCAGCCACGATTTGAACCTCGCAATGTTTAAAACCGTCGAGGTCGGTGTGAGTTATTCTGAACGTTTCAAATATGCCGCTCAAAATCCGACCGGCTATCTGGTCAATACGAGTGGGCAGCCCACCGCCCCCCTGCCCGCTTTGCTCGGAAACACTAGCCTTGCCTACGCCGGCAATCTCAATCCGATCAGCTGGGATGCCGAACAACTCGTCACCAGTAAGGCTCTGACATTGATACCCAACCCGAATCCCGGCAGCTATGTCGGCGACGACTTTAAGGTTTGGGAAAAAATCACGCGCCCTTACGTCCAAACCGTTTTCAAAGGTACAATCGGCAGCATCCCCTACGAAGGGAATCTTGGTGCCAAGGCAGACTTCGCCCAACAACGCTCGACCGGATTGTCGGCGGGCGGTGGCACGCTGGTCTCCCCCGCGAGTGCGTCCGCCAGTTATGCGAATGTGCTGCCAACCCTGAACATGATCCTCAAATTCACCGATCAGGACATCGCCCGTCTCTTCCTCGGCCGCGAGGAGCAAAGGCCACGTATGTATGATATGAGAGCGTCACGCGACTTCTCTTATAACAACACCTATGCAACATCGACAACGATCAGTCCGTGGGGCGGATCAAGTGGAAATCCTAACCTCAAGCCGTGGCTGGCCGACGCCATCGATCTCGGTTATGAACATTACTTCGCGGACCGCCAGGGTTACGTTTCAGTCGCCCTATTTCAAAAGAACCTGAAGACTTACATTTATCAGCAAAACACCCTGACAGACTTCACCGGATATAACTATACTTCGGTCCAGCCACCCTTGATTAACCAAGGCTTCACCTCGATGTATCAAAATGGTCAGGGCGGAAAAGTGCGCGGCCTCGAAGTCACTGCGCAGGTGACCAGTGAGTTGCTCACCGGTGGCGCGGTTAAGGGTTTCGGCCTAACGGCAAACGGTCTGCTCGTGGACAGCAGCGTCAAACCTTGGGGTCCGGCCAGCACGCCCGCGCCGCTGCCGAATCTATCTAAGAAATCGGGAAACGTCACATTCTACTATGAGAGGTACGGTTTTTCAGCCCGCGTAACCATCCATTACCAATCCGAAACCAGGGAATTTATCACGAACCTCGGCGTGCCAAACCCGAGCAGTTTCGGGACACCGAACGACGGTTATGCCACAGAGACGCCGTTCCACACGATCGACGCGCAGATCGGCTATGAGTTCGACAAGAAGAGCCCGCTCAAAGGCCTGGCCTTCTATCTGGAAGGCCGAAATTTGAACGACGCCGCTCTCATCCAGTATAATAATGGTGACACCCGCCAGCTGATGAATTGGCAGAAATACGGTGCATCTTACTCGGCCGGCGTCTCCTATAAGTTCTAGGACCCGGTTCGGCTTGAGATCGCGAACCGGGCGGCCATCGGGACTTTTCCTGATGGCCGCCCGATAACCCCGTAAAGTTCTGGCCGCATTGGCTATGCTGTCGCACGCCGCTCCCGCTTAATATGAAAAGAATTTCCAGTCTATGTGTTGTGGTTCTAGGACTGGCCCTGCGGCTCGTGGGGTTCGAGACGCAGGGCCTTACATCCATCGGCCACGTAGCTGGCGTGCAAGCCATCGAGCACGGATATAAGATTAATTGCGCCGACGGTTCGACGGTACAGGTGAGTTTTCTCACACCGGATCTGGTGCGTGTATTTGCCATTTTTCCGAACCAGAACGCCGACCCTAATCACTCCTGGGCGGTCGACCGCACGGAATGGGCAACCGTGGCGACGAAACTCACCGAGGACGCCTCCTCGGTCCGCCTGACGAGCGAACAACTCGAAGTGCGCATCAACAAGGACCCGCTGCTTATCAGCTTTGTCGACCGTCAGACCGGTCGCGTCGTCAATGCCGACCAGCGCCCCATGGCCCGCGAACCGAAAACCGAACGCATCGCCATCTTTAAGCGGCTCGAACTGGAGGAGCATTTCTACGGGCTCGGCGAACGTGCCGCCCATCTCGACCGCCGGCGCGGCGAATTCATGATGTGGAACTCCGATACGCCCGGCTACGTCGAGGGCACCGATCCGCTTTACCAGAGCATCCCTTTCTACCTCGGCCTCGACCAGGGTCGGGCGTATGGCTTGTTTTACGACAACTCATTCAAGAGCACCTTCGATTTTGGTCGCCTCAATCAGGAATACGCCGGCTTCTGCGCTGATGGAGGAGTGGCTAACTACTACTTTTTTGCCGGCCCTTCCTTGCGCAGCATTCTCAGTCGTTACGCCGATCTCACCGGACACATGCCGATGCCGCCGCTCTGGTCCCTGGGCCACCAGCAGAGTCGCTACAGTTACTACCCCGACACCATGGTTGAAGAAATTGTCGCCACTTACCGTGGGCACGATCTGCCGCTGGACGCCGTGTATCTGGATATTCATTACATGGACGGCTACCGCTCCTTCACCTGGGACCGCTCCCGTTTTCCCAATCCGAAGGGCTTGACCGCTCGCCTCGCCGCGCAAGGGGTGCACGTCGTCACCATCGTTGATCCCGGTATAAAGCACGAACCACCAACCACCGGCCAATCAGGCTATCGCGCCTATGATGAAGGCGTCGCCGGTGGACATTTTCTAAAGCGTAAAGATGGCAGCGCTTACGTCGGATCCGTCTGGCCGGGCAAGGCCGTCTTCGCCGACTACACCCGCGAGCCAACTCGTCTTTGGTGGGGCAACCTCCATGCTGACTTTCTCGACCAAGGCGTCGCCGGTTTTTGGAACGACATGAATGAGCCCTCGGACTTTCTCGACAAGAGCGGGGCCAGCCAGGCCGACGTCGTTTTCGAAGATGGCGGCCGGAAAAGTGGGTATATTGAGAACCGAAATCTTTTCGGCATGCTCATGTCCCGGTCCACCTTCGAAGGCCTTTCCCGGCTCCGGCCCAACACGCGCCCCTTCGTGATCACGCGCGCCGGTTACGCCGGCATCCAGCGCTACGCTGTGACCTGGACGGGCGACAACAACGCCAGCTGGGACTCGCTCGCGCTGAGCCTTCCGATGTTTCAATCCATGGGTCTCAGCGGCCAGCCTTTTGTCGGTGCCGACGTTCCCGGTTTCATCGGCCGCGCTGACGGCGAACTCCTCGCCCGAAGTTACCAGGTCGCCTGCTTCGCCCCGCTCTTCCGCAACCACGGAGCGGTCGACGGTTACGATCACGAACCGTGGCGCTTCGGTCCGCAATACGAATCAATCGTGCGCAAGTATATCAAGCTCCGCTACCAGCTCCTGCCGTATCTCTACACCTGCATCGAAGAGGCCCATCGCACCGGACTGCCGCTGTTCCGTCCGCTGCTGCTCGCCTTTCAAGCTGATCCAGCCGTCACCAATCTCGACGATCAGTTCATGGTCGGCGACGCGCTCATGGCCGCCCCGATCCTTCGCCCCGGCGAACGTGGCCGCGAAGTCTATCTGCCCGACGGTGTCTGGTATGATTTCTGGACCGGAGCACGCATCGACGCGGGTTTCCGCCGCTTCGACGCGCCGCTCGATCATCTCCCGCTCTTCGTTAGCGGTGGCAACGTGATCGTCTCGACAGAGCCCATGAATCACGTTCACGAAAAGCCTTGGTCTCCGCTGCGCTTTGACGTCTATCCCGACGCCGCCGGCAACGCGACGGGGTCCGTGTACGAAGACGACGGCGCGAGCCTGGCCAGTGCCAATGGCGTCTTCCGCCGGACCCGCCTCAGCTTCTCGGCCGACGCCGGCCATGCCCGACTGACGCTCGAGGCTCCAACTGGCAGCTATCAAACTCCGCCGCGAAACCTGGAGTTTACTCTCCACGCCGCGCCAGCCGTCACCACGGTCCTGATCGACGGTCAGCAATTGGCGCTGTCCGATGGTTCGTCTTCGACCGCCGGATGGTCTATCAACGCGTCCGCTGGCACGGTCACGCTGCGTCTGCCCGACGACCGCCAGGCCCACACTTTCGAGATTCACTAACCCATTTTTCCCATGGATTTTCCGCTTCCCACCTGGCTCAACACCCGCGCAGCCGGTGTGCTCGCCCACGTATCGAGTCTGCCCGGAGACCACGGCATCGGCGACCTCGGACCCGGCGCCCGCCACTTCATTGATTTCCTCGCTGCCGTCGGCGTGCGTTACTGGCAAATCTGCCCGATCGGTCCCACCGGCTACGGCGATTCGCCTTATCAACTCTTTTCCAGCAACGCCGGTAATCCCTACTTCATCGATCTGGGCGAACTCGAAGCGGCCGGTTTGCTCCACGCTGACGAGCTTGCCGAACTGCGCACACTCCCTAACGATGGCGTGGATTACGGCCGGCTCTACGGTATGTTCTGGCCCGTGCTGGCAAAGGCCCATGATCGTTTCGCCGCCACGGGTCGCGATGGCCTCGCTGGTTATGGCTCGCTCACCGATTTCTTCCTGCTGCACGCCGCGTGGCTGGAGCCGTTTGCCGATTTCATGGCGCTCAAGGTTCATTTTGGCGGCTATCCCTGGACGCTCTGGCCGGAGGACTTTCGCGAATGGTCGCCCGAGCTCCATGACAAACTCCCAGCCTCGGTTCGCCAGGACGCCGCCCGCCATGTCTTCTACCAATATATCTTCTTTGCGCAATGGAGCCGACTGCGCCGTTACGCGGCAGAGCAAGGCGTTGGCATTATCGGAGACGTGCCGATCTTCGTCGCACTCGACAGCGCGGATGCCTGGCAAAATCGGGCGGTCTTCCGGCTCGACGCCACGGGCCGCCCCCTCGCCGTCGCGGGCGTGCCGCCCGATTATTTTTCGGCGCTCGGCCAGCTCTGGGGCAACCCGCTCTACGATTGGGACTATCTCGCCCGCACCGGTTATGCCTGGTGGATCGCACGCTTGCGCGCTGCTTTTGAACTCTACGACATCGTTCGGCTTGATCACTTCCGCGGCTTTGACACCTACTGGGAGGTTCCCTTCGGCGCCCCCGACGCACGCAGTGGCCGTTGGATGAAAGGCCCGGGACTTCCGTTTTTCCAGGCGACGCAGGCTGCGCTGCCGCAGGCACGGATCATCGCCGAGGACCTCGGTTACATCGGACCCGACGTGGTCAACCTCCGCCGGGCCGCCGGGCTTCCAGGCATGAAGGTACTCCAGTTCGCCTACGGCCACGACGCCAACAACGTCAACCTACCCCACTTCTACCCGCAAAACAGCGTCGCCTACACCGGCACGCACGACAACCTCACCACCCGTGGCTGGCTCGAAAACCTGACACTGCCCTACTCCACGCGGGTACACGACTATTTCCAGCTCAACGGGACCCACTCGGCCTGGCCAATGATCCGCGCCGCGCTCGCCACGCCATCGCGACTCGCCGTCATTCCGATGCAAGACCTGCTCGACCTGCCCGCGTCGGCCACACTGAACCGCCCTGGCACGACCGAGGGCAACTGGCAGTGGCGCTTCACCCAGCTTGAACTCGCCAGCCTGGCCGGCGGACGAACCAACACATTGCGCCAATGGATCGAGCTTTACGATCGCACCGGCGACCGCATCCTTCGTGACTACAGCGAACCCCCCGCCCCATGAGTTCACCGCGTCCCCTTTCCCTGCCAGCCATTTGGAACATGAGCTTCGGCTTTCTCGGCATCCAGTTTGGCTGGGGCCTGCAGATGGCCAACATGAGCGCGATCTACCAATACCTCGGCGCAAGCGAGAGCGACATCCCGCTGCTCTGGCTGGCCGCTCCGATCACCGGATTGATTGTCCAACCAATCATTGGATACTACAGCGACCACACTTGGACGCGCCTCGGCCGGCGTCGCCCGTACTTTCTCGGCGGCGCGATCCTCGCGAGCGCGGCGCTCCTCGCGATGCCCAATTCCTCGTCGCTCTGGATGGCAGCGGGCTTGCTCTGGATCCTCGACGCTTCGGTTAACATAAGCATGGAGCCGTTCCGAGCATTCGTCGGCGACTTGCTCCCAGAACGGCAGCGCAAGGTGGGCTTCGCCATGCAGAGCTTACTGATCGGCCTCGGCGCCGTTCTATCCTCGGCGTTGCCCTGGATAATCACCCACCTCGGCGTTGCCGGTGGCGCCACTCCGGATTCGGTCATCCCTCGCTCGGTACATCTGTCGTTTTACCTTGGCGCAGTCGTCTTCATCACAGCAGTCATCTACACCATTTTCACCACGAAGGAAATTCCGCCCGACAGCACGGAACCACGTGGAGAACTAGCGCTGTTTCGCGGGATCTGGGATGGGATGAAGGAGATGCCCTCAGTGATGCGCCGACTCGCTGTGGTACAGTTCTTCAGCTGGCTCGGACTCTTCTGCATGTGGATTTACTTCACCCCAGCGATTGCACACGACATTTTCGGAGGCGCTCCCGGCAGTCCCGAGTACCAACGGGGCGTGGAATGGGGCGGGCTCTGTTTTAGCACCTACAATGGGTTGGCTTTCGGCGTCTCTTTTGTTCTGGTCGCGCTCGCCAAACGAGGCGTGTCTGCCCGCGCCATGCACCGCGTCGGTTTGCTCTGTGCAGCAGTGGGCCTCCTCTCTGTGGGTTTCTGGCACCGACCTGAAGCGCTGATGATCTCGATGGTCCTCGTGGGTATCGGCTGGGCAACGATCCTCTCAATGCCCTACGCGTTGCTCGCAAATGCGATCCCCTCAAGCCGAATGGGTTTCTACATGGGGGTCTTTAATTTCTTCATCGTGCTCCCGCAGATTCTTGCCGCCACGGTCTTGGGCGCGGTCGTCCAACATCTCCTCGGCGGCCATGCCATGCCGGTCGTTATGGCTGGCGGCGCTTCATTCCTGATCGCGGCGCTGGCGCTTCAGTTCGTGCCACGCGACGCCGCTCCGCTACCCACCCCGTCCTGAACCCTCCCTGCCATGCGCTCCATTTTTCGCCCCGTCATCTTCGCGCTTCTTGCGATTATTCCTTCATTGGTCAGCGAAGCCTCGCTCGCTGCCGCCGATCCGTATCAGCCGATTCCCTACGTCAAAATCCACCACCCCGAGTGGACCAAAAACGCCACGATCTACCAAATCAACCTGCGTCAGTTCACTGCCGAAGGCACGCTCAAGGCCGCCGAGCAACAACTGCCGCGGATCAAGGCGCTCAACGTCGACATACTCTGGCTGATGCCGATCCATCCCATCGGTGAAAAGAATCGCAAAGGCACGCTCGGCAGCCCGTATTCGGTCCGCGACTACCTCGGCGTGAACCCTGAGTTCGGCACGCTGGCCGATCTGAAACACTTCGTCGCCGCCGCCCACGCGCTGGGCTTTCACGTCATCCTTGACTGGGTGGCCAACCATACCGCCTGGGACAACCCGCTGGCAACCCAGCATCCGGAATGGTATCAGCACGATTGGAAAGGAAACTTCCGCCCTACACCGTGGTTCGACTGGACCGACATCATCAACCTCGATTACCGCCAGGCCGGCCTCCGAAAATACATGACGGACGCGTTAAAATATTGGGTGCAGGAAGCAGACATCGACGGCTATCGCTGCGACGTCGCCGGTTTCGTGCCGCTGGATTTCTGGAATAACGCCCGGCGCGAGCTCGATGCCATCAAGCCGGTCTTCATGCTCGCCGAAGCCGAGTCGCGGGACCTCCATGCGGAGGCGTTTGATATGACCTACGCGTGGGGCTGGTACGACGCCATGCACCAGGTCGCAGCGGGCAAAGCCGATCTAGGCGCGTTGATTGGTTATTATTCAGGCAACGAAGGTTCTTTTCCGCCTGACAGCATCCGCATGACCTTTGTCAGCAACCACGACAAAAACGCGTGGGAAGGCACCCAGTCCGAACAGTTCGGCGACGCGCTCAATGCCGCGATCGTGCTGTCGGTCGTGGGCGACGGCATGCCCCTGATCCACAACGGACAGGAAGCGGGCGAATCCAAGCGCCTCAAATTCTTCGAGAAAGATCCCATCGAGTGGAAAGAAAGTCCGGTCGCCGAACTTTACCGGAAGCTGTTTACGCTTAAGAAAGCAAACACCGCACTTTGGAACGGCCATTGGGGCGCGACCATGATTCACGTGCCGAACAATGCGCCTGAGACAGTGCTCAGTTTCGTACGCCAGGATGATCACAACAAGGTTTTCGCCGTCTTTAATTTTTCCAAGAAAGTTCAAACCGTGAAATTCGAGGAAGCTCTGTTCCCGGGAGCCTACACCGATTATTTCGGCGGGCAGCCGATCGAACTCGATCTTTCCACCGAGTTGAAGCTGCCCCCCTGGTCCTACCGGGTATTCGTGAAATAGTCGCAGGGAATTTATAATTCCGGAATATTGACTAAATTAGTACCATTCCTCACTCAAACTTAGGAAAGGAAGCAAAGCCAGGGACGACCCGGCGTGTCCTCAACGAACTGAGCCCCATTGAAGGTACCGGCATCGGATGCGCGGCCAGCCCTTGTTTTCTGAAACGGAAAAACCTCTCTAATATTGGCCAATTGGCCAGAGCAGGTACCCATGCAGCGCGCTGAAGCAGGCGCTGCCGACGGCGCCTAGTTTCTGCCTTGATGCCTACTCGGGCCGGCTACTGTCCTTCTTGCTGATGCCCACCCTCAGAGCACGGCTCATCCTTACACATTTTGACATCGAACATTTCGGACGTCGCCGCATTCCAGCGGCCTGCTTTGTGAGCAACGCAAGCTGCCGCAGCACTGCGTGGTTCCACAAAAAGTCAGGCGTGCGGCATCAATCCGCACGCCTGCCCCGTATCATATGCGTACCTACAATCATCCCCCAAACCAAAAACCACAAATGCTGCTATTTGTAGGCGACACCGACCAGACTGACGTTGTTGATCGGGGTCATCGCAAAATTGTCGACTTGGATGAGAACGACGGATGCACCTTTCTTCGCGGCCGCCTTCTTAATGTTCATGGTGGCAGCTTCACGCAGCGCGGTTTGGTCGCCAAATACCTTCTTCGCCGATGCCGTAACGTCATCAACACGACAGAGCCCTTTGACATCATCATTATTGCGGGTCACGACGACCTTTTCCCACTCAGTTTCAGTTTTAGACGTGGCCGACACATCCTTCTTCTCCTCGGATGCGGGCTCGCCGGTTTCCTGCTTGGTCTCAGCTGCTTTGGCCGCGCTTGTATAGGCGACACCGGACATGCTCACGTTGTTGATCGGAGACATCCCAAAATTGTCCACTTGTATGAGTACAATGGTCGCACCCTTTTTTGCTGCCGCTTTCTTAATCTTCACCGTCGCGGCCTCGCGTAGCGCCGTCTGGTCACCAAACGCCTTTTTCGCAGAGACAGAGACGTCCCCAACGCGCGTGAGGCCTTTCACGTCATCCGCATTACGCGTCACGATAACTTTTTCGTAATCGCCCTTGGTTTTCGCGCCAGCTGCTACCATGCGGGTGGCAAAAAGTCCGCTGAGAAGACCCAGCAGACCGAATGTAATCAGAACTTTAGTTTTCATTTTTTATTGGAATTTAGGTTTTCCATTGCTCCGTCAACGAATCTTTTTCGATTGCTTGTGTCAATGTTTTTCTTTCTTTTTGTGCACTGCTCCCGCCTGCACAACGAGCCGGACTGGAATTACCAAATATGTGAGCCGTGAGGCTTGCAGCTCTGTCCCTGCCTGCGATTCACAACCAAACGAGGTGGAGGAAGCGGGGATCGGCTGAATGCTCGGTTCAGGCCAATGGAACCCCAGCATTCTAGCCTGAAAACTTCGCAGCCACTTTGATAGTGCGCTTGAGAAGATTAGCGGGGTAGGAGTTCCCCTATCACGTCCGCCGCGTTCACGTCCTAAATACAAAGTTAAAAAACAGGCTAAGCCAGATATAGAGACCCGCCGCTGATGACGCTGATTAACCACCCTGCCGACCTCGAATCATTTCCACGATCGCCCGGGCATCTGACTTCCAAAGGCCATTCACGTAGATCGGTTGACTGCCACCCGTTGTCTCTATCGTGATGTTAGCCAGAAAGACGCCGTTTTTCACCCGGCATGAAGCGACTGCCTGATAGTTTATGTGTTCCTCGTTCGATCCGAGCAGGCCTCTCTTTCGGAAAAGAATACCATCAGCGACGAGAATTATTGCATCAGGGAAGAAGCTATTCCCCGCAGACCAACGGCTCGAGTGGAAGATCTGCTCAGCGGGCGTGATTACGCTATTTGAAGGGAACTCACCGTCCATGCGCGCACGCGTGGGGAACCCGAGGGGGTTCTCCTGAAATAACCGCAGCTTTGCCTTCAAAAATTCCTCTTCCGTCAGATCCCCTGCCGCACGCAAGGCAACGAGCTTTCCCAGATCATCTACAACACTCATTGCTTATGCCTTATGGAGGAGGTTGTCGGCCTGTGTATGTAACCGAATTTCAACTACAACCGAAAAGAATACAGCGGCACTGTCTGGTTGCCGACCGCACAATCCGCGATTTCGCTCAGCCGCCGACTCCGACCGGCAAGCGCCGGTTCGATCGTGCCATGCGCAATACGTGTTAATGCTGCGATGAGCGGCGCGCCGTCGGCACGAACAAGTCGAGCCAGCTTCGCCGCCTCGAACTGCTCTTGAGCGAGTGCAGCAAAATATTGGTGGGATTTGAATACCCGCTGCCCCCACGTAAGTCGGGTCAGGAATGCCTCACCGTGCGCGATGTAATATTCCACAAGCCGGGCGGCGTCCAGGTCCTCTTGAAACACGTCTTCAGGAGTAGGAAATGGCGGGGCTGAGCCGTCTGAGGTCGAATACCGATCGGCGTACCGCGACAGAACGAATCGACGGCCGGAATGCAGTGAAGGCATGGCGAAAGGAAATTAGCAAAAATAGGAAAACGGGTTCGCCGGTTTAAGCGGACACCGGCCTGGACTGATCCTCAGCCATGAACGGCTGGTAGGCATTCTTAACACACCGTGTAGGTTCAATAGGTCGATCCTCCGGCGTTCGACCAGTTGCCGCCTGTGGGATTGACGGTTCCGCATACAAGTTACCGTGCCAACCGTGATCGCAGGTGTTTTCACCTTTTCGATACCGGAAAGAAATACTCGCGTTCATGTTTTATGATCCGGTTATTTAGGACGACTGATTAGTTTCCTATTGCTTGAAATTCGGATTTGCTGCATCCGCTGGGCTCTCCGGGAGCAAAGCCTTCTGCTCGCGTTTTGCGTCGGCGGTTTCATCTTTGGCCAGGCAATTTTCAGGGGGAGGCGTTTGCCCTCCGTTAGCCTTCATCTTAACAACCTCGGTCGCCAGTTGCTGCTGTTGAGTGGCAAGCTGCCCAACCGCCTGGCCAACCTGACCCAGAAACTGCTGCTGCCGTTGGGCCGCTACACGCTGCTCCCGCAGATACGATTCAAGTTCCTGTGACGCGATTGGCTGAACCTCACCCCGGCCATCAGTGATTTGTGGCCCAATCAAGATTTGTTGCCCCGCGGACGGCCTTAAATTCCAACGAGCGGCGTCACGCCGGTACACAATATGTGCTTCGTGCATCATGGTTGGATCTGCCGCATCAGGGTAACGATTGTATTGCACCGCCGTCGGTGGCACCTGGATCAAAACACTGGTTGAGTCCGTGACCAAAAAGTTCTGAGGCGCCTGAGTTTCGTTTTGGTCCTTCAGAGGGACACCGTAGAGATGGGCTTGATCAACCGGGATCATGACAAGCCCGGGGCGCACACAGGGGCCTGCGGACGACTTGTAAGCCGGCGTTGACGAACAACCAGCCAGGAGCAAACTGACGGACAGAACTATAATGATCGTTTTCATTTTGTTTTAAACTATTCGACTTTCGCGATGCTGTCTGGAATGTCCGCCCGATCTGGATCAAGCACCTGTCGCGGGTACACGTAGAATTGGGCACCGGCGGGAACCTGAATGTAGATCCCGTTCTTTTTGATTTCATCGGAGATCTGCTTTGAAATCTGCTCCAGCATCGCCTGACCGCCGGCTAGAGCCGCGTTCTTCGCATTAGCCTCGATGGTTGCCCCCACCAGGGTTTGTTGCCGGTCCATCATGGTTGCGCTGGCGGACTTAATAGTTTCGGCCGCGAAAATCATCAGCTCATCCTGCGTTTTATAACTACGCAGCATTCGGCCGCTCAGCCCGTACGCCCCATCAGTGATTCCCCAAGTGAAGCCATTCCCGTCCCTGTCGTCGCGATCGAGGGCTATTCCATCGAAAGTGAGCTGTCGCCCGTTCGGCTTTGTGCCTTCGCGCGGGAAGATCATCTTCCAGGTGTTGCCCGAAATGATTCGATTACGGACGCGATCGGGCCGGGCGGTGCCATGGATCTCAGTGCCTGCCGGAATTATTAAGTGCCCGTTGTTATAGAGCGGCTCGATAATTATCCCGATGAGTGGCATCTCATCCTGCGTAGATTCCAGCGTCATGAATAACTCGGCTTTGATCAATCGACCAAAGGGCAAAAAGCGCCTGGGTTTAGCCTGCGCCGTTTGTTTAGGCCCTGGATTACCGATGCTGGGTCCTCCCCGGTTATCAGGGGAGGATTTCGTGTCCTGCACACGCCCATGAATACGCAGGGACGGAATCATAATCGGCTCCGCCTCTTGCGCACCCTCTCCAAGTCCAGCCGAGCCTCCTCCCCTATTCACACCCGAATTCGAAGTATTAAGGTCTGTATTCAGCGGCTCGGGCGTCAGGCGCTTGGTTGCGAGATCACCGTTCTCGTCATAACTGTCACCATAGTTAGCCGGTTTCTTGCGGATCGACTTTGCCTGCTCGCCCCGATCGTTCGCACTATTTTGAGCTTTCGTCATTAAGGCAGCCTCGCTGCCGGTGCCCCCTTTCGGAACAAAGTGGTCGGCCCGCGCCGACACGATTCCAGACTGCTGATTTTCCCGCGCCGCGCCGCGCTTTTTAACCGAGAATAACAAAATGAAGATCCCGGTGACAAAAAAAGTCAGGACAATCAGTCCGAACTTGGTTTTTAAAAAGCTCATGGCTTGCCTGCTTCCTTCTGCTGCGGAGCCGCAACTTCTTTTAGGATTGTACCTGCTGGTTCGCTTTTATCCCCGACCAGCTTGATGGAAAGATGCCAGTCATTATTCGAGAGCAGATGCCCGGCCGAGCCATTACCATTTCCAACCACCACGAAATACCCTGGCATTAGCTGGCCGGGTCTCAAATTGGCGGGAGCCTCCACTGCCCGGGCGGTGTAGAGCGCCGCACCCGCCCGCGCCGACAAGGAGCGGAGGTCAAAGACCAGCTCGCGGTCGGAGGTGTTTCTCATCAGGAATATAAAGCCAACACTATCGATGTGCGGATCCCGCACCGCGCGTAAGAGGATCAACTGGAACTGCCCTGAGTCGGTTAGCGGCCGTGCAATATCATGAAAGCCCTCTCCTTCCGCTGAGGATACTGACACTTGCAGACCCAAAGCCTGTGAAATTTCATCGAGTTCTTCACCGGGGCGGGAGGCGTGTACCAGCTTTAGCTTGCCGAGCAGGCCGTTGATCCTTGCCGGAGTTGCTGTTTCACAAGGCGACTCCGGTCGCGTATCGGTTTTAACAATACGATTATGTGCCTCTTGG
>Ga0302322_100001874_pt1 | contig 17545 bp, 17 predicted proteins | sample Fen_T0_2_FD_203757 | JGI IMG/M metagenome (GOLD analysis project Ga0302322, IMG submission 203757) | Peat permafrost microbial communities from Stordalen Mire near Abisko, Sweden - Fen_T0_2 | ecosystem: Environmental > Terrestrial > Soil > Wetlands > Permafrost | place: Sweden: Abisko... | reverse complement strand
CGCTCGGGCGCGACCAGCAGTGACGGCAAAGGTCTGCTCAATCCGATCACCGACGCCGAATTCGGTGGTCAAGCGAAGGCGAGCGGGAAAGAGGGTGGCGGGAACGGCCGCAGTCAAACCGTGTTCTCCGGGCGAGTGCGCGCGAGGTCCTTCGTGAGCTGTGGGGACGAAGTCAAAGACGGCGATTTCGATCGCGTGCTGGGAGTAATGAAAGATGAAGTCTCGAGTTTATTGGGCAAGTGAAGTGGGCCGCGCGCTGCGGCGTTGGGTCTTTCCATCGCCACCGATGCTCAGGCTCTCTGCATACTTCGGCTGCGTCTCGCTGATCGGTCTGCTCGTCGCGGCGCGCGCGCTGTACGCGGCGACCCGCGAAGACGCCTTCGGCCTGGGCCACGAGCTGCTCGGCCTGTCCGACTTGACGGGTGGCGCGGAAACCGTGCTCGTGAACGGCGAACGGTTTCATCACGCCGTGAACGCGACGGCGGAGCCGCTGCACAGCGTATTGAACCACGTCGAGCAGCATTGTCGCAATAATCTAGGTCCCGCGGCGCTAGTGCTGGCTCGCCTCGCGGACAGCGACCCAAAGCGCTTCGAACGGCACGCGCCGCCCGGAGCGCTGCGCAACGCCGTGTTCCGTGAAGAAGCCGCGACGCGCGGCATGGTACTGTGCTTCGTTGGCGGCCCGAATCCGGATTCGCCCGCGAGCTGGCTTGCAGCACTGCGACGCTTTTCGACGACGCGTGACCTGTCTTCATTCGGACGCTTGCGCTATTCTTTCGCGGAGGTCACCGAACACGAGTCAACGCGCGTGGTCACGTTGTGGGCAGATACTGGTCTCAATCTGCCGACCTTGTTTCCCAAGACTGGGGACGCAAATGGTGACGACTCGGCAGTCGTTCCGCGTCCACCGGGTGCACGCCGCACGCTCTCCGCGAGTGCCGAAGGCTTGCCGTTCAGCGTACGGAGCTACGAATCGAGTCAATCGGTCGCAGCCACGCAATCCTTCTACGATCTCTGGATGCGCGAGCACGGCTACCAAGCCGCGCATGGCGCGGAGTCCGGGGCGAGCAGCTACTTGCGCGCCGACGGCTATCAGGTGTTCTTGTCCGTGCTCCGCGGCGATCAGCACACCTTCGCGACGCTGACAGAGAGTGGGCAGCCCACTGCCTCGCTGACGCTCGAAAGCGGGGGTGAACCGTGAACGCACTCAAGCGACTACTGAACGCTGTCTTCCGCGGCACTGATTCCGGTCAATCGATGGTCGAATACCTGACCATCGCCGGCGCCTGTGCATTGGTCGGAATAGCTGGCTTCAATAGCTACGGCAAGGTCGTAAGAAAAGACCTGAGCGCGGACGCCAAGCACATCGAGGGCGAGGGTTTACCAACCACCGAGGGCATTCTCGGTTCACTCGGTGCCGAGTACAACGAGATCCCAGGCTGGTGCGTCAAACCGAACTATTGTTTCGCCGCAGGCACACCGGTACAAACGGCGCGCGGTGATCGCGCGATAGAGAGCATTGTCATCGGTGATCGCGTCTGGGCGCGCGATTTAGCGACCGGTGCGGTCGCGCTCCGTTCGGTAGTGAATACCTACCGCACGGCGCGGGTACCCGTGGTCGATCTCGAGCTCTCGGTCGGGCATGTCTCGTCCGAGCACCTCACGGTTACGCGCGGTCACTTGTTCTGGGTGGAGGGCTCGGGCTGGGTTCGCGCCGACGCGCTCGGCGCTCAACCCCTGTGGTCGACCGAGGGGTCGACGGCAGCGCGATTCAGCTCCGAGCTGTGGGGCGGCGGCTCCGAACTCACGACGGTCTACAACCTCGAAGTCTCGGAGTTCCACAGCTACTTCGTGGGTCACAGCCACGTGCTCGTGCACAATGGCGATCCCAACGGCGACGGTTGCCCGGCGGACAGCACGAGCCCTGCCAGCGCGCCGCCGCCGAGAAGGACGGGACCGATTGAGTGCGGCGAAACCGGTTCTTATGGCAGGGATCTCGGCGGCGGCAGTGGGACCCGACCCAGTAATGGGATGGAGCGCGATCACATTCCATCTGGCAAAGCGCTGGAGGTACGAGCCTTCAAATTGATGGACGAAGTCGTCGCCGCACAGATCGCCGCGCGCTGCTCGAATCTGTCCGACGAGGAGCAGAAGAAGCTTGCTGCTGCCGTGAGCGCGAAGGCTCGGAAGCCGGTCAAGCGGGCGTCCACCGCCGCCGGTTTCGTGCTCGTAGAGCCGCTGGCGCTACACGAGGCCGGTCGAACCTACAAAAACAACAACAAGCCCCTGTACCAGGACGACGCCCGTGATCTGGCCGTCGCTGCCCGGAAAGACGTGTTCGAACTGCAAAGGGCCCTCCAGCGTGGGGTCGTGACCGACCGGGAATGTGCAAAAAAAATCAAAGCGATGCTACTGACCATCGGCGGAAAAAACACCAACTACTACGACGATGAACTCCGAGCCATTGTCGAGGCACAACTCAAACGCCTCGGTTTGGACCAGATGATCGACACCTGCGCGAGTCCGTAGAAAGCCAAAGGAGTAACCATGTTCGATCAGCGACTCACTCGTGTGCTGCTCGCCAGCCTGCCTCTCTTCGCCTGCCAATCGCCAACCGATGAATCGGCGGGGCACGCGCAGATGCTCGATTTCCCAATCTCGATCGCGGCTCGAAGCGAGGCCCGAAGCGCAGTATCCGGCGTTGAAATTTCAGTGGGCAAGCAAGTACTCGGCGAGACCGACGCCTCCGGCAGCGCGCGCCTCGCGCTGCACGGCTCGGAGGGCGATACGCTGGCTCTGAACGTGAAATGCCCAACGGCTTACGCGTCCCCGGAACGCCCCTTACTCGTGGGGCTGCGTCACCTCGGAGACGGCTCCACGGCAGTTCGCTTCGAGGTCGAATGCTTCTCTTTGGTACACAGCGTCGTGGTCGGGGTGCGCGCCGAGAATGGACCACACCTGCCGATCCTGCGTTTGAAAAGCGTGGTCGGGCAAACCGACGATCAAGGGGTGGCGCACGTGCTGCTTCGAGCATCAGCGAACGAGCAAATCGCGCTCACGCTCGACACCAGCAAGAACGCAAGCTTACTGCCCCAAAACCCCACGCTCGACTTCGCCACGCGTGACTCCGAAGAATTGGTGCTCGTCGCCGAGAAGTTTACGGTCAAGCAGCGCGCCCCCAGGCGAGTCGTGCCGCGGGCCATCCCCCAACACCTCTAGAGAGCGCCCGGTCACCCGAACCCAACCTGAACGTGAGGCGGGACGGATCGAGCGCCGTCGACGGAGGCGCGTTAGGCGCGCGTCTTGCTTCACTCCCAGAACATGACCCCAGAAGAAGCACATACGTCTCATAGTCATGGCTTCGAACTTCCCGATCCCCCGCAGCTGGTCGTGCGCAATGATCCGCGGCCGTGGCGGGCGGTGGCCGGCGTGGCCCTTTGCCTCGGGCTAGCGGGCATTGTCACGGGCCTGATCGTGGCCCACCGGCAGAGCGTCAGTGACGAGCACGTCACCTCCGACGCTCTGCAGCGTGAAGAGTTGCGTGACGGGTGGAAAGCACTGGGAGCCGCCGCCACGCGAGACGCGCTGAGCAATGGCACGCAGCCGAGCGCCGCGCCTAGCGCCACTATCGCGCCGCCGAACGTGGTGATCGTCAACGTGCCCGCTCAAAGCGCCGCCGCGCCGCCCAATCAGGTGACGAACATCACTTTGCCGAGCGGCTCGAGCACGGGGGAAAGTCGTGCTCGGATCGGGAGCTCAGCGAGCGAGAGCGTGCCTGCGATCAACTTTTCCCCCATGCAGGGCTACGTGCCGACGCAAACGAGCGACACCGCGGCCGCCAGCGACACGCCGCGGACCAACTACTTGCCGCAGAATGTCTATCAGCCTGCCCCGGGCGCCGCCGCTCCGTATACTCCTCCCGTCGGCAACGGCAGCATTCCGGGCTCTACGCCGAATCCGGCGCTGCCGAATAACAACGGCCTAGTCGGCTCGACACCAACGCCTGGACCTGCCACCGGCTCGCTGAACGGCGGCGTCAGCCCGTAGCCCAATCTGCGCGATTCGTCGCGTGAATCACGCACTCTGCGCGCGAGAGCGTGCTTCGACCGACTCGGCGGTTATGCCGCTGTCGTACGGTTGAGGGCCAGTGCGAGCCACTTTCTGCCAGCTCGGGCGCCGACTGGTGCGCACCCACCACGCCGCGAGATTCCTGCGCACCGTTATGGTCTGATCGAAGCCAATCTGTTCGAGGTAATCCAAGTAGGGCATCAACTGGATATCGGCGAGCGAGAAATCGTTACCGGTGAGATAGGGTGATCGCTCGAGCGCCTGATCGGCCACGTCGAGCGCGGTTTGCATTTTCTCACGCCCGCTTTCGATGGCAAGGAGATTGGCTTCGCCGCCGAGGTAGCGACGAAAGAGTGTCTCGACGATCACGGGGGCGGCGTGCGGCACGAAGTAATAATCGATGGCGCTGATCCATTGGTTAGTGAGGGCAGCGCCCTGAGGGTCGCTGGGAACGAGCGCAGGCGCCGGAAACTTTCGCTCGAGGTAGCGGTTGATGGCGGACGCCTCGTAGAGGATGAAACCTTCGTCATCGAGCACGGGAACTTTGGCGAAGGGGTGAAGGGCAACGTGCGCCGGGAGCTTTTGCTCACCATTGGGAATCATCACCAGTGAAAGCTCGGCTTCTTGGGCTTTTTCTTCGAGGGTCATCAGTACTTTGCGGGTGTTGACGCTCCAGGGGTGACCGTAGATTTTCATGGCTATGCTCCGGGGGTGCTGCGCGAGGCCCTTCCTCGCGCTGGTCAAACTGTGGTTTGGCGTGAAAACCCGCAATTCCCTGGGAGGTAAGCGGGCGCTTACGTCAGAGGTAATTGTCGCCCTTCGCGTACCGGGCATAGTTCGGTCATGCCCGAAGCGATCGATGTTCTCGCCCAGAAGATCGCCGGACCGAACCGCTCCGACGTGACGAGGATCGGCGCTTTGCTCCAGCATTGGAGAAAGGCAAAAGGTCTGAGCCAACTAGCGTTGGCGACGGAAGCGGACGTTTCGCCGCGGCACATTTCGTTCCTCGAAACCGGGCGCGCCAAGCCCAGCCGACATGGTCGTGCTGCTCACGACGGTGCTCGGGGTGCCGCTGCGCGAGCGCAACCAGCTGCTGCTCGCGGCTGGCTTTGCGCCGCTCTACCACGAGGCGCGGCTCGATGCGCCCGAGCTCGGACCCGTGCGCGCGGCGCTCGACGCGATCTTGCGCCAGCAAGAGCCATTCCCCGCCGCGGTGCTGAACCGCTATTGGGATATCCTGGACATGAATCAAGCGGGGCAGCGCTTTTTCGGTATGCTACTGGGGTCGCGCGAGGGCCGACCCGCGCCGAACGTGCTGCGCTTGATGTTCGATCCCAAGGAGCTCCGGCCGCACGTGAGGAACTGGGACACGGTCGCGGAAACTTTGCTGCAGCGCCTGCACCGCGAGGCGACCGGCGGCGTGAAAGACGCGGTCACGCTCGCTTTGCTCGCCGAAGTTCTCGACTACCCAGGCGTTTCCGCGCAACTTCGGCGGCCCAACCTCGCGCTGCCGCTCATGCCAGTGGTTTCGATCAGCTTCCGGCACGAGGGAACTCAGTACGACTTTTTCTCGACCGTCACCACGCTCGGAACGCCGCAGGACGTGACACTCGAGGAACTGCGCATCGAATGCTTCTTCCCAGCCAATCCCGCGACGGAACGGCACGCACGCGGCCTGTTCGGCGCCTAGCGACGAGCCTCGGGTCGTCAACTTCTAAGGGCCCGGGAAAGGCTAAGTCGATTGCCTTCGCGGCCGATGCATCCCGGCTGTCCCGGCTGTCCTCGGTGCTGCTCAGTTACATACTCAGCTAGGAAGCATTTGTGTGTGTCCGATATACCTTCGGCTACACGGAGCGCGATGTATCGCAAAGCTAGCGGGCATTCGTCTCAGGAAGCGTTCAGCCCTATTTGTCTAACTAACTCGGCGTTCTCCGTGGCAATCTGCCAGCAGCCCATGAAGTCGTGGCATTGCGTCACGCTGAACGCTCGGAGCGACGCCGAACCAAGGGAATTTGTGGATTTCCCCGATGGAACACGAGCTGCATGGGTGACGTTGGGTGACGCTCGTCAGCCCGCTTGATTAGGGGATTTCCGATGGATGTGTCCAAGCAGTTTTCCTTCCGCCTGCCTGAAACGTTGGTCGAGCGTGTCGAGCACTGCGCACAGCAGATGCGCCAAAGCGGTCTCGACGTGACGCGCACCGATGTCGTCCGGCTGCTGCTCAATCACGCTCTCGACACGACCAACTGCAACATGAATCGTCTGCTGAGGTCTCCAAGGCAGAAGCGGGCACCGAATCGAGGACGGTTGTAGCTCTACGCCGCCGCGCGCCCTGCAAGCGCGAGCCGGGTGGCGGCGTTGGACGTCGGTGCGGCCATCATCCCAATTGCTCTTTCCAAACCCCACGACGTCAGCATCATGTCTCTTACGAAGATCCTCAACGAGTGTCGTGACCAAATCTTGGCCAGGTTCGTGCGTGAGGTGGAAAGCCAGGACTTGCCTCCTCCGGGTTTGCCCCGGTCAGTCTTGGTTGACCACATCCCCCTCTTTCTCGACGAGCTCAGCGACGAGCTGTCGAACTTTGACGGCGCGCGCCCGAGCCGCGAAGCGGTGGACGTAGAGATTACGGCCCGTGCGCACGGAGAGCAACGCTGGCAGGCCGGCTATGACCTGCGCGCGGTGGTGCGCGAGTATGGGGTGTTGCGGCGCGCAGTGCTCGAGACGGCCAAGGCGGAGCAAACGCCGCTCAGCATGGACGAGGCGGAGCTGTTGGCGCGCTACCTGAACGTCGGCATTGCCAGCGCAGTCGCTGAATACGTGCGTTCCAGCGAAGAGCGAGTGAAAGCTCGTCAGGCAGACTTGGAGTTTCTCAGCGAGGCGGGCGAGCTGCTCAGCTCGTCGTTGGACTTGCAGGCGACGCTCGCGAGGCTCACGCGCTTGCTCGTTCCCCGACTCGCTGATTACTGCGTCGTGCACCTCGATGGTCACTCAGCAGAAGAAGTGCCGATCGCGCATGTGGATGCAGCAAAGATCGACTTGGTGCGGGAGATCCTGCGCCGCTCGGCGCCGGGCGGCCCGAATAGTCATCGACAGGTCACGCGTACCGGCAAATCAATGCTAGTCGAGTCGGTGCCGGACGGGCTGTCGCAGAGTGCCGCCGAAACGCCGGAACAGCTTGCTTTGATGCGCCGGGTAGGTACGTGTTCGTTGCTGGTGGTGCCCTTACGGATCAACACGAGCATGTTGGGCAGCATCACGCTCGCTCGCAGTGATTCCGGTCAACACTACACTTCCTCCGATCTGTTGCTGGCGGAGGATCTCGCCCGGCGTGCCGCGGCGGCGATAGACAACGCGAGGCTGTACGAGTTGTCGCGGACCGAGCGCGCCAGGGCCGAAGCGGCTACACGCACCAAGGACGAGTTCGTGGCGATGGTCTCACACGAGCTTCGCACGCCCCTCAACGTGATCATGGGCTGGGTTCGACTACTCAGAAGTGGTTCGCTCTCGGAGGAAACGCGCGCGCAAGCGTTGGAGGTCGTGGAGCGGAACGCCAATGCGCAGAGCCAATTGGTGGCAGACCTCTTGGACATCAGCCGCGTCATCACGGGCAAAATCCGCATCGAGCCGGCGCAGGTCGATCTGGGCAATGTGATCAATCTGGTCTTGGCCGACGCACGGGTCGCACTCGAAGCCAAGCGACTCGAGTTACGAGTCGACGTCGCCGATGGGGCGACCGTCATGCGCGGTGACGGCGAGCGCCTGAGGCAGGTCTTCTGGAATTTACTGCTGAATGCGATTAAATTCACACCCAAGGGCGGAAAAATTTGGGTGAGCTTGCGCCGGGTGGAGTCGGATTTGGAGCTCGTCATTGCCGACAACGGCATGGGCATCTCGGCTGAGGTCATGCCCTACATCTTCGAGAGCTTTCGGCAATACGATTCGAAGACGACGCGCGCGCACAGCGGGCTGGGCATTGGACTGTCGATTGCCAAGCACCTAGTCGACTTGCACGGCGGGTCGATTGATGCGCGCAGCGACGGCCCGGGTCGCGGCGCGTCGTTCAGCGTGCGTCTGCCAGTGAGCCCTCTGATTTCGACGACCGTCGGCGTCGGCAAGGTCGCCGCGACGACTCGACGGCCCGCAGAGCTGGCGCGCCCCACGGTGCTCGCCGGGCTGAGCATTCTCGTCGTCGATGACGAAGAAGACGCGCGCGATCTGCTTCGCATCGTGCTCGAGTCTTGCGAGGTACGGGTGTGCGACGCGGCCAGCGCCGACGAGGCACTGGCCACGCTACAGCGAGAGCGCGTGGACCTGATGGTCTCCGACATCGGCATGCCCGGGGAAGACGGCTACTCACTGATTCGCAAGGTGCGGGCGCTGCCACTCGGGGAAAAGGCGCGCATTCCGGCCATTGCGCTGACCGCGTTCGCCCGCAACGAGGACCGCACGCGCGCGCTCCTGGAGGGTTTCAATGTGCACATGGCAAAACCAGTCGAACCCGCGGAGTTGTTGCTAGCGCTCGCGGACTTGTGCGGCCCTCGCTAAGGGCCCGCCCCTCGTGCCTGGGAAACTAAGCCAGGTGGGACCCTGATGGAAGATCACGCCTTCGAATCGCGCATTCGTGGCCTGCTTCAGCGCAGCAATCTTGGTCAGGAGCCGTGCGCTTCTATCCGCGATCATGGCGCCCATCAGTCGGTGGCGACTGATGGGCGGAGCTCGTCCCAGGCAAGGTTGACCGCCCGCGTTCTCGCGTCGAGGGCAGGACGAGCACGCGGGAGCGTTCGCCGTCTGGCGCGCTCCGGCCCGCGCGGTCAAAAATGGGTTTCGGGTAGGCTACTCACGCAAGGGGAGACATCATGGCGCTCTCCGCGGCGTATGCGGCGTGCCGGAAGTCGCGCGCGGCAACGAGCAGGCCGTCGTGCCACTCGGTGAGGATAAAGTAGCGCGGCCGTGCGAGCTGATCGGCGACATCGTACACCAGAATTCCGGGACGTCCCTCGACCACGCCCGGCACGCATCGCCAGTCGTTCGTCTGGCGGTAATTGCCGAAATAGGTAGTCGTGACCGCGGCCCGTCCGGAGAGCGTAGTCCGTCCCACGACCTCGAGACGCACCTGCTCGGCGAGCATGTCGCGAAGCGCGTCGAAGTCTCGCGCGTTCAGGTGATCGGAGTACGCACGGAGCAGGCGCTGGTCCTGCGGAGACAGCACCGCGGCTTGGTCCGGTGTTGTGGCAAAGTCGCGCAGACGAGCTCGCCCGCGATGCAGCGTCGACTTCACCGCGGCCACGGACGACGCGGTGATGATCGAGGCTTCCTCCACACTGTGCCCGAGCACGTCGACCAGTACGACGGACGAGCGCTGCGAAATCGGGAGCCGCATGAACGCCGCGAGGCTAGACTGCACTGCTACGCGCACGTCGGTCGCGGCGCTCGGGTCACCGAGCTGGGTCACGTCTTCGTTCGACGCTCTCGCGTCTCTTCGCGCCCGTCGTCTTATGTGATCGAGCGCGGCGCGATGCGCGATCCGGAAGATCCACCCGTCGAGGTTTGCGATCGTGCGACCGTCCCTGCCGGCCTCGAGCGCACGCAGAAGCGCGTCTTGCAGGACGTCTTCGCCGTCGGCCACCGATCCGGTCATCCTTGCGCAGTACCGATGAAGCCGCGGGCGCATCGCGGCGAGGCGCTCCGTGAGCGCCTGGGAAGTCGCGACGGCGTGCGTCGAATCGGTGGAGTCGGCGTCCGTATTCACGTCCGAGCCATGCGCTAGATGTGGGCGGGCGTGGGCCCGGGCCGGGAGGGTGCGATAGCGACTCAACGTACTCTGCATGGGGTCTCCTGAACGAGAGACGATCCAAGGGACCCAAAGGATGCGGTCGAGGAAAAGAAATTCGCGACCGCACCCCCGACGACGTTCGCGACGTCTCTTCGGTGGAGCCGAGCCTTTCGCTCGGGGAGCAAACGAGGACTACGATGTTGAAGAACAAGACGGCAGTTATCTACGGCGCTGGCGGTGGGATCGGGAGCGCGGTGGCGCGTGCTTTTGCGACGGCACACGCGACGGTCCTCCTGGTCGGGAGACACCGAGCGCCGCTCGAAGCGCTCGCAGACGAGATCAAGCGCGCAGGCGGGCGGGCGTCGGCCGCAGAAGTCGACGCGCTCGACGAGAAGTCCGTCGCCGCCCATCTCGAGCGCGCGGTCGCCGAGCACGGCGCGCTCGACGTGTCGTTCGATGCGACGGGCATCCCCCAGCCGGGGATCCAAGGCATCCCGCTCACCGAGCTGTCGGTCGAGAGCTTCATGCGACCGGTGGAGCACTACACGCGGGCCCACTTCATCACGGCACGCGCCGCCGCGCGCGTGATGGCAAGTGGTCGGGGTGGCGCGCTGCTCGTACATACGCCCAATCCCGCCGGCGTCGGTACGCCGCTGGTCGGCGGAATGACGGTGGCCTGGGCGGGGCTCGAGGCGCTGACCCGGTCGCTCTCGGCCGAGCTCGCTTCGAAGAACGTGCGCGCGATCTGCCTGCGCTCCACCGGCATCGTGGAGACGCCGACGATCGACGTCGTCTACGGCATCCACGGCAAGGCGCTCGGTATCGGCGCCGATCAGTTTCGGCAGATGGTCGAAAGCCGCACGCACCGGCTGGCGTCGACGACGCTGGCCGAGCTCACGGCCGCGGCGGTGTTCGCCGCGTCTGACCTCGGCGCCGCCCTCAGCGGGAGCACGCTGAACCTCACCGGCGGTCAGAGTGCGGACTGAGCATGACGACCGACCTCTGGATGCTCGTCGGGAGCGCGCTGCTCTACTTCGCGATCATGTTCCTCTATTCGTTCGGCCGCTTCGTGACTCCGGGCGGGTTCCAGTGGGCGTTCGGAAACCGAGGCTCGGACCTCGAGGTCGCACCGTGGGTCGCGCGCGCGGTACGCGCGCAGCAAAACCTGAGCGAGAACATCGGACCGTTCGCAATCTTGGTGCTTGGCGCCGAGGCCGCCGGAAAGGCCAATCATCTGACGGCTCTGGGCGCGACCCTCTTCCTCGCTGCGCGGGTGGTTCATACCGGTCTCTACGTCGTTGGCGTCAGCTACTTGCGCTCCTTGGCTTGGGCGGTCGCCCTGACCGGCGAGGTGCTGATCTTCGTGCGCATCTTTCAATGACCGTGTCCGGCCGCGGTCGCCAGCTATTTCGGCGGAATCAACGCGCAGGTAGTCGTCGGCGCGATCCAAGCGAAGGCTTGCACCCAAAGCTGCGGGATCTCCGGAAGCGCTGCCCACTCGGAATCGAACTCGATCCATTCATCGCCCCAAACGAACGCGTGCCCGGACCCCATTTGAATCGCGAAGGCAACGGGCTTAGGAGGTGTGCTGGGTAAGAATGCGATCGCGTTCCGTTCGCTCGACGAACTAGCCAGATCGGCGACTGCGTATCCTCCCGTGAACGTCACCGAGGTGAGACCCTTGGTGATCGGATGCGTCGCGAAGCTGGTGGCGGGCCCCCAAACCCGATCTCCGCTGAAGGCGACTCCGAGCGGTGCCAGCAGCGAGTTCGCGCGCCAATCAATCGCCGTATCGTCATGGTAGCCGGACATCGCGGCCACGCCGCCTCCGGTCGAGACCCAAGCCGCGAAACTCGTTACCTCGTCCGGCAAGTAATCGCGCGTCAGGCAATCCAGGACGACCACATCGAAGGGCTGTAACGTAGCCTGGGTCATGGGCTCGTCCGCTGTGGTCTGAATGCGCTTGACGCTGGTGCCAGCCTTGGTGAGCCACTGCTCGAAATTCGAGGAGCTGTTCGAACCCGGGTTTCCCAAAATGCCGATGTTGAGGCGTGCGCACGCCGTTGTGGGATTTCCGTCGGGTGTGCTGCCCGCGTCGACATTGAGAATGAAGCCATTGCCGCCCGACCCACCACCACTCGACGCCGAGCCGGGTCCGCCGCTGGTCGGAGGAGTAACGTTACTGCCCGAACCGGAGCCGGCGCTCGCGCGTCCCTCATCACTGGCCGCGCTGCAACCGATCAACCCGAGGACGGCCAGCACTGGCGCAATCGGAATACGAAACGTTGGGGCGGGACGAGGGCGTACCTGATTCATTTGGCAACTGTACTGTCGGTTGCCGCCGCCGGTTGTGAAAATAAGCCACGGCGCTTGGTGATGAGCAGGGCCCGGAATTTTCGCAGAATTCTTTAGGGGTAGACCTTCATCAAGCGCAGGACCGACGCGGGAAAGTCCACCTGCTGCTTGCGCGCCTGGCTGAGATTGATGAGCAACTTGGGACGGCCTGAAACCAGGTCAAAACCGAGCACGATGCCAGATTCGACGTACTCTGGCGTTGCTCCAACGGTCAGCAGGCTCACGTTGGACACGGAATTTCGGATCGCTGTCAGCTCTTTGCCGAACCCGGGGCCAAAGTAGATGATGGCCGGCTTTCGTGCCTTGATCATCTCCGCCAACGCGACGGAGCTGCTGTACGCGACGATCTGCTCTTCGTGCGGGCGGTCTCCCACCAAGTCAACGCGTGACAGCGCGTTCTTGAGCTCCAGCGCGGCTGCGGCCGATTCGGCGTCGTTGGGCATCTGCATCACGAGCACGAGTGCGCGGGCGCCCGCGCGCGCGGCAAAGTTCCGATCGAAGCTGGCCACCTTGGCAATCAAGTCAGCCTGCACGCTGAAGGGAACCTGAACGCTACCGGCGCCAGCAAGCGAGGTGAGAGTGAACACCGCCGCCGCAAGCACGAGCGCTCGGCGAGTGAGCCTGCGACGCAAACGTTCCGGGTCGCGGCCAAGTCGCCTAACGCTGGCGAACCACTGGCACAGCGCGTTAGAAGTCATACTGCAAACCAGCCGTGGTTCGGAATCTGTCGACTGGGTTGAGCTGAGGAGCGGGCTGACTGGGCAACGAGCTGGTCACCGGACCAACCACGTAAGGCCCGCGATCGGCCGTATTGTAGTCGAGGATCAACCGGTAGCTCAGGCCGTTGATCAAAGGCGCACGACCAGACACCGTAAGCTTGAGCTCGGCTGCAGCAGGGGCGTAGGCTGGCGGATCAAATCCACTCGATAAGTCCGCCGGACGGGGACCGATGAAGCGAACGCCGAGCCCGACGGTCGGCAGCAGTTCCCCAAACACGAACGCGACCCGCGCGTTGCCAAACAGCTGTGGTGCGACAGGCAGTCGAGTCGAGCGGCCGGCGCTACGCCGCTCTGCGATCGCGCCGGTAATGCTTAGCCCGTACAGCAGGTGGCCCGAAGCGAACGCGCCCTCGACTCCGGTATTGATCCCGTAGTTGATCACGGTGCTCGTGTTGCGATATTGGGTAAGATGAACGCCCGGCGTAAATGGCACCGACGTTTGCCCGTTGCGGATCGCGTCGATGGTCTCTTGATCGGAGAGCGTGGCGAGCTCGACGAGGTCGGTCCATTTCGAGTAAAAGCCGCCGATCAGTAGTCGGTGTGTGCCGACTCGCTGATTCACGCTCAACTCGAGCGACTTGACCTTTTCCGGCCGCAACCCGTCGGCAAGAATCCGTCGTGAGGTCGCGTTGTTTGCCTCGTCCCAACTCGGAGCTCGAAACGCGCCAGCATAAGAGACCTTGAGCGTGCCTCCCTCCCACGGTTTATAGCCCAGAGCTAAACGCGGCGTCACCACGGCGCCAAAGCGAGGGTCCGAATCTACCCGGACACCGCCCTTGAGAACTGCGGACTGAGTCGGTGCGAAGGTCTGTTCAGCGTAAGCCGCGAGCGTGGCGTCGCTCCGATTCAGCCCCGCTGGGGGGTGATAAAACGAGCGCCCAGTCTCCGCCTCGAACGCATCAGTCGTCGTCGAAACGCCGCGCTGCCGAGCGTCGACACCGGCCATGGTGACGAATCGACTATCACGGAACCAATCCCAGCTGCTTTGCAGCTCGAGGCCAAGCCAATGCGCGGTGCCTGCGCTGCGATAGTCGCAGGTGACGTTTCCGAACGGGCACAGTTCGCCTCGCGAAGCGATGAAATCGTTTCTGGTCGAGTAGTAGTTGGCGTACGCGCGAGCGGAAACCTCGAGCATCGTGGAGACGACGAAGCGCTGCTTCAAACTTGCGATGGCGCGCGTCTCTCGCTCACCTGCCGCAGAGTCATCGAAGTCCCCGGTTGTCGTGGGGGAAGCGTGTCGATAGTAGACGCCTTGCAGATGGAGCTCGGTGTTGCCGCGCACGATGCGCAATATCCCCGAGGGGCTGTCGACGTAGGACGAGTGGGTCGCTCGCTGTCCACCCCAAATCCCGTCCGCTGCTCCAGCGCGCGAGTTCCTTCCAGGCTGTCCGGTGAAGGGATCGATGCCAGTATTCTCGGCTTCGAAGAACAGGTTGGGCCCGCTCTGTTTGAAGTACTCGAGCTGGGTGGTGATCTCCGTGGGCGCACCGAGAAGCTTGAATTCCGCGCCTGCCCCCGCGCCGACGCGTAAACTGATGGGCAGCGTCGACTCCACGATTAGCCGAGCGCCGGAATAGTCCTTGGCGCGTTTGGTGACCACATTGACGATCCCGAACATGGCATTGGACCCGTACAGAACGGAGCCCGGCCCGACGACGATCTCGATGTGGTCGACCAGCTCCATCGGAATGCCGGCGCCGGATCCGAATGTCGTGCCGCCACGCAACGGGTCGTTCATCGTCTGGCCATCGACGAGCAAAAGGAAGTGACTCCCTTTGTCTCCGGTGAGTAAGACGCCTCGGGCACCCACTTCGCCGCCGCTCAGGTTGTCCGACGAGCCAACGGCAATGCCTAGGAAGTCGACGGCCTCTGCGACCGTACGGATCCCGTACATTCGCAAATCCTCGGCGCTGAGGTTGGTCGAGAGCGCTGGAGCCGAGCTCGCGCCCTCGGCTTGCTTGGAAGCGGTCGACACGATCTGTTCGCTGAGCAGCCCTTCCAGTCCGGAAACGTCCTGCGCTGCCGCCGTTCGCGCAAAAAGGCTCGCGAGCAAGCCAGCGGCCACCCATGCATACATTGAACTTTGACGGTTCATCGGTTTTGGAATTTTGGCGCGGAGGTTCCATCCCCCCCGGAGCATCCGCCAATTCAGTTCGGTCCTAACCCGCTAGAACGGCCGAATCTGCTGGACTTTTAGGTCCGCTCGGAGAATGGCGAACTCGCCTAGGCGACTCCTTGTAGGTGTTGCATTTCGTCATGCCGAAATTGCGAGATATCGAAATCGATTGCTAGACCACTGAATCATCGGCTCGAGTCGTCCGTTTCATCAGTTGATGTCTTTTCAGAACAAACTCAGTATCGCCTGTTCGCTTGCCGCCTTGGCTCTTGCCGGCTGTAGCAGCAACGCCGAGCCCGCCGCGACGGCCTCTGCTGGCGTTTGCAAAACGCTACCCCCACTCGCAATCAAGGACACCTACCGTGTAGGTTTCGCGCAGCTCTGGGAAGACAACGGCCCTTGGCGCAACGCCAACACGGCGAGCATGCAGGACGAAGCGGCGCGCCTCGGCTACGAGCTGGTCTTCGATCCAGGAACCAGTAGCGATCCCGCCGAACAGGTCGACCGGATGCGGGCGCTGGTCGATGCCAAGGTGGACGCGATCTTTCTAGCTCCGCATGATGAGGCTGTCCTCGCGCCCTCGGTCGTCTCCGCGAGAAAAGCCTGTATCCCCACGTTCATCGTCGACCGCGCGGTGAACCCGGCTATCGCCATCCCGGGTACTGACTACGTGTCTTACCTCGGCTCGGACTTTCGTCTCGAAGGCGAGCAGACTGCCGATTGGCTCATTGCGAAGACCAAGGGCAAGGCCGAGATCATCGAACTCGAGGGGACGGTCGGCTCCTCTCCGGGCGTTGCGCGCAAGCAAGGCTTCGACGAACGAATCAAGACCGAACCGGGCATGAAGCTGCTAGCGTCGGAGAGCGCGGACTTCGATGAAAGCAAGGCATACGATGCCACCCTCCGCCTGATCCCTCAGTATCCGAGCGCGACGGTCATCTATTCGCACAACGATGCCATGTCGTTCGGTGTGATTACGGCCTTGGAGGAACTGGGCAAGGTGCCGGGTAAAGACATCCTGATCGTGTCTATCGATGGAACCAAGAAAGCGACACAGTACATCTTGGACGGGAAAATCGCCGAAGTGACGGAGTGCAATCCGAAATTCGGCCCCGTCGCGTTCGAGACCATGATGAAATACGCGGCCGGCGAGCAGGTCCCGCTGGTAGTCAAGAACGTCGACCGTGTGTTCGACATCAACAATGCCGCCGCTTATCTGCCGGATGCCTTCTAAGCGAGCGCGTTCATGTGCTCGGGCCGGCATGGCTCGCGCGCGCGGTCGGTTCGAGCCTCCTGCGAAGGCGGAGGCGCTGAATGGGCGGGCGCCACGCGGTCACCAGCGCGGCGCGTCGACGCGAGCCGAGCATGGCTAGTTCGCTCGATTCCCGGATCATCTTCGACGCAATCTTACAAAGCGCCGCTGTTGGTTTATTTCATTCCCTGAACATTGCCCTCGCGCCGATGCCGCGCAAAGCGGACGACTCGAAGGTGGACACGGACAACAAGCTCCTCGCTCATATTTCGTACGATGCGCGGATGATTCGAGGCGAGCTGCAGCTGGCAGTACCGCCCGGCGTGCTCGGACTGATCGATCGCGATGCGACCCAAGGAGCGACGCCAGAGGATGTCGTGAAGGACCTGACCAAGCAGCTATTGGATCGCATCAAGAATCGCCTCGCGCAATTCGGTACGGTCCTGCGCGTGGGACTGCCCGTGCGAGGCACCGCAGAGGGGCTCAATCGCGAGGTCGCGGAGCCTGCAGGCGTGCTTTCACTCTACTCATTTCGTACCCTGCGCGGAGTCGTTACCATTTCCACCCGAGGTGCCATCGACCCGACGGCCCTCAGTTACTCTGGAGCAATGCGCGTTTTCGATGAAGGCGACGTCATCATCTTCTGATCAGGCCGGTAGGCGCTGGTTCGTGCCTCTCGGCACGCGCCTGGCGGTGCCGGTGCTAATCCTGGTATGTGGCGTCGCCCTGGCCGCCTACTATGGGCTCGCGCGCACCTCACGCCTGACGGCAATGCGCTCGAAGGAGGTTGCCGCAGACATGGTGGCGCAACTAACGGCGCTATCGGTCATGCCGGCCGTCGTGTTCGCTGATGCAGAAGAGATGCGGCGCGGAGTCGCGGACGTCAGCAAGAACCGAGAGATTACCGACGTCGAAATCTGGTCTGCTGGCGATCCGCCCGCCGTGTTGGCAGAGTTGCATCGAACCGGAGGACGCGTCCTAGGTAGGCCCAAGCAAGCGGCGCGCACGCGCTGGCTAGAGCCACAGAGTGTGGTTGCGGTCGAACCCATCGTCGACCCCGATGGTAAGCTCGTCGGCACGCTCTCACTCCGCATGTCGACAGAGCGCGAGGCGCAGGCGATCGCTGCGCTCACTTCTCAGCTCTGGCACGCTTCGATCGGCTCGGCGTTGGGGCTCGCGCTGGCCCTGGTGCTCGTGCTCCA
>Ga0302322_100001873_pt1 | contig 17549 bp, 11 predicted proteins | sample Fen_T0_2_FD_203757 | JGI IMG/M metagenome (GOLD analysis project Ga0302322, IMG submission 203757) | Peat permafrost microbial communities from Stordalen Mire near Abisko, Sweden - Fen_T0_2 | ecosystem: Environmental > Terrestrial > Soil > Wetlands > Permafrost | place: Sweden: Abisko... | reverse complement strand
GGTGCTGGTCGAAGACCTGTTTGCCGCCCTCCCCGCCCGGCGCAAATTCATGAAATCGGCCGCCGCCGAAGGGACGCTGTGCCGACGGGTCCTCGACGAGAAAGCCTTAGGCGCCCCCGGGGTGGGGTTCACCCTTTGGGTCGACGGGGTCCGCAAGCTCGACTATCCCATTCAGTCCGAGGAACAACGCGTAGTGGCCGTGCTGGGAAGCCCCTGGAAAACCGGGAGGTTTCTGGGGTGGAGCGCCGAAGGAGAGGGTTTCCGCCTCAGGGGTTACGCCCTCCGCCCCCCGGAATCGCGGTCGGACCGCAAGGGACTGCGGATCTACGCCAACCACCGTCCTCTACAGGAATTCGCCCTGGTCCAGGCGGTCTGCTACGCCTTTGAGGGATACCTTCCCGGCGGTGCCTATCCTCTGGGCGTCCTCTTCCTCGAAGTGGACCCTTCCTTGGTAGACTTCAACATCCACCCGGCCAAGAGGGAAGCGCGGTTCCGCACCCTTCCCAGCATCCATCAAAAGGTGGTCGAGAGCCTGCGGTCGGCCCTGGAGGGGGAGAGGCTTCGATTTCCACGGGAGGACGTTGGCTTGCCATTCCAAGAACCCCTAGGCTTGGGTGAGGCCGGGTCGCTGCACCACGCCCCGCCGCCGCTGAGGGGACGAGGCCAGGTCCCCTCAACCGCCACCTGGGACGCGGTGCTAGCCAGTGCTGGGGAGGTTCGGGAACCCAGCCAGAGCGATTCTTTCCGATACCTGGGGCAGGTTTTGGGGGTGTTTCTCATCGCCGAAGTGGGGGACTCGCTCTACCTGGTAGACCAGCACGCAGCCCACGAGCGTATCCTCTTCGATGCTTTCCGCGACCACGGAGGAAGGGTGCAGGAGTTGCTCTTCCCCCGGCGATTTTCTCCTGAGGAGGAGGTCTTGCCCCTGCTTCAGACCCAGTGGCAGGCGTACGCCGCCCTGGGAATCCGGTTGAACCCCGTGTCCCCCGACGAATTTGAGCTCCTCTCCCTTCCCCAAACCGTCGCCGGCATGGAGAAGGTGGTCATCGATTTTCTGAGGACGAACACCAAACCCGTGGCCGACCTCGAAAAAGACCTCTACGCCAGCCTCTCCTGCCGGGCCGCCGTCATGGACGGCGACCCCCTGGATCCGGCCTCGGCCCGGGATCTTCTGCGCAAAACCTTTGCCCTCGAACACGCCCGGTGCCCCCACGGGCGGCCGATCTGGACGGTCCTCACCCGACAGGAGCTGTTTGCCAAAGTCGGTCGCCTCCTTTGATAAAAGTCGGCTACTTTGAAAGGATGGCCTGGACCTCGGCCTTCTTCGGGTAGGCCGGGTTCTTCGCCAGCAACTCTTGGTAGACCTTCTTCCCACCGTCGGCGTCGCCTAGGTCGTAGAGCACGCCACCCAGGGTGTAGTAGGCGTCCCAGTATTTCCCGTCGAGCTTGATCAAGTCCTGGAGAACGCTCTTGGCCAAGTCTTTTTGGTTGGTCTGAAGGTAAGCCAGCGCCAGGTTGTACCGGATCAGAGGGGTGTCGGTCTTCTTGTCGAGGGCCTTGCGGAAGAAATCGATGGCCTGGGTGTAGAGTTCCTTGGCCATGTAGAGGTCGCCCAGGTTATTGTTCACTTCGAGATTCGCGGGGTAGAGATCGTAGGCCGTCTTGAGGAGAGACATCGCACCGTCCAGGTCACCCTTCTGTTTGAGGATCTTTCCCAGGTTGATCATGGCGAGGTTCTTGGAGTCGAGCTTCAAGGTGTTCTTGTACGCCGTTGCCGCCAGATCTGGATTTCCAGCCTTCTCAAGAGTGACTCCGAGGTTGTAGGTGTAGTCGGGCTCGGTGGGATCCAGGGAGACGGCCTTCTGGATGTAGTCCAGGGCCTGGGTGGTCTTGCCCAGGGCCAACTCGGTTTGGGAGAGGTTGAAGGCCGCCCCGGCGTTCTTGTTGTCGGCGGCCAAGGCCCTGAGCAGAGTGGCCTCGGCTTCCGGAAAACGTCCCGCCTTGTAGTAGGCGACGCCGAGTTCCTTCTGGTAGGTCGCGTTCGCCCCGTCCAACTTCACGGCCGACTCGAAATACCCCAGGGCCAAGGCGTCCCGGCCCTGGTTGGCCAGGGCCTGGGCGGCCCAGTAGTGGTAGGCCGCTGTCTGGGGTTTGAGCTTCACGGCCGCTGTGAACGCGTCGAGGGCCGATTTGTCGTTCTTCATCGAGAAGTACGAGGCCCCCATCAGATAGAACGCCTGGGGGTTGGTGGCGTCGAGTTTCACACACGACTGAAACGCATCGACAGCCTGGGAATACTGGTGGTTGAGGAAGTAGATCTTGCCCAGCTCATACCAGTAGCCCGCGTTGCCCGGGTCGGTCTTCAGGGCGCCCCGATAGCTGTTGACCGCCTCGGGCCAGTTCTTGGTTTCCTCGTAGATGTCGCCTTGAAGCGCGTAGGCCCGGCTGTTCTTCGGGTCCTTGGTCAGTCCCTGGCTCAAGAGGTCCAGGGCTTCCTTCCGGGAGTCGGGCGAAGCCTTATTCGTCTTGAACACCGATTCGGCCTTCCGAACGATGGCGTCGACGAAGCCGGGATCCTTGTCGAGGACTTCGGTGAACTTCTGCTTGGCCTCCGGGAACTTCGAAGCGTTGAGCAGCCCCATTCCCTGGTCGAAGAGGTCGCGTTTGGCCTTCTCGTCGGCCGACAGTTTTTCCTTGTCGGCATTCTGTTTGGCCAGGCGGTCGGCCTCCTCCTTGTCCCTCTGGGCTTTTTTCCGAGCCGCATCGTCGGCGGCCAGGGCGGCGGAAGCAGCCGCATCGGCGGCGGCTTTCACCTTGGACGCCTGTTGGGACTGGGAATCGTTGGACGAGAGCTTGTTGGAAAGGTCCTGGAGGCCCTGTTTCAGCTTGTCGTTCGCCGACTTCAGAGCGTCCAGCTGGGCCTGCTTGTCGCCGGCTTCCTTGTCGCGCTTCTGTTTGACCACCGACTCCCGCAAGGCCTGGGCCTGGGTGTCGTTTCCGTTCGCGATCAGCAGCTGGTCCAGGAGGTCCAGGGCCCGCTGCTCCTCCCCTTGGGAGGCGTAGTCCTGGGCCAACTTCAGGATGTTGGCTCGTTTGGAGTCAGCCCCGGGGTTGGAGAGGAGGAACGCTCCTCCTCCTATCAACAGGAGCAAAATCACGGCGCCAGCGATCAGGGTCTTCTTGTTCATGGTGTACCTCGTGGATCAGGGTTCAAGGGAGAAATCACCGGCATCGGACTTGACGCCCGAGGGTCCGGTGGAGAGCGATTGGGTGTCGTTGGAAGTGTCGGCCAGGGATTCTCGAATCTTCGCCAGAATCTCGTCCTGTTTTTGCTTTTCCGCCAAAGCGGCGGCTTCCTGTTCTTTCTTTTGGGCTTCGGCGGCCGCGGCGGAAGCCTGCTGGGCGTCGGCCTCCTTCTTTTTCCTGGTTTCCTCGGCCAACTTCGAAGCTTCGGCCTCGCCCACAGCCTGGTCGAGAAGGGCCAGCAACTTGTCGATCTTGTCTTTTTGAGGATTGGCCGGCGCCGCCGCCTGATAGGCCCGGTAGTCCTCCGCTGCCCCCGGAAGGTTCTTGGCGCTGATCCGGGCGTTCGCCCGGTTGAGCAGGGCGTCGGCGAAGGTTGGATCCTCGGTCAGCGCGGCGGTGTAGGCCGCCTCGGCCCCCTGCCAATCCTGGGTCAGATAGTTCGCAATGCCCCAGTCCAAAAGAAAGACCTTCCGGGCTGGACCTCCCAGTTCGGCACCCTGGCGAAAGGTGTTCTTGGCGTCGGATGCCTGGCCCGCCCTCTGGTACGCCAGACCGAGGTTCAGAAGCAACCTTTCGCTGGGCGGTCCTTGGGCCAAGGCCGCTTCAAGGTAGGTAAGAGCCTTGGTCGGGTTGTTCAGGCTGAGCTGTTTTTCACCCTCGGACACGAAGTCCAGGCCCCAGGCTCCCCAGGCTCCGAAGAACAAGGTGAGGGTCAGGGCCCACCCCCGCCAGTTTGACAAGGGAGGGGCGATGCAATACCATGGATTTGGGGTTTTCATGATCATCCTTGTTGCCGTCCTTTCCATTCTCGGCCTGGTCATCGCTTCCGTGATCTTTTTCGCCATCAAGTCCGCCCTGGCCCCCAAAAGGATTTCCACCCTCAGAGACCTCGTCAAGGCGGGCAAGGGGGTGGCAGCCATCAAGATGGCCAAGGCCATTTTAGCCAAGGACCCCCGGAACCCCGAAGCCCACTACTTCCTCGGCTTGGCCTATCAAGCCGACGGTAAATCCGAATTGGCCCTCATGGAATTCAAGACCGTCAACCAGATGGGGCTCTTCCAGGGACTCTTGGTCGAAAAGGACTTCCGGAAGCAGATCGCCACCCTCTTCGACCGTTTCGAACAAGGGGAAGAGGCTCTTAAAGAATATATCCTTCTGGTGAAACTTGATCCGGCCGACCCTGAGAATTATTTCAAGGCGGGGTTCTATTTCGAAGAACGCGGCAAGGCCGACAACGCCCTCAAGTACTACCGCAAGACCCTCGAACTCGATCCGAACCACTCGGACGCCCATTTGCGGCTGGGCATGCTGTTCCTCCGGGCGAATCGACCAAGCGAGGCCCGGCAGGAACTCGACCTGGCCCTGAAGCTCAGGCCCGAGAACTACCATGCCTGGTTTTCCATGGGGCGTCTCCTCAAGGAAGGCCACGACCTGAACGGTGCCTTGATCGCGTTCGAGAAGGCCCAGAAGGACCCCGACCTCAAGGTCAAGGCCCTTATTGAACGCGGCAGTTGCTTCATGACCCAAAAGAACTACGACAGAGCCACGGTCGAACTCGAACGGGCCCTGAAGCTGGCGACGAACGATTCAGAGAAGGACATCCTTTTTGCCCGGTATTTTCTGGCCCACTGCTACGAGAAGAACCGGATGATCGACAAAGCCATTGGCGAGTGGGAGAAGATCTACTCCAAGAAGCCCACGTTCAAGGACGTGGCCGAAAAGCTCTCGGCCTACCAGGACCTGAGGGTGGATGATCGAATCAAGGATTATGTGACCAGCTCGAAACCTCAATTCCTTTCGCTTTGTCAGGGACTTGTGGCAGTCCTGGGCTTCTCGGTTCAGGACAGCACCGAAATGCCCGACGGCAGCCTGAAAATCATCGCCATCGAAAACGAATCCGAAAAATGGCGGAACGTGAAAAAGATGCCGAAAATCCTGCTCTTCCACAGGACCAGCGAACCCATCGACGAGAACCCCCTCCGAGACGTGGCCGAAGAGATCAAGAAGCTCGGGGCGAACAAGTGCTACGTCATCACGAACACGGCGTTCACCCGCGCCGCCATATCCTTCGCCGAGACCAGGCCTTACGAACTTGTCGGAAAAGACCAGCTCCAGGGACTTCTGAAACGGACCGGAGCTTGAGACAGGTGAAAGTTCTCTGCGTTGCCGACCACATTGACCCTCTGGTGTACAGCACCCAGGTGAAGAACCGCTTCCGCGACGTTCAACTCGTTCTCGGGGCCGGGGACCTTCCCCTGGAGTACTACAGTTTCATCGTCAGCAGTCTGAACGTTCCCCTCTTGTTCATCTTTGGAAACCACAATCTGAATGAACTCGAGTCCTACCAGGGAAAGAGCGCCACTCCGCCGTCCCGGGCCGTGGAGGAAACCTACAGATTCAGGAATTCGGTGGGTGCCACCTACCTCGAAGATAGGCACCAACGCCAGGGAAAACTCCTCATCGCGGGTTTGGGCGGTTCGATCAAATACAACAATGGAGACCACCAGTTCACCGAGCTCCAGATGCTGATCCGCATTCTGAAGTTGGCCCCCCGGTTGTGGTGGAACAAGCTCATCCACGGGCGGTTCCTCGACATCCTGTTGACCCACGCCCCTCCCCGGGGCATCCACGACAGGGAGGACCGCCCTCACTGGGGCTTCAAAGCCTTTTTGACGTTTATGAAGTGGTTCGAACCTCGGTACCTCATCCATGGGCACATCCACCTCTATGAACTCAACGAGGTCCGGCGGACCACGTATCTCAAAACCGAAGTCGTGAACTGCTACGACCATTTGGTCCTGGAAATCGATGAATAATACCCCTTCGGTCAACGTCCAGGCCCAGGCCGACTTCAACAAGGCCCGGGCCAAGGAATTCTTCAGCCGGGTGATCCACATCCTCCGGCCCCAAAAAAACCGCCTGCTCAACTTCCACGAGATCAAGTCCCTCCTTCGTCCCCAAGGGGAGATTTACAGGGGCATGCAGGTGGTGGAAATCGACCAGATCATCGGAAGCGAAGGCCGATACCGGGACTTCAACTCGGCCTTCCTGCCCAAGACCGACCACACCCGGAGCCGGTGGGAGTCGGTGGACAAGGCCCACATTCAGGACCTCATCCTGCCGCCGATCAAACTTTACAAGGTGGGAAACTACTACTTTGTGCGGGATGGGAACCACAGGGTGTCGGTGGCCAAGATGCAAGGTGTCCAAGCCATCGACGCCGAGGTAACCGAACTCAAGACCCAGTACAAGCTCGACGGCCAGCAGACCCGGGAGGAATTGGCCGCCCGACTTGTAGGATACGAGAGGGAAAAGTTCATCGACCAGACCCACCTCGACGAAGTCATTCCCATGGAATATCTGGAATTCAGCGACGCCGGCCGGTTCGACGAGATCGTCCAGCACATCGAAGGCCACAAGTACTACATCAACCAGAACATGACCGAGGAGATGAGCTTCTCGGACGCTGCCCTGTCGTGGTACTACAACGTCTTTGCGCCCATCATCCAGCAAATCACTTCCGATGGGGCCATGGCGAGGTTTCCGGGCAGGACGAAGGCCGACCTGTACCTATGGATCGTCAAACACTGGGACGAACTCAAACGCCAGTACGGGGAGAAGATCTCCCTCAAGGACGCGGCCCGGGACTTTTCAAGCCGAAGCGGCCAGAGCCTCTGGAAACAGTTCTTGGGCTGGTTCCGGAGAGGCTAAGCCGCGTCTCAGTCGGTCCAACCGGGAAAGTATCGCTTCTTGGTCATCTTGAACTGGACCGAGGCCCCGTGGAACCCGGGGTTTTGACAGGTCACCCGGTAGAAGCCCGTGCCCACACTCTCGGAAAACACCAGGCCGAAGTATTCTTCTCCTGGGGCCAAATCCTTGATGAAGAACAAGTTGTTCTCGAGCATCTGGATACGGTCTGAACCCTCGCTGGCATAGGATTCTACGGCCCAGGCGTTCCGGTAGTAGCTGGGTTCCCGGCGGATGGTCGTGGTCGAAATCACCACCCCCGACCCGCGGTTGCCATACACCCGGGTGTAGGTGGTGCTTCGGGTCGGTTCGGAATCGAGGACGGCCCCCATGACCATCATGGCCATGCCTGTGGCGTACCGCGATTTTTCCCGGGACAAATACTCTTCGGAAGAAATCGTTTTGACGGGTTTCCAGTTCTTTCCGTCCGTGCTGTGTTCGACGGCGAAATCGGCGTCGCCCACCCGCATCGATGCGGCGGTTTTGTTCTTCACCGTCAGTTTGACCATCAATTCGTACCCATCGGGACTCAGGCGGACGGTCATTTCCGCGGCGTCGTCAGACCATCGGGGCGAAGCCACCCCCCGGTCGTAGGTGACGAGCACATTGGAACTGGGAACGGGCTCAATCTTCAGCGTCGTACACGACGCCAGCAACAACACAGTGGCGATAGGCCACAACAAGAGTTTCAAAATATCTCCTCCTTGTTCAACACCACAACAGATCGATGGTGACCCTAGTTCATCCCCAAATCGAGAAAGACCATGTCTTCGGGCCGGGCGATGACGTCTTTTCGTCCCAGGATCTGGGCAACTTCCAGACTGTTCTTCCCCGCCAGATGCCGAAGCTCGTCGGACGAGAATTTGCTGACCAGCTTCACCTTGCCATTTACCAACACCACGGCCCCCTTGTCGAACTCCCCTCCCACTTCGGTGACCCCCCGGGGGAGGAGACTCTTGCGGTGGTAGAGGGCTTCGAGGGCTCCCTCGTCGACGGTCAGCTCCCCCTGGGGGAGGCTGTTGAGTATCCACCTCAGCCGGTTCTTCATCCGCGGCTTGGCCAGGAAGACCGTGCCCAGAACCTCTCCGGCGAGCACCCTGGTGACCACCTCGGGCTCACGCCCGTGGGCCAAGACCGTGGTGCAGCCACCCTTCTCGGCAATGAGCACCGCCCGAATCTTCGTCCGCATCCCCCCGGTGCTGAACGCCGATCCGGCGGACCCGGCACCTTCCATGATCTCGGGGGTGATCTTCTCCACCACCGAAATGGGTTTGGCGTCGGGATATTTCCGGGGGTCCTTGTCGTACAAGGCGTCAATGTCGCTGAGGATGATGAGCAGGTCGGCGTCGACCTTGCTGGCCACCAGCGCCGAAAGCCTGTCGTTGTCACCGAAGGCCCGGCTGATCTCGGCAATGCTAATGGTGTCGTTTTCATTGAAGATGGGGATGCCCCCCAGGTTTAGGAGGGTCTCGACCGTCGACCGGAGGTTGAGGTAGCTCTGACGGTCGGAAAGCACGTCGTTGGTCAGGAGCACCTGGCCCACGGGAACACCGAAGACCCCGAAGGCCCGCTTGTACTCGTTCATGAGCGTGGGCTGGCCGATGGCGGCGCAGGCCTGGCGCATGCGCACGTCGGTGGGACGCTCTTTCAGACCCAACTCGCCGGCCCCCAGCCCTATGGCCCCCGAGGTCACCAGCAACACCTGGCGGCCTTCCTTCTGCAACGCCACCAACTGGGATGCCATGGCGTCGACGTACTCGTGGTCGATGCCGGCCCCCTTGGACAGGGTGGCGGTACCGATCTTGACCACCACGCGCTTGACCTTGGAGAAGTCTCTGGTCATCGGCGGCCTGCCAGGGGCAACTCCCGATGGGTGAAGGGTTTGGGGTCAGACCCGGAGTAGTGGGCCACAACCTGCCCGTGGCCGTAAAGCTTCCATTTGTAGATCACCAGACCGTCGAGGCCCACGGGCCCCCGGGCGTGGATTTTTGCGGTGCTCACGCCCACCTCGGCACCCAGACCGTACCGAAACCCGTCGGCAAACCTTGTCGAGGCGTTCCAGAACACATTGGCGCTGTCGACTTCGTTCATGAATTTCTCGGCGGTGGCCCGGTTCTCGGTGACGATGGCGTCGGTGTGCTTGCTGCCGTAGGTGTTGATGTGGGCGATGGCCTCGTCGGCCGTCCCGACCACTTTGATCGACAGGATGAGATCGAGGTACTCGGTCTCCCAATCCTGTTCCACGGCGTCTTCGATGTTCGGAAGGTAGCGTTTGGTCTCGGCGTCGCCCCTGAGGACCACGGCCCGGGCTTCCAGGGCCATCCTCAGGGGAGGCAGAACGTAGGGGGCGATGTCGCGGTGGACCAGGAGGGTCTCGACGGCGTTGCAAACGGCCACGTATTGGGTCTTGGAATCAACGATGAGGGGTATGGCCTTCTCGACGTCGGCGTTGCCGTCGACGTAGATGTGAACGATGCCGTCGGCGTGGCCTAGCACCGGAATGGTGGTGTTCTGCATGATGTACTGGACGAACTCGTTGCTCCCCCGGGGGATGATGAGGTCCACCGAATCGGAGAGTTCCAGGAGGGTCTTGACGTCGTCCCGGGTCTCGGCGAGGAACATCCATCCCTTGGGGAGCCCCGCCTTCACACTGGTGGAAAGAAGGAGATCGGCGAGCAACCGGTTGGTGTGCTTAGCTTCGCTACCACCCTTGAGGATGACGGCGTTGCCGCTCTTGAGAGCCAGGCCCACCATCTGGACCAAGGCGTCGGGCCGGCTCTCGAAGATCATGGCCACCACGCCCAGGGGACAGGTCACCTGGTAGAGATCGAGCCCTTGGTCGAGTTCCCGGGCCGACAGCGTGCGGCCCACAGGGTCGGCCAGACCTGCCAGGGCCTCAAGGCCTTCGGCGGCGCCTGCGATCTTTTCTCCCTGGAATTTGAGCCGGATCATGAGCGGTTGGGCCAGACCGACAACTTCGGCCTCCTCGAGGTCCTTTTGGTTCGCTTCGGCGAGGACCTGGGCGTTTTCCCTGATCATCTGGGCCAAAGAGCGCAGAGCCGCGTCTTTGACGGCGGTGGTCAGGGTCGACAGAACGGGAGTGAGGGCCTTCATGGCCCGGGCGGCGGATCGGAGGGTGGGGTTGGTCACGCTTTCTCCTTTTTAACGACGACAGCGTGGAGTTTAAGGCCGAAAACTACGGCGGCCAAGAGAACTGTTACGGTGTTGGCGGCCACCGCAGGCCACTGCCGGGCCAGGATGCCCCAGGCCAACCATGCAGAGACCCCGACGACAAACATCGAGTACATCACCAAGGAAATGCTCGCGGTGTCCCTGGTTTTGAGGGTCTTCCAAACCTGGGGGACGAAGCTGGCGGTCGAAACAAAGGCCGCGAAATAGCCGACGAAGTCTGTGACGGACATCATGCCTCCGGGCGTCGAAGATACCACAAAGAAAGGACTTGGAGAAAGGGGCTTGAAGTTTCTCCTTTTTTGATCATTGTTATCATTGCCATGGAAAAGAACGTTCTGGTCATCGTCGAGTCCCCGACCAAGGCGCGGACGATCAAGCAATTTCTCCCCGCCCGGTTCCACGTAGAAGCCAGTGTGGGCCACATCCGCGACCTCCCGCAGACCGCCGCCGAGATTCCCGCGTCGGTGAAGGCCCAAGCGTGGTCGCGGCTGGGCATCGACGTCGAGAAGGATTTCGCCCCCCTTTACGTCGTTCCCAAGGACAAGGCAGCTCTGGTTCGCCAGCTCAAGGCCTTGGTGAAAGACGCCAGCGAAATCTACCTGGCAACGGACGAAGACCGCGAGGGGGAAAGCATTTCCTGGCACCTCCTCGATGTGCTGAACCCCAAGGTTCCCGTCAAGCGCATGGTTTTCCACGAAATCACCGAGAAGGCCATCCACGCCGCTCTGGAACACACCCGGACCATCGACATGAACCTGGTGAACGCCCAGGAGACCCGGCGCATCCTCGACAGGCTCTACGGCTATACCCTCAGCCCTCTGATCTGGAAGAAGGTGGCCTACGGTCTCTCGGCAGGCCGGGTCCAGAGCCCGGGGTTGCGGTTGCTTGTGGAGCGCGAATTGGCCCGGTGCCGGTTCAAGAGCGCCGAGTACTGGGACCTCAAAGTCACCGTCAAGAAGAAGGACGGAGCGGGCCCGGCCTTCGAGGCCAAGCTCGTCGAAGTCAAGGGGCGCAAGGTCGCCAGTGGCAAGGATTTCGACCCCGAAACCGGTCTGCTCAACCCCAAGAGCAGTGCCGTTTTGCTCAGTGCCGACGAGGCAACCGCCCTGGAGTCCGCGGTCAAGGATGCGCCTTGGGCGGTCACCGAGGTCAACGAGAAAGAAACGGTCCAGAAACCCGCCGAGCCCTTCACCACTTCCACCCTTCAGCAGGAAGCGAACCGAAAGCTGGGTTTGGCCACCAAGGACACCATGCGGGTGGCCCAGAAGCTCTACGAGGAAGGCTTCATCACCTACATGAGGACCGACAGCCCCAGCTTGAGCGTCGACGCCCTCAATGAGTCTCGTTCGACCATAGCCTCCCTGTTCGGTGCCGAGTACCTCCCCGCCCAGGCCCGGCAGTACAGCGCCAAGTCCGGGTCGGCCCAGGAGGCCCACGAGGCCATTCGCCCCTCCATCCCCTTCCGGGCGCCGGATACCGCCGGCCTTTCGGGACGGGAGAAGGCCGTCTACGAACTGATTTGGAAGCGTACCCTGGCCAGCCAGATGGCCGAGGCCCACAAATCGGTGGTCAACGCCAAAATCGGCGCCGGGGATGCCCTGTTCACGGCCAGCGGTGTTCGCATCCTGTTTCCTGGCTTCCTGCGGGTGTACGTCGAAGGCTCGGACGACCCCGACCAGGCTCTGGACAACCTCGAGGTGTTCCTCCCTCCCTTGAAGAAAGACGACGCCCTGGCCCCGGTGACCGTCGCCGCCGATAGGCACCTGACCAAGCCGCCGGCCCGGTTCACCGAAGCCGCGTTGGTGCAACGATTGGAGAAGGAAGGCATCGGCCGGCCCTCGACCTACGCCACCATCATTGCAACCCTCCAGGAACGGGGGTATGTGTTCCGGAAGGAAAACACCCTGGTGCCCACGTTCACAGGCATGGCCGTCACGGCCCTGCTGGAGACGAATTTTCCCCAGTTGGTGGACTATGAGTTCACCTCCAAGATGGAAAAGAGCCTCGACGAAATCGCCCTGGGCCAGCACGACAGACTCGCCTACCTGAAAGGGTTTTACAGTGGCAGCCAAGGCCTGGACAATGTGGTGACCCGGACCGAGAAGTCCATCGACGCGAACGCCAGCCGGTCTCTCCACCTGCCCCAGCTCCGCCCCGAACAGGTGATCAAGATCGGCAGGTTCGGACCCTACATTGTCGAGCCCAAGGAAGACGGCTCGGAATCCAAGGCCAGCCTGCCCGAGGACCAAGCCCCCGCCGACCTCAAGGCCACCGACGTGGCCGGCCTGCTGACCAGGCAGGAATCGGGTCCCCAGTCCCTGGGCACCGACCCAGCCAGTGGGTTGCCAGTCTACGCCCTGACCGGGCGTTTTGGTCCCCACCTCCAAGTGGGGGACAAGGCAGAAGGGTTCAAACCCCGGACCGTCAGCCTTCCCAAGGGCCTGACCCTGGACGACGTGACCCTCGAGGCGGCCCTGAAGTTGCTTTCCCTTCCCCGGACCCTGGGCAACCACCCGGTTTCCGGGCACCCCATCACCGCGAACAACGGCCGGTTCGGACCGTACGTGGCCAGCAACGGCGAGTTCCGGTCGCTCAAAAAGGACGACGACCTGTTTGCGGTGTCTCTAGAAAGGGCCGTCGAGCTTTTTGCCGAAGAAAAGAAAGGGCGGGTCACGGCGAACGTGATCAAGGAATTCGCCGCCGGGGAAGCCGGGTTGAAGCGCAAGGTCACGGTCATCGCGGGAAAGTACGGAGCCTACATGAAGTCGGGGGTGAGGAACATCAGCCTTCCCGAAGACAAGAAGACCCCCGAGGCCGCCGCCAAGCTCACCGCCGAAGAGGTAGTGGCGATGGTCGACAAACCCGCGAAGGTCGCCCCGAAGAAATCCGCTAAGAAAAAGTAGGGGTTCAGCGCCAGATTCGCTCCAGGCGCCGAGAACGAAAAGAATTCGCTAAAAGTGAGAGTATGAACGGGGATGAGCGCAGATAAAAGGGGGGAAATAGGACGGGGGCGTCAGCCACCCGTGGTCCACCTCCTGGGGCGCTCCTGGCCCGGCGACAAGAGGAAGAGTTAACCACGGATCGCTTTGCGATCACGGAGGACCACGGTGATCCACGGCGGGACGACTTTGGGTTCAAAGTCTGTGCCAGACCCGAGGCTGGGAGTTTTCCCAGTCTTCGCCGTGTCTTGCCGTGGCGCCGTGGTTTCATTCCCTTCTGGCCCCCCGATAGGCAAATCGCTTCGCTCGCCACGACGGTGGGTGTGTCAAACGACGAAGATCAAGTTCCGCAGCCGGAGACTTTTTCGCCATCATCCGTGTTCACCAGCGTTCATCCTGTCGTTTTTTCTTGTCCTCCCTTCCTTTTGTGCCTTTGCGGTGAACCTTGTGAAGCAAACCGGCCAGTCCGTCCGTCAGGGAGGGCATGGACGAACAAATTGCCCAGGCCCTGGAACGCTGGGGCCTTTCGTACCTGTTCCCGTATCAAGAACTCGTCATCAGTGGACTTCTGAACCGTGAGGAGGTCCGACAGGCCGTGGTCCTGCCCACGGGGGCCGGCAAGAGTTTGTGCTTCCAGCTGCCGGCGGCCCTTTTTCCCCACCCGACCCTGGTGATTTACCCGTTGCGGTCCCTCACTGCCGATCAAAAGCGCCGGAGCGAACAGGCTGGTCTCGAGACCGTGGTTCTCCAGGGGGGTCAAACCCGGCAACAGCGAAACGCCGTGTGGGAACGGCTGGAATCGGGGCGGGTCAAACTCGTACTCTCCAATCCCGAGACCCTCGACCAGCCTAAGGTGCTGGAACGCCTGAAACAAATTCCCCTCAGTCACGCGGTGGTGGACGAAGCCCACTGCGTCGAATTGTGGGGCCACAGTTTCCGACCGGGATACCGGCGGTTGGCGACCGTCCTCAACACGTTGAAAGTTCCGCGAATCACAGCGTTCACGGCCACGGCGACCCACCGCATTGTCGAAGACTGGGCCGCCTCGATCTTCGGCGGCGTCCCCTTTTCCTTGATCCGGGCTTCGGCCGATCGACCGAACCTTGAGTTCGTCCACGAGCCCTACCTTTCCCTCCGGCTCAGCCTGCCCCGGGCCGTTCTCCGGGAGGCCCGCCCTGCCGTGGTCTTCTGCCGGAGCCGGGAACACGTGCGCCGCTGGGCCCACCATCTGAACCGTGAGACGGCTCTCGACGTCAGGTTTTATCACGCAGGACTCTCCCGGGAAGAAAAAACCCTTGTCGAGCAGTGGTTCTTTTCGTCGCCCGACGGGGTGCTGCTGGCAACAAACGCCTACGGTATGGGGGTGGACAAGGCGGGAATCCGCACCGTCTTCCACCTCGAGGCCGCCCCAGGCCCGGAAGACTACCTTCAGGAAGCAGGAAGAGCCGGAAGGGACGGGTTGCCGGCCAGGGCCATCCTGTTTGTGCCCAGCCAGTTTGTCCCCAACCGGCCCGATGACCCCCAGAGAGTCTGCCGGAGAGCCAGGCTCCTGGAGGCCTTCGGCGAGGAACCACCGGCATGTTCAGGCTGCGATGTCTGCCGGGGCCAGGACCTCGGTCCACCCGTCGATGCCGGCCCGGCGTTGACCCGGTTGGCCCCCATGGTTCACCGGCTCGATCGCGGCGAAACCAGGGCCTTCTTGGCGGGTCGGATTTCTCCTCGGCTCTGGGAATCGAGCCTTCCCCGCCTTCCAGGATGGGGACTCTGGAGGGAGGAGGATGACCTGACTTTTCAGGAACTCTGGCGCGGGTTGGAGTCCGGCGGATGGGTGCGATTCCACCGCCACGGTCCCTGGAAGGGCCTTCTAGCTCCGCTGGTGCCCCGGAAGTTGACCCGTGTTGACAGTAGCCAAGGACGTTCTTAAGATCAACGCTATGCAAAAGACGTGTGGGTCGAGGTACCGGGAATGACGCCCCCGAGGGCGGTGGTCTTCCTGGGAAACCCCGGCCGGGAATACGAGAGAACCCGGCACAACGCGGGGTTCCTGGTGGCCGACCGATGGCTCGGGAACCAAGGCCCAGCCTGGCAGAAAAAATTCAAGGGCGAGTGGGCGACCGTCGTCCGGGGAACCGCAAAACTCTACCTCCTGAAGCCAAACACGTTTATGAACCTGGCCGGGGAAAGCGCCCGAGCCCTGGGAGACTTCTTCCAGTTGCCCGCCGAGGCCTGGGTGGCCGTCCACGACGACATCGACCTACCCTTCGGCGAAGTTCGGTTCCAAACCGGGGGGGGGCTGGGGGGCCACAATGGACTCAGGTCGATGAAACAGCACCTGGGCACCGACGGGTTCCACAGGGTTCGGGTGGGAATCGGACGCCCTGTTCACGGGGATGTCGCCGCCTTCGTCCTCGGCAAGTTCACCCCCTCGACCGCATCCTTGACCAAGCTGCCAGGAGCCTCGACGAAGCCTTTCGGGAATCCTGATGGAATTTTCCCTCTTCGGTCAGCGATTCTCCCAGGACGCAGGCATCCTCGAACTGATGGACGACCTCGGACAGGCCTTGGAATCTCCCGGCACCAAGGTCATGCTCGGGGGTGGAAACCCTGCCTCCATTCCCGAGATGAATAGAATCTGGCGGCAACGCCTTGGGGAGATCCTCGCCAGGGACGGCGAGGTCGAGGCCATGGTCGCCCAATACGACGCTCCCGGAGGAAGGGCGGGTTTCAAAGAAGCCATGGCGGCATTCCTTTCCCGGAACTTCGGATGGAAGGTGGGCCCCGAGAACGTCGTCGTCACCGGCGGCAGCCAAACAGGCTTTTTCCTGCTGTTCAACTTGTTGGCCGGGGAATTCTCCGGCGGTCGCCGCAAGAAGGTCCTCTTCCCCCTCGCCCCCGAGTACATTGGCTACGCCGACCAGGCCCTGGGCCCGGGACAGTTTCTCAGCCAGAGGCCGCTGGTCGTCGAGGAAGAGAGGGCCTTTTTCAAATATTATGTCGACTTCGCAGACCTGGAATTGGGCCCCGACCTGGGAGCGATCTGCGCAGGACGCCCCACGAACCCCACGGGGAATGTGTTGACCGACGAGGAGGTCGGGCATCTGGCCCGGCTGGCCGGGGAAGCAGGCGTGCCTTTTTTGTTGGACAACGCCTACGGCTCGCCCTTCCCCTCCATCCTTTTCGAACCTGTGAAACCCTACTGGGACGAGAACACCGTGCTTTCCATGAGCCTCTCCAAGCTGGGACTACCGTCGGTCCGGACAGGAATCCTCGTGGCCCCCGAACCCATAGCCCGGGCGGTTGCATCGGCAAACGCCATCATGAACCTCACGAACCCAGGCATAGGCCAAGCCCTCGTTCTGCCGCTGTTGGTGGACAACGCGCTGGTGACCCTGAGTCGGGACGTGATCCGGCCGTTCTACCTCCTCCGGCGGGACTTCGCCCTGGCGGCCGTGGACCGGATTTTCGACCGGCGATTTCCCTATCGCATCCATCGTCCCCAAGGGTCAATTTTCCTCTGGTTTTGGTTCCCCGAATTGACCATTGGCAGCCGGGAGCTTTACCGAAGACTCAAGGAACGGGGAGTCCTGGTCGTTCCCGGTGACGGCTTCTTCTTCGGGCTTCCTCCTGAGGACGACGGGTGGACGCACCGACACCAGTGCGTCCGGGTGAACTACGCCCGGGAACCCGACGAGATCGAAGCCGGATTCACCCTCCTGGCCCAGGTGGTGGAAGAAGCGCAACGCTCCTGATCCTTGTCAGGGAGGTCATGAACCTTCTTCGCTACCAACCCAACCCCGGGCTCCTTCGCCCTCGGGAAAAACTCAAGGCCCGGGGGGCCCAAGGTCTCAGTGACCTCGACCTCATCCAGCTCCTCCTCGGTTCGGGGTGCCGCCAGGTTCCCCTCGAAGCCCTGGCTCTTCGGTGCCGGGACATCCTTGACCGCCACGGCCCCGGAATGGCGGCCGAGGCGCTGGAGGGAATACCGGGCCTCGGCCCGGCCAAGGCAGGCCAGGTGGTTGCCGCGTTGGAGTTTGCCCGCCGTCTAGGCAGGCCTCCCCACCTGAGGATAGCCGGGCCCGCCGACCTGGTTCCCCGGCTCCTCCATTGGACCGACCGTCCCCAGGAAGTGTTCTTGACGGTCACACTCAACGGTGCCCAGGAGGTCCTGGGGATCCGACCGACGACGATCGGACTGCTGAACCGGACGTTGATCCATCCCCGGGAGGTCTTTGCTCCCGCGCTGGAAGACAGGGCTGCGTGCATCATTTTGGCCCATACCCATCCGTCGGGAGCCCTCGACCCCAGCCGGGAGGATAGGGAGGCGACGACCCGGCTGGCCCAGGCAGGGAAACTCCTGGGGGTCGAGGTCCTCGACCACCTCATCCTGGCCTCGACGGGGTATTACAGTTTTCGTGAAAATGGCGA
>Ga0302322_100001871_pt1 | contig 17560 bp, 11 predicted proteins | sample Fen_T0_2_FD_203757 | JGI IMG/M metagenome (GOLD analysis project Ga0302322, IMG submission 203757) | Peat permafrost microbial communities from Stordalen Mire near Abisko, Sweden - Fen_T0_2 | ecosystem: Environmental > Terrestrial > Soil > Wetlands > Permafrost | place: Sweden: Abisko... | reverse complement strand
GCCGCCGTTGGGGATGGGCATGGTAATGGGGGCGATAGTGATGGGCATTATCTTGCTGGTGATAATCGCCTTGGGTGCGTTTACGGAAGCGCAGCGTCCGCGTTGGCAGCGGTTATTTGGCTGGGCTTGGGATATTTTTGTGAGCCGGACCGGAGCAACTGCGAGTGGCCGGCAAATTTAAGGTTGCAGAGGGGAGGGGCGCCTCGTTTCTTCTGACCCCTTAACCATTTTAATCCTATGCAAGAAGTCGTCACCCTAGAATGCACCGAAGCGAAGAAAGAGGGCAAACCCGTTTCCCGCTATCTCACGAGGCGCAATAAGAAAACCGTCACCGAGCGCATCGAGAAAAAGAAGTATAACCCGCATCTGAGGCGCCATACTCTCCACAAGGAGATCAAATAAGGCGTTAAGCCAAGGCTGCAGACGTACGTTCTGCCCCCGTTTTCCTGAACCGACCTACTTTCGTGGGTCGGTTTTTTATTTCTGACCTGGGTTCGGAGCGTTGTGCGTTGTCACGTCGGTGTGGACGGACGAGGCCTGCAGCAGCTGTGTGCGGCGCGAAGCACGCCACGCATCGCGGTGTTTGCGAATCCAGTCGAGGAGCGCGCGTTCAAAGCCGATGTCGTAGCCTAGCCGCTCGGATTCGATCCATTTGTGGCGGAGGATTTCTTCACGTTCAGCGAGAAACTCTTGGTAAAGGCTAGATTGCTTTACGAAGTCTCGGGAAGGTTCGTGCTGTTGAAGGGATGACGACATGGTGACCACGACAGGAGCTGGATAAATTTACACCGGAAACGGTAAAACTGTGTGATTAACCCTCGGTTTTGTTGTTTAACGCTAAGCTATGGGTGTTCAGGTGCCTACACCGATGTAACCGGAGACGCGCCTGATGCGTCCTTTCCGTCGGCAAACTATCCACGCGCTTGAGCGCGTCTGACATGAAGCCGAAATCGTTACGGGTGATCATGAATTGCTGGTGTTGCGACTGACAGCTTCCCCGGCAAATCGTTGCATCGGTAAGCTTATTCTTCAGTCTGCAATAAAAAGGTAGGTCTGCGTTGCAAGCTGTCAATGACTTGATCGTACAGTAAGTCCTTACGGATTTAATATAGGTTGCCTTCAGAGGAAGCATGAGGTCGGCCAATAATTTTTTTCATCCTGCAAAACCGCTGAAATAGCGCCCTGCAAAACCTCACTTCGTCACGAGTTGGCGTAGAAGCGTCTGAGCGATGTTTTTGAAAATAGCGGCGATATCGCCGGTGGGATCGCTGACGACGATCGGTTGGCCGCTGTCTCCGCAGATACGGATTTCTTCAACGAGCGGCACCTGCCCGAGAAGCACCGTGCCGAGCGCTTCGGCCGTTTTATTACCGCCGCCTTCGCCGAACACTGTGTGGCGATTCCCCATCGGGTCCATGAAGTAGCTCATGTTTTCAGCGACGCCGAGGAGAGGGACATTGACCTTTTGAAACATCAGGCCGCCTTTGCGCGCGATTTGTGCGGCGGCGAGTTGCGGCGTTGTTACGAGCACGGCGCCGTCGAGCGGGATCGTTTGTACGAGTGAGAGCTGTGCGTCGCCGGTGCCAGGCGGCAAATCGATAAACAACATGTCAAGTTCGCCCCACCTGACGTTTTGGACAAACTGCTGGACGGTCTTCATGATCATCGGCCCGCGCCAGATGACGGGCGTGTTTTCGTCGAGAAGAAATCCCATGCTCATGACTTTCACACCGTGTTTTTCCATCGGGATCAGTGAGTCGCCGTCGACCATGGGGCGTCCGGAGAGGCCGATCATGAGCGGCACGGAGGGACCATAAATATCGCAATCCATCAGGCCGACTCGGTTTGGCCGACCCTGTTCCTCGAGCAGTTGCGCGAACGCACAAGCGAGATTGACCGCGAAAGTGGATTTGCCCACGCCGCCTTTGCCCGAAGCGATCGCGACCGAATGTGCGATGCCGACGGGCGCTGCGCCTCCACCGATGTTGGGCTGGCCGGGAGCGGCCGGAGCTTTTGCGGGCGCGACCGCCACATCGACGATTGTTTCTTTAACTCCCGCGAGTGAGCGCAGGCATTTTTCCACTTCGTTTTTAACGTGGAGCGGAATTTTCGGGTCCGACGTGGTGAGCGAGAGCGAGACTTTGGCCGTGCCGTCGACAAACGCCGCCGAGCGAACCAAACCAAACGACACGATATCGCGACTGAAGCCAGGATACTTAACTTGTTTGAGCGCCTCTTTAATTTCGTCGGAAGTCACAATGGTATTTTGAAAACTGAATTGTTTTTAACGTTGTTAAGCGCGCTCAGGGTGTAAATAGAAATGACCTGAACTTTCTCATTAATAAGCACCAATTTTTTCCATGCAAAAACTCCTACGCTTTTTTTCTGTTTTGATTTTGGGTGCGGCGGCGAACTTTGCCGCTGCGCAGGCCGCACGTGATATTGGCGATATCATCGTTGAAACCAATGCGGTTCCCATCCGCGTGTCGGGCTCGACCGCTGAGCTCAATACCCTCGCTAATACCGTGTTTCGTGCCCACGGGTATTACCGGATCGAGCCGAGTGGCGGCTCTTTCGATATTCGCTTTTCCTCCGTGAGTGCGAATCAGGTCAACGTACAGGTCATCAAAGGCAGCACGGTCATCCTGAATCAGAATGCAAACGGCACGAGCACCCGCAGCGCCTTCTTTCGTGCCGCCGACGCCGCTGTGAAAGCCACCAGCAATCTGAACGGATTTTTTGCCTCTAAGCTTGCGTTCGTTAGTAATCGCACGGGCAAAGACGAGATTTACGTGGGCGATCTTTTTATGGGTGAGGTCAAACAGATGACCAATGACAACGCGCATGCGATGACGCCGCGCTGGTCGCCCGATGGCTCCAAGCTCATCTATACGAGTTTCTTCAAATCATCTCCCGATATTTATATCCTCAATCTCGCTTCTCTTCGCCGGGAAGTTTTCGTCAGCGTGCAGGGCACCAACAGCGGCGCTCGGTTTAGTCCGAACGGTCAGGAGGTCGCAATGGTATTGAGTGGTTTGGGTACGCCTGAAATTTTCGTCAGCAATGCCGCAGGCCGCAGCATATCGCGTCGTACAAATTCTGATGCGGTTAAATCATCTCCGTGTTTTTCTCCCGACGGCGGTCGCATCGTGTATGCGTGCGAACCAGGGCCGCAGCTCTATGTCATGCCTGCGAGCGGCGGCAGCGGACAGCGTATTGGTGGCAGTTTGGGCAGCTATTGTGCGGAACCCGACTGGAGCCGCGCCGATCCGAACAAAATCGCTTACACCTTCCGCGAAAGCGGTGGCCACTTCCAAATTGGCGTTCTCGATCTCCGGACCGGTCAGAGCAAGAAAGTTTCCAAGGCGGCCTACGACGGCGTGGAACCTTGCTGGCTGGCCGATGGCCGCCACCTGATCTACACCGCCCGCGCTGCAGGTAGTCGCGCGTTGGTGATATTGGATACGGAATCAGGTCGCACCGTCCGCATTGGCAACATCACCGCCGAGAAGGGCAGCGCCTGGGGTCCGTAAACAAAAAAGTTTAAGTCAAAACCTAGGCCGCCCGCGTAGATGCTGGCGGCCTTTTTTCTAGAACAGTTAAGCTAAACCTTTATCCGCGATGATGGCGGAATGGCACACTGACTTGGTGTAGCCGGCCGCGCCGCAGGCTGGGTTCTGAGAGGGCATGGTGTAGCCGAGGGCGACGACCTCGGGGCTCCCCGATCCCCGGCCTCAGCGCCGGCTACATGAAATTCGCCACAGCGCGCGGCCACAGTTTTTCAGGAACGCCCTAGCCGAGACTATCGCTTGCTCCAATCGAGCATGCGCTGAATCGGCACCAGGGCCGCGGTACGAATGTCGTCGGGAAGCTCGATCGCGGGACTCAAGGTCTTCAACGCGTCGCGGACTTTCTCAATCGTATTCATTTTCATGAACCGGCAGTCGTTGCAGGCGCAGGTGTCGGTCGGGCCGGCGATGAAAGTTTTGTCCGGTACTTCGCGTTGCAGGCGGTGGAGCATGCCGCTCTCGGTCACGACGATGATGCGTTTGGCCGGCGTCTCGCGGGCAAACTTTACCATCAGTTCGGTGCTGCACACCTCGTCAGCGAGATCGCGGACAGCTTGCACGCACTCAGGATGTGCGACGACGGGCGCATCGGGAAACTGAATACGGGCTTTCTCCAGCGCTTGTACGGTGAAGAGCACGTGCGCGTAACAACTGCCCGGCCAGAGCTGCATCTTGCGCTTGGTCCTTTGCGAGACCCATTGGCCGAGGTTTTGGTCGGGCACGAAGAGAATCTCACGGTCAGCCGGGACTTGGTTGACGATTTTCACGGCGTTGCCGCTGGTGCAGATGACATCGCTCAACGCCTTCACCGCCGCCGAGCAGTTGATGTAGGCGACGACGTAGAGATTGGGGTTCTTGGCTTTGTAGGCGGCGAGTTGTTCGGCTGGACACGAATCGGAGAGCGAGCAACCGGCGGCGAGATCGGGGATGAGGACGGTGCGACCGGGATTCACTATCTTGGCCGTCTCGGCCATGAAATGGACGCCGCAAAAAAGAATGACGTCCGCCTTGGCCTGCTGGGCTTGGTAGGAAAGCCCAAGTGAATCGCCCACGAAATCGGCGATGCGTTGGATCGGCTCGATCTGATAATTGTGCGCGAGGATAACGGCGTTGCGTTCGCGTTTCAGGCGGAGGATTTCCTCCTGAATCGCTGTGAGTGGCGCAAGTTCGCCACGCGGAGCGGCAATGACGGGTTCGTAGTCGAGGACGGCAGGCATGTTGTGAAAGCGGAAACATTTACCCAAAGCTCCCCAGAGGCAAAGAAGAAGATGCAACTAAGCCAGGCCCCAAGGACTTGGACGTCAGAGTGAATCTCATTTTAGCCAAAACAATGTAACGGATTCGTTACCCTAAATGGCTGGAATTACGCATATTCATTCTCACCTTGTGCGCCTTTCATAGACGCACGGCAGCGTCATCAAACTTAATCTCATCTGTTATGCATTCAGGAATTTTTGTGGGTGGAATCCGGTATTTAATCGGTGGCGTTGTCGGCTTAGTGATCTTTTTGACAGTGGTTGAGCAAACCACCGCCCTGGCGACTACCTATGGCAACGTTTACCGGGCAGATCGTGGTTTTGTCACACGCATCGAATCAGCGGGAGGTAACATCCGCGCGGTTGCGGCAACATCTGACGGGGGCTTTGTCGTGGGCGGCGGATTTTCGACGATCGGAGGTCAGCCGCATCTCGATTTCGCGAAGTACAAGTCAGACGGGACTGTCGATTCGAACTTCAATTCGAACACTGGCTGCGATGGTGAGATATCTTCGGTGGTGGTGCAAGCCGATGGAAAGTTTGTCGTGGGCGGAAACTTCATCACCTTCAACGGCACCGCGCGGTCCGGTATCGCTAGGTTGAATACCGACGGCACGCTCGATATGAGTTTTAATACCGGCACCGGTTTTAGTGGCGGCGTCTCCAAAATCGTTGTGCAGGCGGACGGGAAACTTGTCGTGGGCGGAAACTTCATGAGCTTCAACGGAACCGCGCGTCGAAGTATCGCGAGACTGAACACCGATGGCACGCTCGATAACAGTTTTGATCCCGGTTCTGGCTTTACCAATACCGTTGATGCGATGGTTGTTCAAACCGATGGTAAAATCGTCGTCGGGGGATCTTTCGCCACGTTCAATGGCACGGCCTGCGTGGCGATTGCGCGACTGAACACGAATGGTTCGCTCGACACCGCGTTCAATCTAGGAATCGGATCAGGCTTTAGTCCTGATGGCTGGATCTACGCGCTCGCGCTGCAGACGGACGGCCGGATTATTGCGGGTGGCTTTTTCTCTCAATTCAACGGCGTGGGCCGCAAGGGTGTCGTCCGGATAAATACGGACGGCACGCTCGATCCCACTTTCGATCCTGGCAGTGGCTTTGATCTTACGCTCGTTCAATCGCTCGTTCTGCAGCCAGACGGGCGGATTGTTGCGGGCGGCCACTTCACGACGTTCAACGGCACGGCTCGTGCGGGTATCGCGCGACTGAATACAAATGGAACGCTGGATGTAGCATTTGATCCCGGTATCGGTTTTGGGAAAGACGCAACGACGGCCGCGACCGTCGCTACGGTAGCCCTACTGGCCGACGGACGGATTGTTGCGGGTGGTGATTTCACGAGCCTCGATGGTCACGCTGTGCTGAACATTGCGCGACTGACCGCGACTGGGGCGGCCGATACACTCGGTCAGGGCGTCTTGCGCAAGGCAGCGGCGACGTTTGCAAGTGCTGCGACAGCGGATGGGAAGATCATCGTGTCCGGAAACTTTGGTTTTGTTAATGGAGTGGTTCGCACGGGCATCGCGCGCTTGAGTGCAGACGGTTCGCTCGACACGTCGTTCGCCCTCGTGGGTTCTGGATTTGAAGACGGTATCATCGCGAGATTCGCTGTTCAATCATCCGACGGAAAGATCGTCGTGATCGGCGATTTCTTCAGGTACAACGGCGTAGCGCGGAACGGCATTGCTCGCTTGAATGCAGACGGTTCGCTTGATGCGTCGTTTAATCCCGGTTCCGGATTCAACTACAGCCCGGCTGTGGTGGCGGTCCAGGCCAATGGAAAGATTCTGGTCGGCGGAGGGTTCGAGACTTTCAACGGCGCGAACCATGCGAACTTCGTTCGACTCAATGCGGATGGCTCGTTGGATACTACGTTCAATATCGGCGTTAGCTTTGATGGGCCGCCTCTGGCGCTGATCGTGCAAGACGACGGGAAAATTGTCGCTGGCGGAATCTTTGGCCATTTCAACGGGGTCTCACGAGCAAACATCGCACGACTGAATGCCGACGGCTCGCTCGACATGAGTTTTAATCCCGGCTCCGGTTTCACGGATATGGGCGGTGCGGCGCTTGTGGAAGCGATGGTGCAACAACCTGACGGGAAAATTATAGCTGCAGGTGATTTTTCTGATTTCAACGACGTCGCGCGTGGCGGTATTGCGCGCGTGAATACCGACGGTTCGCTCGATACCTCGTTTGAGTCAGGCCTGAGCGTCAACACCGGCTACTCCTTCTCGTTAGCTTTGCAGACTGATGGGAAAGTGATTCTTGGTGCATATGCACGTATGGCGGATGGTTCGTTTAAGCCCCAACTCACGCGTTTGCTTGTTGACGGGCGCTATGACGGCCCATTTATCGCCACAGAGATGATTGGATCGTTTGTTCGCTTTGACGATAACGGCCGAATTTTGGTCTGCGGAGCTGGTGCTATCGGAAGCGGCGTTAATCAAGTGGGCTTCGCTGTACTTGCTCCAGACCCCAACGCGCCGGTGTTCGTCACTCAGCCGACGAGCGCCACGGTGAATGCTGGCGGATCGGTTACTTTCGTTTCGGCTGCGAGCGGAGTTCCAACACCCAGCTATCAATGGTACAAGGGGCCGTCCACTTTCCTCCCAGGAAAAACGGACGCTACATTAACGATATCCAATGTGCAGCCGGCAGATGCCGGTTCTTATTTTGCAACAGCAATCAATAGCGCTGGCTACGACGTCAGTCTTCTTGCGGTTCTTACCGTTACTTCCAGTTCCTCGAGCAGTAGCAGCAGCTCTAGTTCGTCGAGCTCCTCTGGCAGTTCGAGTTCGTCGTCATCATCGAGTAGTAGCTCCAGCAGTTCGTCGGGCGGAGGCTATGGCAGCGGAGGAGGTGGTGCGCCTAGCTTTTGGTTCGTTGCGGTGATCTTCGCGATGGTGGCCGGTAGCCGGAGAAGATTATTGCGATCAGACAAAAGCGATTGAACGTGATGGTCCAACGGAACTGAGATGGGAAACGCTACCGCTGGCGTGCACCTTGCTGGGTGCCTAGACGAACGGAAACAGGTGGATACCAAAACGGATCATAAAAGGGATCATAGGCGTATACGACGCGCGGTGAACCGGTGATTGGCCGCCTCAAACACAACTCGGCTTTCGCCGCTTCCACCTGCGCGGCCTGCAAAAGGTTCGCACCGAGTGGACCTTGCTGACCACCGCCTACAACTGACGAACCCTCTGGCAGAGACTACTCAAACGAGGCTAAAAAGAGCCCGTAGCCCTTCTGGCGGGGTGTGGGAAGAGTCCAATCCAGAACTTTTCACCGGCGATTGGCTCGTTGTACCCCCATCGGGCAAAAAAATAATACCAAATTTGCTTCTGAGCATTCCCTTCAACCAATTTAGCCCTCCGTAAGTCCGACAGCCTGCGCTGAGGCCGGAATTGAACCACGCTCAACTCGTGTCCGCTTTATCGGGGCAAGCCCAGGAACGGAATTGGCGAGGAAGAAGGCCACCGTTTCCGACTCAGGACTGATCGCCGCAGGGCGACGAGCAAAGGCAGGGCTGAGATCAGGAATAAGGAGGGCGCTCCTCCTCCGCCGTGACTGCTGCCGCTAGAGCTGGAAGTGTTTGGAATACTTCCGGACGAGGAGCTGCTTGAGGAGCCGGATGATGAACTCGACGAGGACGAGCTACTCGAGCTGCTTGACGATGATGACGAACTCGAGGATAAACTACTTGTCACAGCCAAAACGACGACGGCGTCGGTGCTGGAGACGGAGCCCGCTGCATTGGTGACGACCACCGTGTACGTGCCCGCGGCGGCGCTGGTCATGCTGGTGACCGAGTAGGACGCACCCGTCGCACCGGGAATCGCGCTGGCCCCGAGGGACCATTGATAGCTAAGACCGGTCCCGGTCGCCGAGACCGAAAGGGTGAAGGAGCCGCCCTGCGCCACGGTTGTGGAGGGAGTCGGCTGGGTGGTGATGACGGGCTTGGTTAAAGCCGAGCCGCTGCTCGATGAGGAGGAAGAAGACGACGAGCTGGAAGACGAGCTCGACGAGCTACTGCTGCTCGATCCGCCCGATGAACTCGATGAGCTAGAACTCGAAGTGCCCGATGAACTGCTGGCACCGCTGGAAGAGCTCGACGAAGACGACGAAGAGCTCGACGAAGATGACGAACTCGACGAGCTTGAAGATGAACTGGAGCTGCTGCTGGACGAGGTCGTGACCGATACGAAGACGGCGGAGGAGGCGGCACCGAGGAGGCTATTATTATCAGTGGCCTTTGCCGTGATGCTGTAGGTACCAGCCGAGGTTGGCGTCCACAGAACGCTCCAGCCGTAAGAACCGCCTGGATCGGTGCCAACTAAAGTTCCATTGGCGTAGAATGACACGGAGGACACGGCGCCATCAGGGTCCGAGGCGGTGGCGCTCAGGGCTCGCGACGAGCCGAGTGGCAACGCTGGAGTCGCGATGGTGGCATCGACGACCGCGATCGGCGGCAAGTTGACCGCGATATTGACTTGAATGCTATCACTGCCCCCTTTGCCGTCGCTGACGCGAACGATGCAGGAATCCGATTCCAGCAGTCCGACGGTCGCAGTGAACGAGACCAAGCCCTGGCTGCTGACGTTGGCGACGCCGGAGGTCGGCTGGGTGCTGATGCTCCACGTGAGTGCGTCGTTGTCGGTGTCGGAAGCGGTCAGGCTCACGGAACCGGTGCCGCTTGCGTTGCAAGTGAGCGTCGCGGGTTTGGCGGTGGTGATGGTTGGGGCATGGTTACCGCCGATGACCGTGACGCTTGGCCCGATTTCAAACCACGCCACGGTATAACCCCAGGTGTCGAAGTAGAGTTGCAGAATACCATTGCCGGCCGGGAGGTTCAGATTGGGGATGTCGATATTTGTGAAAACACTCCACGACGAAGTCTGCGGGACGGGCACGTGGCTGGCGATGGTAGTGCCGTTCCACTTGATCGTGAGGGTGCCGGAGGCGTTGCCGGAGCCGACTTGGTCGGAAATGCGCAGGCGGAGGTCGTAATTTCCAGTCGCTGGAATCGCCAGGGTGTAGTTGACCCACTCGTTATTTGCCGTGTGCGCGATGGTTATTCCCTCGTTGCCTGAGGAAAGATCGACCTCGTTGGCTGTTCCAGAGGAGCGTCCGGAGTAGTCGCCGGTTTCGCCGTCGGTGTCGTGGAACGCGGCGCCTTCGCCGCCTTGGTCGAAGTCGCCGGCGGAGATTCGGATAACGCCGGAAGTGGGGACGGCCCAGGGCTGTCCATTATTACCATAGCTCCCGAGATCGCCGACCACGAGTTGTCCGGAACCGGATCGGCTGCGCCCTAGGTTATCCACGGCGGTTGCGGAGATCGCGATGGTGCCGGCAGTGGTGGTTACGTAGTTAATTTCCCAATCTTTCGCGGTGGCGTTGTAGGTTGCATTGCCTAGAGCGGTCCCGTTGGCGGTGAAGGAAACATGGTCAATGGTGGTGCCCGGCCAGGCGGTGACTGTGGCTTTCAACGTGACGGTTTGGCCTGTGCCGCTGGCAGCGGTCGGCGAAGGAGTGATTTCGACGGGCGACGCACCCTGGAGAGCGGCGATGAAACTGGCAGTGGACACACCGCCGGCGGGAATGAGATATTGTGGATTTTGCCCGAGGGTAAAAACACCACCCGGCGATGCTTCTGGGTTGCCGTAGAGATCCTGGACTTGGGTGCTTGATATTGTATCTGGCAGTGTGATCGTTAGGTCCGGCGCTGGGCGGAAAACCCAGCAGGCGGCGATGGGGCTGCCGTTCTTCTCGTAAACATAGCAAATTTTCCCCGCGCCCCAGGAGAGCTTCGCCTTGACCGTGGCGCCTTCGAAATTCCGGGCCAGGGCGCTGTAGGCGACAAGATTCGGAGACGGCAGGAAACTTGTGACGAAATCCCGGCTGATGAAATCGGAGTTGAGCGTCCTTTTCCACAAGGCCTCGTCGGACACGCACATCGACTGGCCGACGCCCTCGCCCAAATCGGTCAAAAAGCGGCGCGAGACATCGATGGGATGTACGGTCATGTAGTCACCCGACTCGATACCCTGCACGAGGTAATAACATTCCGTGACCCAGGGGACCATAGCCGGCGCATCTGTTTTCACTTTTGTGATCTTGGCATCGGCGGCCGTCGATGAGCCAAGGGCGGTGCTGTCGTACGGATGAAAGGAATTGATCTCGGCGAGCGTCTGTTCGCCCGCGGCTACGCAAGCTTCAAGGAAGGCGTCGGACGCTCCAAACCCGATCACTTTGACGTTGGAATCGCTGGTTCGCATGGCCTGTGAGGCGGCCTGCAAGAGAGGCATGTACTCGCTCGAGGTCATCCAAATATTGGGTTCGTTGAGGACCTCCCAGTGGTTGATCATCGTCTTGTAGTGGCTGACAAGTTCGGTGATGAAACTTTGCCAAACCGCTGTCTTGGGGAAAAAAGCGACGAGCGGCGGATTAAAATCCGTTTGCAGCCAGGTCGGAGAATCCGGACTCAAGGTACTGGCACTCGCGCCGAGCAGCCAGTCGGGCCAGGAAGAATTGCTGGGGTTGGTTCCGTTTTGTGGTGTTAGAAAATCTCCGCCGAGGACAGGCATGAGCGAGATGCCGCGGTTGTACATGGCCTGCACGATAAAATCGGTTTTGGTAAATTGAGGCTGGCCTTGGATCGGCTCGATGGTTTTCCACCAAAACGCATCGCCTGCGTCCCAGTCGCGAATCAAGCGACCACCCATGCTGGCGTAAACGTCGAGCAGTTTGGTCGCGGGCCCGCTGCAGCCGCGCAGCATGCCGGCGGGCCCGCGCCCCTGATGCAGGCCAGTGTTCGCGCCTACGCAGAAAGTGGTGTCGAGATTGAGATGAGCCTGGGCTGCAGTGTAGATGCCGACGGAGACGAAATACGCGGGCAGAGGCGAGGCGATGGCGTCGAGGTGAGGGATCGGCGTCAGCGTAAAGGAACCAAAGTGACTGAGCGCCAAAGTGGTCGCGGCGGTTTGGGTCTGCCCGGGAGCTAACGTGATAGGCAGGGTCGCTACGATGACTGAAGGCGCGCCGAAATCTTCATCGAGGCGCAGGTCGACTGTGCCCTGCACCGTGCGCGACGTGGTGTTGGCGAGGGAGACAGTGACCGCGGCGGTATTGCCGGTGCCGAAATAAACCTGTTTGTCGACACCCACCGCCAACTCGACCTCGCCCGAGGCGGTGAACAAGGCGGTGCCCACCGCCGTCGAGGGGTCTTCGTAGACTTGGAAATCATCTATCCAAAGGTCGTTGGCCGTTTGTGATTGATTGCCATTGATGCCGATCCATATCGCATGCCCCGGCGCTTCGACGGTCGGATCGGCATTCGTGGTGAATGCAAAGGTGCAGTGTTGCCAGGTCTGGCCCACGGTGAACGTTGTCCCCTTGGCCGGCCCGAGGTAACTATTGCCGACGAGAATCGGTGTCGCATCGAGGCTTCCCGCCTGCGATTTCATCCAGACCGACACGGAATACCGCGTTCCAGGTTTGAGGGTGACGTAGCGGGCGAACAACTCGCTGTTTTCTCCATGCTGGTTGGGAACGCGCAGGGAATGGGTGCCGGAGTGAACGTTGGCCGGCGTGGTGTCGACGATCAGGTCCTCGTACGCCATCGTCGGGTTCCGGGAAAGATTCTGATAGCGAACAATCTCGAAACCAGCCGTGCCGAGTTCGAAGCCGCCGTTGAACACGAGGTTGCGAGCAGCCTGAACCGTGAGTGCCAAAGCAATAATCAGAAAAAAGATATAAATAAAGCGGGACGGGTTCATGAAGGTTTTAAATAGTTATACGCAGCTCGCCGGAGGACACTGATGGAAGATCCTGCCTGCATAGGCCGATGGGGCTGCGGCTCCCAGGAAAAACAGTGCAATCAAGACTCGGGCCCAACGAACGGCCCTAAATTTATTCTTTGTTCCCAGAACGATCTCGACGGTTTTGCCTACAGAAACAAGAGAGCGGATGAGGTTATTCATTCGAGAGGACTAGCTGGTTATTTAGGAGTCGTCTCCGGTGGGGGGCTTCGCAAGTGCCGAACCGGTTTCTTGGTCGGTTTTACCTTATCCTCACGATCTAAAAGCGGCTAAAGATCGAAAGGATAAAACCGCCTATGCCAATTTACCGGCTGGCCCCGCGTGAGCGGAGCCGAGCGGAGAACAGGGTCGCGAAGAGAAACCCAACGAGCTCTATTTATCGGTAAGAAAAACGGAGACTGCTTTTAACCGCTAATGAACGCTAATGCAGGGACGGACCGCCGGGCCGTCCGAAAAAAGATGAGCTAGGATCTAGACCGCAGATGTAGCTAGCCGCGCCGAGGCCGGCGGGATTTGTCGGGATTGAACCGCTAATGAACGCGAATGAACGCTAAGATCGCAACGCTCGCGAAAAGATCGGTCAATCCTCCACGTCGCGGCAGATGACGTCGAGTTGGCGGGCGATGAGGTCGATTTACCGAGTTAATGACCGATCTCGGCGGCGATACCGGGGCGGAGGGTGATCTTTGTTGAGTCAGGCGGAAGACAGATGACGGCGGTCTTGGCGTCGATACTAACGCAGAAAACTTTCACCGGAAGCCCTTCGACGTTTAGCTGTGCCTCGTGGCCTGCTTTCAGTCGAGAACCATTAACCAGCGCTAGCTTCTCTCCGTCACTTGTCACGATACCCGCAAGTTTCAGGCAGGGGACGACCATGGCATTCCGGATCTGATGAGCAGTATTGCCAGGACGATAATTTGCAGCGCGGGCTTCACCATCTTTCACCTGTTGAAGAGGCATTGTTTTGAGCAGCCGGTCGCGTTCGGAGGCGGCCACGACGTCCGAAGTAATATCTCCGTTTTGAGATAATTTTATCCATTTGTACGCTTCGACTAGATCTTGCTGAACGAAGTACCCGTTGGCGTACGCCATCGCCAAAATCATTCGCGAGCGGCCGAACCCTTTGTCAGCGGCAGAACTCGCGTAGATGAGGGCCTGCCGCATTTTCGCCCCATTTGATTTTAGCTGATAGGCGCGCGACTTTGGGTCAGTTTGATTGGCCTGGAAGTATGGCCAATTCAGCACCCAAGCGAGTTCATCTTCGGCAGGGCCATAGCCTTGAGCCGCCGCAGTAGACAACCATTTAGTCCAGTCAGACCCGCCAGCGCCGAATGTTTTTGCGAACGTATATTGCGCTTCAGCATTACCGGCCTCTGCGGAGGCTTTGATCTTTGCCAGCGCGGGAACGTCTGCCCGAGTGCTGACAAGAGACAACAATGCGGTGAATGCAACAATAGCTAAACTACGATTCATTTATAGTTGTTTATCCCAGTTCGGGAATTGTTGTTTCACGCGTTCGACTGTGTGGCGCCACTTGGGTGTTGTCCTGGGCGTCGATTAGGAAGCTACGCTAGCTAAAAAGCAGTTGGGCGTAGGGGGAGAGATGACGGCTGGCGGGGAGGGGCTGGCCAACCGAGAAACCCGATGGGAGCTGGTCGTAGAGTTCAGGGTGGTTTGACTGCAGGTATGCGGCGAACCAATGGCGCATATATTGGTAGAGTTTCTCGCGTCCGGAGTCGCCCGGAGTATTGATACGCGAGCGAAAGGCGGACGAATTGGCGTAGTTCACGCGGGCACGATTTGCGAGGCGTGCAGCGTAGCGCGTCGGCAGGGGAAGATCGAGGTAACGCGAAACCTCTTCGATGACCTGACGCGCGGCAGCGATGGCGACCAGCGGTGTTTCGTGTTCGAGCTTTGGGCGGTGAACTACCCGGGATTTCAAAAGAGTGGACATGACTTAAGCCTCCGGTTTCGGCGGATCTTCTTTGACGAAGTACGTATGGGCCGCGTCGGCCTCGGCCTGGATGTAGGCGGCAGGCGGTGGTTGGACGGTGGATTTTAGAACAGGCAACGCTTCGTCGCTGTCGGTGTCAGCCGGTTTGGCTGTGGGAGCAGAGGCGGTTTCGACAAGGGCGATTTCTTCGGGTGTGAGGGCGTAAAGTTGATAGACAAGCTGGTCGATGGTTCGGTCAGTCGCGGCGATCTCGCGTTGCAGGCGTGACTGGGCGTCGGGCGATTTCGCGTCGGCGAGGTCTTCGTGCAGTTTAAGCATCCGTTCGACATGGGTGACGAGAGCGTCGTGGGCGCCCGGTGTTTTCGGCACAGGTATGCGTCTCAGTTCAGCGAGTGTTGTCTGACGGAAATCGTCTTTGGTCGCGATTGAGGAAGAGTTCAAATAGAGCCACGATACGAACTTCGAGTTTAGTATCCCGAGAACGAACTTTGTATCCCACTTACTGTTCGTTACGATGAAGGGGTTGATGTCTTTTTTGAATACGAGTTGGCTTTCAGCGTAACCGACGAGCAATCGGTCTTGTCGACTTATCACCCGGCGAATGAGTAACTTTGGACCTGCCTCATAAAACCTCACTAATGTCTGCTTGTCGTCCATTGACGTAAACTGAAGATCGCGAATTTCGAGCGCATAACGACGGGCTTGGCCCTTTGCGAGAAATGCGTAAGGAGTGCTCTGGCTTTTCTTGGGTTGTAGAACAAACCGGTTCCCTGCGAGTCCCTGCGTGGAAATCGTGATTGGAGCGCCGTCAGGTTAATGTCTTCTGCCTGTTTGGGCATCACGCAAAGTTGGTATGATTCCGTCCGCTGCTTTGTGAAAACAAAAACCCCAGTGTCGACGTAAGCATCTTTGAAGACATTAAATGGAAGATTAACCAACGTTACTAAGCCGAAATCGGAGAAGATGCGTTTTCTGAATTCGATGTAGTTTTCGCCGGTTTCCCACGTCTGCGGTGCGATATAACCAAGGTGACCGTTACGCGAAAGCTTTGGTAGGAACGCGAGTATGAATGCAGCAGACGAGTCGAACTTGCGTTGTAACTCAGGGAAGTGGTTGCGGAGATAATTGCGCTCCTCCTCTGAGAGTTGCTCAAGGGGTATATACGGCGGATTTCCGATGACGGCGTCGAAACCGCCGGACTTCATGATGGCGGCAAACTCATGGTCCCAGTCGAAGACGTTGAGTTTGTAGCGGGTGTCTTCGTCGAAGGTTGGTAGGTCGGGCTGAGAATAAAAATCGGAGCCGATGAGGCTGTTGCCGCATTTGACGTTGTTGCCGAGGTCGGGCAGCACGCGGTGGAAATCCATCTGCTGTTTGCCGCGGAGTTCGCGAGCTTCGCCTTCGAGCACTTTGAGGAGAAGCGAGAGCTTCGTGACCTCCACGGCCTGCGCGTCGATATCGACGCCGTAGAGATTGGCGGTGAGGATGCGTTTGCGTTCGGCGGTGGTGAGCTGCCAGTTTTTCGCGCCCTTGCCGATGCCGAAAGCGTTGGGTGCTGCTTCATACACGCGGGCGGGCTTTTGTTTGGCCCATTTCTCCGGATCGTTTTTCGCGTAATAGTCGAGATGCCACGCGAGTAGAAACTCAAAAGCGCCGAGAAGGAAGGAGCCGGAGCCGCAGGCAGGATCGAGCACGCTGAGTTTTTCTACCTGCTTCGGCGTCTTGCCGTCGACGAGCGGGCCGACGGTCTGTTTCACGATGTAATCGACGATGTAGGTGGGCGTGTAATAAACGCCGCCGGCTTTGCGGACCTCGGGCTTTTCCTCGACCTTGGCGCGATGGCCATCGGTCAGGTGGATGACTTTGCCGAGGAACTGTTCGTAGACGTGGCCGAGGATATCGGCGGGGATGACGGCGAAGGCGTAGGGACTCTTCGGCCAGTAGAGATCGGAGAGGATTTCCTTGAGCGTGGCGTCGTCGAGATCGAGGCCGAGGGTGAGCTTGTCGGGCGATTCCTCGCGGCCTTTTTCGGTGGAGAAATGGAAGAGGCCAGAGTTGTAGCGGAAGTCGGCGCGCTCAAAAATCTCGCGGAGGCGGGGGTAAATCTTTGGACCGGCGGTTAGGGCGCTGAGTTGTCCGTAAGGTTCGATGCCGCGATCCTCGGCGATGCGCAGGAAAACGATGCGATCGAGGATGCGTTGGACGGCAAAGTTGAGATCGCGCTCGGAGAGGTCGTCGTTACGCAGGGCCAGGTTGCGCGCGAGCAGTTCGCGCCAGCGTTCCATATCCTTCAGAAAATCGGCGTCGAACTCGGTGGTGCCGCGTTTGCCGCGAGAGGAGGAGGCGTACTTATCGAAGGAGCCTTTGAGAATTGCGCCTTTGGAAAAAATGGCGGCGATCTCATCCCACTTCTCAGGGAATTCACGGAAGGTGCAGTAGAAGATGCGGGCGACGGAGGCTTTGTCGGTCGCCTGCGGACGAATACGAGTATCGTAGATCGCAAACTCTTGGAAATCGGTAACGATGCCGAGCGGGAGTTTGGCTGACCAAGAATAGCGGCGCAGTTGGCGGGCGGGCTCGGGGTCGGACTTGAGATCGACCGAAGGTTTCTTGGCCTCGACGAAAAACTTTCGATTGCCGCCGATGCGAAAGGAATAGTCAGGGGCCTTGGTTTCGCCACCGATTTTGATGGCGTCTTCGTAAACGACATCCTTGTAGGCCTCGGCATTACCCTGGGCGTTGCTCACATCCCAGCCGAGTGCAGTGAAAAGCGGATCGAGAAACTCGAGGCGGAGGCGTGCTTCCTTATAATCCTAAATTCCGCAGTAGGAGACGAAGAGTTGGAATTTTCAGGCAGTTGAAGGCTGTGGATCGGGCGAAACGGTGATGACTTGTTTGAACTGCGGCGCAGTTGTGCTGATCCACTCGTGAAGCCTT
>Ga0302322_100001870_pt1 | contig 17560 bp, 17 predicted proteins | sample Fen_T0_2_FD_203757 | JGI IMG/M metagenome (GOLD analysis project Ga0302322, IMG submission 203757) | Peat permafrost microbial communities from Stordalen Mire near Abisko, Sweden - Fen_T0_2 | ecosystem: Environmental > Terrestrial > Soil > Wetlands > Permafrost | place: Sweden: Abisko... | reverse complement strand
CCTGGATCGACAGTTGATGGCAGGAATAGGTGCGCATAAAGCGTTTCCGTACTGGCACAATCTGGACATCCTGCGCTCTATGCGGTTTGAGGGCTATGACGAGTTGCTCCTAATAAATAGTCAGGGTGTCGTCGGGGAAGGCGCCACCTGCAATTACTTATTCCGAATTGGCGGGGTATGGCTGACGCCACCCTTAGGTAGCGGGGTCCTTCCCGGAATTATGCGAGATATTGCTCTTGAAAAAGGGCTGGCTATTGAACAGGAAATCACCCACCTCGATCTGGACGATGTGGAATCCATGGTCGCACTTTCGAGTTTACGAATTTCTACTCCGGTGGCGATGTTGGAGGAGAGGAAATTAGAGGTCGGACTTGAAAGTGAGTTGATCTTTGAGGCGCTATGGAGTGAGGCGCAATCAGATTCGGTAGGCTGAGGCCATGTCTTCACTTATTGCCGTTACCGTTGACGGTCTGTCTCGAGAGATTGAATCAGATCAAAGACCAACCCAACTCTTTGCTGATCGCGGAACAGTCGTGGTTGCGCGAATCAACGGCGAACTTCGTGACCTTTGGACTGAACTCAGCGATGGCGATGTAGTTGAATCGATTGAAATTGGTTCGGCCGAAGGGTTGGCTGTTCTTCGCCACTCAACGGCTCACGTTTTGGCGCAAGCGGTGCAAGAAGTATTCCCAGAGACCAAACTCGGAATTGGACCCCCAATCAAAGACGGTTTTTACTATGACTTTGACCCGGTCAAACCTTTTACACCCGAGGATCTCGAAAAACTTGAATCAGCGATGCGCAAGATCGTCAAAGCTGGTCAGCGCTTTCGCCGTCGCGTAGTCACGGAAGCAGAAGCGCTATCCGAATTGCAGAGCGAACCATATAAATGCGAACTCGTAGGCCTTAAAAGTGGAGACGAAGAATCATCTGTAGAAGTGGGCGGGAAAGAGTTAACTATTTACGACAATCTCGGACGAGATGGCGCGCCGGTTTGGAAGGACTTGTGCCGGGGTCCCCATCTTCCTTCGACGAAGCACATACCTGCATTTAAGCTGATGCGATCTGCTGGTGCCTATTGGCGCGGTTCAGAGAAAAATCCCATGTTGCAACGAATCTATGGAACGGCTTGGCCGGCGCAAGAACAACTTGACGCTTATCTCGAACTATTGATTGAGGCCGAAAAGCGCGATCATCGACGCCTAGGTAGCGAGTTAGATTTATTCTCATTTCCGGAAGAGATTGGTTCTGGCTTAGCAGTCTTCCACCCCAAAGGCGGAATCATCCGTCGGGCGATGGAAGATTATTCTCGCCGCCGCCACGAAGAAGAGGGATATCAATTTGTTTACTCGCCTCATTTGACGAAGGCGACGCTCTTTGAAACATCGGGACACCTCGATTGGTATTCCGAAGGAATGTACCCGCCGATGGTGATGGATGAAGAGTTGCATGCCGACGGCACGGTTAAGCGCCAGGGGCAGAAGTACTACATGAAACCTATGAATTGCCCGTTCCATAATTTGATTTACAAATCTAATAGTCGCTCATACCGTGAACTTCCACTGCGACTCTTTGAATTCGGAACCGTTTATCGCTACGAGAAATCTGGCGTGATCCATGGCCTCACTCGAGCACGCGGTTTTACGCAAGACGATGCCCACATTTACTGCACCAAGGATCAGATGATGGGCGAACTCGATTCGCTGCTGACGTTCGTTCTCAATTTGTTGCGCGACTATGGCCTCAACGATTTCTATTTAGAGTTATCCACTCGTAACCCAGCGAAATCAGTCGGGTCTGACGAAGCGTGGGTCGAAGCAACGGAGGCACTTCGTCAGGCAGCGGAAAAGCAGAATCTTGAACTTGTCCTAGATCCAGAAGGTGCAGCTTTCTACGGTCCAAAGATTTCAGTTCAAGCTAAGGATGCAATTGGTCGCACCTGGCAGATGTCCACGATTCAAGTAGATTTCCAGTTGCCACAGCGTTTTGATCTGGAATATCAATCATCCGATGGGTCTCGCCAACAACCGGTGATGATTCACAGAGCGCTCTTCGGTTCGATCGAACGTTTCTTCGGTGTGTTGACTGAGCACTATGCAGGCGCTTTTCCGCCATGGTTAGCACCCGTTCAAGTTCGCGGGATTCCGGTGGCCGAAGCTTTCTTGCCTTACCTGCAGGAGATAGCCACGAATATGCGCAAAGCGGGGATTCGCGTTGATGTAGATACCTCCGATGATCGCATGCAGAAGAAGGTTCGGAACGCTCAGTTGGAGAAGATTCCCTTCATGATGATTGCGGGTGAAGAAGATCAGAAGAATGGCGCCGTCTCTTTCCGTTATCGCAACGGCGAACAGAAGAACGGAATCTCAATTAAGGATGCCATCTTGGAAATCACTACTGCCATCTCTAGCCGAACTCAGATCTAATATCAATGGACCAACAATTGACCGGTGGCGCAGGTATGCCCGACGCATGGTCAAGACTCTGGGCGCCGCACCGCATCTCTTATTTATCCGGGGAAAATCGTCCGCTTCCTGGCAATGATGTACCTTGTCCGTTCTGTAGAATTCCAACTCTCGGTGATACTGAAGGCCTAATTGTCGCGCGCGGTGTTACTGCCTACGTAGTAATGAACTTGTATCCATATAACGCGGGACATGTTCTGATCTGTGCCTATCGCCATATCGCAGATCTCACCGATTTAACTTCGGAAGAACGTAATGAAATATCTGCGCTTACTTCACATGCTATGAAAGTTCTCCGCAAGGTGGCTAACCCAACTGGATTCAATTTGGGAATGAACCAAGGAGTAGTTTCCGGGGCTGGAATCGCAGATCACATCCATCAACATGTAGTTCCACGCTGGGGTGGCGATTCGAACTTTATGCCTGTCATTGGACAGACAAAGGTTCTTCCCCAACTTTTGGCAGATACGCGTGAAGCGTTAGCTAACAATTGGAATTTGGCTTAAGTACTCTTCAATTTGGTCTAACCCTATTCTTGTGCCTTCGACCCAAGGGAGAGCGGGAAACAAAAGACCAGCAGCGAAACTATCTGCACCCGCACCTTCAATCTGCTCCAAGTATTCATCTCGGAACTCTGCTACGAGTTCGATATGTTCCGGGTCGGCCGCTCTCGATTCTTTCACTGCGCCCGAATAATCTACGACATCAAGAGTCACCAAATTAATAAGAGCAGCTGGGGCTCCTTCATCGTCGTGAAGGACGAGATACGGCGTTACGACTGGATCGAGCATCTTGCTGGCAATCGCGGTCATATCTTCAAAATCGATTTCGCTGTTGCCGAGGTCGCAGATGATAACGAGAGAGGGGATATATAAATCTCGAGCGTGGCGCCATTTCTCTAGATCCGCCGAGACTATGCCGTCATTAGCGCTAACCAAGAAGAGAGCGAGGTCGCAAGACTCCAGTTCAACAGGGTGGACTCCCAGTTCTGCCGCCAACTTCGGAGATTTTCCTCCGATGAGCGAGATTTTCCGAGAAATAATTAGGTTTGGCACAGTAACCGAGCCTACGATGTAATCGTGATTTCAGCTTCGATCAAGGCGCCCGTAACACGGGTGATAACGCCTTTATGTGGTTGGTTGCTCGCACGTGGGGTCTCAGCAAACCTACTGAGTGCCATCGGCGGTCTAGGCGCCAGCGTGAGTGCAATTGCTTTCTTCAGCCGCGGAATTTATTTCTGGGGGATGGTCGTCACCTTATTTTTTATCCTCTTTGATCTCTTAGATGGAACCTTAGCTCGGATGTCTGACTCGGGTGGATCGACGTGGGGCGCTTTATTGGACTCCACTTTGGATCGAATTTCAGATGCGGCCGTCTTGGGCTCGGTCGCTTATTTTTTAATGAAGAGCCATGATCGCCTGGTTCCGGTTCTAATCGTTGCACTCGTTGCCGGGGGACTTGTTTCTTACATAAAGGCACGTGCAGAAGGTTTGGGTATTGCCTGCAACGGTGGTCTTGCAGAACGAACGGATCGATTGATTATAATTTTTCTCGCCTTGGGTCTGGCTGGACTTAACGTGCCATACGCATTGATGGTCGGAGCTTGGCTCCTGGCGCTGGCTAGTGTTTACACGATATTCGAAAGATTGTTGATTGTTTATCACGCGACGAAGAGCGCGTGACGATGTCCTTTACATATCTTGCATATTTTTCCGCGTGGAAATTATTAGGGTTTCTCCCGGAGCGGTATGCCTATGGATTGATGGATTGGCTTGCCGACCAAATTACAAAGCGAAATCCCGCTGGTGTCCAGCGTTTGCGCTCTAACTATTTGAGAGTTCGTCCTGATCTAACAGAACCTGAGTTAGAAGCAACGGTCAAGGCAGGAATGCGTTCGTATCTTCGTTACTGGTGTGACACTTTCAGACTTCCACTTTGGTCGAGTGAGGAGATAGTAGGAAGCACAACTGTGATTAATGATCACTTACTGCGGGATGCCCTTGCTGCTGGCAAGGGTGCGATTGTTTCGCTACCGCATGCTGGAAACTGGGATCGCGCTGGTGCCTACTATTGTGAGACGGGAGCGCCCGTTGTTACAGTCGCAGAACATTTGGAACCAGAACGGCTATTTGTAAAATTTCTGGCGTATCGCGAATCCCTTGGAATGGAAGTTCTCGATGCCAGTGCGCGATCGCTGGCTCTTCTATCTCAGCGACTCCGGCAGGGGCGTCTCATTGCACTCGTTGCAGATAGAGACCTTTCGCGCAACGGCGTTGATGTCAATTTCTTTGGGCACCCCGCACGAATGCCTGCTGGGCCGGCTGTACTTTCGATTAAGACTGGTGCCCCGTTATTAACGGCCTTTGTTAGGTATATAGATACCGGGATAGAGATTCATTTTGAACCTGCCATTGAAATACCTTTATCCGGATCTACGCAGGAGAAAGTTTCTGTAATGATCCAAGAGTCTGCCTCTAGACTGGAACTCCATCTCGTTAACCACGTGAGTGATTGGCACATGCTGCAACGAATTTGGGTTGATGGAGACTTCAAGGAGCGTGAATGATTAGTAAACCTTTGCGCATTGGAATGGTTTGCCCTTATGGCTGGGATGTTCCCGGTGGTGTGCAGATGCACATCCGAGAACTTGCAGAACATTTCATTGAATTAGGACATTACGTCTCAGTTATTTCCCCAGTAAGTGATGAAGAATTAATCACGGATTCTTGGTTGGTCAATGCCGGCCGACCGGTTCCAATTCCATTTAACGGCTCAGTCGCTCGAGTGCTTTTTGGTCCAATAGCGGCATCTCGAGTTCGACAGTGGATTGCCCAAGGTGATTTTGATGTTTTGCATATGCACGAACCCGGGATTCCATCTATCTCCTTTCTGGCCTGTTGGGCAGCAGAAGGAGCGATGGTTGGGACTTTCCACGCCTCAACTCCAAAAATGCGCGCTATTTCGTCGGTGGGACCGCTCATTGAACCCATGATAGAAAAATTGAGCGCGCGCATTGCAGTAAGTGAAATGGCGCAAGCGACATTAAATAATCTCTATGGAACCGAAGCGGTAGTAATTCCAAATGGAATCAATTATTCACGTTTTAATGCAGGGGTAGCTAGCCGAGTGAGGGAAGCGGGCACTCCTTTTCGCATCGGGTTTCTAGGAAGATTTGAAGAGGGTCGTAAAGGACTTCCACTTCTCCTCGAAGCGTTACCAAAAATACTTAAGGCGATCCCTACCCTCGAACTTATTGTCGCCGGACCTGGAGATCCAGAACGGGTTATCCCAAAGTTAGATCCCCAAGTTGTTAGACAGATTACATTTCTAGGAAGGCTTTCCGAGCTAGAAAAAGTGAAATTTTTTTCTGAGCTTGATTTATATATCGCTCCCAATACCGGTGGAGAATCTTTTGGCATCATTTTGGCTGAAGCAATGGCTTCGGGCACCCCGGTAGTGGCAAGCGATATCCAGGCATTCGTTGATCTATTAACTGAGGGCGACAGTGGGGTGAATTTCATTTCGGAAGATCCCAATGATTTGGCTAAGAAAGTGATCGAATTGAACCGCAATCCCAACCGTTTACGTCAACTTTCTGAGAATGGTCTGGTTTCGGCGATTCGTTTCGACTGGGGGAGCGTCGCTACCCAGATAATGAGCGTCTATGAAGTTGCAATGACGGGCCAGGGAAAGATTGCAGTCGGCTCTGAAAATGCGAGTTACAAGAAGGGAAGGTCGCGATGACTCTTGCACTCGTAGCACTCATCGTCATTCTCTTCGCCTGGTACCTATCTTTCTCGGCCGCTCGCCTGGATCGTCTTCACCATCGCGTAGAAACTTCCTGGGAACATCTCGATGCCCTCCTGCAACGGCGCGCCGCGTTGGCTTTAGAGATTTCTCACAAGACAGATCTCGATCCTGCTACTGATTTGATTCTCATGCAATCGGCTTATGTCAGTCGCGAAGAGGCAATTATCGATCGTGATGATGCAGAGCGATCGCTCTCCGAATCGCTCAAATTTCTTCGGGAGTCGGCAGACAGTGGCGAAGTATCGATCTTCCTCCCGCTTCTAGATGAACTCACAGCTTTGACCGAGAAGATTAAGTTAGCTATCGCAATTCATTTAGAAGCAGTTAATTCAGTGGCGAAGTTACGCTCACGTCCCATCTACCGACTTTTTCACCTTGCCGGAAAGGCAAAGTTGCCGAAGATTTATTCATTTGAAGAGGATGTACTTTGATAAATCGTTCACCCAAGTTCGTTGCTATTTGCGCCGCAGCCACATCCCTACTCCTTCTGACGGGTTGCGGCTCGTCTGCCTCTCCGTCGCCTAGTCCTACGCCAATTGTGGCCACCAACGCTTTAACCGGTTTGCCTGGAATTAATGGTCCAGTTCTCTTCGTTAAAATCGATGACACCATAGCAGCGCATCCCCAAATAGGATTGGATAGCGCAGATGTCATCTATATTGAACAAGTCGAAGGTGGACTCACTCGATTAGCCGCGATTTTTAGCAATAAGCTGCCCGCGAAAATCGGTCCAATTCGTTCTGCACGCATAAGTGATATCGACTTGATGGCGAATTATGGTCGCGTTGGAATGGCATACAGCGGGGCGCAATCAAAGTTCCTTCCAGTTTTGCGGGCAGCAAATATTGAAAATATCGGCGCTGATACCGAACCAGCTTCTATTTATTCGCGAGATCCCGCGCGCAGCGCCCCAACGGATTTAATATTAAATCCAAAGGCCCTGCTTAATAAGTCGATTAATGTAGAACATCGCAAGATCGTCACGGCAAAATCGGTTGGTTGGCAATTTGGTACGCTCCCGGTCGGTGGCAAAGTCATCAAAAGTGCAGAGATGAAGTGGCCTGCAGCAAAGTACAAAGCAGTCTGGTCATCGGCCACTCAGAAGTGGAAGATGTACTACAACGGTTCGTTAGATCTGGCTGCCGATGGCGTTCAACTTGGTTCTCCAACACTCCTTATCCAAATGGTCAGCATCACCCCCTCGATTTATCACGATAAATTGGGAAGTTATACGCCGTTTAGCAACACGATTGGTTCGGGGACGGGGTATCTGTTACGTGATGGCAGGGAGATTCCGGTCTTCTGGAATCGGGTAAGTGCGACCGAACCCACAACCTGGACGCTCAAGGATGGTTCGCCTGCCTTCCTTCCCGTGGGACAAGTGTGGATCGCCCTCACTGATCAGAAGCCAACTTTTGTGTTCCCAGCGCCCAGTACGCCAGCACCCTCTCCTTCAAAGTAGACTTGGGCTCTTGCCCCCAGGGGTAGCGGCCCACGAGGGCAACGATGCGCACGAGGAGATAACATGTCTGAGAACACCCAGAAGGTAACCGGTACTGGTCGCGTAAAGCGCGGTATGGCTGAGATGCTTAAGGGCGGCGTCATTATGGACGTGGTTAACGTCGAGCAAGCCAAAATTGCCGAAGATGCCGGTGCTGTTGCGGTTATGGCGCTAGAGCGCGTACCTGCAGATATTCGTGCTCAAGGCGGCGTTGCTCGCATGTCTGATCCTGACATGATTGAAAAAATTCAGGCCGCCGTTTCGATCCCAGTAATGGCGAAGGCTCGCATTGGTCATTTTGTTGAAGCGCAGATTCTGCAAAGCCTCGGCGTTGATTACATTGACGAATCAGAAGTCTTAACCCCAGCAGATTACGAGAATCACATCGATAAGTGGAACTTCACGGTTCCCTTTGTCTGCGGCGCGACAAACCTGGGAGAGGCACTTCGTCGAATTAATGAGGGTGCCGCCATGATCCGCTCTAAAGGTGAAGCCGGAACGGGCGATGTATCGAACGCAACAACTCACATGCGAAAGATTTCACAAGAGATTCGTCGCCTCTCCACTATGCGCGAAGATGAACTTTACGTAGCCGCGAAAGAATTAGCCGCGCCTTACGATCTGGTAAAAGAGGTTGCTCAAACTGGCAAGTTGCCTGTGGTTCTCTTCACTGCCGGTGGAATTGCAACGCCTGCAGATGCTGCGATGATGATGCAGCTTGGAGCGGATGGCGTATTTGTAGGCTCAGGAATCTTTAAGTCTGGCAATCCTGCAGCGCGCGCTAGCGCTTGCGTAAAGGCGGTCACTTATTTCACTGATGCAAAGGTAGTTGCAGATGTATCGCGCGGGCTTGGCGATGCTATGGTGGGAATAAACGTTGCAGATATTCCAGTACCACATCGTTTGGCTGAGCGCGGCTGGTAAGAGCGTCCACCTTCTATGTTGGTCGGAGTTTTAGCGCTGCAAGGCGATTTTAGAGAGCACCTCTTCGCCCTTGCTGAATGTGGCGTGGATGCGGTGGCAGTTAAAAGTCTGGATGAAATTAATGCGGTCGATGCTCTCGTTCTCCCGGGAGGCGAATCTACGACAATTGCGAAATTGGCTCGTACCTTCGGGCTCTTTGACCGTATCTCCGAGCGAATTCACGGGGGCATGCCTACCTACGGTTCATGTGCTGGAATGATTCTGCTCGCTGATCGAATCGAGGGCGCGATGGATGGGCAAGAGAGTTTCGGAGGTATTGATATTACGGTACGAAGGAACGCCTTTGGCCGTCAGGTTGATTCATTTGAGAGTGATCTGACTATGGCAGGGATTACCGCTCCGCCGATAAGAGCTATATTTATTCGAGCGCCATGGGTCGAATCGGTTGGATCGGGTGTCGAAGTTTTGGCTTCTGTAGAAATTAATGGAGAATTGCATCCTGTTGCGGTCCGGCAAGGGAACTTGCTAGCCACCTCATTTCACCCAGAAATAACGGGGGATAATCGGGTTCATCGGTACTTCATTGAGAGCGTTTGTAAGGCGGTTGTCGCGTAACACTGCGCGATGTACCTTTATTTTTGAGAGCAAGGTTGGTGAGTTAAATGTCAGGCCATTCCAAATGGGCAACGACAAAACACAAGAAGGCGGTTATTGATTCCCGTCGTGCTAAGAATTTTGCGAAACTTATTAAGGCGATTGAGATTGCAGCCCGCAATGGTGGGCCGGACATTGATGGCAATCCGACTCTATTCGATGCGATTGCGAAAGCTAAAAAGAATTCTATGCCCGCGGACAATATCGATCGTGCAGTAAAGCGCGGCGGTGGGTTGGAATCCGGTGGTGCAGATTGGCAGACAATTATGTATGAAGGTTATGCACCAGGTGGAGTAGCACTCATGATTGAGTGTCTCACTGATAGTCGCAACCGAGCTGCCTCTGAAGTGCGAGTGGCCGTAACTCGAAACGGTGGGTCCATGGCGGACCCGGGTTCGGTCTCTTATATGTTCAATCGCAAAGGCGTAGTTTTAGTAAACAAAGTTGCGGGCGTCACAGAAGATCGAATTTTGGAAGTGGTGCTAGATGCTGGTTGCGAAGAAGTGAATGATATGGGCGATTCATTTGAGATTGTCTCTGAACCAAGTGATTTGGTTGCGGTTCGTACCGCCCTCCAGGTAGCGGGACTTGACTACGAATCAGCCGACACTTCCTTCCTTCCCACGCTCTCCGTACCGCTTGATGCAGAGACGGCTACCAAGGTTTTCAACCTCATAGATGCCATTGAGGAGCTAGACGATGTACAGAACGTGTATGGCAACTTTGATGTGTCAGACGAGGTAATGGCTAGCCTCGCCGAATAGGCTTACCCGCATGAGAGTGCTGGGGATCGATCCGGGTTTGACCCGTTGCGGCCTTGGCCTCGTCGAAAGTAAAGGCTCGCAGATTCTGACGATGATTGACGTTGGAATAATTCGAACGACCGTCGGCGCTCCACTCGAAACACGGTTGTTAGAACTGGAAGAACAAATTTCGGAATGGATTGTTCGCGCTAATCCAGATGTGATTGCAGTTGAGAGAGTCTTTTCGCAACTTAATGTTCGCACCGCAATGGCAACTGGCCAGGCTGCAGGAGTCGCGCTCCTGCTCGCTGCTAAAGCAGGCATCCCAGTCGCGATGCATACTCCTTCTGAAGTCAAAGCAGCGGTTACCGGTTCAGGTCGTGCTGATAAGAAGCAAGTTGCGATGATGGTGCAAAAATTGCTTCGGCTTGATTCGATTCCAAAACCCGTGGATAGCACTGATGCTCTCGCTCTGGCCATTTGCCACCACTGGCGTGGGGTCGGAGATTCTAAAATGCAGTCGGCGTTGGCTACTGAGAAAGAACGTTTGCGCATACGGGTCGCAAAGGCGGGAACCCAATGATCGCTTCCTTAACTGGAACTATTAAATCCGTCCGTTCTGGAAATGTTGTTGTCGAGGTTGGTGGGGTCGGCTTGTTGGTCAATGTATCTCCGCGAGTATCGGCCGCCTTTACCGTTGGAACCTCGACCTCCTTACATACCGTCTTAGTGGTTCGAGAGGATGCTCTTACGCTTTATGGCTTTGAAAGTCACGCAGCTCGGGAATTATTCGAATTGTTGCAAACCGTTACTGGAATTGGTCCCAAAGTTGCGCAGTCGGCTCTTAATATTTATGAAACCGCAGAAATTGTGAGCGCTATCAAGAACGAGCAGACCGAGATTCTTGAACGTATTCCTGGCTTGGGCAAGAAGGGAGCACAGCGGCTTATTCTTGAGTTGCGCGAGAAGGTTGATAATTTTGAAGCGGGTGAAACAACAATGGTTGGAAGTTGGCGTGATCAGATCACGAGTGCGTTGATTGGACTCGGTTTCACCGCGCGAGAAACTCAAGAGCGTATCGACCAGCTGTCTGCGCAGTTCAAAGATGTGGCAGGTGAGCCAATTGGTGACTTGCTCCGTGCCGCGCTTGCTGGTGGAGTCCAGCGATGAGTGATTCTTTGGTGAGTGACTATTCGGACGATGCAGAACGCGTTCAGGAGTTAGCACTGCGCCCGAAAAATCTTGGCGAGTTTGTTGGGCAACAGCGGGTAGCGGCGCAGGTAAATCTCTTGCTCACCGCAGCTCGCTCCCGCAAAACAGCAGCAGATCACATTTTGCTTTCTGGCCCACCAGGTCTAGGCAAAACAACCCTCGCGATGATCATTGCAACCGAGATGAACGCACCGATTAGAATCACGAGCGGACCCGCCATTCAACACGCGGGTGATTTAGCATCGATTCTCTCCTCACTTGTTGAGGGTGAAATTCTATTTCTCGATGAGATCCACCGAATGTCTCGCCCCGCAGAAGAGCTTCTATATATGGCGATGGAGGATTTTCGGGTTGATGTCGTCGTCGGTAAAGGGGCGGGTGCTACGGCAATCCCTCTGACTTTGCCTCACTTCACTCTCATCGGGGCGACCACGCGCGCTGGTTTGCTACCTAGCCCCTTGCGAGATCGATTTGGCTTCACCGCTCAATTGGATTTTTATGCGGAAAGCGAACTCTCGACAATTGTTCGCCGCAGTGCAGCGCTGTTACAAGTTCCGATTGATGATGATGCGATTACCGAGATTGGTTCTCGCTCGCGGGGCACTCCTCGCGTTGCCAATCGTCTACTCCGACGTGTGCGCGACTACGCCGAAGTTCATGGGAATGGTGAGATTGATTTGGCAGCCACCCTCGCTGCTTTAGAGATGTATGAGGTTGACCTAATTGGATTAGATCGCCTCGATCGCAATTTCCTCGAAATTCTCATCAAGAAGTTCAATGGTGGCCCCGTGGGACTGACCACCTTGGCAATGTCGATGGGCGAAGAGGCTGAGACGTTAGAGAGCCTTGCTGAGCCATTTTTACTCCGTAAAGGACTTTTGGCTCGAACCCCCCGTGGGAGGATGGCAACAGCTTCCGGATGGGCTCATTTAGGTCTGACACCACCTCAGGTAGAACTCACGATTTTCGACACACCCCCACTTGATGCCTAGACTTACCTCTTATGTCTGCCAACATTTCCAAATCTATTAAGTCCCAGGCGAAGCCCGGACGAACCCTAGCCATTTTGGCCATCATCTTGGTTGCTTTTACCGCTCTGGCTTTTATCCAGAATGACAAGGTAAAGCTCGGGTTGGACCTGCGCGGAGGAACCAGCGTGACGCTGCAACCTCGAGTTGCCAAAGGTGGAACTGTCTCCTCGGCCGCCATCGCGCAAGCTGTGGCGATCATTCGCCAACGCGTTAACTCTCTTGGTGTAGCCGAAAGTCAAGTAACGGCGCAAGGAACGGGAAATAATCAGCAGATAGTTATTTCTGTACCTGGTGATACCGGTACTCGGATTGTTGATCTAGTCGGTCAAACTGCCGAACTCCGCTTCCGTCAGGTTTATGCGGTGGGGGCAGGCGCAGCAAAGACCACCTCGACCTCTTCGACTTCAACAACAACCGTGACCGTCCCAAAACCGGGAGCAAAGGCGACGCCTACTCCTAAAGCCACGACACCTGCAGTGCTTACTCCGACATTTCCTACCGGAGTAACAGCAGCACTTAACACACAATTCGGTGCGCTTGACTGCACCAAGTCAGCAAACCGCCAAGGCGGAAATATTGATGTACCAAGTTTGCCCCTTGTCGCATGTAATCGTGATGGAAGCGGTAAGTACATTCTGGGACCAGCTGAAGTTGTGGGTACGGATGTAGCGTCGGCAAGCGCCAACCTTGATCAGACAAACGGCAACGGTTGGATGGTTCTACTCAACTTCACCGGTTCTGGAACTACAAAATTTGGAGCGATTACAACGCGCGTTACTAAATTGCCATCACCCCAGAATCAAGTCGCAGTGGTTCTCGATGGATTGGTCTATACCTCTCCGCAGATCAACCAGGCGATCACTGGTGGAAATGCGCAGATCACCGGAAACTTCACTCAAGTGCAAGCATCAGATCTCGCAAACGTACTTAAGTACGGTGCGCTACCGCTCGCCTTTGATCGCGGTAACGTCCAACAGGTATCTCCTACGCTCGGATCAAACCAACTTCACGCAGGACTACTTGCAGGGTTGTTGGGACTCATCCTCGTTATCCTCTATTCAGTTTTCTACTACCGTGGATTGGGCGTTGTAAGCGTCGGCTCCCTCTCAGTGGCAGGCGGAATGACCTATCTACTCTTTATCCTTCTTGGAAAATGGATCGGCTTCTCACTCTCATTAGCAGGAATCGCGGGAGCTATCGTCTCTATTGGTATCACAGCGGATTCGTTCATCGTTTATTTCGAACGTTTGCGAGATGAAGTGCGAGATGGACGATCGCTGCGAACTGCAGTTGATACCGGTTGGACGCGCGCAAAGCGCACCATCATCGTTGCTGACTCGGTCTCTCTTATAGCGTCCGCGCTGCTCTACTTCTTCGCTGTTGGAGATGTTCGCGGATTCGCATTTACGCTGGGACTCACGACCATCGTTGATCTACTCGTCGTCTTCTTCTTCACCAAGCCATTGGTGACTTTGCTGGCACGAGTGAATTTCTATTCAAGCGGACACCGACTATCCGGTTTCTCTGCACAAAGCTTGGGTGTTGTTACAGGAAAGGACGTCGCTTAAATGTCCCGTTTATCTGGAATGGGTGGGCGCCTCTACCGAGGCGAGAAATCCTTTAACATTATTGGCAATCGCCGTCGTTTTTATGCGCTTTCAGGAATAGTGATCTTGATTGCTGGAATCGCACTTAGCGTGCAGGGTCTGAAACTCGGAATCGAGTTCAAGGGTGGTTCACAATTTACGCTTACCTCTCCTGGGGCAACTATCGCCATGGGTCAAAAGGCGATAACTGACAGCGGAGTCACATCAGAGACGATCGTCCAAAAGATCGGATCTGACAAGATCCAAATTACTACCAAGACTTTAACTAACGCGCAGAATGATGCCGTTGAGAATGCCATTGTGAAGGTTTTCCATGTAGCTATTGGCAATATCAATGTATTGAGCATCGGACCTTCCTGGGGTAAGGACATTACTCATAAGGCAATTCAGGCCTTGATCGGCTTTTTGTTAGTGATCCTGCTCTACTTGGGATTGGCATTTGAACCGAAGATGGCGCAGGCCGCGATCATTGCGGTTTTGCATGATGTGTTTATCACCGTTGGAATTTACGCCCTCGTGGGTTTCGATGTTACTCCCGCGACGGTGATTGGATTCCTGACAATTCTCGGATATTCGCTCTATGACACCGTGGTTGTGTTCGATAAAGTTCGCGAAAACACTCGATCAATTACAAGTACCGGAAAATACACCTACTCTCAGGCAGCTAACTTGGCGGTCAACCAAACTTTGGTGCGTTCTTTCAACACATCGTTGATCGCTCTACTTCCCGTTGCATCCATTCTCTTCGTCGGTGCTGGACTACTCGGTGCTGGAACGTTGAAGGATCTCTCGCTAGCTCTCTTTATTGGACTAGCTACTGGAACTTATTCATCTATCTTCATCGCAACGCCGATCCTTGCCACTTTACGTGAGCGTGAACCCGCCATGAAAGCGCTAGCAAAGCGCGTTGCTCAACGCGGACCTCAAACTCCAGGGGAAGCTGTCGTTATCTCCGCGGTCTCTGATTCATCCAATATCGTTACCTCTACGCACTCCAAAGAGAACCGTGATCGTGGTCCTCGCAATCAACCAAAACGCAGAAGCCGCCGTTAAATTTCAGTGAGGGGAGTAATAGGCGATGAACACGCTTTTAGCTCCTCTTGCCCAAACTCTCACTACTAATCTTCCGGAGTTTAAGCGGGCTGAATTAGAGCGGGCTTTTGATGTCGCCAGCGTTGCCCACGCCGGCCAAGTTCGTAAGTCGGGGGAGCCCTATATAACTCATCCGGTTGCAGTAGCAGAAATTCTTGCCGATCTAGGCATGGATCAAGCAACCATCACAGCCGCGCTGCTTCACGACACAGTGGAGGACACTCCTTACTCACTCGATTCCTTACGAATTGATTTCGGTGACGAGGTTGCTCAACTTGTAGATGGCGTCACCAAGTTAGACAAGTTGATATACGGCCCAACAGCGGAAGCAGAAACTTTACGCAAAATGGTCGTTGCGATGTCAAAGGATATTCGCGTGCTGGTCATCAAGTTAGCCGATCGACTGCACAACGCCCGCACCTGGCAATTTGTCTCTTCCGAAAGCGCTAATCGAAAAGCGCGCGAAACTTTGGATATTTACGCTCCTTTGGCCCACCGCCTCGGCATGAACGCCATCAAATGGGAGCTCGAAGATCTCTCCTTTAAAGTGTTGGAACCTAAAAAGTATGAAGAGATCGAAAGACTCGTCAGCGAACGACAGCCTCTCCGCGAGAGGTTCACCTCAGAAGTGACGGATCAGATACAAGGTGATTTGGCCGCCGAGGGAATCAAGGCAACCATTAAGGGAAGACAGAAACATCTTTATAGCGTCTTTCAAAAGATGATCGTTCGTGGACGGGAATTTGGAGAGATCTACGATCTGGTCGGGGTGCGAGTAATTGTCGATGATGTTCGAGATTGCTACGCAGTCCTGGGTGCCATTCATGCCCGCTGGAGTCCTATTCCTGGACGTTTTAAAGACTATATCGCGATGCCTAAATTCAATTTGTATCAATCACTACATACCACGGTAATTGGCCCAAATGGAAAAGCGGTGGAAATACAGATTCGCACCGCCGACATGCATGCCCGAGCGGAATTTGGTATCGCCGCACACTGGAAATATAAATCCAAAGGGGTAAAGAACGCGGACAATGACCCTGGGGTTATTTGGCTGAAGCAATTGCATGAATGGCAGCAAGAGAGTGAAGATGTCAGCGATTTTCTCGACACCTTGCGCTATGACCTGCGCACTCCAGAAGTCTTCGTCTTTACCCCTAAGGGGAGCGTGGTAGCTCTCCCTGCTGGTTCAACGCCGGTCGACTTCGCCTATGCAGTCCACACCGAAGTTGGTAATAGATGTGTGGGAGCTAAGGTAAATGGAAAATTGATTCCTTTGGAATCTGCACTCTCAAATGGCGACGTTGTCGATATCGTCACCAATAAGAGTCTCAATGCCGCCCCGAGTCGAGATTGGCTCAACTTTGTAAAGTCTCCGCGCGCCCGTTCGAAGATCAAAGCCTGGTTCTCAAAAGAGCGTAAAGAAGAGGCGATAGAGGCTGGTCAGGAATCCATCGCCCGACAGATGCGTAAAGCCGGAATGCCTTTGCAGAAAATATTTGCGGGCCAGGCAATCCTTGAACTAGCGCACGATCTTCACTTTCCCGACATTGAAGCCCTTTATGCCGCTGTCGGTAATGGCCACGTATCTGCGGCATCGGTCATCGAGAAGCTCGCACATCAGTTGGGAAATGACCCAGAGGAGCAAGAAGCGAGTATCGATCATCTATTTCGACGTCCGACGGCGGCGAAGCGAAACTCTTCTGGTGTAGATGTCGAAGGTGCTGGGGATTTACTCGTTAAATTGGCGCGTTGTTGCACACCAGTTCCCGGGGATGAAATAACTGGGTTCGTCACTAAGGGAAGTGGTGTGAGTGTGCACCGCGCAGATTGCATAAATGTTAATGACCTCAAGGAACACCAAGGCGATCGCATCGTTGAGGTGAAGTGGAACAACAGCGCCCGCGCGCTCTTCCTGGTAAATATTCAAGTTGAAGCATTAGATCGTTCGGGGCTTCTTTCCGATATCACCAGAACGCTTTCGGATCAGCATGTAAATATCCTCAATGCTGCCGTAAGTACGAGTAAAGATCGCGTAGCCTTGTCGCGTTTTACCTTCGAGATGGCAGATGCGCTCCACCTCGACACAGTTTTATCTGCCGTTCGAAGCGTTGCAGGTGTCTACGACGTTTATCGCGTAACCAACAATTGATTTCTATTTTTTAAAGTCAGCTAAACCTTTTTGCGCTTCGGCTAGCCAAGTTTTACGAGCAGCCGCTGCCTCGCGAGCCACCAACGCCTTGGCGGTCTGCCCAGCGGCTTCGGCCTTAGTAGCTTGCTTCTCGTAATTTGCAATCGCATCAAGTAACCCTTGGACGACGGTGTTGGCGTGAGCGATTGCGGTTGGGTCGCTACGACGAGAGACCTCTTCGTGGAGTGAATCAATCTCAGTCTGCACCTTCTCTAACCGCACTTCCAGCGCAGCACGCTTGGCGCGCTCTGTCATTCCGATACGGTCCCACTTTTCATGAAGGTCATGGAATTTGTGACGAACAGATTTGATATCGCTGACGGGTAACAG
>Ga0302322_100001868_pt1 | contig 17567 bp, 4 predicted proteins | sample Fen_T0_2_FD_203757 | JGI IMG/M metagenome (GOLD analysis project Ga0302322, IMG submission 203757) | Peat permafrost microbial communities from Stordalen Mire near Abisko, Sweden - Fen_T0_2 | ecosystem: Environmental > Terrestrial > Soil > Wetlands > Permafrost | place: Sweden: Abisko... | reverse complement strand
TCCGAGATCATGGAGATGACGATCAGTCGCGATCGTTGGCAGCTCCACCTGAAAACCCGGGGACAGCACTATCATGATCGCGCCAAACAGGCCGAGTCGCTGCACGCGGCGCATCCGAACGTTGGAGCGGATGTCGCGGCATTGGCGCTGCACGCCCTCGCGGAGGTCATGGAGAAAGCGCGCGTGGGCCGTTTGACCCGCTATCAACACATTTTGTTGCGCATCGGCGAGTGGATCGCTTACGCAGAAGCTGCAGCTACGCTGGCCGGGCGAGCAGCGCTGGCGGCGGAAGACCGGCTGAATGAAAAAGCGAACGATCGCTTCGATGCGGCTGCGATGGCTGCGATCAGCCGGATTTTTGCGCGCGAGGCCGCGATGAAGGTTGCGCAAGACGGATTGCGCTGTGTCGTCGGCGCCGGCGGGGTGACCGACGCAGACATCCTACAATTCGAAGAGTCTCTGAGATTCTCGGCGATCCATCGAGCGCAAGCCGGCCTCGTCGCTGACATGGATTACGTAGCTGACGTTTTGTATGGCCGTTCGCAGAAACGCAGGGCTGAGGAAATTAAGGAAGTAGCCCTCCACAGTTAGACCCGTGGAGCGTGCGTCTGCCTCTCCTCCATTTCACAGACGTACGCTCGGCGCGAAGAGGAATACCGTCATGGAAAACACCGCACATCGAGCCATTGCCATCGTGGGAGTGGGAGCCATCCTGCCTGACGCTCCGAACGCACCAGCATTTTGGAACAACGTAAAGACTGGTCGCTACAGCATCAGCGATGTTTCACCCGAGAGATGGGACCCGGCGCTGTATTTTGATGCCGATCACAGTGCGCCAGACAAGACGTATTCGAAGATCGGAGGATGGGTGCGTGACTTCGTATGGGACCCCATGAAGTGGCGCCTGCCCATTCCACCGCGCGTGGTCGACGCCATGGACGAGGCGCAGAAGTGGGCCATCGCATGCACTCGTGAAGCGTTGGACGATTATGGTTTTCCGGCACGCCCGCTGGACACAGATCACACTGCCGTGATCCTAGGCAACGCGATGGCTGGCGAGAAGCACTATCTCACCGCATTGCGAGTCTACTTCCCAGAATATGCGAGCCACCTGGCTGAGGCGGCCACTTTCGGCGCATTGCCCGCGGCCGCGCGCGACCGGATTACTAACGAGATGCATGATCGGGTGGCCAAATGGATCCCCGACATCACGGAAGACAGCATGCCCGGCGAACTGGCTAATTGCATTGCGGGCCGCATCGCCAACGTCTTCAACTTCCACGGTCCGAATTATGTGGTCGACGCAGCATGCGCCTCGGCGATGGCGGCGATCAGTACGGCTTCGGAAGGGCTCATCGCAAAAGACTATGACGTAGTGATCACCGGCGGTATCGACCGCAACATGGGCGCATCAACCTTCGTCAAGTTCTGCAAAATCGGGGCCCTCTCCGCGACCGGTACACGCCCATTTGCCGAAGGAGCTGATGGCTTCGTGATGGGCGAAGGAGCGGCGATCTTTGTGCTCAAACGCCTGGCCGATGCCGAGCGCGATGGCGACAAGATCTACGCCGTGCTGCGCGGTATTGGTGGCGCCAGTGACGGCAAGGGGAAAGGCATCACGGCACCCAATCCGGTAGGCCAGAAGCTGGCTATCGAACGCGCCTGGGAGAAGGCAGGTCTTTCGCCGGCCACGGTGACCATGATGGAAGGACATGGAACCTCAACCCGGGTAGGTGATGTGGTCGAAGTGCAGAGCATGAAGGACGTGCTCAACGAAGCTCACTTGCCAGTAGGCTCAGTGGCACTCGGATCAGTCAAATCCAACATCGGGCACTTGAAAGGCGCGGCCGGGGCAGCGGGAATACTGAAGACTGCGCTGGCACTGCGGGACAAAGTTCTGCCACCCAGCTTGCATTGCGATCATCCTAGCCCCGATATCGACTTCGCCCACTCGCCGCTCTACGTCAACACAGTGTTGAAGCCATGGACAGTTCCGGATGGCGGCATACGGCGGGCAGGCGTGAGCGCCTTCGGTTTCGGCGGCACGAACTTCCACGTAGTGATGGAAGAACACATTCCAGGCAGTCTCAACGGAAACGGCAAGCGCTCAATGGCCGTCCCTGCAATTCCGCCCACAGTGGCGAAGGATCTCACGATGCATGCCAGCACGATTTCCCCCAATATTTCCGGCACGTATGCTCGCAAGGCACCCTTACGGGGCGCGTTGGTGATAGGCGCTACGACCGATGCCGAATTGGCAGAGCGTCTGACAGCGATCCAGAAGGCTGCCGCCGCAGGCGAAGCACCGGTACCAGCCGCACCAACCGATGCAGACTTGCGCGCGACTGAGCGTGTCGCCATTGACTACGCCGAGGCTTCCGACTTAGCGACCAAGTCAGCTGCAGCCCTCAAAGCACTACAAGCAAACCAAGCTCCTATTTGGAAGGCACTACGCGCACAAGGGATCTTCCGCGGGCGTGGGCCGGCTCCTAAGGTTGCGTTCCTTTACACCGGCCAGGGCTCGCAGTACGCCAACATGCTTAAGACCCTCTGCGCGACCGAGCCCATAATCGCCGATACCTTTGCCGAAGCCGATCGCGTGATGACTCCGTTACTTGGCAAGCCGCTGACTGCGTTCATTTTTGTCGATCCCGGCGATGCGAATGCGGTTACAAAAGCAGAGAACGATCTGCGTCAGACGGAGATAACTCAACCAACCGTGCTGGCCATCGATATCGGAATCACTCGTCTCTTAGCCGCATACGGAATTCAACCGGACATGACGATGGGACATAGCCTCGGCGAATATGGCGCGTTAGTCGCCTCCGGATCGATGAACTTTGAAGAAGCACTCGAGGCGGTCAGCGCCCGCGGCCGTGGCATGACCCAGGTAGCGGTGGAAGACAAAGGGAAAATGGTAGCGGTGTTCGCGCCACTCACCGAGGTTGAACAGATTCTCAAGACGGTGAAGGGCTATGCCGTCATTGCCAACGTTAACAGCACTGGCCAATCGGTCATCGGTGGCGCTAGCCAAGCGGTCGCAGAAGTTACACAGATGTTCCTGCAACGCGGATTCAACGTCGTGGAGCTGCCAGTCAGCCACGCCTTCCACACTTCGATTGTGGCACCGGCAAGCGCGCCGCTGCGGCAAATGTTGCAGCGCCTGCATTTGCAATCGCCGCGGGTTCCGATCGTCGCGAATGTAAATGGCGAGTTCTATCCCACCGGGCCAGATGTTGTGCCGCAGATGCTGGACCTGCTTTCTCAGCAGGTCGCTTCTCCCGTGCAGTTCGTGAAGGGATTAACCACGCTCTATGATGCGGGCGCTCGCGTGTTTGTTGAGGTTGGACCTAAGAAAGCTTTGCAGGGCTTTGCCGAGGACGTGCTCGGCAACCGCGGTGACGTCGTTTCGTTGTTCACGAATCATCCTAAGATCGGCGACATTGCCGCCTTCAATCAGGCGCTATGCGGGATGTACGCCGCTGGATTGGGCTGCGGAAGCGTCGCAGTTTCATCCGAGCTTGAAGCGAGATCAGTGCCTGCAATCTCTTCTGTTACCGGCGCGCCGAAACCGGGCGCATACAAAACGCCCGCAGTCACGGCCGTAAGTGCTCCGATGTCAGGGAGCAGTGATCGTTATGCCGAACTCGGACACCTGTTCGCCGACGTTCTGGAGCGCGGGTGGGAAATCTATCGCGGAGAAAAGCCATCGCAAGTCGCACCGGTAGTAATCACCGGAGCTGCGTTGGGCCTGCCCGGCACGGAGCGAATCTTTGATGACACGAATGTTGGTCGGATTCTGCGTGGCGAACAATTCATCAAGCCAATCCCCGCGCAGCGGCGCCGTGAGATGCTCGACAGACGCATTACACGCTTGGTAAAGAGTGACAGCGGCGAGGCCAGGTTTGACACTATTGAAGACGTAGCCGATGTCATCAAGCTTGCCGGACGCGGAGGGGAATTTGACCTGGAAAAAGAATTCGGAGTGTCGGCGGAGCGGCTAGCTGCCCTTGATCGTGTCACCCGCCTTGCAATCGGAGTGGGAATCGACGCGATGCGGGATGCCGGAATTCCGCTTGTCATGCGGTACAAGACCACCAGCAAAGGTACTCAGTTGCCCGACCGCTGGGGCATACCAGACGCCCTGCGGGATGACACTGGCGTGATCATGGGATCAGCCTTCCCGGGTTGCGACTCATACGCTGATGAGATGGCACGCTATTACGAGGACCACGCTCGTCGGGAGCAACTAGCGTCGCTCGAAGGTATGGTCGCCTCGGTGGCGGGGACAAACGGCCATTCGCCACTCTCCGAGGAGATAGTCCGAAAGATTGAAGAATTGCGCACGGACATTGAAAAGAACCCATACGTCTTCGACCGCCGCTTCCTGCTTAAGACGTTATCGATGGGACATTCGCAGTTCGCCGAGTTTATCGGCGCTCGCGGTCCGAACACGCAAATCAATTCTGCGTGCGCAACCACCAGCCATGCCATCAGTCTGGCGGAGGACTGGATTCGCGCCGGACGTTGCAGTCGCGTCGTCATCATCACCGCCGACGACGTCACATCCGACCATCTGATCGGGTGGTTCGGCGCCGGGTTCCTGGCCAGCGGAGCAGCCGCCACGGATGAAGTTGTCGAAGAAGCCGCCACTCCTTTCGATCGCCGCCGCCATGGCCTGATTATGGGCATGGGCGCTGCGGCCCTTGTGATTGAGAGCGCAACAGCGGCGAGTGAACGCGGCATTCAGCCAATTTGCGAAGTGCTCAGCGCGGTAACGGCTAACAGCGCTTTCCATGGAACCCGACTCGATGTCCAGCACATCGGCCAGGTTATGGAAGAGTTGATTTCGCAGGCCGAAAAATACAGCGGCATCGATCGTCGTCAAATCGCGCCGCACACTGTCTTTGTCTCCCATGAGACCTACACGCCTGCGCGCGGTGGCAGCGCGTCGGCGGAGATCCACGCGCTGCGTCGCGTCTTTGGCGACAGCGCTGACCAAATCGTCATCGCCAACACCAAGGGCTTCACCGGTCACGCCATGGCTACCGGAATCGAGGAAGTGGTGGCGGTCAAAGCACTGGAAACGGGGACGGTTCCGCCTGTCGCCAACTTCAAGGAAATCGATCCGGAACTGGGCGCGTTGAACCTTTCGAAGGGTGGCGCCTATCCCGTCGAGTACGCGCTGCGTCTTGGCGCCGGCTTCGGTTCCCAGATCAGCATGTCACTGCTGCATTGGGTCAAAACGAAAGACGGTGTCCATCGCGGCCCGGATGCTTTGGGATATGCCTATCGCATTGCCGACAAACCGGCGTGGGATGCATGGTTGACCAGAATTGCTGGGTGCCCAGCGGCCGACTTGGAAGTGGTAAACCGTACGCTGCGGGTGCCCGATCAGGGGCTGACAGCCCGTGTTGCCGAAGTTGTGACCACAAAGGATGTTCAATCAGTGGCGACGCGGACTCCCGCGATACAAGTACCGCTGCCTCCGTCGAAACCGGCAGTCGTCAACACTATGCCCGTACCGACACACAGTAAGCCCGTCAAAGCGGAGCCACCAGTCCAGTTGATTGCAACCGCGCCGACTCCGCCGCCTGCGCCGCCGAAACCAACTACTTCGACCGAATCAGTGAAAGACCGCGTGTTGGCGCTGGTGGCCGAGAAGACCGGCTACTCCATCGATATGCTCGATCTGGATCTCGATCTTGAGGCCGATTTGGGTGTAGACACCGTAAAACAGGCGGAGGTCATGGCGACGATTCGTGAAGCCTACGGCATCGCCCGTGACGATCAGATCAAACTGCGCGATTACCCCACAATCGCTCACGTAATCCGGTTTGTGAACGAGCGGCGACTTAATGCCGTTGTCGAAGCGCCACCCGTCGTGTTGTTAACCGAGGACGAATCCGCAGTTGACCCCGGCACCCCGCTTGAGGTACCGGTGGTTGCGCACGTCGGCGCGGATGATGCAGTGAAGGAACGCATTTTGGATTTGGCAGTCGAGAAGACTGGCTATCCGAGAGACATGCTTGACTTGGATCTGGATCTCGAAGCGGATCTTGGCGTCGATACCGTCAAGCAAGCGGAAATGTTTGCTGCCATCCGGGAGATCTACAGCATCCCGCGTGATGAAGGCCGCAAATTGCGCGACTATCCGACGCTCGCACACGTGATTCGATTCGTTTACGAAAGTCGCCCAGAACTTGCGCAGCGGAAATTTCCTGCATCGGCACCGGCTGATGTGGCCACCGCCGCGAAGCCAACCGTTACACCAGAGGTAACCACGCCAGCGGCAACAGTTCCGAACCCCCAGGCAGTCGTGAACAGCGAGTCGGTCGAGGAACGCATCTTGGCTTTGATGGTGGAGAAGACTGGCTACCCGCAAGATATGCTGGATCTCGATCTCGATCTGGAAGCCGACCTTGGAGTCGACACGGTCAAGCAGGCGGAAATGTTTGCAGCCATCCGTGAGATTTACAGTATTCCGCGCGATGAGACCCGCAAGCTGCGCGACTATCCGACGCTGGCACATGTTATTCGCTTCGTGTTTGACAGCCGGCCGGACTTAGCGGTCGCCATAACAGCTACGCCTACGATCACGGTCGAACCAAAGCCACTCGAGGTAATTTCACCTGCTCCGCCTGACGTTGCAGCGCAGGCCGCGACGACTGTGTCGGATGAATGCATCAAGGAGAAGGTCCTGCAAATCGTTGCCGAGAAGACCGGATATCCGCCGGAGATGCTCGATCTCGACCTTGACCTGGAAGCCGACCTCGGCATCGACACCGTTAAGCAGGCCGAAATGTTCGCGGCCGTGCGGGCGACGTACAACATTCCGCGCGAGGAGGCCCTCAAGCTGAGGGACTTCCCGACGCTAGCGCACGTCATTCAGTTCGCGCAGAATGGGCTGGTGCGCGTTGCACAAGCGGCGGCCATCGCTGCGCCTGTACCGGTCCCTGCGAACCCTGTGGTGGCGCCATCACCCGCAAGAACGCCGCGCCCGGAAGCCGCCAGTTTTGATGCGGCGAATCGTATTCCGCGAAGAGTGCCTGTCCCAAGTCTTCGCCCTCCCCTTTCAATCTGCAAGCCGACAGGGGTGAAGCTCGGAGCCGGCAGCCGCGTCCTGGTCGTTTCGGACGCAGGGGGTGTTGCGGGGTCGCTCACGCGGCAGTTGGAGAAGAAGGGCGTCGAAGTCCTGCGCTTCACCACTGTGCCGGATTCAGACGCACTGCTCCGTCAACTGGAGACATGGCTCGGGGCTGGTCCTGTGCAAGGCATCTATTGGCTACCGGCGCTCGACAACGAACAGCCAATCAATAAGATGGACCTCCAGACATGGCATGAAGCATTGCGGGTCCGTGTGAAAGCGCTTTACACGACCATGCGCCGGCTCTATGGGCAAGTCGCTTCGCCGGGTACGTTCCTCATATCGGCGACATGCCTCGGCGGTCAGCACGGATATGACGCCGCCGGAGCATTCGCGCCGATGGGTGGCGCAGTTGTTGGCTTCACCAAGACGTACAAGCGCGAACGTCCAGAATCACTCGTCAAAGCGGTGGACTTCGAAGCCGACCGCGATGCGTCGGAAATCGCTGAACTCCTTATCGACGAAACATTGCGCGATCCGGGAGCCGTCGAAATCGGTTACAAGAACGGATTGCGTTGGACGGTTGGACTGCGGGAGCAGAATGCAGTTGATGGCCAACCCGGCCTGACCTTGGACGAAAGCAGCATTTTCGTGGTCACAGGCGCGGCGGGAAGCATCGTGTCGGCGATTACCGCTGACCTTGCTGCGGCTTCGGGCGGCACATTCTATCTGCTCGATCTTGTCCCGGAGCCGGATGCCGACAATCCCGATCTCATGCGGTTTACTACCGACAAGGAGGGATTGAAACGTGACCTGTTTGCGCGTATTCAGGCGCGTGGTGAACGAGCCACTCCCGCACTGGTCGAGAGAGAGCTGGCGGCCCTCGAACGGGCGCAAGCGGCGCTTGCAGCAATTGCTGCGGTTCGCGCGGCAGGAGGAACAGCGCACTATTTCAGCGTTAATCTTGCCGACGCGAATGGTGTCGCCCGGGTTATCGAGCGAGTGCGCCACGAGAGCGGGCGCATCGACGTGCTGCTACACGCTGCTGGTTTAGAACGTAGCCATTTCCTGCCCGACAAAGACGAGCGTGAATTCGACCTGGTCTTCGACGTCAAAGCCGATGGCTGGTTCAACCTGCTGCATGCCATTGGTGACATGCCATTAAGGGCGACGGTCGCGTTCAGCTCGATTGCAGGACGTTTTGGTAACGCCGGGCAAAGCGACTACAGCGCCGCTAACGACTTGCTCTGCAAGTACACGTCCAGCTTCCGTACAACGCGGCCGCAGACACGTGGCATCGTCATTGACTGGACGGCATGGGGCGGCATCGGCATGGCGACGCGCGGCTCTATTCCTAAGATGATGGAAATGGCAGGCATCGACATGTTGCCGTCCGATGCGGGCATTCCGTGGATTCGTCGTGAACTCACCGCAGGCGGCACCATGGACGAAGTGGTAGTGGCCCAAGGCCTGGGCGTGATGCTCAACGAATGGGATGCGACGGGAGGCCTCGATATTGTGGCGCTGGCTTCTGCCAACGAGAAGCTCGCCGCGCAAGGGCCGATGGTCGGCAAGATCACTGGCATGACGCTCAGCAGTGGTCTAACCATGGAGACGACACTTGATCCGGCGGCTCAGGCGTTCTTGAACGATCACCGCATTGATGGCACGCCAGTGCTACCAGGTGTCATGGGAATCGAAGCGTTCGCAGAGGCCGCTCTCTGCTTGCATCCCGGCTGGCATATCGCCGCCATAGAAGAAGTGAATTTCCTGGCACCGTTCAAGTTCTACCGCGATGAACCCCGGACAATATTCATCCAGGCTCAGTTTTATCCGCAGGGTGACCGGTTGGTTGCAGAGTGCCGCTTGATCGGGCGGCGAACGCTCCCCAATCAACTGCCACAGGAGACCATTCACTTCACCGCTCGGGTTAGCGTGACGAAACAGCGACCAAAAGCCTACGCCGGTATGCCGCTCAGGTTGGCGTCGGAGGGCATCGTCGGTGCCGCTCAAATTTATCGCATTTACTTCCATGGTCCGGCGTATCAGGTTCTCGACAGTGCCTGGCGGGACGGAGAACGGATCATCGGCCAGATGTCAGTAGATTTGCCGACCGATCACATCTCATCACAGGGGCCGATGCTGATTGGTCCTCGCCTGGTTGAGCTCTGCTTCCAGACTGCCGGACTGTTGGAAATAAGCGAGCACAACCGCATGGGGCTACCGCTCTATGTTCATCACGTCAGTTGGTCGCGTTCACCTAGACTCGCGGTTGGACCTTTGTTTGCGGTCGTCACTCCAGACACGGCGGGAGAAAAATTCGATGCCGAAGTCGTCGATACACAGGGAAACCGGTATTTGCAGTTGACGGGTTATCGCACGGTGACGCTTCCCGACAGTGTTGACGCTGAGCCATTGCACGCATTGCAGAACGTACACGCGTGATGAGTTTGACTGTTACACGTGGTCCTCTATAGATCGGACGGATTATGCAGCGCGAATTTCAAAGGGTAGCTATCGTGAATCGCGGTGAAGCCGCGATACGTTTCATTCACGCAGCACGTGAGTTCAACCGCGAATACGGCACATCGATTCGCACGATCGCGCTCTATACGGAGCCTGACCGACATGCCATGTTTGTTCGCGAGGCAGACGAAGCTGTATCCCTCGGTGCTGCTCGACGGACAGATCCGACCACTAACCAGACCAAGAGCACATACGTCGATTACGAGTCTCTGAAAGTCGCGATGGAAAGCGCGGGCGTCGACGCGGTATGGGTAGGGTGGGGATTTGTGGCCGAACGTCCGGATTTCGCTGACCTTTGCCGAGACCTTGGGATCATATATATCGGTCCGGATGGCGATGCCATGCGCCGCCTGGGTGACAAGATCGCCTCCAAGCATTTGGCGGAGCAAGCACAGGTGCCGGTCGCGTTGTGGAGCAACGGGCCGGTGGAGACGATCGACGATGCCGTGCGCCACGCTGAGCGCCTCGGCTATCCCTTGATGATCAAGGCCACTGCCGGAGGCGGCGGTCATGGCATTAGACGTGTGCATTCCGCGAACCAACTCGTCAGGGCATTTGAAGGCGCGCGTTCCGAGGCATTCAAGGCCTTTGGGGATGCGACCGTTTTCATGGAACAACTAGTCCAAGGTGCGCGCCACGTTGAAGTGCAGGTCATAGCGGACAACTTTGGAAACACCTGGGCCGTTGGGGTGCGCGACTGCACCATCCAGCGTCGCCACCAGAAGATTCTCGAGGAAGCCCCGTCGCCCGCACTCTCAGCCGACCAAGACCTGGCGCTGCGCCAAGCAGCGGTTCGATTGAGCCAGGCCGCCGGCTATCGGAATGCCGGAACTGTCGAGTTTTTGTACGAAGCAGCAAACCAGCGCTTCTTGTTCATGGAGATGAATACCCGGCTGCAAGTCGAACATCCAGTCACGGAATGCACGACTGGACTGGACTTGGTAAAACTGCAAATTCAGATTGCCCGCGGGGAAACTCTGAAAGGAGAGCCGCCGGCGACCTACGGTCATGCTGTGGAAGTGCGCCTGAATGCCGAAGATCCAGAGAACGGTTTTGCCCCGGCACCCGGACTGATTGAACGATTCCGACTTCCCTCGGGACCGGGCGTGCGCATTGACACCGGCGTGGCAGTCGGCGACGTCGTTCCGGCAGACTTCGACTCGATGATCGCCAAAATTATTACCTACGGTCAGAGCCGAAAGGAAGCACTCGCACGAATGCAGCGGGCTCTTCGCGAAAGCGTTGTGGTGATCAAGGGAGGAGCCAGCAATAAGGCGTTTCTGCTGGAACTACTAAGCTGTCCCGAGGTGCTGCAAGCGACCGCCGATGTCGGATGGCTGGATCGCCGGGCGGCAGAAGGCGGCAACCTGTCTACGCGTTACGCCGATGTGGCGTTAGTGCACGCTGCGATCGAAGCTTACGCCGCCGATCTGGCGGTAGAGCAGATTCAGTTCTACGCGTCGGCTGTACGCGGGCGCCCCCAGGTCCGAAGTGACGTTGGACGTGCGGTTCAATTGCTTCATCGAGGACATCCCTATGCTCTAAAAGTCTGTTGTCTCGACTTGCACCGCTACCGGGTCGAAGTGGATGGGGTCTCCATCGATGTCCAAATCCACAGCCTCGGTCAGTTTGAGTACTGGCTCACCGCGTTCGGCAATCGTTTCCACGTCATCTCCGCAGCGCAAGGGCTGACGTATCGAATCGAGGTGAATGGCGTCTCCCATTCCATCGATCGGGATGACGGAGGCGTGGTTCGCGCACCAGCGCCAGCTGTGGTTGTCTCCATCGCGGTGAAGCCAGGCGACACGGTTGCTGCTGGCGAAACCTTGGCAGTGCTTGAAGCCATGAAGATGGAGATGTCAGTCCTCGCTCCGTTCTCGGGAAGGGTTCGGAGTGTCCTTGCCATACCGCACGTGCAGGTGGATACCGGAGCCGCGCTCTTGCAGATTGAACCCTTAGGTGATGACAGCGCCGTGACCACGACGGGGCGTATAGCTTTTGGCGCGTCACGCACCGAGAAAGTAAGCGAGGGTCTCATTCAATCCCGCTGGAGCAAGGGCCTTGTGGAGCTCCGCCAACTCGTTTTGGGCTTCGATGTAGACCCAGTGCAAGTTGTGCGAGGTCTCTCCGGCTGGAATCCTTCTTTTGAAATTGCCCCTGGTCTCCCGGAATTAGCCCAGATGGAAGATGAGATCCTTGGCATCTTTGTCGACATTTGCACGTTATTTGGGCGTCAACCAGAGATGGACGACCTTAACGGTGGGGAAGAACGTAGCGCCGAAACATATCTCTTTTCGTATCTCCATCTACTTGAGACGCGGGGCAAAGGCCTCCCACCAGCCTTTATCGACGCGCTTCGCCGTGCCATGGTGCACTATGGCATCAGGACGCTGGAGCGCTCGCCTGAGTTGGAAGAGTGCCTGCTCTGGCTGTGCAAGTCACACCAACGTGTTGGCCAGCAGATAGCACCCATCGTCGGACTATTGGAAATTCACCTGAAACGTGCAGAAGCCTTGTCGCCACGAACTGATGAGTCCTTCCGCAAGTTGCTGGGCCGACTGATCCACGCCACTCGCGGCTTGTTTCCCGCGGTCAGCGACCTTGCCCGCGAAGTACGTTATCGCTGCTTCGAACACCCGGTGTTTGAGCGGGCCCGGAAGCAGATCTACGCTCAGGCAGAAGAACATCTCGCGCACCTTGCAGCGCATCCAGACGCGCCGGATCTTCAGCGGAGCATGCGCGCTCTGGTCGATTGTCCGCAACCGCTGTCAGGCCTGTTCTCGGGAAGGTATGCAGCCGCCCCTCCCGCGTTGCGTGAAAGAATGTTGGAAATCGTTACCAGCCGCTACTATCGCGGGCAAACACTGTCCAACTTCCGCAGCCTGCCGCTGGATGGACGATCGTGCGTCACATCCCAGTACGACGATAACGGCAAGCGAGTTCATGTCTTCAGCACCAACGCCGAATTTCTGGGGCTGTCTGACGCGGCGTGCGCACTTTTTCCTAATATCCAGGAAGTGTCCTCAGATCACGACGTCGTTCTCGATTTCTACGCATGGAATCCAGAATTCTTGTCTGACCCAGAACTCATGGAAAAGGAAGTCTGTGCGACCCTCAACCGAATCGAGTTCCCGCGTACGATTCAGCGCATCGTAGTGGCCATCGGTGGCCCCGATCGCGGACCCGGTATGGCTGGGATGCAACACTTCACCTATCATCCCTCCGCGAATGGATACGCAGAGGAGTTCCTGGTTCGGGGTGTTCACCCCATGATGGCGGAACGACTACATCTCTGGCGAGTTAGCAATTTCAACGTCGAGCGGCTACCGTCGGTGGAAGATGTCTATCTTCTCCATGCGGTAGCCAATGAAAATCCTAAAGACGAGCGCCTCTTCGCGGTCGCGGAAATTCGAGACCTGACGCCGGTCCGCGACCAGGAAGGCCGCATCGTGCAGCTCCCCCACTTGGAGCGCATGTTCGCGGAGGCGGTCGCTGGTATGCGTATGTTCCAGTCGCGGCGCAGCCCGAACAAGCGCCTCCACTGGAACCGGATACTGCTTTACGTTTGGCCGACCGTCAATTTCACGCGTGATGAGTTCGACGAAATCGTGCGCAAGCTCGCGCCGTCGACCGACGGCTTGGGCTTGGAACAGGTCGTGGTGCGTGCCCGCATTGCACAACCAGACACCGGCGAGTTCCGCGACATGATCGTGCGCATTTCGAGTCCCGGCGGCTCCGGCCAGATTGCCACCTTCAGGCCCGCCGGCAAGCTCCAACCATTAAAACCACTGGATGATTACACCCAGAAGGTTGTCCGCATGCGCCAGCGCGGCATGATTTACCCGTACGAAATTGTAAAAATGCTGACCCCACTGCAGGACGGGACAACGTCCCAGTTTCCCCCTGGCGATTTTGTCGAGTACGACCTGGATGCCGACAATCGCCTGGTTCCGGTCGATCGTCCTTATGGGAAGAACAAATCCAACATCATCGTCGGAATTATCCGCAACTTCACTACAAAGCATCCCGAAGGCATGACGCGTGTCGTTTTGATGGGAGATCCCAGCACGGACCTGGGTGCGATTGCCGAATCCGAATGCCGGCGCGTTATCGCCGGTCTGGATCTGGCGCAAGAAAAGGACATTCCATTGGAATGGTTCACCCTCTCGGCTGGTGCCAAGATCTCGATGGAAAGCGGAGTCGAAAACATGGACTGGATTGCAAAAGTCCTGCGTCGCCTGATCGAGTTTACCCAGGCAGGCTGCGAAGTCAATCTGATAGTGAACGGTATCAACGTCGGCGCACAACCTTACTGGAACGCCGAAGCCACCATGTTGATGCACACCCGCGGCATTCTCGTCATGACACCAAAGGCGGCAATGGTGCTCACCGGCAAGCGTGCTCTGGAATATTCGGGAAGCGTCTCAGCCGAGGACAACGAAGGCATTGGCGGCTACGACCGCATCATGGGTCCCAACGGCCAAGCCCAGTACTGGGCCCGCAACATCGATGAAGCCTGCCATATACTCTTGCGGCATTATGAACACACTTACGTAGTGCCCGGCGAGCGCTTTCCTCGCAAAGCTGCGACCGCCGATCCCGTCGAGCGTGACGTACGGCTCTATCCGCATAGTCATAACGGTGACGGTTTCGCTCTGGTAGGCGAGATTTTCTCAGATGAGACGAATCCGGGACGTAAGAAATCCTTCGATATTCGCAAAGTGATGCGGGCCGTCATGGATCAGGACCATCTTCCTCTCGAACGCTGGTCCGGCATGCGTGCCGCCGAAACCGGGGTGGTCTGGGATGCTCACCTCGGAGGCTATCCAGTTTGCCTCATCGGAATCGAGTCCCATCCATCGCCACGTCTGGGGTTTGTTCCAGCCGACGGCCCGGATCAATGGACCGCCGGGACGCTTTTCCCTCTTTCTTCGAAAAAGATTGCTCGCGCTATCAACGCGGCCAGCAATAATCGGCCGGTAGTGATCCTGGCCAACCTGTCTGGTTTCGATGGTTCGCCGGAATCGCTGCGCAAGTTACAGCTCGAGTATGGGGCAGAGATTGGCAGAGCCGTGGTGAACTTCAAGGGTCCCATGGTCTTTTGCGTGATCTCCCGATACCACGGTGGGGCTTATGTCGTATTCTCGGGGGCGTTGAACGAGAGCCTCGAAATCGCAGCGTTGGAGGGGACATTTGCTTCGGTGATTGGTGGGGCGCCGGCCGCCGCCGTGGTTTTTGCCGGCGAAGTTGAAGCCCGAACCCGTAAAGACCCTCGGATTCTCGCCTTAACCGAGGCGCTGAACCGGGCGATGTCGAAACCAGACGGAGTGGAGAAGAACCGCTTGCGCGCCCAGTTGGACGAACTCTCCAAAGTCGTGCATTCCGAGAAGCTGGGGAAACTAGCCGAAGAATTCGATCGCGTACACAGCGTCCATCGCGCTTTGGAAGTGGGTGCGTTGAATTGCATCCTTCCACCCGCGAACCTTCGCCCCTACCTCATCCACGCGGTGGAATGCGGAATATTGCGAGACCTGGAAATGAGTTCTCGCAAATCACCAGACGAGAAATCTGTCATGACGCTGGAAACCGTCGAGCTAGCCAACCCGACACTGGTTTCGTGATGAACATTTATTGGCTGCAGCAGTCCGAAGCCGACTTACCGGCAACGGACGATTGGCTTAGTGAAAACGAGTCTGCTCGACTGAGCAGCTTTCGATTTGCCAAGCGCCGAGCCGATTGGCGTTTGGGGCGGTGGACTGCAAAACGTGCTGTAGCAGCCAACCTGCGATTGCCCGATGATGATCGAACTTTCAAGCAAATCGAAATCATTCCAGCCTCAACCGGCCAACCCGAGGTGACTCTTTCCGATCACCCGGGCCGAGTCCCTATTTCCATCAGCCACCGTGGCGGATTTGCGCTCTGCGCCGTCGCTCTCGGTGAAGTAGAGCTAGGGTGTGATCTTGAGATCATTGAGCCGCGAAGTGATGCTTTCATTGTCGATTACTTTACGCAGGACGAGCAAAAACTCATCGTTAAAACCACTGGCCAAGAACGGTCGCTGCTGGTGTCTCTCCTCTGGAGCGCCAAAGAGAGCGCACTAAAGGCGTTGCATGTTGGATTACGGGCCGACACCCGAAGCGTTGAGGTCGGGATAAGTGATTTGCATGGCGATTGGCGCGTCGACAATGACGGGCACGACCTGGAATGTGACCTTCCTTCGGCGCTATCGAATATTTCAGGCATCCATTGGCGGTCGCTGCAAGTTCAGTGTGCCAGCGGATCAAATTTTTGCGGATGGTGGCAACGGACAAGTAATATCGTGCGAACGATAGTCGCCACTTTGCCACCTGGGCTTACCCGAGCCTCCGGCGACAGTATGATTAAACTTACTGGCTCTGATGCGTGGTCCGCCCGACCGTGATCCCTGTTGTCTTTCGCTGAAGATCGCCATAATGGGTTCCTCAGTGGTCGAGCTTGAGGCTAGAGGTTCTCATCGAGGGCCGGACACGCCGAGGACCTTTGAGCTATTGCAGGGAGAGCAGGGTCATCTTGCGAAGTGCGCCTGAACGGAAATATATTGAGCACCATTCCCACCATTGCAATCATGAGAACGACCTGAGCTAGGCCTTGGAAGCGCGCCCTACGAAAGACAAAGTAGAAAATGATGGCTAGGCTGAAGCCGGAGACGACATCTACGAAGTAATGCTGCTTCGCCGTGAGAGTGGAGAGCGAGATGGCTGTCGCCCACACCAGGAAAAATAGGAATTTCCGCCGTGATTCGTTGGAAAGAATAAAACAGGCGAGAAACACGCTGCCGACGTGAAAACTTGGAAAACAATTTGAGGGACTATCGGCTCGCCTTAGAGCTGTAAAGACCGCCAATGTAACTGGATCGAGATTCGCGGGCAAAGGAAATAAGTCCCTCAAAAAGGCAGTCGGCCAAAGCCAAAAGACTACAACGCAGGTGACCAGAAGAGAGAACACTGCATAGACACATTTGTTCAGGTTCACTGTGTCCCGGAAGCTGCAGTAAATAACTACGGCATAGACGAACTCGCTGACGTAGAGCCAGACTGTGAGAGGGACAAACGGCACAGCTATATCAATGCGAGACAGCGGCAAAAGCCGCGGTCTGAAGATGTGGAATTGATTCGAGGTTAGGTACAGAATTGCCGCAGCGCCGAAGATCAGGACGCCAGTACGCAACCTGTGCTCCTTGTGCACAAGAATCGGCAGGCTGATTCTCATTCGCTCTCACTCCGCGATTCGAAGCACAACTGCAACCTCCGCGCGTCCATTCCAGCAGGTCTTGGCCTTCTCCCGTCGTGCCTCGGTACCCAAGACTTAAAAGTTGACAGGGCCAGATTCTACATGACATGCTACCGCCCTGATCGCAATATGATCACGAGGCATCCCCCTGGTTTGCGTCAGGCTGACCGCTTGGACGCATGGCATTGTGTAGCGTAGGCAATCCATTTCAGAAAGGAGACGCCACATGGCCGTTCTGAAGGAGCACCCCGTGAAGGCACTCCTCTTTACGCAACAGCGCGGCTTCCGCCAGGTGCTGGTTGAGCGTGTGAATGCCTACATTGCAGAAAACAAACTGCCCATCCGCGATGTGCCCGCGATGTATGCCAAGAGTGCGTTCGTCATTTCCTGCTGGCTGGGTATCTATCTGCTCGTCCTGTTAGGAGGATTGCCGCTGTGGGTTGACGCCTTGTTGTGCATCGCCTTCGCCTTCCCCATGGCCGCCATTGCCTTCAACATCGGGCACGACGCCACTCACGGCGGTTATTCGAACAGTCCGCGCATCAACCGGATGCTAAGCCTTGCCATGGAGCTAATCGGCTTGAGCAGCTTTATATGGTGGCATCGGCACAGTGTTCATCACACCTACCCCAATATCGGCGGATTGGACGAGGATCTCGAGACCGGCGGCTTGCTTCGCGTCAGC
>Ga0302322_100001867_pt1 | contig 17569 bp, 14 predicted proteins | sample Fen_T0_2_FD_203757 | JGI IMG/M metagenome (GOLD analysis project Ga0302322, IMG submission 203757) | Peat permafrost microbial communities from Stordalen Mire near Abisko, Sweden - Fen_T0_2 | ecosystem: Environmental > Terrestrial > Soil > Wetlands > Permafrost | place: Sweden: Abisko... | reverse complement strand
CTTCACCCTCCCCGACGGGCGGCCGTTGCTCGACGACGTGACCTTCCGCGTCGGTGACGGGACGACGTCCGCGCTCGTCGGGCCGAACGGCACCGGCAAGACGACGCTGCTGCGCATCGTGGCGGGCGACCTCGCGGCCCACGGGGGCGCCGTCACGCGCACGGGCGGTCTCGGCGTCATGCGCCAGTTCATCGGGTCGGTGCGGGACGGCACGTCGGTCCGGGACCTGCTGGTCTCGGTCGCCCCGGAGCGGGTCCGCCGGGCCGCCCGCGCCCTCGACGACACCGAGCTCGCCATGATGGAGACGGACGACGAGCCCACCCAGCTGCGGTACGCGCAGGCGCTCGCCGACTGGGCGGACGCGGGCGGCTACGACGCCGAGACCCTCTGGGACGTCGTCACGACCGCCGCGCTCGGCGCGCCCTTCGAACGGGTCCGCTGGCGGGAGGTGCGCACCCTGTCGGGCGGGGAACAGAAGCGCCTGGTGCTGGAGGCCCTGCTGCGCGGGCCCGACGAGGTGCTGCTGCTCGACGAGCCGGACAACTACCTCGACGTGCCCGGCAAGCGCTGGCTGGAGGCCCAGCTCGCGGCCACGCCCAAGACGGTGCTGCTCGTCAGCCACGACCGGGAGCTGCTCTCCCGGGCCGCCGACCGGATCGTCACCCTCGAACCCGGGGTGGGCGGCGCCACGGCCTGGGTGCACGGCAGCGGCTTCGCCGGGTACGCGCAGGCCCGCGAGGAGCGCCTGGCGCGCCTGGAGGAGCTCGGCCGCCGCTGGGACGAGGAGCACGCCAAGCTCAAGGCCCTCGCCGTCTCGTTGCGCACGAAGGCGGAGTTCAACGACGGGATGGCCTCGCGGTACCAGGCGGCGCTGACCCGGCTGGCGAAGTTCGAGGCGGCGGGACCGCCGCAACAGGTCCCGCTGCGCCAGAACGTCCAGATGCGGCTGCGCGGCGGGCGCACCGGCAAGCGCGCCGTCGTCTGCGAGCAGCTGGAGCTCACCGGGCTGATGCGGCCCTTCGACCTGGAGGTGTGGTTCGGGGAGCGGGTCGGGGTGCTCGGGTCGAACGGGTCGGGCAAGTCGCACTTCCTGCGGCTGCTGGCCGCGGGCGGCAGCGACCCGGAGCCCGGGCACCTGCCGGTCGGCCCCGAGGACGGCGGCGCCGTCCTGACGGCGGTGGACCATCGCGGCGTCGCGCGGCTCGGGGCGCGGGTGCGGCCGGGCTGGTTCGCCCAGACGCACGAGCAGCCGCAGCTGGCCGGACGCACGCTCCTCGACGTCCTGCACCGGGGGACCGCCCACCGCGACGGGCTCCCGCGGGAGCCCGCCAGCCGGGTGCTGGACCGCTACGAGCTGGCGGGCGCCGCCGAGCAGGCGTTCGACTCCCTGTCGGGCGGCCAGCAGGCCCGGTTCCAGATCCTGCTGCTGGAGCTGTCCGGCGTCACCCTGCTGCTGCTCGACGAGCCGACCGACAACCTCGACCTGCAGTCGGCCGAGGCGCTGGAGCAGGGGCTGGCGGGCTTCCAGGGGACCGTGCTGGCGGTGACGCACGACCGCTGGTTCGCCCGGTCGTTCGACAGGTTCCTGGTGTTCGGTGGCGACGGCGTCGTCTACGAGAGCGACGAGCCGGTGTGGGACGAGGCCCGGGTGGCCCGGGAGCGCTGACACGCGCTCCCGGACCGTCCGGGTCGCTCAGCTGACCGGTTCGGCGGCCGCTTCGATGACCGTCTCGGGGGCGGCCGCCTCGACGCCAGGCAGGCCCGCGAACCGGGCGACCGCCCGCATCTTGTTGACGGCGTCGAGCGCCGCGACCTTGTAGGCCTCCGAGAGCGTCGGGTAGTTGAACACCGTGTCGACCAGGTGGTCGACGGTCCCGCCACACGTCATGATCGCCTGTCCGAGGTGGACCAGCTCGGTGGCGTGCGACCCGAAGACGTGGACGCCGAGCAGGTGGCGCGTGCGGGTGTGCACGAGCAGCTTGAGCATGCCGTAGCTGTCCCCGATGATCTGCCCGCGGGCCAGCTCCCGGTACCGGGAGATGCCGACCTCGTAGGGGACCGCCGACCGGGTCAGCTGGTCCTCGGTCTGCCCGCAGTAGCTGATCTCGGGGATCGTGTAGATGCCGATGGGCTGCAGCTCGACGAGGTTGTTCGCCGGCTCGCCGCACGCGTGGTACGCCGCGAGCCGACCCTGCTCCATCGACGTCGCGGCGAGCGCCGGGAACCCGATGACGTCGCCGACGGCGTAGATGTGCGGCTGCGCCGTCTGGTAGTCGCCGTTGACGACGATGCGCCCGCGCCGGTCCGCGCTCAGCCCGGCGGCCTCCAGGCCGAGCCCGTCGGTGGCGCCCTGGCGGCCCGCGCTGTACATGACGGTGTCCGCGGGGATGCGCTTGCCGCTCGCGAGCGTCGTCACGGTGCCCTGCAGGCCCGCCTGCACGCTCTCGACGGTCTCCCCGAACCGGAAGGTCACCGAGAGGTCGCGCAGGTGGAACTTCAGCGCCTCCACGACCTCGGAGTCGCAGAAGTCGAGCATCCGGTCCCGGGACTCGACGACCGTCACCCGGCTGCCGAGGGCCGCGAACATCGACGCGTACTCGATGCCGATGACCCCGGCCCCGACGACGACCATCGAGCGCGGGATGCGGTCCAGGTGCAGGATCCCGTCGGAGTCCAGGATCCGGACGTCGTCGAACTCGACCGTGGGCGGGTGCGCGGGCAGCGTGCCCACCGCGATGACGATCTTCTCGGCGCTCACCACGCGCTCGCCGTCGGGTTCGGCGTGGACGGCGACCCGGTGCTCGTCGAGGAATCGCGCCGAGCCCTGCAGCAGGTCGACGCCGTTGCGGTGGAGCTGGCTGCGCACGACCTCGATCTCGCGCCCGATGACGTGCTGGGTGCGCGAGAGCAGGTCCTGGACGGTGATGTCGTCCTTGACGCGGTAGTTCTGCCCGTACACGTCCCGCTGGTTCATGCCCGTCAGGTAGAGCACGGCCTCGCGCAGGGTCTTCGACGGGATGGTGCCGGTGTTGATGCACACCCCGCCGACCATGCTGCGCCGCTCGACGACGGCGGCGCGGCGGCCGAGCTTGGCGGCGGCGATGGCGGCCTTCTGGCCGCCCGGTCCGGATCCGATCACGAGCAGGTCGTACTGATAGCCGGGATGCTGTCCGGAATCAGGCGTCACATCGGTCTCCACGAGGCTGTTCGGGGGACCGTGCCGGGGCACGGAGAGGTGTCCAGGATGCCGCCCCGCGGGCCGTCCCTCCAGACCCGGTCCGGTGCCGGGCTGGGAAGTTGACGTGCAGGTCATCCCCCCGACGCACGCCCGTCACACGGGCTCAGGTCTTGGTCACCGTGGTCGTCACCGTGACGCCCGGCCCGGCGACCGTCGTGGTCGGCCCGGGGACCGTGACCGTGTGGGTCACCGGCGCCTGGGTGACCACCTGGGTCACCTGCTGGGTCTGCATCTGGGTCTGCATCTGGGTCTGCAGCTTGGTCTGCAGTTTCGTCTGGAGCTGGGTCTGCATCCGGGTCTGGAGCTGGACGCGCGTCTGCACCTGGGTGACCAGGCCCACCCGCGTGACGGTCTGCCCGCCGGAGACCACGACCTGGGTGGTGACCGCCGTCGCCGTCACCGAGGCGGTGCTGGACACGGTGCCGGTGACCGTGCCCGACGTCACGGCGGACGCGTCGATCGCGCCGGGGGAGAGCTGGACCGGGGCGGAGTCGTGGTTGGTGCCCTTGCCGAGCAGGGCGCAGGCGCCGAGCGTGAGCGGAAGGACGGCGAGCCAGGCGATGACGGCCGCCCGCCGTCCGGGTACGTGCAGGGTGCGGGGACCGCGCTGCGGTCGGGCTTGCGGGGCCGTGGGCACGACGAGCACCTCCAGACGCCGTCCGGACCCTGCGCAGGATGCCCGGGCAGGAGGCGGGGGCATCCTGTCAGGTGGTGACGCGCTGCGGTGGCCGGATCCGGGATATCGCCTCCAGACGCTACTCCTGGTGACCGGGCGCCGGGTCGGGGAAGGACCTCCCGGTCACCCGGACGGCGCTGCGGGGGCCGCCCGGCGTCCGCCCGGCTCCCACCCCGGCGTCCGCCCCAGCCCCCGCGGGGCATCCTCCGACGTCACCGGCGTTTTGACCCTCCGCTGGCGCCCCGGTAACGTGTCAGGTCGTTGTGTTCTGGTGTTCGGTCCGTCCGCGGGTCGCCTGACCAGAGCCCTCGGTCCGCGCCTGCGTCCCGCGACGTCGGATTCGGGCCGGGACACCATCCGGATGAGGACGAAGGCTACGACTGTGCGCACGTACACCCCCAAGCCCGCCGACATCGAGCGGCGCTGGCACGTCATCGACGCGTCCGACGTCATTCTCGGCCGTCTGGCTTCGCAGGCGGCGACGCTGCTGCGGGGCAAGCACAAGGCCATCTACGCGCCGCACATCGACACCGGTGACTTCGTCATCATCATCAATGCGGAGAAGGTGGCGCTCTCCGGCAACAAGCGCGAGCAGAAGTTCGCCTACCGGCACTCCGGCTACCCGGGCGGGCTGTCGGCCGTCGGGTACGGCGACCTGCTCGAGAAGAGCCCCGAGCGCGCCGTCGAGAAGGCCATCCGGGGCATGATCCCCAAGAACACCCTGGGCCGCCAGCAGCTGTCCAAGCTGAAGGTGTACCGGGGTGCCGAGCACCCGCACGGCGCCCAGCAGCCGGTGCCGTTCCAGATCACGCAGGTCGCGCAGCACAGCTGAGCCACGGCCTAACACCCAGCAGGAAGAACGAGGAGAACCGTGGCGGAGACCACCGCAGAGGTCGAGGAGCAGGTCCTCGACGGCGAGGAAGCCCCGAGCAGCTACACCACCACCACCCCTGAGGTGCGCGGTGGCGGCTCCAGCATCACCGCACCGGGTGCCGCGACCGGCCGCCGCAAGGAGGCCATCGCGCGGGTGCGCCTGGTGCCGGGCAGCGGGACCTGGCGCATCAACAACCGGACGCTCGAGGAGTACTTCCCGAACAAGGTCCACCAGCAGCTCGTGAACGAGCCGTTCCGGGTGACGGACCTGGAGGGCCGGTTCGACGTCATCGCCCGCATCCACGGCGGCGGCAGCTCCGGCCAGGCGGGTGCGCTGCGCCTGGGCGTCGCGCGCTCGCTGAACGAGATCGACGCCGACGCCAACCGTCCCACCCTGAAGAAGGCCGGCTTCCTGACCCGGGACGCGCGGGTCAAGGAGCGCAAGAAGGCCGGTCTCAAGAAGGCCCGCAAGGCGCCCCAGTACAGCAAGCGCTGACGTCGCGCTGACGTCGTCGACCACGGCCCCGGGGTCCCTCCGACCCCGGGGCCGTCGTCGTCCCCGGCCGGTCCGGGCCGGCGTCGAGCCCGGCCGGACGCCCGGGCCGCGACGCGCCGGAGGACGATCGGCGGGTTTCGGCTCGTCGCTCCCTCGGGCGGTGAGACAGTTCCACGGGAGGCGGTCCGCCGCTCCCGGCAGGTCGGTGGTGGCGACAGGAGGACGCGAGTGGCACGGCTGTTCGGCACCGACGGGGTCCGTGGCCTGGCGAACCGGGACGTCACGGCCGAGCTGGCGCTCGACCTCGCCGTCGCCGCGGCGCACGTCCTGGGCGAGGTCGGCGAGTTCGCCGGGCACCGGCCGCGGGCGATCGTCGGGCGGGACACGCGCGCGTCCGGGGAGTTCCTCTCCGCCGCCGTCTGCGCCGGGCTGGCGAGCGCCGGGGTCGACGTCGTCGACGCGGGTGTGCTGCCGACGCCGGGCGTCGCCGGGCTGGTCGCCGACACCGACGCCGACCTCGGGGTGATGCTCTCGGCGTCCCACAACCCGATGCCCGACAACGGGATCAAGTTCTTCGCCAAGGGCGGCCACAAGCTCCCCGACGACGTCGAGGACGCCATCGAGCAGCGGCTCGGCGAGCGCTGGGACCGGCCGGTGGGTGCCGCCGTGGGCCGGTTGCAGCGCCTGCCCGACCCGGGCGGCCGGTACGTCGACCGGCTGCTGTCGACGCTGCCGAACCGGCTGGACGGCCTCAAGGTCGTCGTCGACTGCGCGCACGGCGCGGCGAGCGTCGTCGCCCCCCGCGCGCTGCGCGAGGCGGGCGCCCACGTGACCGTGATCGGTGCCGAGCCGGACGGCCTCAACATCAACGACGGGTACGGGTCCACCCACGTGGAGCGCCTGCGCGACGCCGTCATCAGCACCGAGGCCGACGCCGGGATAGCCCACGACGGCGACGCCGACCGCTGCCTGGCCATCGACCACCTCGGCCGCGACGTGGACGGCGACCAGATCATGGCGATCCTGGCGCTGGCCTTCCGCGACCGGGGGGCGCTCCACGACGACACCCTGGTCACCACGGTCATGAGCAACCTCGGCCTGCGGCTGGCGATGGAGTCGGCGGGCGTGGCCATCCGGCAGACGGCGGTCGGCGACCGGTACGTGCTGGAGGAGATGCGCCGCGGCGGGTACACCCTCGGCGGGGAGCAGTCCGGCCACGTCGTGATGACCGAGTACGCCACGACCGGGGACGGCGTCCTCACGGCCCTGCACCTGCTGGCCCGCGTCGCGCAGACCGGGCGCAGCCTCGCCGAGCTGGCCGCCGTCATGCAGCGGCTGCCGCAGGTGCTGGTGAACGTCCGCGGGGTGGACAAGTCGCGGGCCGGCACCGACGAGGCGCTCGCCGCCGCCGTCGCCGGGGCCGAGGCGACCCTGGCCGGCCGGGGGCGGGTGCTGCTGCGCCCGTCGGGTACTGAGCCGCTGGTCCGGGTGATGGTCGAGGCGGCCGAGGTCGACCAGGCGCGGGCGATCGCGGACAGCCTCGCGGTCGTCGTCCGGGAGCGCCTGGCGCTCTGAGGGACCGCCCGGCGCCCTGGGGGCCGCCCGGCGCTCGTCCGGCTAGCCCACGGTCCGGGCGATCCGGGACGGCAGGGTCAGGACCCGCTGGACCAGGAGCACCGCCGTCCCCGACGCCGTCATGCCGGCCAGGTTGACCCCGAGCTGGGCCAGCGAGCCCGCCATCTCGGCCGGCTCCCACAGGGCCAGCGCGAGCGCCAGGTTGCCCGCCGCGGGCACCGTGGTCACCGAGATGAAGACGCCGACCAGCACGTTGGAGCGGCCCGCCGTCAGCGAGAGCACCCCCGCGCACCCGGCGAGCAGCGCCACCACGAACGACCAGTGGTCCGGCGTCCAGATGTAGGCCGTCATCGGGCGCGGCCGGGCCAGGTCGCCGGGCTCCACCCAGCCGGCCGCGTGCGCCAGCAGGGCCAGGACGGCGGTGACCGCCACCGCCCCGACGAACCCGAGCACCAGCAGGCGCAGGGCGTGCCACGCCAGGCGCGGCCGGGTCAGGACGAGGCCGACGGCGACCGCGGAGACCGGCCCGAACTCCGGCCCCACGACCATCGCCCCGACGACGAGCACCGCCGAGTCGGTCAGCACCGCGACCGCCGCGATCGTCGTCGCCAGCACCAGGAACGCGTGGAACGACCACGAGCTGCGCGCGTCGGAACGCGCCCGGTCGAGCACGATCTCCCAGACGATCCCGTCGTCCGGGGCCCCGGGGGCGGCCCGCTCGGCCCGCTCGCCGCTGGGGGACGGCGTGGCGTCCACGGCCTCGACGGCGATGCCCCCGCGCCCGTCCGCGCCGCCGACGCCGAGGGCGCGCACCCCCTCGATGACGTCGGACGCCGCCTCCCGGGCGACGTCCACCGTCACCAGGTCGCCGGGAGGCTGGACGGCGGCCCCGGGCAGCACCACGAGGTGCGTGGTCCGCTCGTCGTGGCGCAGGCGGTCGACGACGGCGGGGGTGACGTCCGGCGGGACGACGAGACGCAGGTGGATCACGAGCTGGCCTCCGGGCTGTGGATGACGGATCCATGGTGTCGCCCCGCTGGGCTAGCGTCGTGGAGACGGAGGACGACGACCCGGCGGAGGTGACGCCATGGGCAAGGGCGGCAAGCAGGGGTCCCGGAAGAAGGGCATCCGGCGAGCGATGGGCCACCCCGGTTCGGGGCCGGGCCCGGTGCCGGGCCCCGCTCCGGCAGCGGGCTCCGGCCCGGCGCCGGGGCAGCCGGGCGTGGCCGAGCAGGTGAACCTCGCGGTCGTCGAGGCGATCCGCCACCTCGACGCCGGTGACGGTGCCGCCTTCGCCGTCGCCGCCGACCGGGTGGCCGTCGGCCGCGTCACCCAGGGCCGGGTCGCGCCGGGCTGGCGTGAGGCCGCCGACAGGGCGCTCTCCACGAACCTGACGTCCCTCGTCTCCCGGCTCTGGCGGGCCGGGTGGGAACCCGCCGACCTCGTCCGGGCGGTGCGGCGCGAGCTGTCGGAGGAGCACGCGGCGCTGACGCTGCGGGTGATCGAGGCCGAGCTGAGCGCCTATCCGGCGCCGACCGTCGACCCCGGCTGGTTCTCCCAGTTGCGGTCCCTCGGCGCCGAGGTGCGCCGGCCGTCGGGGGCCGGCTTCCTGGTGCCGCCGGGCGACGGCGACCAGGCCCGGTGGGTCCGGACGGTCCACGCCGCGCTCGAGGTGCTCCACGCGGTGCGCCTGCTGCCCCGGCTCGAACCGCTGTCCCCTCCGCCCGGCACCGCCGGCCGGAGGCCGGAGGCGAGTCGCGCCGTCGACGAGCGCGTCCTGGAGCGGGTGCGGGCCCTGCTCGCCAAGGCCGAGTCGACCCCGTACGCGGCCGAGGCGGAGACCTTCACCGCCGGTGCCCAGGCGCTCATGGCCCGGCACAGCATCGACCGCGCGCTGCTGGACGCGACCGCCCCCCACCGGGAGGGTCCGGGCGGGCGTCGGGTCGGGATCGACAACCCCTACGAGGGTCCCAAGGTCGCCCTTCTCGACGCCGTGGCCCGGGCCAACCGCTGCAGCACGGTGTGGAGCACGGAGCTCGGGTTCTCCACGGTGGTGGGTTTCCCGGGCGACCTGGACGCCGTGGAACTGCTCTTCACCTCGTTGCTCGTCCAGGCGACCACCGCGATGACCCGGGCGGGGTCCCGCCAGGACGGCCTCGGCCGCTCCCGGACCCGCAGCTTCCGCCAGTCGTTCCTCCTCGCCTACGCGGGCCGCATCGGGGAGCGGCTCGCCGAGGCGACGGCCGCGCAGGCCGAGTCGGCCGCCGCCGAACCGGCGGGGGAGGGCCTGCTGCCGGTCCTGGCGGCACGGCACGAGGAGGTCACCGAGGCGGTGTCGGCCCTCTTCCCGCACCTGCGGACGACGTCGATCGGTCGCGCCCGGGACGGCGAGGGCTGGGCCTCCGGCCGAGCGTCGGCCGACCTGGCACGGCTCGACACGGCCGTGCCCCTGGTAGGTGGCTGAGCCGTCGCCTAGAGCTTGCGCAGGTGGACCCGGCGCACGCCGTGATCGGGGCCCTTGGTGAGCACCAGGGTCGCCCGGGCCCGGGTCGGCAGCACGTTCCGCACCAGGTTGACCTCGTTGATGTCCCGCCAGATCTGCCCGGCCCGTTCGACGGCCTCGGCATCGCTGAGCGAGGCGTACCGGTGGAAGTAGGACTCCGGGCGGCTGAAGGCCGTCTCGCGCAGCCGCAGGAACCGCTCCACGTACCAGGAGCGCACGTCCTCGGTGCGCGCGTCGACGTAGATCGAGAAGTCGAAGAAGTCGCTGACGGCGAGGCCGGTGCGCCCGTCCGCGTGGGGCCGGGCGGGCTGCAGCACGTTGAGGCCCTCGACGATGAGGACGTCGGGACGCCGCACGACGACCTCCTCGCCGGGGACGATGTCGTACGACAGGTGCGAGTAGACCGGCGCCCGCACCTCGGGGACGCCGGACTTGATGTCGCTGACGAAGCGCAGCAGGCGACGGCGGTCGTAGGACTCGGGGAACCCCTTGCGCTGGAGCAGGCCCCGGCGGGTGAGCTCGGCGTTGGGGTAGAGAAATCCGTCCGTGGTGACCAGGCTCACCTCCGGCGTGCCGGGCCAGCGGGCCAGCAGCTCGCGCAGGATGCGGGCCGTCGTCGACTTCCCCACCGCGACCGACCCGGCGATCCCGATGACGAACGGCGTCCGGGCGGGTGCCTCCCCCAGGAACGTGGTGGTGGCGCCGTGCAACTGCTCGGTCCCGGCGACGTACAGGTCGATGAGCCGCGACAGCGGCAGGTAGACCTCCTCGACCTCGGCGAGGTCGATCCGCTCCCCGACGCCGCGCACCCGGCGCAGGTCGTCCTCGGTGAGCGTGAGCGGAGTGCTCTCCCGCAGCCGGCTCCAGGCCGCGCGGTCCAGCTCCACGAACGGCGAGCCGACGAGCCGGGCCATCGGGTTCTCCCGGGGGCCGGTCTCCCGGACGTCCCGGCGCACGTCACGCACCGACGCATTCTGCCGTGCCCGACGTCGCCCGCCGGACGGTCGCGGCCTGCGCGCGCCGGGCGGGCGTCACCCGGACGGCGGGCGGGCCTCACCCGAACGGCGCCGCGCCTACGGCGTGACGCGCTCCCGATCGTCGAGGTCGGCGGGTGCGGGCCGGTTACGCTGGCGGGCATGTGCGGAATCGTGGGCTACGCGGGGACGGCGTCGGGCGCGCAGGCGCTGGACGTCGTCATGGAAGGACTGCGCCGCATGGAGTACCGCGGCTACGACTCGGCCGGGGTCGCGCTCCAGGCCGGCGGCGGGCTGGTCTGGGCCAAGCGGTCCGGCAAGCTCGGCCGGCTGGAGGAGGCGCTGGCCGCCGAGCCGCTGGCCGCCGCCTCCACCGGGATCGGCCACACCCGCTGGGCGACCCACGGCGGCCCCACCGACGCGAACGCCCACCCGCACCTCGGCGGGGACGGCCGGGTCGCCGTCATCCACAACGGGATCATCGAGAACTTCGCGGTCCTCAAGGCCGAGCTCGTCGCCGAGGGCGTCGAGTTCGCGAGCCAGACCGACACCGAGGTGGCGGCCCACCTGCTGGCCAGGGCGTTCCTCGAGACGGGCGACCTGCCGGAGGCGATGCGGGCCGTCGTCCGCCGCCTGGACGGCGCCTTCACCCTGCTGGCCGTGCACGCCGACGTCCCCGACACGGTGGTCGCGGCGCGGCGCAACTCGCCCCTCGTCGTCGGGCTGGGGGACGGCGCGAACTTCCTCGGCTCGGACGTCGCGGCGTTCATCAGCCACACCCGCGAGGCCATCGAGATGGGCCAGGACCAGGTCGTCACGATCACCCCCACGAGCGTGGAGATCACCGACTTCGACGGGACCCCCGCGCAGGGCAAGCGGTTCCACGTCGACTGGGACGCCGCCGCCGCCGAGAAGGGCGGCTTCCCCAACTTCATGTCCAAGGAGATCGACGAGCAGCCGCACGCCGTCGCCGACACCCTCCTCGGCCGCACGGACGTCGCGGGACGCCTCGTCCTCGACGAGCTCCACATCGACGAGGCGCTGCTGCGCCGGATCGACAAGATCGTCGTGGTGGCCTGCGGGACGGCGGCCTACGCCGGGTCGGTCGCGAAGTATGCGATCGAGCACTGGTGCCGGATCCCCTGCGAGGTGGAGCTGGCGCACGAGTTCCGCTACCGCGACCCGGTCGTCAACGAACGGACGCTCGTCGTGGCGATCTCCCAGTCCGGCGAGACGATGGACACGATCATGGCTATCCGGCACGCCCGCGAGCAGGGCGCCCGCGTCGTCGCGATCTGCAACACCCAGGGGTCGACGATCCCGCGGGAGTCCGACGCGGCCCTGTACACGCACGCCGGGCCCGAGATCGCCGTCGCCTCGACGAAGGCGTTCCTCGCCCAGATCACCGCCTGCTACCTGCTGGGCCTCTACCTGGCGCAGCTGCGGGGCAACATGTTCGCCGACGAGGTGGGCGAGGTCCTCAAGCAGCTGCACGCCATGCCGGAGAAGATCCGCAAGGTGCTCGACGGGATCGAGCCGGTGCGGATCATGGCCCGCTGGATGGCCGACACGCGCTCGGTGCTCTTCCTCGGCCGGCACGTGGGGTACCCGGTCGCGATGGAGGGCGCGCTCAAGCTCAAGGAGATCGCCTACATCCATGCGGAGGGCTTCGCCGCGGGCGAGCTGAAGCACGGCCCGATCGCGCTCATCGAGGCGGGCCAGCCGGTGTTCGTCATCGTCCCCTCGCCGCGCGGGCGCGACAGCCTGCACAGCAAGGTCGTGTCGAACATCCAGGAGATCAACGCGCGCGGCGCCCGCACGATCGTCATCGCCGAGGAGGGCGACGACGAGGTCGTGCCCTTCGCCACCGAGGTGATCCGGGTTCCGGCGACGCCGACCCTGCTGGCCCCGCTCGTGACCGTCGTCCCGCTGCAGGTCTTCGCCTGCGAGCTGGCGTCGGCCAAGGGCCTGGACGTCGACCAGCCGCGCAACCTGGCCAAGTCCGTCACCGTGGAGTGAGGCTCCAGGGGTCCACGAGTTCCGCGGCCAGGGCGTCCATGAGCAGGCCGTCGTGGAACGTGCCGTCCTCGCCGCGCTCGTACCCCCGCATGACGCCGACCGGCCGGAACCCGACCGCGGCGTAGCAGGCGATCGCCGCAGCGTTCTCGGCGGCCGGGTCGATGGTGAGCCGGTGGTGGCCACGCTCGGTGACGAGGTACCGGGCGAGGACGGCGACCACCTCGCGGCCGAGCCCGCGCCCGATGACGGCCGGGTCGAGGAAGACGTCGAGCCCGGCGTGCCGGTAGTCGGGGTCGTCCTCCTCCGAGAACTGGATCATTCCCCGGGGGGTGAGGTCCTCGGGGGCGTCGACGCGGTCGCCGGCCGGGAGCAGGACCGTCCAGCGGACGCTGTCCGGGTCGTCCGTCAGCGGGAACCCCGGCTCGACGCCCCGCCACCAGCGCCGCACCTGCGGCTGCTCGCGCAGCGTCACCAGGGCTTCGGCGTGCTCCGGGCGCAGCGGCACCAGCAGGACGCGCGGGCCGCGAAGGACGGTGCGGACGCTCTCGACGCTCATGCGCCAGAGTCTGGGCACGGCGGGGCCCGGCGCGCATCCGGTTATCGCCCGGCTCGGCCCGACCCCGCCGTCCCCGGACGGCATGATCGTCCCGGATTGCATGATCGCGGGCTGTGGGGCGGGGCAGGGGCTGGGTAGGCTCGGCGGGTGATTGCAGGCGTCGGGATCGACGTGGTGGACATCGACCGGTTCGAGCGCCAGGTGCAGCGGACCCCCGGGCTGCTGGAGCGGCTGTTCACGCCCCCCGAACGGCGCCTGCCGGTGCGCAGCCTCGCCGCCCGGTTCGCCGCCAAGGAGGCCCTCGCCAAGGCCCTCGGCGCCCCCGGCAACCTCAGCTGGCAGGACGTGACCGTCGTCCGCGCGGCGTCCGGGCAGCCGTCACTGCAGGTCAGCGGCACGGTCGCCGCGCGCGCCGCCGAGCTCGGGGTGGCCCACCTGCACGTGTCGCTCTCCCACGACGCGGGGATCGCGACGGCCGTGGTGGTCGCGGAGCGGGACGGGGCGGGCACGTCGTGACGGCGGACGCCTACGCCGTGGCGGCGGTCCGGTCCGCCGAGGCGGCCGTGCTCGCCGCCGTCCCCGAGGGGTCGCTCATGCAGCGCGCGGCGGCGGGACTCGCCGTCGTCTGCGCGCGCGAGCTGCAGGCCCGGGAGCCGCGCGGACGGCGTGGGCGGGTGACGGGCGCGCGCGCCGTCCTGCTCGTGGGGTCGGGCGACAACGGTGGTGACGCGCTCTGGGCGGGTGCGCGGCTGGCGGCCCGCGGGGCCCGCGTCGACGCGCTGCTGCTCGCGCCGCAGGTGCACGCCGAAGGGCTGGCGGCGTTGCGGGCCGCAGGTGGGCGGGTCCACGAGGTGTCCGGCCGGTCCGGGGCGGACCTCGACGCGGCGGCCCTCGACGCGGTGGCCCTCGACGCGGTGGCCCTCGACGCGGTGGCCCGGGGCGTGCTGGGGCGCGCCGACCTGGTCGTCGACGGCGTCGTCGGGCTCGGCGGGTCGCCCGGCCTGCGCGAGCCGGCGGCGTCCGTGGTCGCGGCGCTCGACGCGCTCGACCCCCGGCCGGTGGTGGTCGCCGTCGACCTGCCGAGCGGCGTCGACCCGGACGGCGGCGCCCGCCCGGCGGCCTGCGTGCGGGCCGACGTCACGGTGACCTTCGGCGCCCTCAAGCCCGGCCTGCTCCTCCCGCCCGCCGCGCGTGCCGCCGGGCGCGTGGAACTGGTGGACCTCGGCCTGGGCCCGCACCTGCCGCCGCGCCCGGACGTCGACCGGCTCACCCCCGCGGACGCCGCCCGCCGGTGGCCCGTGCCCGGCCCGGACGACGACAAGTACTCCCGGGGCGTCGTCGGGATCGTCGCCGGGTCGCAGCTCTACACCGGCGCCGCGGTGCTGGCGACGGGCGGCGCGCTGCGGGCGGGGGCGGGCATGGTCCGGTACGTGGGCCCGCCGCACCCGACCGAGCGGGTGCGCGCCCGCTGGCCGGAGGCCGTCACGGGGCCCGGGCGGGTGCAGGCGTGGGCGGTGGGCAGCGGCGTCGATCCCGAGGAGCCGGACGGCGACCCGGGCAGCCAGGTGCACGCCGTCCTCGACGTGCTGCGGGAGGCGGCCGGGCGGCGCCTGCCCGTCGTCGTCGACGCCGGGGCCCTGGCCGTGCTCGCGCGGCCGGGCGTCCGGGACCTCGCCGGGGACCACCTGCTGCTCACCCCGCACGCGGGCGAGCTGGCGCGGCTGCTCGGCGCGTGGACGGGGACGGCCGTCGCCCGGGACGACGTCCAGGCGCGGCCCCTGGACCACGTGCGCGCCGCGGTGGCCGCGACCGGCGCGACGGTGCTGCTCAAGGGGTCCGTGACGGTGATCGCCTCGCCGGACGGGCGGGTGCGCACCCAGGCCGGCGCACCGGGCTGGCTCGCCACGGCCGGGGCGGGCGACGTGCTGGCCGGGGTCACGGCGACCCTGCTCGCCGCCGGGCTCGATCCTCTGGACGCCGCGGGACTGGCCGCGCTCGTGCACGGTCTCGCCGCGGCGCTCGCCTCGGGTGGCCCGGCGCGCGGCCCTGCGGGTGGCATCGGCAGTGGCGCTCCCGGGGGCCCGATCGTCGCGGAGGACGTCGTCACGGCCCTGCCCGACGCCGTCCGCGCCCTGCTGGCCGGGGCGTCGTCCACAGGCCGGGGGACCGGCCCGGCGCCGTCCCGCGGCCGGTGAGACACTGAGCGACGTGCTGAAGGAGTCCGCGGTCGCGACCGTCCCCGTTGCGGGCCGGTCGCCCCGGGACGAGCCGCTGCAGGACGAGCCGGTCCGGGGCGAGTTGCCCGCGGGGCTGCCGTCCGCCGCGCTCGTCGACCTCGACGCGATCGCCGCCAACGTGCGCCGCCTGCGGGAGGCCGCCGCCGGGGCCGCCGTCCTGGCCGTGGTGAAGGCGGACGGGTACGGGCACGGGATGCTGCCCGTCGCCCGCGCCGCCGTCGCCGCCGGGGCCGACTGGCTGGGGGTCGCCCAGCTCGGCGAGGCCCTCGCCCTGCGGGCGGCCGGGATCGACGCGCCCCTGCTGGCCTGGCTGACCGTCCCCGGCGACCGGTTCGCCGAGGCCGTGGCCGCCGGGGTGGACGTCGGGGTGTCCGCCCGCTGGACCGTCGAGGAGGTCGCCCGGGCGGCGGCCGTCACCGGCGTGGCCGCGCGGGTGCACCTCAAGGTGGACACCGGGCTCGGCCGGGGCGGCTGCGGGCCCGCCGACCTGCCCGACGTCCTCGCGGCCCTGCTGCGCCACCAGGCCGAGGGCGCCGTGCACCTGGTGGGCGTCTGCTCGCACCTCGCCTGCGCCGACGTCCCCGGGCACCCGTCGGTGCAGGCCCAGGTCGACGCGTTCACCGACGCCGTCGAGCGCGTCGAGCGGGCGGGTCTGCGGCCCCAGCTGCGCCACCTCGCCAACTCCGCGGGCGCGCTCGCCGTCCCGCAGGCCCGGTTCGACCTGGTCCGGCCGGGGATCGCGCTCTACGGGATCAGCCCGATGCCCGACCACGCGAGCGCCGCCCACCTGCGCCTCACCCCCGCGATGTCGCTGCTCGGCCGGGTCGCGCTCGTCAAGGACGTGCCCGCCGGACAGGGCGTCTCCTACGGGCTCACCCACGTGACCGCCTCGGACACCACGCTCGCCCTGGTGCCGCTCGGGTACGGCGACGGTGTGCCGCGCCACGCGAGCGCCGCGGGCCCGGTGTGGCTCGCCGGGCAGCGGGTGCCGATCGCGGGCCGGGTCTGCATGGACCAGATCGTGCTCGACCTCGGCGGCCGGGACCCCGCGGTGCGGGCGGGCGACGTCGCCGTCCTCTTCGGGCCCGGCACGCGCGGCGAACCCACCGCCCAGGACTGGGCGGACGCCGCGGGCACGATCGCCTACGAGATCGTCACCCGGGTGGGCGGCCGGGTCCCCCGGCACTACCTCGGCGGCCCCGACACCGAGACGGGTGGGGTCCACGGTGGCTGAGCGTCCCCGGGTGAGCCTGGTGTCGGTGGGGGTGGGCCTGGCCGCCGCCGGGATGGGCGCCGTCCTCGGCGTCGCCGCCGAGCGCGTGGCGATGGGCCGCCCGCTGCTGCCCCGGGCAGGCCGCGACGACGGCGAGGAGTTCGTCTCCCTCCACTCGCCCGGCGTCACGGTCACCGCGGACGACGGCACCGCCCTGCACGTCGAGGTGGACGAGCCCGGCCGCGGCGCCCCGGCGGTGACCGTCGTCCTCAGCCACGGTTACGCGCTGACCATGGACTCCTGGTACTTCCAGCGCAAGGCGCTGCGCGGCCGGTACCGGCTCGTGCTGTGGGACCAGCGCGGGCACGGGCAGTCGGACGTCGGGCCGCCGGGATCGGCGACGATCGAGCAGGTCGGGCGGGACCTGTCCGCGGTCGTGGACGCCGTCGCGCCGGACGGGCCGCTGGTGCTCGTCGGCCACTCGATGGGCGGCATGACCGTGATGGCCCTCGCCGGGCAGCGCCCGGACCTGTTCGCCGAGCGGGTGGTGGGCGTGGCGTTCGTCTCGACGAGCGCGGGCGGGCTGGCCGACGTCGACCTGGGGATCGCCCGGTTCGGCCGGATGCTGCAGCGGGCCGCGCCCGGCGTGCTGCGCGTGCTCGGCCGCACCCCGCACCTCGTCGACCGGGTGCGGCGGATCGGCAGCGACCTGGAGGAGGTGCTGGTCCGGCGGTGGTCGTTCGGCTCGGACGTCTCGCCCGCGCTCGTCCGGTTCACCGCCCGCATGATCGCCTCCACCCGGCTGGACGTCGTCGCGGAGTACCTGCCGACCTTCTCGGGCCACGACAAGCGCGCCGCGCTGGCCGCCCTCGACGGCATCGAGGTGCTCGTCATCGTCGGTGACCACGACCTGCTCACCCCGGCCGAGCACAGCCAGGCCATCGTCGACGTGCTCCCGCACGCCGAGCACGTCGTCGTCCGGTCGGCCGGCCACCTCATGCTCCTGGAGCACCCGGACGTCCTCACCGAGCAGCTCGAACAGCTCGTGGAGCGGGCGCTGCGCTCCGAGGCCGGGCACGCGCCGCGGGTCCGCCGGACGATCACCTCGCTGCGGTCACGCCGCCGCCGCCGGGGGGACGGTGCGGCATGACCGGCGCCGACAGCACCGGCGCCGGCATGACCGGCGCTGACGGGACCGGCGCCGGCATG
>Ga0302322_100001865_pt1 | contig 17577 bp, 31 predicted proteins | sample Fen_T0_2_FD_203757 | JGI IMG/M metagenome (GOLD analysis project Ga0302322, IMG submission 203757) | Peat permafrost microbial communities from Stordalen Mire near Abisko, Sweden - Fen_T0_2 | ecosystem: Environmental > Terrestrial > Soil > Wetlands > Permafrost | place: Sweden: Abisko... | reverse complement strand
TGGGGAGGCTGAAGCTGATGCCGTTGACGTCGACGTGGGCCACGCCCGCCAGTGTGCCGGTGACAGCGGCGCGCGGTCACCCGGGTATCCGCGCCTCCCTCCCTGTGATCATGCAATTCGGGACGATCATGCAATCCGGCGACGGTCACGGGTCCTCGCGGCTACCAGCGCTCGTCGTCCCCCACGACGTGCATCGCGGCCTCCTCGGCGCTCGCCGCACCCCCGTCGATGCCGACGTCCTCGGCCAGCAGCTCGGCCTCGGACTCGGCGTCGAGGCCGCCCTCGACGTCCACCAGCCGGCCGGCGCGGGCGTCGCCGACCTCGCCGTCGTCCAGGAACTCCTCGTCGTCGAACGCCGCGTCGGGCACCTCACCCGAGCCGGTGTCGACGTCGTCGGGGACGGCGCCGCCCTCCCCGACCCGCACGGGCGGCTCGCCGTCGACGAGGTCCACCTCCAGGCTGGGGTCGGGTTCCTCCTGCGCCAGGCGCTGGTCCAGCGTCTCCCCCTCGCGCTGCTCGGCGACGGTCGTGCCGAACGCGTCCAGCTCGCGGGGCCGCTCCGGCGGGGAGTAGCTGCGGTCGAGCGCGTCGTCGCCGCCGTCCTCCTCGCCGAACATCAGGTCCTGGTCGATGGCGCCGTCGTTGTCGTCGACCTGGTCGTTCTCGTAGACGGAGTCACTCATGCCCGAAGCGTTCCACCACCCCCACCCACCCGCACGCCGGCCCCGCCGGCCACCCGCCCGCCCCCCGATGATCCTGAAACCGGGGTGATCCTCAGGCGATCCGGGAGAGCCTCACGGGTGGGGGTACGAGGGGTCAGGGGCAAGAGCCCCGGGCGGTGCGGGACTCGCGGGCGCGGGCCGCCAGGTCGGCGTCGGGGGGGTAGGTGACCTCCTCCAGCACGAGGCCGAGCGCGGGCGCCACGGTCACAGCGGGATGGCGCACCCGGCCCGCCAGCACCCGGCACGGCCACGCGCCGTCGCGCCGCCCCTCCCCCACCGGCAGCAGCGCGCCCACGAGCGCCCGCACCATGGAGTGGCAGAACGCGTCCGCCACCACCCGCGCCACGACCAGGCCGTCGGCGTCGCGGTACCAGTGGTACTCGAGCAGGGTCCGCACCGTCGTGGCGCCCTCACGGCGGCGGCAGAAGGCCGCGAAGTCGTGCAGGCCGAGCAGCTCGCGCGCCGCGGCGTCCATCGCGGGGACGTCGAGCGGGCGGCGGTGCGCGACGACGTCACGCCGCCGCAGCGGCGCCGCCCCGACGCCGGCGTCGTCCAGCCGGTAGGCGTACCGGCGCCGCAGCGCCGAGAAGCGGGCGTCGAAGCCCGGCAGTGCCACCCGCGCCGCGCGCACCCGGACGTCGGGCGCCAGGACGCCCGCCAGACGTCGGACGAGCGCGGGGCCGGGCTCCAACCGCGACCGGCCGGGCAGCGCCGACCAGGCCTGCGCCTCGACGTCGACGTGGCACACCTGGCCGGTCGCGTGCACCCCGGCGTCCGTGCGCCCCGCGACGACGAGGTCGAGGGTGTCCGGCGTCGTCCGCAGCACCGTCGCCAGCGCCTCCGAGAGGGCCCCGGCAACCGTGCGCTGCCCGGGCTGCGCGGCCCACCCCGCGAAGTCCGTGCCGTCGTAGTCCAGGTCGAGCCGGACACGCACGAGGCCGCCGTGACCCGGCTCCACGGCTGTGGAGCTGGGGACGGCGGCCTCGTGCGTCATGTGCTGCTGCCGGGCGGGTGCTGCGCCTGCGATCAGGCCTCGGCGGCCTTCTCCGGAGCCTCGGTCGCCTCGGCCTCGTCGGCCGGGGTGTCCTCGGGGGCCTCCGCCACGGGGGCCTCCTCCGCGACCGGCGCCGGAGCGGCGTCCTTGGCCGAGCGCCGGGTGGCGGCCTCGGCCTCGCGGACCGTGGCCTGCTTCGCCGTCAGCGGCTCGAGCACGAGCTCGATGACGGCCAGCGGCGCGTTGTCGCCCTTGCGGTTACCGATCTTGGTGATCCGCGTGTACCCACCGGGCCGCTCGGCCATCGCCGGGGCGATCTCCGTGAACAGCTCGTGGACGACACCCTTGTCCCGGACGACGGTGAGCACCCGGCGGCGCGAGGCGAGATCGCCGCGCTTGGCGAAGGTGATCAGACGCTCGGCCAGGGGGCGGACCCGCTTCGCCTTCGCCTCGGTGGTGGTGATCCGGCGGTGCTCGAACAGCTGGGTGGCCAGGTTGGCCAGGATCAGCCGCTCGTGCGCCGGGCCGCCGCCGAGCCGCGGACCCTTGGTGGGCGTGGGCATGTCTGTCGTTCTCCTCGGTCAGTCCGCCTCCACGCGACCAGCCGCGCGGCGGGGCGGTGCGGTGGTCAGAGCTGCTCGTCCTCGGCGAAGGTCATGTCGTCGTCGGTGCCGAAGCTGTCGACGACCAGCGCGGGGTCGAAGCCGGGGGGGCTGTCCTTGAGGGCCAGGCCCATGCCGTGGAGCTTCGCCTTGACCTCGTCGATCGACTTCGCGCCGAAGTTGCGGATGTCGAGCAGGTCCGCCTCGCTGCGTGCGACGAGTTCCCCGACGGTGTGGATGCCCTCGCGCTTGAGGCAGTTGTAGGACCGGACGGTGAGGTCCAGCTCCTCGATCGGCAGGGCCAGGTCGGCCGCCAGCGCGGCGTCGGACGGCGACGGGCCCATGTCGATGCCCTCGGCCTCGACGTTGAGCTCACGGGCCAGGCCGAACAGCTCGACCAGCGTCTTGCCCGCGCTCGCCATGGCGTCGCGGGGCTGGGTGGACGGCTTGGTCTCGACGTCCACGATCAGCCGGTCGAAGTCGGTGCGCTGCTCCACGCGGGTGGCCTCGACCTTGTAGGTCACCTTGAGCACCGGGGAGTAGATGGAGTCGACCGGGATCCGGCCGATCTCCTGGTCACCGCTCTTGTTCTGGTTCGCCGAGACGTAGCCGCGGCCGCGCTCGACCGTCAGCTCCATCTCGAGCTTGCCCTTGGCGTTCAGGGTGGCGATGTTCAGGTCCGAGTTGTGCACCTCGACACCCGCGGGCGGCGCGATGTCGGCCGCCGTCACCGTGCCCGGCCCCTGCTTGCGCAGGTACATGACGACGGGCTCGTCGTGCTCGCTCGAGACGACGAGCTGCTTGATGTTGAGGATCAGCTCGGTGACGTCCTCCTTCACCCCGGGGACCGTGGTGAACTCGTGCAGGACGCCGTCGATCCGGATGCTCGTGACCGACGCCCCCGGGATGCTCGACAGCAGCGTGCGCCGCAGCGAGTTGCCCAGGGTGTATCCGAAACCGGGCTCCAACGGCTCGATGACGAACCGGGACCGGTGCTCGCCCACGACCTCTTCGGTCAACGTGGGCCGCTGTGCGATCAGCATGGTGACCATCCCTTCTCAAGGCATCCGCCATATGACGCCCTGTCAGGCCCGCCCCGGCATCCGTCCGCCGGGGCGGGGTATTACCTCGCTGAAGTGGTCCCCAGGTACGGGGAGGTCACTTCGAGTAGAGCTCGACGATCAGCTGCTCCTGCACCTGGGTGTCGATGACGGCGCGGGCCGGCAGGCCGTGCACCAGGATGCGCATCCGGTTGGGGATGACCTCCAGCCACGCGGGCACCGTCCGGTCGCCGGCCTGCGCGCGGGCCACGATGAACGGCGTCATCTCCAGGCTGCTCGGCCGGACCTCGATGATGTCGTTCTCGCTCACCCGGTAGCTCGGGATGTCGACCTTGATACCGTTCACGATGAGGTGGCCGTGCCGCACCAGCTGGCGGGCCATGTCACGCGAGGCGGCGAAGCCGGCCCGGTAGACGACGTTGTCGAGCCGCGACTCGAGGATGCGCAGGAGGTTCTCGCCGGTCTTGCCGGTCCGGCGGTTCGCCTCCTCGTAGTAGCCGCGGAACTGCTTCTCGAGGACGCCGTAGATGCGCGCGGCCTTCTGCTTCTCGCGCTTCTGGAGCAGGTACTCGCTCTCCTTGGTGCGCGCGCGGCCGTGCTCGCCCGGCGGGTAGGGGCGGATCTCGATGGGGCACTTGGGGGAGTCGCACTTCGAGCCCTTGAGGTAGAGCTTCGTCTTCTCCCGCCGGCAGCGCTTGCAATCGGCGCCGGTGTAACGGGCCATGGCTGGTCTGTTCTCCTTCGGCAAAGTCTCTGCGGAGTGTGCCGACCGCGTCCGTCACGGTCCGCGGGCGGCACGGGTGCGCCTGCCTGCCGTCCCGACGTGCAGGACGGCTCACGGCGTCAGACGCGGCGGCGCTTCGGGGGACGGCAGCCGTTGTGCGGCGTCGGGGTCACGTCCTGGATCGAACCGACCTCGAGCCCGGTGGCCTGCAGCGAGCGGATCGCCGTCTCGCGGCCCGAACCCGGACCCTTGACGAAGACGTCGACCTTGCGCATGCCGTGCTCCTGCGCGCGGCGGGCGGCGGCCTCGGCGGCCATCTGCGCCGCGAACGGGGTCGACTTGCGCGACCCCTTGAAGCCGACCTGCCCGGCGGACGCCCAGGAGATCACCGCACCGGTCGGGTCGGTGATCGAGACGATCGTGTTGTTGAAGGTGCTCTTGATGTGCGCGTGCCCGTGGGAGACGTTCTTCTTCTCCTTGCGGCGCGGCTTGCGCGCGGCGGCACTCGTCTGGCGCTTCGTGGGTGGCATCGGTGGAAAGCTCCTGGAAGGTGAGGTCGTCGATCCGCGGGCCCTGCAGCCGGATGGCCGACGGGGGCGGACTACTTCTTGCCGGGCTTCTTCTTGCCGGCGACCGTGCGCTTCGGGCCCTTACGGGTACGGGCGTTGGTCTTCGTGCGCTGCCCACGGACCGGGAGGCCACGACGGTGGCGAAGGCCCTGGTAGCAGCCGATCTCCATCTTGCGGCGGATGTCGGCGTTCACCTCACGGCGGAGGTCGCCCTCGACCTTGAAGTGGGCGTCGATGTAGTCGCGCAGCTTGACGAGGTCGTCGTCCCCCATGTCCTTGACCCGGAGGTCGGGGCTGACGCCGGTGGAGGCCAGGGCCTCCTTGGCGCGGGAGCGCCCGACGCCGAAGATGTAGGTGAGGGCGACCTCGAGCCGCTTGTCACGCGGGAGGTCGACGCCGGCGAGGCGTGCCATCGATCGGTTCTCTCTTCTGTCATGCGCAGCGGTCTGGGACAGCACCGCTCCCGGGAACGCCGGCCGGAGCCGTCGGATCCAGGGTCCCCGGCCACTGCAGCCGGGGGTGACGTCCCGACCCGCGCTCGGGCGTGTCGGGGGACGGGTGCTGCTCTTCGGAGGGACGACGCGTGCGTCGGTGGTGCGATCAGCCCTGGCGCTGCTTGTGGCGCAGGTTCTCGCAGATCACCATGACCCGGCCGTGACGGCGGATCACCTTGCACTTGTCGCAGATCGGCTTGACGCTCGGCTTGACCTTCATGGTCTCTTCCAGACGGGACGCCACCCGCTGCGGGCAGCGGTGCTGCACCGTCGGCGGGACAGGTCGGGCGGTTACTTGTAGCGGTAGACGATGCGACCGCGAGAGAGGTCGTAGGGGGAGAGCTCCACCACGACCCGGTCCTCAGGGAGGATCCGGATGTAGTGCTGGCGCATCTTGCCTGAGATGTGCGCAAGCACCTTGTGGCCGTTCGACAGCTCGACCCGGAACATGGCGTTCGGGAGAGCCTCGACCACGGTGCCCTCGATCTCGATGACCCCATCCTTCTTGGGCATGTCCTCCGCAATCCTTCTGGTCGCGCGACGCGACCGAGTTGACCTTCCAGGCACACGTGTGACGGCGTCCGGACGGTGACCAGACCAGCCGCGGGGTCACCAGGACGTGAATGCTCGTGAGCCGAAAGCCGAGTCTACGCGACCTGGCCCCGCCAAAGAAATCGGACGCCGCTGCAGGCTTGACGCGCCCTCGAGCGCGGATCGAGGCCCGCTCGAGAACCCGCCGCCGAGAGCCGGGTCAGTCGGCCAGCGGGGCGAAGCGCACGCCGACGGAGGCCAGACCGGCCTCCCCGCCGTCCGGCGCCGTCAGCACCCACAGGCCGCCCTCGTGCAGCGCGACGGAGTGCTCCCAGTGCGCCGCCCGCGACCCGTCGACCGTGCGCACGGTCCACTGGTCGGCCAGCACGCGCGTCTGCGCGTCGCCCGCCGTCAGCATCGGCTCGATGGCCAGGCACAGGCCAGCCCGCATCCGCCGGCCGCCGTCCCGCGTGCGGTAGTTCAGCACGTGCGGGTCCTGGTGCATCTCGGTGCCGATGCCGTGGCCGCCGTACTCCTCGACCAGCCCGTAGCGCCCGTCCACGTGGTCCTCGACGGCGGCGCCGATGACGCCGATCCGCTGCCCGGCGGCGATCGCGCCGATGCCGTGCCACATCGCGGTGCGGGTGACCTCGACCAGCTCCCGGTCGGCGGCCGTCCCGGCGTCCGAGCCGGTGGCGGCCGCGTCGGGCCCGTCCGGCTCCGCCACGATCGCGGTGAACGCGGCGTCGCCGTGCCAGCCGGCGAGGATCGCCCCGCAGTCGACGGAGACGACGTCCCCTGCCGCCAGCACCCGGCCGCCGGGGATGCCGTGGACGACCTCCTCGTTCACCGAGATGCACGTCGTCGCGGGGTACGGCGGGTGGCCGTAGTCCAGGAAGGACGGCGTGGCGCCGGCCGCGCGGATGACGTCGTGCGCGACGGCGTCGAGTTCCTTCGTCGTGGCGCCCGGACGCAGGGCGGCGCGGACGGCGGCCAGCGCATCGGCCACCACCAGCCCCGCGGCGCGCATCAGCCGCATCTGGTCCACCGTCTTGTACTGGACCCGGTCCCGTCCGAGCACGCGCGTCAGCCCTCGAGCGCCTTGACGATCCGGTCGCTGACCTCGTCGACGGGCCCCATGCCGTCCACGGTCCGCAGGACGCCGTGCGCGGCGTAGAGGGCCGTCAGGGGAGCCGTCTGCTCCCCGTAGACCTCCATCCGGCGGCGGACGACGCCCTCGGTGTCGTCGGCGCGGCCCTCGAGCTCGGCGCGCCTGACGAGCCGCCGGACGATCTCGTCCGTGTCGACGGTCAGCTCGATGACGGCGTCCAGCGCGCGCCCGCGCTCCTGGAGCATGCCGTCGAGCGCGTCCACCTGGTCGGTGGTGCGCGGGTACCCGTCGAGGAGGAACCCCTGGGCGGCGTCCGGCTCCGCGAGCCGGGCCCGGACCATGTCGTTCGTCACCGAGTCGGGCACGTACTCGCCCTTGTCCATGTACTGCTGGGCGAGGACCCCGAGCTCGGTGCCGGAGGAGACGTTCGACCGGAAGATGTCCCCGGTCGAGATGGCAGGGATCCCCAGACGCTCGGCGACGCGCTTGGCCTGGGTCCCCTTGCCCGCCCCGGGCGGGCCGAGGAAGATCAACCTCATCGCAGGAATCCCTCGTAGTGGCGCTGCTGCAACTGCGACTCGATCTGCTTCACCGTCTCCAGGCCGACACCCACGACGATGAGGATCGAGGTGCCGCCGAAGGGGAACTTGCCGGTGTTCGCGTTGAGCAGGGCCAGGGCCACCAGCGGGATCAGCGAGATGACGCCGAGGTACAGGGCCCCGGGGAGCGTGATCCGGGTGAGCACGTAGTCGAGGTACTCGGCCGTGGGCCGCCCCGCACGGATGCCCGGGATGAACCCGCCGTACTTCTTCATGTTCTCGGCGACCTCGTCCGGGTTGAACGTGATCGACACGTAAAAGTAGGTGAAGAAGTTGATCAGCAGGAAGTAGGACAGCATGTAGACCGGATGGTCGCCCCGGACGAAGTTGCTGTTGATCCAGCGCACCCAGGCCGCGTTGCTGTTGTGCTGGAACTGGGCCACCAGGGCCGGCAGGTACAGCAGCGACGACGCGAAGATGACGGGGATGACGCCCGCCATGTTGACCTTGATGGGGATGTAGGTACTCGTCCCGCCGTACTGGCGACGCCCGATCATGCGCTTGGCGTACTGGACCGGTACCCGGCGCTGGGACTGCTCGACGAACACGACCAGCGCCATGATGACCAGGCCCATCGCGATGACGATGAGCATGACGTCGATGCTCCGCTCGACCCCGATGGCCCAGATCGACTGCGGGAAGCCGGCCGCGATGGACGTGAAGATCAGCAGCGACATGCCGTTGCCGACGCCGCGCTCGGTGACGATCTCACCCAGCCACATGATCAGGCCGGTGCCGGCGGTCATCGTGATGACCATGATCAGCACCGTGATGATGCTGTCGTTCGGCACGAGCTTGTTCGGGCACGGGGAACCGAAGAGGGTGCCGGACCGGGTGATCGCGACGACCGTCGTCGACTGCAGGACCGCCAGGCCGATGGTGAGGTAGCGGGTGTACTGGGTCAGCTTCGCCGTCCCGGACTGCCCCTCCTCCTTGAGCGCCTCGAACCGCGGGATGACCACGGTGAGCAGCTGGATGATGATGCTCGCCGTGATGTACGGCATGATCCCCAGCGCGAACACCGACAGGTTGAGCAGTGCACCGCCGCTGAAGAGGTTGATCAGCGACAGCGCGCCCGACGTGTTGCCGGTGTTCAGGCACTTCTGGACGTTGGTGTAGTCCACCCCCGGGGTCGGGATGAACCCGCCCAACCGGAAGAGGGCCATGATCGCAAGCGTGAACAGCAGCTTGCGCCGCAGGTCCGGCGTACGGAACGCCCGGGCGAACGCGGTGAGCACGAGTCCTCCTGCTCGCCACCCCCGCACGGGGGCGGCAGATCCTCTCGACGAGGGCTCCGCACGGCGGCAGTGCCCTGAATCGTGACCCTAACATCCCGGGCGGCTCGCCCAGAACGCGTCAGGGGCCCGGCCCTTCCTCGGCCGGGCCCCTGATCAGGCGCGTGCTGTCACAGCGTGGTGGCCGAGCCCCCGGCCGCTGCAATCTTTTCGGCGGCGGACGCCGAGAAGGCGTGCACCGTCACCCGGAACGCCGCGGTGGCCTCCCCGGTGCCCAGCACCTTCACCGGGTGACCTCGCCGCACCGCACCGCGGTCGGCCAGGGTCTGCACGGTCACGTCGCCGCCCTCGGGGAAGAGCTCCGAGAGCCGGTCGAGGTTGACGACCTGGAACGTGACCTTGGCCGGGTTCTTGAAGCCGCGCAGCTTCGGCAGCCGCATGTGCAGCGGCATCTGCCCGCCCTCGAACGCGGCGGACACCTGGTAGCGCGCCTTGGTGCCCTTGGTACCGCGACCCGCCGTCTTGCCCTTGCCGCCCTCACCACGACCGACGCGCACCTTGGCCGTCTTGGACCCCGGTGCCGGACGCAGGTGGTGCAGCTTCAACGCGTGCTCGCGCTGGCGCTCTGCCATCTCAGTCCACCTCCTCGACCGTGACGAGGTGCCGCACGGCCCGGACCATACCCCTGATCTCGGGGCGGTCCTCCTTGACGACGACGTCGCCGATCCGCTTGAGGCCCAGGGTGCGCAGGGTCTCGCGCTGGTTCCGCTGGCCGCCGATCTCCGACTTCCGCTGGGTGACCTTCAGCCGCCCCATCACGCCCCCGCCCCGGCGCGGGCCCGCAGCAGTGCTGCCGGCGCCACGTCCTCGATGGGCAGACCACGGCGCGCAGCGACCGACTCGGGCCGCTCCAGGCCGCGCAGGGCGGCCACCGTGGCGTGCACGACGTTGATCGCGTTGTCCGAGCCCAGGGACTTGGACAGCACGTCGGAGATGCCGGCGCACTCCAGGACGGCGCGGACCGGGCCACCGGCGATGACGCCGGTACCGGGCGACGCCGGCTTCAGCAGGACGACGCCCGCCGCCGCCTCACCCTGGATCGGGTGCGGGATGGTGCTGGCGATGCGCGGCACCTTGAAGAAGTGCTTCTTGGCCTCCTCGACACCCTTGGCGATCGCCGCGGGCACCTCCTTGGCCTTGCCGTAGCCGACGCCGACGGTACCGTCGCCGTCACCCACGACGACGAGCGCCGTGAAACTGAACCGGCGGCCACCCTTGACGACCTTGGCCACACGGTTGATGGTCACGACGCGCTCGACGAACGCGGTCTTCTCGGCCGCGTTGTCCCGGCCGTCGCGCCGGTTGTCCCGGTCCCGGCGGTCACGACGTCCCGAGTTGTCGCCGCTGTTCGCACCGGCCCCCTGGGGGCCGCCACCGCCACCGCGGCGCTGGGGTCCAGCCATCAGACGTTCCTTCTCTCGCTGTGGTCAGTGGTCGCCGGGGCCGGCGCGATCGCCTGCTCGACGGTGGCGCAGGTCACAGGGCCAGCCCGCCCTCTCGGGCGCCCTCGGCCACCGCGGCCACCCGGCCGTGGTACCGGTTGCCGCCACGGTCGAAGACGACCGTCTCGATGCCGGCCGCCTTCGCGCGCTCGGCGATCAGCTCGCCCACGCGACGGGCCTTCGCCGTCTTGTCACCGTCCAGGGCCCGCAGGTCCACCTCGAGGGTGGACGCCGACGCCAGGGTGTGCCCCACGGAGTCGTCGATGACCTGCGCGACCATGTGCCGGGTCGACCGGGTGACCACCAGGCGCGGGCGCTCGGTCGTGCCGGTGACCTTCTTGCGCACCCGGAGGTGACGACGCGTGCGGGCCGAGTCCGTGCCCTTGCCGGCGCCCCCGCCGCTGCGCTTGATCCCGATGGTCACTTCTTGCCCGCCTTCCCGACCTTGCGACGGACCGCCTCGCCCGCGTACCGCACGCCCTTGCCCTTGTACGGGTCCGGCTTGCGCAGCTTGCGCAGGTTCGCGGCGATCTCGCCGACCTGCTGCTTGTCGATGCCTGAGACGCTGAAGCGGGTCGGGGCCTCCACGACGAACGTGACGCCCTGCGGCGGCTCGACCGTGATCGGGTGGCTGTAGCCGAGCGCGAACTCGAGGTTCGCGCCCTTGGCCGCCACCCGGTAGCCGGTGCCGACGATCTCCAGCTTCTTCTCGTAGCCCTGCGTCACGCCGATGACCATGTTGGAGATCAGCGTGCGGGTCAGGCCGTGCAGCGAGCGGGAGTACCGCTCGTCGTCCGGCCGGGTGACCGTCAGGGTCTCCCCCTCCTGGACCACCTCGATGGGCGAGGCGACGGAGTGGGACAGCGTGCCCTTGGGGCCCTTCACCGTCACGGTGCGCCCGTCGATGACGACGTCGACACCGCCGGGGACGGCGATGGGCAACCTTCCGATGCGGGACATGCTCCTCCTCCCCCGCCCTTACCAGACGTAGGCGAGGACTTCCCCACCCACGCCCTTCTTGTTGGCCTGACGGTCGGTCAGCAGGCCCGACGACGTGGACAGGATCGCCACGCCGAGGCCGCCGAGGACGCGCGGCAGGTTGGTCGACTTCGCGTACACCCGCAGGCCGGGCTTGCTGATGCGGCGGATGCCGGCGATCGAGCGCTCCCGGTTCGGGCCGTACTTGAGGGTGATCGTCAGCGTCTTGCCGACCTCGGCGTCCGAGACCGCCCAGGAGGCGATGTAGCCCTCCTGCTGCAGGATCTCGGCGATCCGGGCCTTCAGCTTGCTGTAGGGCATGCTCGTCGCGTCGTGGTACGCCGAGTTGGCGTTCCGCAGCCGCGTGAGCATGTCCGCGATCGGGTCGGTCATCGTCATCGGGCTTGCACGCCCTTCCTCACCGCGGTTTCGCCGGCCTTCGCGGAGGCGGCGACCTTCGGCGTAGTGGTGGTCTCCAGGCTGTCGAGGATGTCCTCGATGTCCATCAGGTCCAGCGCCACGTCAGGGTTGATGAGCGGCGCCTCGAAGCGCACGGTCATGTGACCCATGTAGGGGAACTTCGAGCGCAGCGGAACCAGTTCCAGCGTGCCCATCGCGTTATCCCCTCACCAGCTGCTCTTGGTGATGCCCGGCAGCTCGCCGCGGTGCGCCATCTCGCGCACGCACACCCGGCAGAGCCCGAACTTGCGGTACACCGAGTGCGGGCGACCGCAACGCTGGCAGCGGGTGTACCCGCGGACGGCGAACTTCGGCTTACGGTTGGCCTTGTTGATCAGGGCGGTCTTGGCCACGTCAGTTCTCCTTGAACGGGAAACCCAGGTGGCGCAGCAGCGCACGGCCCTGGTCGTCGGTCGTCGCCGTGGTCACCACGGTGATGTCCATGCCCCGTACGCGGTCGATCCGGTCCTGGTCGATCTCGTGGAACATCGACTGCTCGGTGAGGCCGAACGTGTAGTTGCCGCGACCGTCGAACTGCTTGGGCGACAGCCCGCGGAAGTCACGGATGCGCGGGAGCGCGACCGACAGCAGCCGGTCGAGGAACTCCCACATCCGGTCCCCGCGGAGCGTCGTGTGGGCACCGATCGGCATGCCCTCGCGCAGCTTGAACTGCGCGATCGACTTGCGCGCCTTGGTGACCTGCGGCTTCTGACCGGTGATCGCGGCGAGGTCGCGGATGGCGCCCTCGATGAGCTTCGAGTCGCGCGCGGCCTCCCCGACGCCCATGTTGACGACGACCTTGACCAGGCCCGGCACCTGCATGACGTTCCCGAAACCGAACTCGGTCAGCAGGGCCGGCTTGATCTCCTCGCGGTAGCGCACCTTCAGGCGCGGCAGGGCGCGAGCTTCCGGAGTGCTTCTCTCCAGGGTGTCCGTCATCTCAGATGTCCTTACCGGAGCGCTTGGCGACCCGGATGCGCAGGGTCTTGGTACGACCGTCCCGCTCCACCGTCTCCAGGCGGATACCGACGCGGGTGGGCTTCTTCGTCTCCGGGTCCACCAGCATCACGTTGCTGATGTGGAGCGGAGCCTCCTGGGTGATGATCCCGCCGGTCTTGGCGCCGCGGCCGGACTGCCCCACCTTGGTGTGCTTCTTGATCCGGTTGACGCCCTCGACGAGCACCCGGTTCGTCTCGGGGTACACCGCGATGACCTTGCCGGTCTTGCCCTTGTTCTCCTTGGGCCCGGAGATCACCTGAACGGTGTCGCCCTTCTTGATGCGGAACTTCGCCATCTCAGAGCACCTCCGGAGCCAGCGAGATGATCTTCATGAACTTCTTCTCGCGCAGCTCGCGGCCCACCGGCCCGAAGATGCGGGTACCGCGGGGGTCGCCGTCGCCCTTCAGGATGACGGCCGCGTTCTCGTCGAAGCGGATGTAGGAGCCGTCGGGGCGCCGGCGCTCCTTCGTGGTACGGACGATGACCGCCTTCACGACGTCGCCCTTCTTGACGTTCCCGCCGGGGATCGCGTCCTTGACGGTGGCTACGATGACGTCGCCGATGCCGGCGTAGCGACGTCCCGAACCGCCGAGCACACGGATGCAGAGGATTTCCTTCGCACCCGTGTTGTCGGCGACCCGAAGTCGCGACTCCTGCTGGATCACTGTCGAACTCCTGTCGTCGCGTCGGTTCTCTGGTCAGAGCCTGACGGAACTGCCTGACTGTCCTGGTCTTGCGCGGGGCCCTGTGCGGGCCGTGGCGCCGCCTCGCGGCGACGCCACCGGCTCACTTGGCCTTCTCGAGCACCTCGACCACGCGCCAGCGCTTGGTCGCCGACAGCGGCCGGGTCTCCATGATGAGGACCAGGTCGCCGGTGCCGGCGGTGTTCTCCTCGTCGTGCGCCTTCACCTTGCTGGTGCGCCGGATGACCTTGCCGTAGAGCGGGTGCTTGACCCGGTCCTCGACCTCGACCACCACGGTCTTCATCATCTTGTCGCTGACCACGTACCCGCGGCGGGTCTTGCGGTACCCCCGCACGAGCGGCGCGGCCGTCGTCTCGGACGTCTCGGTCGTCACAGCTGCCTCTTCGGTGCTCGTCGTGTCGCTCACCCGGTCACCCCTGACGGTCCGGAGGTGATGCCGAGCTCGCGCTCGCGCATCGTGGTGTAGATCCGGGCGATGTCCCGGCGGACGGCGCGCAGCCGTCCGTGGCTCTCCAGCTGGCCGGTGGCCGACTGGAACCGGAGGTTGAACAGCTCCTCCTTCGCCTTGCGCAACTCCTCGACGAGCGTCTCGTCGTCGATGTCGCGCAACAGGGCGGGAGTGAGGTTCTTGGATCCGACCGCCATCACGACTCACCACCCTCGCGCCGGACGATCCGGCACTTCATCGGCAGCTTGTGGATCGCGCGGGTCAGCGCGTCCTTGGCCACCTTCTCGTTCGGGAACGACAGCTCGAACATCACCCGGCCGGGCTTGACGTTCGCGATCCACCACTCCGGCGAACCCTTGCCGGAACCCATCCGGGTCTCGGCGGGCTTCTTCGTCAGCGGGCGGTCCGGGTAGATGTTGATCCACACCTTGCCACCACGGCGGATGTGCCGGGTGATGGCGATACGCGCGGACTCGATCTGCCGGTTGGTGACGTATGCGGGTTCGAGCGCCTGGATGCCCCACTCCCCGAAGGTCACCGCGGTCCCGCCGGTGGCGGCGCCGTGGCGTTCCGGGTGGTGCTGCTTGCGGTGCTTGACCCGACGTGGGATAAGCACGGCTCAGGCCTCCGTTCCGTTGCTCGTCTCGGTGGACGACGCCTCGGGCTGGGCGGCGACGGCGACCGCCGCGGGAGCGGCGTCCTGACCCGTCCCGGCACCGGCAGCCGCCGGCGCGTCACGACGCGCCCGCTGCGGACGCGCGGCACGACCGCCGGCCCCCGGACCGTCGCCCCGGCCGCCGCCGCCACCCTCACGGCGCGGTGCGCGCGGCGCGGTCACCTGCTCGCGAGCGAGCTCGCGCTGCGTGACGTCACCCTTGTAGATCCACACCTTGACGCCGATCCGCCCGAAGGTGGTGCGCGCCTCGTAGAACCCGTAGTCGATGTTCGCCCGCAGGGTGTGCAGCGGCACGCGACCCTCGCGGTAGAACTCCGACCGGCTCATCTCCGCGCCGCCGAGGCGGCCGGAGCACTGCACCCGGATGCCCTTGGCACCGGCGCGCAGCGAGGACTGCATGCCCTTGCGCATCGCGCGCCGGAACGACACGCGGCTCGCGAGCTGCTCGGCGATGCCCTGCGCCACGAGCTGGGCGTCGACCTCGGGGTTCTTCACCTCGAGGATGTTGAGCTGCACCTGCTTGCCGGTGAGCTTCTCCAGCTCGCCGCGGATGCGGTCGGCCTCGGCGCCTCGGCGACCGATGACGATGCCCGGACGCGCCGTGTGGATGTCGACCCGCACCCGGTCCCGGGTGCGCTCGATCTCGACGCGGCTGATGCCCGCGCGCTCCATGCCCTTGGACATGAGCTTGCGGACCGCCACGTCCTCCTTCACGTAGTCGCGGTAGCGCTGGCCGGCCTTGGTGCTGTCGGCGAACCAACGGCTCTTGTGGTCGGTGGTGATACCCAGACGGAACCCGTGCGGGTTGACCTTCTGCCCCACTAGCGGGTCCTCCCCTTCGTGCTGGCCGCCTCGGCCTTGGCCGGGGTGCTCTGGGTCTTCGCCACGCGGGGGGCGACGACCACGGTGATGTGACTGGTCCGCTTGTTGATCCGGTAGGCCCGGCCCTGTGCGCGCGGCCGGAACCGCTTCATCGTCGGACCCTCGTCGACGAAGGCCTCCTGCACCAGCAGGAGCCGCTCGTCGAACGGCTCCGAGGCGCGCTCGGCCTTCACGCGAGCGTTGGCGATCGCGCTGGCGACGACCTTGCGCACGGGCTCGCTCGCCGCCTGAGGGGCGAAGTCGAGCACCGCGAGGGCCTCGATGGCCCCCTTGCCCCGGATCAGGTCCACGACGCGGCGGGCCTTCATGGGCGTGACGCGGATGTACCGCGCCTGCGCCTTGGCTTCCATCGCTGTCCCTTGTCCTTCGTGTGAGTCGTGAGTTCTTCGAGCTGGAGTCGTCTCCGACACCGCGTCAGCGGCGGCGGCCCTTGCGGTCGTCCTTCTCGTGACCGCGGAAGGTCCGCGTGGGGGCGAACTCGCCCAGCTTGTGGCCGATCATCGACTCGGTGACGAAGACCGGGACGTGCTTGCGCCCGTCGTGCACGGCGAACGTGTGGCCGAGGAAGTCGGGCGTGACGACCGAGCGCCGGGACCAGGTCTTGATGACGGTCTTGGTCCCCTTCTCGTTCTGCACGTCCACCTTCTTCTGCAGGTGGTCGTCGACGAAGGGACCCTTCTTCAAACTGCGAGGCATGTCGTGTCAGGGCTCCTAGTCAGCGCTTCTTGCCGGTGCGGCGGCGACGGACGATCAGCTTGTCGCTGGCCTTGCCCGGGCGGCGGGTACGCCCCTCGGGCTGGCCCCACGGGCTCACCGGGTGACGACCACCGGAGGTCTTCCCCTCACCACCGCCGTGCGGGTGGTCGATGGGGTTCATCGCGACGCCGCGGACGGTGGGACGGCGGCCCTTCCAGCGCATGCGCCCGGCCTTGCCCCAGTTGATGTTGGACTGCTCGGCGTTGCCGACCTCGCCCACCGTGGCGCGCGCCCGCACGTCCACGTTCCGGATCTCACCGGACGGCAGCCTCAGCTGCGCGTACGGCCCGTCCTTCGCCACCAGCTGCACGGCCGCGCCCGCGGAACGCGCCAGCTTGGCGCCCCCGCCCGGCCGCAGCTCGATCGCGTGCACCACGGTGCCGACCGGGATGTTGCGCAGCGGGAGGCTGTTGCCCGGCTTGATATCGGCCTCGGGGCCGTTCTCGATCCGGTCGCCCTGCTGCAGCTTGTTGGGGGCGAGGATGTAGCGCTTCTCGCCGTCCGCGTAGTGGAGCAGCGCGATCCGCGCCGTCCGGTTCGGGTCGTACTCGATGTGCGCCACCCGCGCCGGCACACCGTCCTTGTCGTGACGGCGGAAGTCGATCAGTCGGTAGGCCCGCTTGTGGCCGCCGCCCTGGTGCCGCGTCGTCACCCGACCGGCGTTGTTGCGCCCGCCCTTGCTCGTCAGCGGCCGGACGAGCGACTTCTCCGGATAGCTGCGGGTGATCTCGACGAAGTCGGCGACGCTGGCGCCCCGGCGCCCCGGTGTCGTCGGCTTGTACTTGCGGATTCCCATTACCTGTCCTCGTGTCTCCTGGCTCGGCTACCTGATCGCCCGCCTCAGGCGGCCGGCCCGCCGAAGATGTCGATGGTGCCGTCCACGAGCGTGACGACGGCGCGCTTGGTGTCCTTGCGCTTACCGATCCCGGATCGGGTGCGACGGGTCTTGCCCTGCCGGTTGAGGGTGTTCACCGACTTGACCTTGACGCCGAAGACCTTCTCGACCGCAATCTTGATCTCGGTCTTGTTGGCCCGCGGGTCGACGAGGAAGGTGTACTTGCCCTCGTCGAGCAGCCCGTAGCTCTTCTCCGACACCACCGGCGCGAGCAGGATGTCGCGCGGGTCCTTGTGGATGCCACCGATGGCGCTCACAGCCCGGCCTCCTCGTCGCTCTCGGTCTCGTCGTCGCCGTCGACCGCCTGCACCGTGCGGCCCACGGCCGAGGCGCTGCGGCCGGTCGCCGGTCCGGCGACGAACGCCTCGAGGGCGCCGGCGGTGAAGACGATGTCGTCACTCAGCAGGACGTCGTAGGTGTTCAGCTGGTCCGGCGCCAGCATGTGCACGTCCGGCAGGTTGCGCAGGCTCAGCCAGCTCACCGAGTCGCCGCGCTCGACGACGACCAGCACGTGCCGGCGCTCGCTGACGCGTGCCAGCACCTTGGCCGCCGTGCGGGTGGAGGGGGCCTCCCCCGCGACCAGGCCGGTGATGACGTGCACGCGGCCGTGCCGCGCCCGGTCGGACAGGGCCCCGC
>Ga0302322_100001863_pt1 | contig 17585 bp, 14 predicted proteins | sample Fen_T0_2_FD_203757 | JGI IMG/M metagenome (GOLD analysis project Ga0302322, IMG submission 203757) | Peat permafrost microbial communities from Stordalen Mire near Abisko, Sweden - Fen_T0_2 | ecosystem: Environmental > Terrestrial > Soil > Wetlands > Permafrost | place: Sweden: Abisko... | reverse complement strand
AGCGAGGGTATGTGCATTTCAGAATTCACTTCTGGACCTCGATACCGGGCACCGTTCGTCCGCGCGTGATGTCACGGTGTTTGACTTCGACCTGGAAGGCGCTCAGCCGCACGGCCAGCTCGTTGGCGATGACCACCGAACGGTGCCGGCCGCCGGTGCACCCGATGGCGATGGTCGCGTAGGTCTTGCCTTCGCGTTCGAAGGCCGCCACGCAAAGGGTGAGGAGCTCCTCGGCCTTTTCCAGGAAGAGCTTGGTTTCCTGGCTTTCCATCACGTAGCTGCGCACAGCCTCGGCTTCGCCCGACAAGGCCGACAGGGTGCTGACGAAGAAGGGGTTGGGCAGGAAGCGGACGTCGAGGACGATGTCGGCCTCGGTGGGTACGCCGTACTTGAAACCGAAGGACATCACGGTCACGGCCAGGTTGCCGTCGGCTCGGCCGTAGCGGCCAAGAACGATGGCGCGCAAGCTGTGCACGTTGAGCTCGCCGGTATCGATGACCGCGGTGGCTTCCGCGCGCAGGGCCGATAGCCGGGTGCGCTCGGCTTCGATGTCGGAGCGGATGTCCTTGCCAAGCAGGGGGTGCCGCCGACGGGTTTCCGAGAACCGCCGGAGAATGATTTCGCTCGGAGCATCGAGAAATAGCACGTCGATGGAATGCCCCGCCGCGCGCAGATCGGAGAGCACACGGGAGGTATCCGTGAGAAAGTCTCCGCTGCGTGCATCCACCACCAGTCCGGCCCGCGTGACCTCGTCGCGACCGGCCAAAAGCTCGATGAACTTGGGCAGAAGCGCCATGGGTAGGTTGTCGACGCAGTAGAAGCCGAGATCCTCGAGCGCGCTCTTGACCGTGGTCTTGCCCGCTCCCGAGACGCCGGTAATGACCACCAACTTCATGGCTACTCCACGTCACCGCGGAAGCGGCGCTGCCTGGCCTCGGCCAGGGCCTGATCCAGGCGCTCTTGGAACTCGCGGGCGGCATGGTGGCCGCGCACCTGCAACAATCGGTTGCGTGCCGCCACTTCGACCAGCGAGCTGACGTTGCGGCCGGGGCTGACGGGAATGCGCAGCATGGGCACCGGAACGTCGAGGATGGGATAGGTCTGGTCGTCGAGGCCCACGCGATCCGCGGCTTCCGATTCTTCCCAGCGCACCAGTTCCATGACCAGTTCGATGCGCTTTTCGTCGCGCACAGAGGCCACGCCGAACATGTCCTTGATGTTGATGATGCCGATCCCGCGCACTTCCATGTGGTGCTTGATGAGCTCGGCCGACCAACCGACCAGCAAGTCGTGGGCGCTGCGCCGGACCTCGACCAAGTCGTCGGCCACCATGCGGTGTCCGCGCATGACCAACTCGAGGGCGGCCTCGGACTTGCCGATGCCGCTCTTGCCGAGCAGGAGAATGCCGACCCCGAGGACATCCATGAGCACGCCGTGGATGCTGGCCGTGGGCGCCAGCTCGCGCTCGATGTAGTTCTGGATAGATTGGATGGCCACCGACGAGCGCAACGGCGTTCGCAGCAATGGCACGCCCAATCGATCCGCGGCTTCGAACAGCTCGGCGGGGACGTCGAGCCCCTTGGTTACCACGATGCAAGCCGGTTCGAGCGCCATGAAGGTCTCGATACCGTGCCGCGCTTCTTCGACGGGAAGGCTGGCCAGGTAGGCCAGTTCGGTGGCGCCCAGGATTTGCACGCGTTCGGGTTGGACTTGGCGGACGAATCCGGCCAGGGCCAGGCCGGGCTTCTGCACGCGGTGGAAGGTCACGCGACGGGCGAGCCCGGATTCGCCTGCCAGCAGGACAAGGCGCAGCCCAGCGGCTTCGCTCAGCAGTGAACGAACCGTCAGCGTCGTGGCCAGACCGCCGTTATCGCTCAATACTTGCCGTCCTCCTCAACGATGGTTTGGTACATGGCAAGGCCGTCGGGTGCGTCCATCAAGCGCTGCCTGAAGGTGGCATCGCGAAACAGGCGCGATAGGCGCGCCAGGGCCTTGAGGTGCGCACCCGCCGAGTTCGACGGTGCCACCAGCATGAACACGATATGGGTCGGCTTGCCGTCGATGGAATCGAAGGCAAGTCCCGGCACCGACCGTCCCAGCACGCCCACCAGGCGGTCGATGGCGTCGACCTTTCCGTGCGGGATAGCGATGCCGTCGCCGATGGCTGTGGATGCCAGAAGCTCGCGTTCTTCGAGAACGCGGCAAAGTGCTTGCGGCTCGATGGCACTTTGCCCCAGCAAGGCCGCCTGGCGTCCACAGAGAAAGGACGCCATTTCGGCCAAGACTTCGCTCTTGGTCGCGCCCGAAAGCGCGGGAATGACGGCGTCGGGAGAAAGGAAATCGACGACCTTCATGGCATGACCTGTACTGCTCGGACTCGAGGAGGCGGGCTAGGTGGAGGGGGCGGACACGCCCGTCTCGATCAGTCCGTAGTTGCCGTCCTTGCGGCGGTAAATGACCGAGAGCGAATTCTTGTCGGCGTCCACGAAGACGAGCACATCGCGTTCGACCAGGTTGAGCTGCATGGCTGCGTCGCGCAGTTGCAGGGTGCGGACTTCCTCGGTGGCGTCGCGGATGACGGGGACGTCGCCAAGCGAAGGCTTGGCTTCGGCCGTGGCACCGGGCTGCGGCTCCAGGTTTTCCGCGGCAAGTACTGTCTGCCGGACCTGCAGGTGCGGCCCGCCGTGCGGCTTGTGGGTGCGGATCTTCTCCTTCCACTTGCGCACCTGGCGCTCGATACGCGCCACCGACAGATCGATGGACGAGTACATGTCCTCGGTCGTCTCGCGGGCCTGGATGACGATGCCGTTGGGCAGGGTCAGCGAGAACTCCGCGGTGTGGTTGTGGTTGCGCTCGACGGAGAATGTCCCATGCGCGGCGATGGGGTCGCGGCTGAAGTACTTCTTGATCTTCTCCAGACGCTCTTCGGCGTAATCCTTGACTGCGGGGGAAGCTTCCATGTGGCGGAACGTGGTTGAAAGCTGCATCGAATGGGCCTCCAGGGGACGTTGTGAATTGCGGACAGGGTCGGCTAGAACACTTGTTTGCGCTTGCTGCTGGGTTGAATCCTCAGCTGCTCGCGATACTTGGCCACGGTTCGCCGAGCAATCTCGATGTTTTGTTCGAGGAGCAGCTCGACGATCTTTTGGTCGGAGTGCGGGTGTTTGGGATCTTCGTTGGCGACGATCTGTTTGATCTTCAGTTTGACCGCCTCGGAGGCCAAATCGTCGCCGTCGCTACGGGTGATGCCCGAGTTGAAGAAGTATTTGAGCTCGAAGATGCCCTGCGGGGTGTGGACGTACTTGTTGGTGGTCACGCGCGACACGGTCGACTCGTGCATCCCGATATCGTCGGCCACATCGCGCAGAATAAGCGGCTTCAGGTAGGCGGAGCCTTTTTCGAAGAACTCGCGCTGAAAACGCAGAATGGATTCGGTGACGCGCACGATGGTGCGCTGGCGCTGCTGGATGGATCGAATCAGCCACTGGGCGCTGCGCAGGCGCTCTTGGATGTACTCGCGCGCCTTGGGCCCCTTCGACAGGGCAACCCGGTAGAAGTCGGAGATCTTCAGCTTGGGCAAGCCGTCGTCGTTGGCCACCACGAAGTACTTGTCGCCCACCTTCTGAATGTGGACGTCGGGCGTGATGTAATTGGATTCCTCGTCGGTGTAGGCGCGGCCCGGCTTTGGATCGAAGGCCAGCACGACCTTGGTCGCTTCGTAGACTTCTTCCAAGGGTTGGTTGAGATCCTTGGCGATGGCCGCGTAGTTACGTTTCTCGAGGTTGTGGATGTGCTTGCTGATGATGCCGAGAACCAGGTCGTCGTCGGCGCCCACGTGGCGGGCCTGGATGAGCAGGCATTCCTGCAGGTCACGCGCAGCCACTCCCTGCGGGTCGAATTCCTGGACGCGCTTGAGTACCTGCTCGACGAACGGAACATCGACGCCGGCTTCCTCGGCGAGCTCTTCGACGGACAGGTCAAGGTACCCATCGGGCGTCAGGTTGCCGATGATGAGTAGGGCAACGCCTTCCTCATCCTTACTGAAACCGCGCGTCAGCTTGAGCTGCCATTCCAGGTGGTCGAAGAGTGACGTGCCGCGCGTCAGCGTCGCCTCGATGGACGGCATCTCTTCCGAGTTGGAACGGAACGACGGCATGGGGGCCGCGTTGGACTGGGTTTCGAGATAGGTGTCCCAGTCGAAATCGGCCACGGCATCGCCCGAGCGCGAATCGGCTTTGACCTCGGACGTCGAATCGCCCTTGTCTCCAGCGGCCTGCCCTACTGGAGTTTCGGTCTCGCCGATGCGTTCGGTTTCCGCCTCGCGAATCGCCCCGGCGCCCTGTTCATCTGTGTTGCCCGGTTTCTGCTGTTCGGCTGAAACATCAACCGAATCCTCAAGCACTGGGTTTTCCAGAAGCTCGTCACGCACCATGTCCACCAGCTCGACGCGCGAGAGCTGCAGCAGCTTGATCGCTTGCTGCAGCTGCGGCGTCATGACGAGCTGCTGCGAAAGCTTGAGATGCTGTTTGATCTCCATGGACATTGCGTCACCGTTCTCGGGCGATCAGTTCATCGGCGGATTCCTATTTATTTGATAGCACCGTGCACTGTTTCGGAAAAGTAAAAGCCTCCGATGGTACGCAGATTGCTAGGGTCAAGAAAAAAGATGCGATTCGCGTGTTGAAAACACACAGGACACGGAGAACACAGAGGACAGAAGAGGCGGCAAGAGTACGGATCCAAGGTCCGGAAACCCCATTCTTCTCCGGTCTCTGTGTACTCTGTGTCCTCTGTGGTGAAGATCCAGATCCGGTCGGTTGCGCTACACGACCGGCTGGGCTTCCACGACGGCTGGCACCTTGTGTCGCTTTTCCAGCCGCATGCGCAGCGCTGCCCCGATGAAAGAGCGGAAGAGCGGGTGCGGATTCTGCGGTCGCGATTTGAACTCGGGGTGGAACTGGCAACCCACATAGTAGGGATGGTTGCGCAGCTCGATCATCTCGACCAGCTGGCTGTCGGGCGATACGCCTGAGATCACCAGACCGGCCGCCGCCAGCCGTTCGCGGTATTCGTTGTTGACCTCGTAGCGATGACGGTGCCGCTCGGAGATTTCGCGCACGCCGTAGGCTGCCTCGGCTCGCGTGCCCGGGCTGAGCACGCAGGGATAGGCGCCGAGTCGCATGGTGGCACCCATGTCCTTCAGGTTGCGCTGGTCGGGCATGAAATCGATGACCGGATGGGCGGGCTTGGGCTCGAATTCCGTCGAATTCGCCCCCCGCAGACCCGCCACGTTGCGCGCGAACTCGATGGTTGCAATCTGCAGACCCAGGCAGATGCCAAAGTAAGGCACACCCTTTTCGCGCGCATAGCGGGCCGCCTCGATCTTGCCCTCGCTGCCGCGCGTGCCGAAGCCAGGCGCGACCAAGATGCCGTCCGCGCTTTCCAGGCAGCTTGTGCCCTTGCGCTCGATTTCCTCGGAGTCGACGTGGCGCAAATGCACGCGGCAGTCGTTGGCGATTCCGCCGTGGGTGATGGCCTCGTTGAGGCTCTTGTAGGATTCCACGAGGTCGACGTACTTGCCGACCAGCGCGATCTCGACCTCGGACTGCGGGCTCTTCATGCGCTCGACCACCTGTTCCCAGCCCGTCAGCTCGGGTGCGCGCGACCAGATGTTGAGCAGCTCCGCGATCTTCTCGTCGACACCTTGTTTGTGGAATTTCGCAGGAACCTCGTAGATGCAGTCCACATCCTCGTTGGAGAAAACCGCGTCGGGAGCGACGTTGGTGAAGAGCGCGATCTTTTGCCTGAGGGCGGTGCCCACGGGGCGGGTCGCCCGGCACAGCAAGATGTCAGGCTGAATGCCGATCTCGCGCAACTTCATGACCGAGTGCTGCGTCGGCTTGGTCTTCATTTCGCCTGCTGCCGAGATATACGGAATCAGGGTCACGTGGACCGAAATAGCGTTCTGGTTTCCCATCTCGAAGCGCAGCTGGCGAACCGCCTCGAGGAAGGGCAGGGACTCGATATCGCCGACGGTGCCACCGATCTCCACGATCAGAATGTCCACATCCTCCGCGCACGCCAGAATGCGGGATTTGATCTCGTCGGTGACGTGCGGGATGACCTGGACTGTGCCGCCCAGGTATTCGCCGCGCCGCTCTTTCTGGATGACCGTTTGGTAGATCTGTCCCGAGGTCGCGTTGTTGAGGCGACTCATCCGCTGCGACAGAAACCGTTCGTAGTGTCCCAGATCAAGGTCGGTCTCGGCCCCGTCATCAGTGACGAAGACTTCCCCGTGCTGCATGGGATTCATCGTTCCCGGATCGACGTTGAGATACGGATCCAGTTTCTGGATCGTGATTTTGAGTCCGCGTGCTTCGAGAAGCGAGCCTATCGAAGCTGATGCCAGACCCTTTCCGAGGGATGACACAACACCCCCGGACACGAAGATAAACTTCGTTCGTTTGGGGAGAGCCCTTGTCCCGCCGGCCATTAGTCCATTCCTTCTTCGGGCCCGCTGGACAGGCGCCATGCCTGCTCAAGTACCCGAGTTGCGATCATGCGTTCGTACCTCAACTCGGGCAGCCATTCTTTGCTTCGAAGGACCATAAGTCAACGACGAAGGTCGAAAACAATCGTGTTCAGAAAAACCTAACTTTCGTCGAGAAATGCGAGGTAGAGAAGCGCAGTCTGGCGGCGGAATCCCAGCGCTCCGGAGGCGGGCGCGCTGGTGTAGTAGACGTAGCGCGCGCCCAGCTCGAAACAGCCCGCGAAGAGGCGCGCCACATCGATGCGGAAGGTGCTACGGCTCTCGTCTTCGATGCTGGCGCTGGGCAGGCCCGCCACGGGCTGTGAGAAAGTCAAGGCGTCGGCGTAGCGGGTTGCGACCACTTCACCGCGAACGGAGAGCGACAGATCCAAGGGCAAGGGGATGACAGCGCGCACGTGAAACCGCCCGCGCACCAGCGCCTCGCCGAAGCTGTTCGATTGGTTGATGTGCAGGGCAGCCCCCGAGCCGAAAAGCCAGCGGCCGGTGCGGCTGAATTCAACGTGACCTACCCAGAATCGATCGCTGTGGCGAGGGTCGCCCGTGGTGTCGTCGCAGCCGCTCGGTGTGCAGGCCGCACCCTTGAAGTCGCGCGCCTCCACGCTGCCACCCGCGCTCCATTCCCAATCCGCGCCACCATCGAGCAGATCCCCTGGCAGCGTGTGCCGAATAGCGAGGAACGCGGTGGGCGCGGTGAAGCTGTAGGCATTGTCGGGTTTGAAGGTGAACCAACGGTAGCCGCCGCCCAGGGAAACGAGTACGGATTTTCCCAGACCCTGGTCGAGGCGCAGCGACGGCGCCGCCGAGCGGAAATCAGGCAAGTCGAAGGAGCGTCGCTGGAAGACGTCGTAGTACGCGCCGGTCAACGCTGCCTGCGTTCGCTCACCCAGCCGCAAGTTATCGGTGGCGGTGGCTTGCACGACGAACACGTTATCGGCCCGTGCCCCGCTGTCGGCGAACCATTTGCCGCCGAGAGCGCCGGAAAGCGCCAGGGTGTTGTGCTGGCCAAGCGGCGCCAAGAGGCTTCCCGAGGCCACCAAGCGTGCCAGCAGCGAGGCAGGCGCGGAGGGCTGGGCGTCGGTGCCCGCGATGCTTTCGGTGCGGGCGGGGTTGGTGTCGTACTCGAGGCCGTCTTCCAAACGCCAGTCGTAGCGAACCGGCTCGGCGCGCGTCCGCGCGCCGAGAGCACACAAGCACAATCCGACTATGGCGACGATGCGCAGACGCATCCTGCGCGATACTAGCCCGAACTCACTCAGAAACGCGCGTCCAGTCAGACGAATTGTCGATCACGGTCACGCTATGCGGTCACGGCGCCCGGCTTTTGGCCAGCAAGGCTTGCGCCTGCGCGTTCAAGGCTTGGGCGCGCGCCCGCAGCGTGGCGGCGGCGCGATCAAGCGCATCGGGATCCGACGTCGCGCCAGCGGCGCCGAGGACATGGCGCAGTTCCGCGGCCGTGGCGGGATCAAGATAGAGGCGCTGTTCGAAGGACTGGCGATCCAAACCGGCTGTCTGGGCCAGGGGCGATGTCTTCGAGGCCGAGGCGGCTTCGGGGGCAACCAGAGGCGTTGCCTCTTTGGTCGTCGAGTCCGCTCCGGACGGTGTGAGTGCTGCGACTGGCGGTGAAGCCCCTGGGTTGCCCGTCGGTGCGGCCGGTGCGGCGGTACTGCCGTTCGTGGGTTGCGCGCCGCCTATGGTCGTGCCGCCCCGGGTGCTCGAATCCGTGCCAGAAGAGCCAGACAGGGTGGTCTTCTGTACCTGCGCCGAAATAGCGAGGCTGCGCTTGGAGGTTTCGAGTCCGGAGAAAGGATCCCGATCAAAGGCCCCCGCCCGACGGCGCAAGGCCCGGCGACTGCGTAGCTCGTCCGCCGCCTTGGCCAGCACTCCCGCTTCCCCGTCGAGCTTTCTGGCCTGATCCGCGAATAGACCCGCCTTGGCTTCCAATTCCACGCTGCCATCCTGAGGCAGAGCCTGCGGCGGCGCGACCCGTGCGCCTGTTCCCGCCACGGCACCTCCGGTCCAGCCGAGTGCGCGCAACCGCGCTTCGGTCTGGGTCACCTTCTGTGCCAAGGCCTCAGCGTCTGCCAGGCGATCGCGCAAACGGTAGTCATTGCGAACCGAGCGATCAGATCGCTTGAGATCTGCAACCTCGGCGTTGAGCTTGTCCAGATCGGCGCGCAGCCGCGCGAATTCCGTGAGGGTGCGGCGAAGGACTGCTGAATCGCTACCTTGGGCGGCGGACCGGCCTGGCGCGGCGGCCAGCGCCAAGGCCACAATGGCCGCGCCGAGAAGTTTGGGGATACACCGCATTCAGGACCAATACTAGCAAGGCCTGCGCCAAGCAGTCTTTCGCCTGAAACTGCAGGGTTAGCCTCCTGATGCCTCAGTTTTCTGATGCCGCCTCGGTTTGGCTTGAGTCCCGCGCCCACAATCCCTGGCGTGGCGTCTTTCCAAGCTTGGACTTCTGCTGTCTACTTGAAGCATGTCCATCTTCGCTGCGCGACAGATCCCTGCCGTGTTTGTCCTGTTCGTTCTGGCCTGTGCCGGGTGCGCGACCTCGAAGAGCTCGGCCGGAGAGGCTACCTCGACGGGCAATGTCGCGCTGGACTACTACCCGCTCCTGCCTGGCTGGGGCTGGGCCTACGATGTCGAACGCGACGGCCAGAAGGTGCTTGCGCTCTACGCGGTGGCTGAATGTCATGGGAACGTGGCGGTGATCAAGAACGGCGACGCGCGCATCGAATACCTCGTCCAGCCAGACGGCATCGCTCGGCGCGAGGGCGGCCTACCCGGCGACTACCTGGTCAGACTGCCGCTGTTCGTGGGCGCCACGTGGCCGGTCTCGGGTGGCCACGCGACGGTGGCCGAGGTTGGGCGGGTCGTCGCGCTTCCGTCGGGCGTCTACCGCGACTGCGCGGTCGTCGAAGAGACGCGGGAGCAACCGAATCGGGTCACGCGCACCACCTACTGCAAAGGGGTGGGCCCGGTCGCGATCGAGATGCGGGTCTACAACCCGATGAAGCTCGATTTCGAGACGATGGTCCGGGCAACCCTCCGCGGCGTCACGCGTCCGGAGGATGCGGCCAAGGCAGAATAGGGCCGAGGCCCAAATTGGACTTGTCCAGCCCGCGCGACCTTGGCACCATGGCCGTGTCTTTCCGACGCGGGGATGGCGGAACTGGTAGACGCGCCAGACTTAGGATCTGGTTTCGAAAGAAGTGGGGGTTCGAGTCCCCCTTCCCGCACAGCAATCAATTCGGCAAGTTGGCTTCAACTTGTCTGGTGTCATCGGGTCGGCTGGCCTTCGATCCCCCTCCTATTGGCCGGAGTTGCGGGGTGCTATTGCGTGTTGCAAAAGGTAGGACTATATTTGTAAGTACCGACAGTATGTAACATGCAGCAAATGGCGCCGTCCCTCATCAAGCTCTTTCGTTCTCGTCCTGTCGCCCGATCCAGTTGGCTAGAGGGCAAGGGTATCTCTCGGACGAAGCTTCAGCGTTCCGTCGAACGTGGCGACCTGGTTCGAGTGCGCAGGGGTGTCTATTCGCTGCCCGACGAGTCCGAAGTCACGGAACACCACGACCTCGCCGTCGTGGCCATGAGCATCCCGCGAGGCGTGATCTGCCTACTGTCGGCCCTTCGTTTCCATGGTCTTGGAACGCAAAATCCTGCGGAGGTGTGGGTGGCCATCCACGGCAAGGATCGCAAACCCAGGATCGAATATCCGCCGGTGAGGATCGTTCGCTTCTCCGGCCTGGCGCTTGAGCATGGGGTTGGGACGCACAAGATCGAAGGCGTCACCGTTCGCGTGACATCGCCAGCAAGGACCGTTGCTGATTGTTTCAAGTTTCGGAACAAGATTGGTCCTGACATCGCCCTCGAAGCCCTGCGCGAGTACCGACGCGCTCGAAAATCGATGGACGACCTGGTCCAGGCCGCCGAGGAAGTTCGAGTAGCGAATGTCATCCGCCCCTACCTGGAGGCGATGACGACATGACCAACAAACCGACCAAGAACGTAAGCGCATCCGTGCGTACGAGGCTCTTGGAACTATCGAGAAGGAGTTATCGTTCTTGATGACCAGCACCTTGGCCGGCTTGCCAGACAGTACCGAGCCTAGTTTGACGAAGCCAGGCCACATCAAGGGATCGGGCAACGGATACCGGGGAAGCAGCTGGAGGCTGTCGATCTCAAGAAGCCCATCGTGGTCAAGGTCGTGCTCGGAGGGCTCCACCACGACTACCGGAGGGCGGCGTGATCACCGCATTCCGTCGCAGGATGGGGGAAGTAGCCAGGCCGGGCCACGCTGGGCTCAGCGCCGGCGGGCCGGGCGATCGTCGACGACGTACCACTTGCCTTGCCTGCGCACGAGGCCGAGCTCATGGGCGCGCCGTTCGCTGTGGCAGGACCAGATGAAGCGGGCCTGCGCCCGATCTCCGTCGATCTTTAGAACCTCCACGCGGGCGATCGGAAACGGCGTTCGCACGCGGCCCGGGCGGTCCGAGTCATCTCGCCTCCGCCCGCCCGCGAGCTCGCAAACCTGATCGTCGGGGTCGAGCCCCGGCGGCAGGCCCACCACCAGCCCCGCCCCATTCGGCCCCTCGCTCGAAGCGGCCGCCGCAGCGTCGAGGGCGAGCGGGCCCCCGACCAGGAAAAGTGCGGCGAAGCGCACGACCCCTGCGGTCACCTCCCCGGCGGCGTCGCGCGCCGGCACAGCCGTCGGCGCGGCATCGCGGCCGTCCGGAATCCCGTCACCGTCCGTGTCGGCGCGTTTTGGATCTGTCCCGAGCGCCGTCTCGGTCCGGTCCGTCAGGCCATCGCGGTCGGCGTCGCCGAATAGGCCCGCGGGATCGATGACGCTGATGATGCCGTCGAGGTCGCCTTCGTGCGATCCGCGGACCACGATCTTTCCATCGCGCAGCTTCGCCTTCTGCATGATCCGCTTGCGCAGACACTGGTCGCCGCCCGGATCTGCCGCCCACGCCGGCGGCCCGAACGATCCGTCGGCCAGGCGCCGCCGCACCCAGAGGATGTTGCGCGCCTGCGTGACCCGATATCGGCCGACGTCGATTCCCCGGCACAGGCCCCAGGGATCGACCCACAGGCGCCCCGGCCCCGGCTCCTTGACGGCGTCGTCGTCCTTGCAGATCGCCGCCCATCCGCCGGCGCGCGTGGCGGTCCGGTGCAGCTCGTCGAGAAGGGCGAAGTCGGCGGGACGGCCGAGACGCGCGAGCAACCGATAGATCGCCGCGTGTCCATCCGCCCGGCCCACGGTCGCGGGCAACGACTCCGAGTATCCGGCCTCCGTCGAGTGGTGCTGTCCGCGCGCGCGCCGTTCCCGCTGGCTGGCCCCGTCCCACGCTCCGATGCCGTGGTCGCCGGGGCCGCTCCACCAGATGTTCACGTCCCACCAGCCGAGCCCCTCCGGTGTCGATCGAGCGAGCAGGAGTGGCCCGAGTCGGTCCGCTGCCTTGGCGTCGTCCATGGCGGCAAGCATCCCGATCTGAGCCATGCGTCGCGCATGAGCGAGGGCGTACGCATACAAGACCGGATCCTCGGACTTCTGTCGATTGAGGGCTTCGATCTCTTTGTCCGTCAGCAGGCGCGAAGGAACGGGCCCGCGAAATATCTCGTCGAGCAGCAGATCGACGACCCCCGGAACCCGCAACCCCATCGCGGCGTCGACCGCGCGATCTCGCCGGGTCGGGTGCTCTTGCCGGGCGAGCGCCAGAAGGATCTCCCCGTACCCGGGCACCATCCGCAGCTCGTCGTAGATCGGCCCGTTCGCCGCGATGCTCTCGGCGGTGTGGTAAGTGTTCGCGAAGGTGCGGTCCAGGATCGCCTGCACTCGCTCCATCGGCGACATCGAAGCGGCCTCGGACGGATCGAGCTCAAAGACCCGGTAGGCGACCAGCTCGTCGCGGACACGGACGACGATCACGCCGTCCTCCGCCGCCACCAGCTGCCGGCGCTCGCCGACCGGTAGCTGCGGCAGTTGCGCCAGCGCGGGCGTGCCGCCGTGCCCGTCGCAGCGAACGACGACCGGCGGGCGATCGCCCGCGTCCATCAGCACGACCACCTGCCCGTGCATCAGCCGCCAGCGCCGTGGGTAGTTGTTTGACCGGTGAACTCTCGGCAGGGGGCAGTCGAGCAGGACCTTGCCGGTCGAGACGTCGAGCTCGGTCACCTCCCGCGCGCCCCATTCGAAGAGTCGACCGTCACGCTCGATGGCGCCGCGGACGTCTCGGATGCGTCCCTGCGGATAGTTTCGCGTCCACACCTCGCGGCCGCCGGGCAACTCGAGGGCGGCGATCCGATTTGTCAGCCTCCCGTCTCCGCCGCCGTTCACCAGCACCAGCGGTTTGTCGCCGATGTCGGCGCCAACCACCGTCCAGGGCTCCCGCGAGGTCGAGGGCGGAAAGGCGATCTCCGACGTATCCTGCCCCGTCTTCGGATCGAGCGCGACGAGCTTCGCACCGCGCGACACGAACACCCGGCTCGCGCCGATGGTGACGTTGGGACCATTCCAGGGGTGCCGCCGCCACAGCTCCCGGCCGCTGGCCAGCTCGAAGGCGAGCAGGAGCGTGGTGCTGACACTGCCGCTCGATCCGTCCGCGAACTCCCACACCTTCGGTGGACCGTGGCAGAGCGCGAACCCAATGCTGCCGTTGTCGCTGACGTGGTTGGACAGATAGCATAGCTTCGCCGTCCAGAGCGGCTTGCCGGTCTTGACGGCGAAGGCGGTCGTCTCGCCGCTCGCCCTGTTCACCAGCACCATCCCCGTGGCGAATTCGATCTGGGCGCCCTCGTCCTGGGGCGCGGCGGCTCGCCAGCGCTCCTTGCCGGTCGCAAGCTCGATGGCGACGAGCTCGCGACCGCCGTGCCCGCCGTCCCACGCGAGCAGCGCCCCATCGAAGGCCGGCGCCGTCTCCTCGTAGCGCCACCCGGTGGTTCTGAGGTCGGCGGCGCTGATACTCCAGGCGCGACGCAGCCGCGGCAGCGTCGACGCTGCGACCGCCGGCGGCTGCGCATCCTGGGCCGTCCCGTCGGCAGCGATACCTGAGCAGGCGAGCATCAGGAGGATCCCTGCACGACCGGCGACTCGCAGCATCGCTCCAGTGTATGACGGCTGATGCCGGCAGGCTACGGCCCGGTCGAGGGCCGCTGCCCACTTTCGGGCGGCCCTCTTCGTCGTCGCCATGGTCGTCTCCGGCACAGCATCTCCGCACGATCGAGCGTGCGAAGATGCGCGCGAATGAGGCGTTGGGCGGACGCATACTACGCTGGGGCGTCGTGTCCGTCCCGGCTCTCATGGAGCCTGGTTTACAGAACAGGCATTCTCGGCGGTAGTGCTGTTCCGCGATGGCTTTGTGCTCCAATGGCGCTTGAAGTTCCTGCGCTCCGCTCAGACGTAGGCAGGAACTTGTCCCCAGCACCGGATCGCGGCACTCTCCTCCTCGATGGCAGGCAAGCAGGTGAAGATTTCGAGGCCTGGCGGAGGCGGGTACGACTCCCGATGTCGTCAGCCTCATCGAATCTGCTCGCAGGGCGGCCGCGCGTTCGGTGAACGCGGTCATGACGGCTACCTACTGGGCGATCGGCCGCAACATCGTCGAGGAGGAGCAAAGAGGCGCGGCACGCGCGGGCTACGGCGACCAGCTAGTGATCAATCTGTCGCGCGACCTGCAGGCTCGGTTCGGCCGCGGCTTCGGTCGGGCCAACCTGTTCCAGATGAAGGCGTTCTTCCTCGCCTATCGCGACACGGTCCAGACGGTGTCTGGACTTTCTGACGGCGATGCGCCGATGCCGATTGTCCAGACAGTGTCTGGACAATCCGACGCAACAGTCGGGCTCGAGGCGGTGGCGGCACGGTTCAAGCTGCCCTGGTCGCACTACGTGCGGCTGCTCTCGGTACGAAGCGTGCCGGCCCGCCAGTTCTACGAAGCCGAGGCGCTTCGCGGCGGCTGGACCATTCGCCAGCTCGATCGGCAAATCGGCAGCCAATTTTATGAACGCACGGCCCTGTCGAGGAACAAGGCCGCCTTGCTCCGCAAGGGCCAGACGATGATTTCCAGGGATGTCGTCACGCCAGAAGAAGAGATCAAGCAGCCCTACTTGCTCGAATTCCTCGACCTGAAGGACGAGTACTCCGAAACCGACCTGGAGGCAGCCCTCATCGGCAAGCTCGAAAGCTTCCTCCTCGAGCTTGGCGGCGACTTCACCTTCGTCGGGCGGCAACGGCGGCTGCGCGTCGGCGACGAGTGGTACCGCATCGATCTGCTCTTCTTCCACCGGCGTCTCCGGTGTCTGGTCATCATCGATCTCAAGCTCGGGAAATTCACGCACGCCGACGCAGGGCAGATGCACCTCTATCTCAACTACGCGCGGGAGCACTGGGTGGTGCCTGGCGAAAACCCGCCGGTCGGCCTCATCCTTTGCGCCGAGAAGGACAACGCGGTGGCCAAGTACGCGCTCGAGGGCTTACCGAACAAGGTTCTGGCGGCCGAATACCGCACGGCCCTGCCGAAGGAACGCCTGCTGGTCGAAGAGATCGAGAAGACCCGGCGGCAGATCGCGACCCAGACGATGTTCGCGGATCCTCGTAGAGACGCCGTCCCCCGCCGCGGCTGACACATCGCTCGCGATCTTCACTTCCACGCGCCGAGCGTTGCGCCGACCCGGCTCCAGCGTCGCTTTCCAGGCATCTAAGGGATAAGCCATGACCCAGAACCCGATTGAACCGTCTGCCATCGTTGGCCCCGCCGTCACCTACGTCGGCAATGGCGGTTTCGACGTCATCAAGGTCGCAGACCGATTCGTTCGTCCGCCCGCCGCCCTCGAAGTGCGCATCAAGGTCGCCGCCGCTGCTGTCAATCCCACGGACATCGTGCTGCGCGACCCGGGCCAGGGGAACGTGCCGTTGCCCATGACACCCGGAATGGATGCCGCGGGCATCGTCGAGGCGGTCGGGGCGGGCGAAAAGCGCCTAGCGGTCGGTGACGAGGTGATGGCTGCGCTGTCACCTCGTCGGCCCGAGGGGGGCGCGCAGGCAGCGTACATCGTGGTTCCGTCAGCGGCCGTCGTCCACAAGCCGAGGGGCCTCACGTTCGCCGAAGCAGCGACGTTGCCGATGAACGGTCTGACGGCGCTCTACGCCCTCGAACTCGCTGGCCTGGCGGCAGGGCAAACCTTGGCCGTCAGTGGCGGTGCTGGCTGGCTTGCCTGCCTGGCCATCGGGCTCGCGAAGCACCGGGGCTTGCGGACTCTCGCGGACGCCAAGCCGGAAGAGGTCGAGCTGGTGCGCGGCTACGGGGCGGATGTCGTGGTCGAGCGAGGCCGCAATTTCGCCCAGGTCGTCCATGGGGCGGTCCTGGACGGCGTCGACGCCCTGCTCGACACCGCGCTGCTGGGTAGGGCGTCCTTCCCTGCCATCAAGGACGGCGGCGTCTACATCCCCGTTCGCGGTTGGCGAGAAGGACCAGACCCTCGCATCCAGATCAAGCCGGTGATGGTGGGTGAGGTTCTCGCGCGTACCGATTGGCTCGAAACCCTGCGTCGGCTCGCCGAGACCAAGCAACTCGTGCCCCGTGTCGCTGGCGAGTATCCGCCGCAGCAAGTGGCCCAAGCGCAGCGCCGCATGATGGCCGGCGGTGTGCGCGGACGCCTCGTGATTGTCTTCTGAACCGAGAAGAGAACCGGGCCATGGTTTCCGAGTGACGAGATCGCAGAGCAGAACCGGCGCGCTCAAGGCATTCCCGACCATCGGAGCTGCTGGAGAATCGCCTGTCGACGTTTGGAGCTGCAAGATCAGGGTCACGCATTCATGCGGCCATCAACGGGAGTCTGCAGGGGGCTTCAGTCCCGTCTCCGGTCGACGGGAATGGAACCCAACGCCGGATGGACGCCCGCGGGACCGCAATCGCAGGGCAGTGCTCACCACTGCACCCATTCTGGTGTCGAAAAAACGGCCGAAAATCCCCCACCAAATCCCCCACTTGTGCGTGGCGGAGCGTGGCGCTCCCTGACCCTTGGTGACGGTAAGTGCCCGCCACGACACAAATGCTCGACGGAGAATTTAGGCTTTCACGTTCTTAGGATCTGGTTTCGTAAGAAGTGGGGGTTCGAGTCCCCCTTCCCGCACCATCGCGAAATCCGGGCGAAAATTGTGGGCTGCGTGGAATGCGGCGCGTGCCGTCGCACATCCGCGCGTTCCGCGACCACACTCGCCTTCGTCGTTCGGAGAACCCGCGGGTCGACCGGCTTGCCGGCCTCCAGGTGCAGTCGTACCACGGTCCACTGTCCCCGCCAGATGGCGAGCAGATCCCGCTCGGCGGGTTGGTCGACTCCTGACGCGGACCCTACTCGATCGCCACGCCGTCTTTCTTGCACGCGGCCCTAACCGCGGCGAGGGCCGGCTTATCCAGATGAGAGGCGGCTTCGCGAGCGGCAGCGGTCTTGCCAAGCGCGCATGAGGAAGTTGCAATGATCCGATACGCTCGCACGACTTGTTCGGGCTTGGGCTCGGCCTTGAGCACGCCCCGAGCCTTACGAATGGCGGACTTGTGGTGACCCTTGCGCGATGCCCGCTGCGCCTGACGCATGCGATCCTCGACGCTCAGGGATGAATCTGTCCGCGAACCCGCCGCCCCCTCGGACGCCTCAGGCTCGCTTGGCGCGGATGGTTCGGCGGCAAGCTCCAGCTCGGTCTCGGGCCTCGCCGTGACCTCAGGAGTGTGAGTCGGTTCAGCAGTGGGGGAGGGCGCCTCGTCAGAGGCCTGGGCGCTGACCGCCACTGCTCCAAGCTCTTTTTTGCGGTGGCCGCGATGACTTGCAGAGGAGCCGGATTTGGGTTCGTGAATGGTGTCCTCCTCGCCTCGTGGTGCCGCCGCACCAACCGCTGGAGCAGGAGGTGGCTCGGGTGCGACGACTGTTGGCGCGGTTGCCGGAACAGCAGGAACCGGCACAGCTGTCGAAGCCGCGGGGCCTCTTGGCGCCGGCGCAACAGGTGCCGTTGGCGCGCTTGCAGTTGGGCGTTCCG
>Ga0302322_100001859_pt1 | contig 17598 bp, 8 predicted proteins | sample Fen_T0_2_FD_203757 | JGI IMG/M metagenome (GOLD analysis project Ga0302322, IMG submission 203757) | Peat permafrost microbial communities from Stordalen Mire near Abisko, Sweden - Fen_T0_2 | ecosystem: Environmental > Terrestrial > Soil > Wetlands > Permafrost | place: Sweden: Abisko... | reverse complement strand
CTGGCCCGGGTGATGCTGCCGGTGGCGATCTCGGCCACCAGCACGCTGCCGTCGTCCAGCGGGATGGCGTCGTACGGTGCCTTCCAGCCGTGGGTCATGGCCTCGGTCTTGCGCGTGGCGCGGTTGATCACCTGCACGGTGTTGGTGAACCAGCTGGCCAGCACCACGCGCTTGGCCGACAGGCCCAGCGAGAACGGGTATTCCATGTCGCCGCCGCTGGCGTGCATGCGCTGCAGCTCGGTGACGGCGCCGCTGCGCACATTGACGCTGTGCACCGCAAACAGGTCGGCCACCCACAGCTCGTCGCCATCCAGCCGCAGGCCGCCGGGCACGCCCAGCTTGCCGCTGGTCAGCAGCTTGACGGCGCCGGTGTCGGGGTTGATGGCCTGGATGCTGTTGTCGGCCATGTTGGACACGTACACCGTGCCATCGGGGGCGATGGCCAGGTTGTCCAGTGACGGCTTGAGCTGCACGGTCTGGGTCTTCTGCCCGCTGGCCAGGTTGATGCGCGCCAGCTCGCCGGTGGCCGTGTCCACCGCCCACAGGTTGCCCTTGCCGTCCAGGTTGGCGGCGGCCGGGATGTTGAAGTCGGCGTTGATCACCGTCAGCGCACCGTCGGCCGGGTTGATCTTGGCCACGCTGCGCTTGAACCACAGCGGCCCGTACAGCAGGCCGTCGGGCCCGACCTCAAAGCCGTTGAAGCCGCCCAGGTCCTTGGCGATCAGGCGCGGCGGCTTGACGCCGGCCACGTCGATCTCCCACAGCGCATCGCCCAGGAACACCTGGCTGGCGTAGAGCTTGCCGTTGCGGCGGTCGAAGTCCAGCGAGTTGATGCCGGGCAGGCCGGTGGCCAGCACCCGCATTGGCGCGCCATCGCGCTCGCGCAAGCGGATCTGGCCCTGCAGGTAGTTGGTCCAGGCCATTTCGCCGTTGGCGCCGATGGCGATGTCGTCGGCCTGGCCCTCGGGCCCGCCGACCAGGATCTTGGCCGCACCGGTGCTGCGGTCCACCTCCCAGATGGCGTTGCCCACCACGCTGCCGGCCAGCAGCCGGCCCTGCTTGTCCACGGCCAGGCCGTGCACGCCAGTGAAGCTGGACGGCGCCACCAGCGCATCGGGCGCGGCCCAGCCGGCCGGGCGGCTGGTGGACAGGCCGGCGCAGGCCGACAGCAGCGCCGCAATGGCCAGCATGGCCGGGGTGAGCAGCAAACGCATGGGGGAGTCTCCTGGTGTTGTGGGTGAGCCCGCCGACGATAGGCCGGCAGAGCGGGCCGAGCCTGTCGCCTGCATGACGTGGCCGGGACGGGGTTTGCCCGCGGGTGGGCGCAGCCCGGCCATCGCCAACGCCAGCGATCAGCGCCTGCAGCGCCGCCGCCAGCGCTGCGCGGCCGGCCACCGTCGCCGCAGGGGCTGCGGGGCGAGCGGCGCAGGACGGACCGCGGTATGCCAAACTGATCCGTGACCCCAACATCAAGCTGGAATACGCACCATGGCCCACCTCGAAGTCGCCGTTGCCCACGGCGTTGCCACCCTGACGATGAACCGGCCCGACGCCCGCAATGCGCTGAGCAACGAGCTGAAGGACGCCTTTGCGCAGGCCATCCCGCAGCTGGCCGCCGACGACAACGTGCGCGCCCTGGTGCTCACCGGCGCCGGCGGTGCCTTTTGCGCCGGCGGCGACCTGCGCGGCATGCTGGCCGTGCGCGACCAGATGGACGTGGCCGGCTGGCGCCAGCGCATGCTGGACGTGCAACCCTGGCTGCGCCAGCTGCTGACGCTGGACAAGCCGGTGGTGGCGGCGGTGGACGGCGTGGCCTACGGCGCCGGCTTCAGCCTGGCGCTGGTGGCCGACTTTGTGCTGGCCAGCCCGCGCGCGCGCTTTTGCATGTCGTTCATGAAGGTGGGCCTGGTGCCCGACTTTGCCGCGATGTACAGCCTGCCGCGGGTGGTGGGCGTGCAGCGCGCCAAGGAGCTGATGCTGTCGGCCCGCGAGGTGGGTGTGGACGAGGCGCTGCGCCTGGGCCTGGTGATGGAGCAGGTGCCGGCCGACCAGCTGCTGGGCCGCGCCCAGGCCCTGGCGCGCAGCTTCACCGGCGCCTCGGCGCTGACCACCAGCCTGATCAAGCGCGAGCTGGGCATGGCCCTGGCCACCGACGCCACCACCACGCTCAGCGCCGAGGCCGACCACCAGGCGCTGTGCTTCATGAGCGCCTACCACCGCGACGCGGTGGACCGCTTCCTGGACAAGCAGCCCGCGGCGTTTGCCTGGCCGGCCGCCGGCCCCGACCAGCACATTCCCCGGGAGACCCCGGCAGCCTGATGCGGGCAGGCCAGGCCGGCACCATCCCGGCCACCACGCGAGACCGTGGTCTGGCTCAGACCACGGCCACGTCGGCGGGCATGGCCGCGCGCAGCTGCTGCACCAGGTCGGCCAGCTTGCGGTTCAATTCGGCCAGCGCCAGGTCCAGCACAGCGTCCGGCCGCCCGGCGTAGAGCAGCGTCTCCACGTGCGCGGCCTCGGTCTGCACGGCTGCTGCACCCACGGTGCCGGCCGCGCCGCGCAGCGAGTGCAGCTGGCGCAGCAGGCCATCGCGGGCGCCGGTGGCGGCGTTGCTTGCGCTGCCCACACCCGGCAGGCCCTGGCCGTAGACCAGCACAAAGCGCTGCAGGCCGCGCAGGTAGCTGGGGCCGCGGCCGCCAAAGTGGCGCAAGCCGGTGGCCATGTCCAGGCCGGCCACGGCGGCCAGCGGGCGCAGCGCGTCGGGCATCGCTGCCGTGGCCAGCGCGTCGGCCAGCGCCGGCGGTGGCGGCGGCGTGCGGGCGCTCAGCCAGTGCAGCAGGGCTTCGTACAGCCGCTGCGGTTCCACCGGCTTGGGCACATGGTCGTCCATGCCGGCGTCCAGACAGGCGGCGCGGTCTTCGCTGAAGGCGTTGGCGGTCATCGCCAGGATCGGCACCTGCGCACAGTCGGGTAGGGCGCGGATGCGGCGGCAGGCCTGCAGGCCGTCCAGCTCAGGCATCTGAACATCCAGCAGCATCAGGTCGTAGCGGCTGCGGCTGGCCAGGTCCACGGCGCTGGGGCCGTCGTCGGCCACGTCCACCTCCAGACCGGCCGCGCGCAGCAGCTCCACCGCCACCATCTGGTTGACCGGGTTGTCCTCGGCCAGCAGCACCCGGGCGCCGGGAAAGCGGCTGCGCAGCATGCGCTCGGCCAGGGTGCTGTCGGCCGCCGGCTGCGGCAGCGCGCGCTGGTCCAGCAGCGGGCCCAGCAGCGATTGCAGCAAGGTGCTGTGCACCGGCTTTTCCACCACGTGCAGCACACCGGCATCGGCCGCCTCGCGCCGCAGGGCTTCGGTCACCTGCAGCACCATCAGCACACAGCGCGGCGGGTGCGTGAGGCCCAGCACGCCCAGTTGGCGCACCAGGTCCAGGCCCCGGTTGTCGGCCAGCGACTGGTCGATCAAGGCCAGCGCAAACGGCGCGCCCAGTTCATCGGCGCTGCGGGCGGTGACCAAGGCCTGCGCGGCGGTGGCCACGGCTTCGGGGCGCAGCCCCATCAGCCGCAGCAGGCTGGTGATGGCCTGGCGCGGCTCGGGTCGGTCGTCCACCAGCAGCACCCGCACGCCGGCCAGGCGCGTGGGGCGCAGCGGCATCGGTGCGGCGCTGGCCTGCTGCAGGTGGGCGGTGAACCAGAACACGCTGCCTTCGCCAGCGCGGCTGTCCACACCCACCTCGCCGCCCATCAGCTCGGCCAGGTGGCGGGTGATGGCCAGGCCCAGGCCGGTGCCGCCAAAGCGGCGGGTGGTGGAGGTGTCGGCCTGCTCAAAGGCCGAGAACAGCTCGTGCAAGCGCTGGGGCGCGATGCCGATGCCGGTGTCGCGCACCTCGAAGCGGATCAGCGGCTGCCCGCCCTGGCCGCCATCGAAACGGCAGCTGAGCATCACCACGCCCTGCTGGGTGAACTTGACGGCGTTGCTCAGCAGGTTCAGCAGCGCCTGCGACAGCCGCGTGGGGTCGCCGCGCAGCACCTCCTCGGGGTGGGTGTTGTCGATCACCAGCTCCAGCCCCTTGTCGCGGGCGCGGCCGGCCACCAGCTCGCAGGTGCGCGACAGCAGCGCGTCCAGGCCGAAGTCGATCTCTTCGAGCTGCAGTTTGCCGCTCTCGATCTTGGACAGGTCGAGCACGTCGTTGATGATGCCCAGCAGGTGTTGGGCGGCGTCGCTCACGGTGCCCAGCCGTTCCAGCGTGGCGGGCTCGGTGGCGTCGCGCTGCAGCAGGTGCGTCATGCCCATGATGGCGTTCATGGGCGTGCGGATCTCGTGGCTGATGTTGGCCAGAAAGGCGCTTTTGGCGCGGTTGGCGGCTTCGGCCTTGTGTGTGCGCTCTTCCACCAGCGCTTCCAGGTGGTGGCGGTGCTGCTCCAGCTCGGCGGCCACGCGGCGGCGTTCGGTGACGTCGCGCACCAGGCCCAGCACGGCGGGCTGGCCGTGGTAGCTGAAGCAGCTGACGCGCAACTCCACCCACAGGCGGTGGCCTGTGGCGTGCAGGAACTGCACGTCGCAGTGGTTGGGCGGCCTGGGCGCGTCCGACTGGCAGCGGCCGAACAAGCACTGGGTCCACAGCGGCAGGAAATCGGGCGCCACCACCTGCTCGAAGGGCTGGCCGATGAAGGCCTCGTGCGTCCAGCCCAGCAGGCCCGGCAGCGCGGGGTTGGCAAACACGAAGTGGCCTTGCTGCGCCACGAACAAGCCGTCGGCCAGCGACGCCAGCAGCGTGCGGCTCCAGGCCTCGCTGTCGGCCAAGGCCCGGGTGGCGGCCTCGGTGCGCTGGCGCTGGGCCACGTCGGCCAGGCTGCGCTGCATGGCCGGCACCAGGCGGGCCAGGCGGTCCTTCAGCACAAAGTCGGACAGGCCATCGCGCAGCAGATCCACCGCCGCTTCTTCGCCGATGTTGCCCGACACCAGGATCACCGGCACACCGGGCAGGCGCTGCAGCAGCAAGGCCAGCAGCTGCTGGAAATCAAAACCCGGCATCAGGTAGTCGGTCAGCACCAGATCCCAGGGACCGGTGGCGAAGGCCTGCTCCAGCTCGGCGGCCGAGGTCACCCGGTGGCACGGCGCCATCACGCCCTGCGACTGCAGGTGGCGCACCAGCAGGCGGTGATCGGCGTCCAGGTCTTCCAGGATGAGGATGCGGTCCATGGCAGCGGGCGGTGGCAGCGGTGGGCGGGGCAGATGCGGCGGGGTGCGGCGGGGTGCGGCGTTCGGTCAGCGAGCGGGCGGGGGCTCGTTGGTGGCCATCCAGTACACCCCCAGCCCGGCCACGGTCTGGGCAAACTCGGCGAAGGCCAGCGGCTTGCGCACAAAGCTGTTGGCACCGATTTCGTAGCTGGCCAGGCGATCGGCGTCCTCGTCGGACGAGGTCAGCACCACCACCGGCAGCAGCCGGGTGCGTGCGTCGCTGCGCAGCCGCGCCAGCACTTCCAGGCCGGTCAGTCGCGGCAGGCCGATGTCCAGCAGCACCACGGTGGGCAGCAGCGGGCCATCGCGGCCGCTGAACTCGCCTTCGCAAAACAGGTAGTCCACCGCCTGCTGGCCGTCGCGCACCACATCGATGCGGTTGGCCACATTGGCCTTGCGCAGCGCCCGCAGCGCCAGCATTTCGTCTTGGGGGTTGTCTTCCACCAGCAGGATGCTGCGGTCGCTCATGGGGAGGATCTTTCGTCGGTGAGGGCGGGCACGGGCTGGGCACCGGGGCCGGGCAGGGTGAAGCGGAACACCGCGCCTTGGCCGGGCTGGCTTTCGGCCTCAATGCTGCCACCGTGGCGTTGCACGATGCGCTGCACCGTGGCCAGGCCGATGCCGATGCCGGCAAATTCATCCTGGCGGTGCAGCCGGGCGAAGGCCTTGAACAGCCGGCCGGCGTGGGCCATGTCGAAGCCGGCGCCGTTGTCACGCACCTCGATCCAGCGCTGGCCCTCGCGCTGCACGCTGGCCAGGGTGATGTGGGCCTGCGGCTGTCGGCCGGTGTACTTCCAGGCATTGCCGATCAGGTTGCGCACCACGGCGTCCAGCATCCGGCCATCGCCGCTCACCATCAGATCCGGTTCGATGTCCACCTGCACCTCGCGCTGGGGATCGGCGGCACGCAGGTCGGCCAGGGCGCGCAGGGCCAACGCGCTGAGGTTGACCTCGTCGCTGCGCAGCTCGCCGCGGGTGCTGCGCGACAGCGTCAGCAGGCCGTCGATCAGGCCACCCATGCGGCTGCTGGCCTGGATGATCTGGTCAAGGTAGAGCCGGGCCTCGCTGTCGAGCTGGGGCCCACAGTCTTCCAGCAGGGCTTGCGAGAAGCCCGACATGGCCCGCAACGGGGCCCGCAGGTCGTGCGAGACGGCGTACGCAAACGCGTCCAGCTCGGCGTTGGCCGCGCGCAGCTGGGCGGTGCGTGCCAGCACCCGGGCTTCCAGCTCGGCGTTGAGCACGCGCACGGCGTCCTCGGCCTGGTGGCGGTCGGTCACGTCCTGCGTGGTGCCTTCCAGCCGCACGGCACGCCCACCCTCGAACACCGGCGTGCCCTGCACGCGCAGCCACTTGATCTGGCCACTGGGCATGGCGACGCTGGTCTCGATGTCGTAGGGGCTGGCCGCGTCGATGGCCTGCTGGGCGGTGCCCCAAAGCTGTGGCCAGGTCGCGCCCAGGCTTTGCGCCATCACCGCCAGGCTGGGCCGCGTGTCGGATGGCAGCTCGTACATGCGGTTGATTTCCTCGGTCCACTCGGCCGTCTGGGCGACCAGATCGACCGACCAGCCCCCCACCTTGGCCATGCGGCTGGTCTGCTGCAGCAAGGCCTCGCGCTGCTGCAGCAGGCGACGCGCTTCGCGAATTTCGGAGATGTCGCTGGCGCTGCCCATCATGCGCAGCGGCTGGCCGGCGGCGTCGCGCACCAGGAAGGCGCGCACCAGCAGGCTGCGCTCCACGCCCACCTCGCTGTAGACGCGGAACTCCGTCTGCAGCCTGTCGGTGTGGCCGGCGGCCAGGTCCTCCAGTTCGGCCACCACGCGGTCACGGTCGTCGGCGTGCAGGCGTGCGGTCCACTGGTCGCGGCCGGCCGGCAAATGGCCTTCGGCCAGGCCCAGCAGCGCGCTCCAGGTGGGCGACAGGTAGAGCGACTGGCTGCCGGCCACCCAGTCCCACACCGCGGCACCGGTGCCGCGCAGCACCAGCTGAAGGCGGTCCTCGCTCTCGGCCAGCGCCTGGGCCGTGCGCTTGCGATCGGTGATGTCGCGCAGCGCCACATGCGTGCCGTGGGCGCCGTCCAGGTCCAGCGGCAGCGCGGTCAGCTCGACATCGCGCACGCCACCGTCCAGCCGCAGGATGCGCTGCTCCACCATCGGGATGGGCTGGTTCAGGGCCTGCAGCTCGCGCATGCGCTGGATGCGGCGTTCCAGCAGCGCGCGTTCCTCCGGGTGGATCAGATCGGTCGTGCGCTTGCCGCGCAGCTCGGCCAGATCGGCGGCGCCAAACAGCTGCAGGCAGGCGGTGTTGGCCAGCACCAGCTGGCCGTCCACGCTGAGGTAGATCGCCACCGGCGCGCCCTCAAACAGCGCCTGGAAGCGCAGCGTGCTGCGTTGCTGCTCGGCCAGGCGCTGTTGCAGCTCGTCGTGCAGCGTGCGCATGGCCGCGGCCAAGCCGGCCACCTCGTCGCGGCGCTGCGCCGGCACTGGCGCAAAGCGGGGCGGCTGGCCGCGCGCCATGCGCTCGGCCGCGTCCGACAAGGCCTTCACCGGGCGGGCGATGCGCCCGGCCAGCCAGATGCTCAGCGCCATGAACACCAGCGCGGCGGCCACGCCACCGGCCATCAGTTGGCGGCCCAGCTGCCGCGCCTGGCCAAACGCGTCTTCGTCGCGCTGGCGTACCACCACCTTCAGCCCGGCCGACGGCCCCGGCAGGCCATCGTCGCGGGCCAGCGCGGTGAGGTAGCGCTGACCGTCGGGCCAGGTCAGCACCGCCGGCGCATCGCCGTCGAGCAGGCGCCGCAGGCCGGGCACCGCCAGCGGCCTGCCCAGCAGGCCTGCCGGGCCGATGCTGACCAGTCCCAGGCGGTCGAGCACCAGGCTGTCGGTGCCCGGGCTGCGGTGGCCTTCGGCGTGCAGCGCGCTGTGCAGCTCATCCAGCCAGCTCCAGGCCAGCCGCGCCACCACCACGCCGACCGTGCGGCCCTGGTAGTCCACCAGCGGTGCGGCCAGGTCGATCAGCTGCGCCATCTGGCCATCGCGCGCCAGAGGCACATGGGGTGCCAGTCGGCCCGCGGGTCGGCGCTCGCCGATCCAGGGTTGCTTCAGGCCCTCGGTGAACCAGGGCTCGGCGGACAGGTCCTGGCCCTCCAGCAAGCTGCCCGTGGCCACCCGCACCCGGCCCTTGGCGTCGGTGACGGCCAGCCACATCAAGGCCGGCTGCTGGCCGCGCCGCTGTTCCAGCAGCAGCCGGGTTTCACCGGCCGGCATCAGGCCGCTGGCCAGCACCGGCAGGCTGGCCAGCTGGCGCACCAGCAACAGCTGGTCCTGCAGCGTGATGCTGAGCGTGCGGCCCAGCAGTTCGGCCTCGCGCCGCAAGCCCTGGCCCAGACCCTGCTGGACCTGGTCGCGCTCGTAGCCGCCCACCAGCAAGGCGCCGCTCAGGGCGAAAGCCAAGCCGCAGCCGCCCAGGATGCCGGCGAAGCGGGCGCGCAGGCTGCGGCGGGGATCGATGGAGGCAAGCAGGGACACTTCATCGCGCCTTGGGCACGGCGCTGTCGTGGCGGGGTGGCCTGGACCGCGCGCCGCAGCGCACCGTCACTGGCGCAGCTATCGTATGCGATCGCTTGCGCCGCCCCGGTGCGGCCACCGGTTCAAGGGGCGGCCGGCAGGGGCAGGGCGCGTTTGAGCCGCTTGCACCGCCAGGCCAACACGCCGGCCTGTGCCCGTTGGGCCAAGGCGGCCAGCGCGCAGCAGCGGGCCCAGCAACAGCTGCAGCCGCCGCCGCTCAGGCCTCGGTCAGGTGGAAGCGCGAGACGGTGCTCACCAGCTGCTCGGCCTGCAGCCGCAGGCTCTCGGCCGCGGCGGCCGATTGCTCAACGAGCGCGGCGTTCTGCTGGGTGTTCTGGTCGAGCGTGGACACGGCCTGGTTGACCTGGGCGATGCCGCCGGTCTGCTCGGTGGTGGCCGCGCTGATCTCGCCCACCAGCGTGTTGACCTGACGCACCTGGGCGGCCAGGCGCGAGATCGTGTCGCGCGCATCGCCCACCAGGCGGGCCCCGGCCTCGGCGCTGTCCACGCTGCTGCCAATCAAGGTCTTGATTTCGCGCGCGGCCTGGGCGCTGCGCTGGGCCAGCATGCGCACTTCGGCGGCCACCACCGCAAAGCCGCGGCCCTGCTCGCCGGCGCGGGCCGCCTCGACTGCGGCATTCAAGGCCAGGATGTTGGTCTGGAAGGCGATGCCGTCGATCAACGAGGTGATGTCGGCGATCTTGTGGGCCTGCACGCCGATGTCGGCCATCGCGTCCACCACGCGGCTGATCACCTCGTCGCCTTGCTCGGCCGCCTGTGCCCCTTGGTGGGCCATGGCGGTGGCCTGGCCCGCCACCTCGGCGTTGTGGCGCACGGTGCTGTGCAGTTGCGCCAGCGACGACGCGGCCTGCTGCAGGTTGGCGGCCGATTGCTCGGTGCGCACGCTGAGGTCGGCGTTGCCGCTGGCGATCTGCGCCGAGGCCGTGCCCACCGACTCGCCCGTGGACTTGATCTCGTGCACCAGGCGCGCGAGGCTGTGCATCGCCGCGTCCAGTGCGCGGGCCATCTCGCCCACCTCGTCGCGGGCGTCGGTGTGCACCCGGTGGGCCAGGTTGCCAGCGGCCAGTGCATCGGCGGCGGCACGGGCCTGGGCCACGGTGGCCACGGTGCTGCGGGTCATGCGCAGCATCAGCCAGGCGGCCAGGCCACCTGCGCCCAGCAACAGGCCCCAGGCCAGCCACTGGCGCTGGCGTGCGGCGTGCACGCGCTGGTCCAGCGCGCTGCGCAACAGGGCAAAGGCCTCATCGCCCAGCTTGAACTGCAGGTCGATGTGGTCGGTCATGGCGTTGAAGTAGTCGCCGCTGGGGTGATTCAGCGTGTCGGGGGACAGCAGCTTGTCGCGCACCAGTTGGCGCGCAGCCCGGGTGGCGGCCTGGGCCGCCTCGCGCGGGGCCGCCAGCTTGGCGGCCAGCGCCGGGCTGTTGTCGGCCACGTTGTCGAAGTAGCGCTTGACCTCGGCGTCGAGTTGATCCAGCTGCTCGACCGCACTGTCCAGGCGGCTGCGTTGCGCCGCGCTCAGCGATTGCTGGCTGAGCGCCACCGCGCCCAAGGCGCGGCTCTGACCCAGCAATTCGGTGACGCGCGGCAGGGTCTGCACCACGGCAGCCACCAGAAAATACGTGCCGGCCTCGGGGTCGAGCATCAGCGTGGAGCGGTCGGCCACCGCGGCCAGCAGCCGCAGCTGCTCGGCCACCAGGCTGTTGTGGCGGGCAAAGCCCTGGGGGGCGTCGATGGCCTTGGCCGCCACATCGCGCGACAAGGCCTGCCATTGCTGCTGCACGGCGTCGCGGGCGCTGGCCATCGCACCGCCGGGGTAGACGGCGGTGCTGGCCAGGGCCTCGGCCAGGGCCTTGTCCACCTCGGCCGCCCGCGCGCTGCGCTTGGCCTCCAGGCCGGCATTGCCCGCCAACCAGTTGGTGCTCAGGCCGCGGTGCATCTGCGTCAGACGGATCAGCGTCAGCACCTGGCCCACCGGCGCCACGCCGGCCTGCTCGGCTTCGGCAGCGCCCTGGGTGCCGGCCAGGTCGGTCAGCACCATGCCGGCCAGCGGCGCCACGGCCAGCACGCCCAGCAGGGCCATGGCGGCAAACTTCTGCCACATCTTCAGGTGACGGATCTGGATCATGCGGGCAATCCTGGCCAGGATCCGGCGAGCCCGGGTGGGCGCACTCGGCGGGCACGGTTGCCGCAGGTATCGACCGGGACTTGGCTGCCTTGAGCGCGGTCAACAACTCCCCACCACGATGGGTCAGCTTGCCCTTCAGCGCGCCATCGCCACCAGCGTGCGCCCGCGCACCTGGCCGGCCAGCAGCCGGGGGGCGTAGGCGATGACTTCGCTCAGGCCGATCTCGGTGACCATGGCCTCCAGCTGCGCCAGGTCCAGGTGCCGGGCCATCAGCGCCCAGGCCGCTTCGCGCAGTGGGTTGGCCACGAATACGCTGTTGATGCCGTACAGCGTGACGCCGCGCAGGATGAAGGGCATCACCGTGGCCGGAAAGTCGCCGCCCTGGGCCAGGCCGCAGGCGGCCACCGCGCCGTTGAACCGCGTCTGCGCGCAGACGTTGACCAGCGTGTGGCTGCCCACGGTGTCCACCACGCCGGCCCAGGTCTCGGCCTGCAGCGGCTTGCCCGGCGCGGCCAGCGTGGCCCGGTCGATGATGCGGCGGGCGCCCAGGCCCTGCAGGTAGGCGCTCTCGTGGGCGCGGCCGGTGCTGGCCACCACGGCATGGCCCAGGCTGGCCAGCAGGGCCACGGCGATCGAGCCCACGCCCCCGGCGGCGCCGGTGACCAGCACCTCACCATCGCCCGGCTGCAGGCCATGGCGCTGCAAGGCGCTGACGCACAGCGCGGCGGTGAAGCCGGCCGTGCCCACGGCCATGGCGCTGCGGGCCGTGAACGGTGCCGGGATGCGCAGCAGCCAGCCGGCGTCCACCCGCTGGCGCTGGCTGAGGCCACCCCAGTGGTTCTCGCCCAGGCCCCAGCCGGTGACCACCACCGCATCGCCCGCGGTCCAGGCCGCGTCGCTGCTGGCGGCCACCGTGCCGGCCAGGTCGATGCCGGGCACCAGCGGCCAGGTGCGCACCACCGCCCCCTGGCCGGTGATGGCCAGTGCGTCCTTGAAATTCAGCGTCGAATGGCTGACGTCCACCGTCACCGCGCGGTCGGGCAGCTGGCTGTCGTCCAGCGTGGTCAGCTCGGCATGGGTGGTCTTGTCGGCGTTGCGCGACAGCAGAATGGCCTTGAACATGGCGTCTCCTTCGGGGTGGGGCAGGACTTCAGGCGTGTTGGCGGGCCCAGTCGTGGACGATGCGCTGCAGCGCCGCCAGCCCGTCGGTCAGCGCGGCCGGGCCGGGCTGCAGGATCAGTGGCGACTTGATCTCGAACAGCTGGCCGTCGCGCACCGCCGGGATGGCCTGCCAGCCCGGGCGGGCCGCCACCTGCTCGGGCCGGAACTTCTTGCCACACCAGCTGCCGATGATGATGTCGGGCGCGGCGGCAATCACCTCGGCCGGGTCGGCCACGATGCGGTCGCGGCCCAGGCTGGCCAGCGCGCGCTGCGGAAAGATGTCGTCGCCACCGGCGATGCCGATCAGCTCGCTGACCCAGCGGATGGCGCTGATGGCCGGCGCGTCCCATTCCTCGAAGTACACCCGCGGCCGGCGCGGCAGGGCGGCGGCCGCTTGGCTGGCGGCGTCCAGCCCCTGCTGCAGGTGCCGGGCATAGGCCACGGCGGCGTCGGTGCAGCCCACCATCGCGCCCAGCCGCTGCACATAGGCCAGGATGGCCGGCACCGAGCGGTGGTTGGCAATCCACACCTCGACGCCGGCCTTGATCAGCGCGGCGGCGATGTCGGCCTGCATGTCGGAGAAGCCGATCGCCAGGTCGGGCTGCAGCGCCAGGATGCGGTCCAGCTTGGCGCTGGTGAAGGCGCTCACGCGCGGCTTTTCGGCGCGCGCCTGTGGCGGCCGCACGGTGTAGCCGGAGATGCCGACGATGCGCCGGGACTCGCCCAGCGCGTAGAGCACCTCGGTGGGCTCCTCGGTCAGGCAGACGATGCGTTCGGGAGCGGTGTCCATGGGCGCTGCATTCTGCCCGCCAGGCCCCCACCCGGCGTTGCGTGCCGGCCCGTCCCTGCAACGGGGTGGGCCCGCCGGGCACGTGACATGTTAAAAAGCGTGAATCCGGGCGTGGAGACGCTGCGTCAGGCCGTAGAGCCGACCAGACTGGACCTGGGGGCGCAAAGTGGGCCGCGCCGGTGAGTGCCCGCGTCGTTCGATTGGCGCTGTAGAAGTGACCTTGCCGCTGGTGCTGGTGGTCGACGACAACCCCGAGAACCTCACGGTGATCGGCGAGTTGCTGCAGCCTGCGCACGGCGTGCGGGCCGCCAACGGCGGCGCCCGGGCCCTGAAGCTGGCCGCCCTGGCGCCCCAGCCCGACCTGATCCTGCTCGACGTGATGATGCCGGAGATGGACGGCTACGAGGTCTTGCAGCGGCTGCGCGCCGAGCCGCAGACGGCCGACATCCCGGTGGTGTTTCTCACCGCGCTCAACAGCTCGGCCGACGAGGAACGGGGCCTGTTGCTGGGCGCGGCCGACTACATCACCAAGCCCATCCGGCCGCCGATCCTGCTGGCCCGTGTGCGGGCCCAGCTGGAGCTGAAGCAGGCCCGCGAAGGCCAGCGCAACCGCAGCCGCTGGCTGGAGATGGACGCCAGCCGCCGCGCCAGCGAAAACCTGCAGTTGCGGGCCACAGGCGTGCACGCCTTGGCGGCGTTGGCCGCCGCAGCAGATGCCGCCAACGGCCAGCACCTGCGCCGCACCCAGGCCTGCGTGGCGGTGCTGGTGCGCCAGCTGCAGCTGCAGTCCTCGCCCCTGGGTGTGCAGCTGGGCGAGGCCGGGGCGGGCCTGCTGGTGCAATGCGCTGTGCTGCATGACCTGGGTTGCCTGCTGGTGGCCGCTGCGGTGTGGGACAAGCCGGGGCCACTGGACGCCGACGAGCAGCACCTGATGCGCCAGCACACGCTGCGGGCCGATGCCGCGCTGGCCCAGGCCGAGCTGGACGCCCAGGGCGGCGGTGAATGGCTGCAGATGACGCGGCAGATCGTGCGCAGCCACCACGAACGCTGGGATGGCGCGGGCTACCCCGACGGCCTGCTGGGCTCCGACATCCCGCTGCCAGCACGGGTGGTGGGCCTGGCCGACGCCTTTGAGGCCATGCTCTCGCCCCGACGCCACCGGGACGCGCTGACACCCGCCCAGGCGCGCGAGCGCATCCTGGCCGAGCGTGGCCGGCAGTTCGACCCGCAGCTGGTGGAGGCCTTCGATGCCTGCTTCGACGCCTTGCTGGCCTGCCTGGACGCGGTGGCGCCGCAGCCCGCCGCGGGCGCGACAGCATGAGCGCGGGCCGCCCCCCCAACATCCCCGGTCACGTTCCCGGTCAGGTTCCCGGACAGGTTCCCGGACAGGCCGCCGGGCCCGGCCGCCTGCACGACACCCGGGCCCGCCCGGCCCTGGACAGCTGGTGGCCGCCACTGCTGTGCGCGGCCTGCGCCGCCGGCTTGCCGCTGGCCGGCGTGGCCCTTGCCGGCCCCGCCTTGGGCCTGCCGGCGCTGTGCGCGCTGGCCCTGGCTGGCCTGGCGGTGGGCCTGCCGGCTGCCCGCGTGCTGCAGCAGCGCCTGGCCGCCGACCCCCTGTTGCCGATGCCGGCCATGCCGCAGACCCTGGCCCACTTGCAGGCCATTGCCGACTCCTCCGACGACGCCATCCTGGCCAAGGACTTGCAGCGCCGCTTTGTGTTCATCAACCCGGCCGCCGCGGCCGGCATGGGTTGTCTGCCGGCCCAACTGCTGGGTCAGCTGGATGAGGGCTGGCTGAGCGCCGAGTCGCAGGCGCTGGTGGCCCACCATGACGCCCAAGTGCTGGCGCGGCGCCAGCTGATGACCTTTGAGGAGACGCTGCAGTTGCCCGAGGGCGAGTTCCTGCTGTCGGCCACCCGCGGCCCGCTGCTGGGTGCCGATGGCGCGGTGGTGGGCGTGTTCTGCATCGCGCGCGACGTCACCGCGCAGCGGCGGGCCGAGCAGGCCCTGCGCGAGAGCCAGGCCTGGCTGGGCCTGGCCATGGCCGATGGCGGCCAGACGATCTGGCAGCTCGACCTGCGCCAGCCGCGGGTGCTGTTCTCGGCCGAGGCGGCGCGCCAGCTGGGCCTCACGCCCAACATGCCTGACGGGCTGGCCTTGACCCCGCAGGAGGCCCAGGCGCTGGTGCATCCCGACGACCGCCGCCGGGTGCGCGCCGCGCTGTCGCGCACCATGCGGGATGGTGTGCCCTACCGCGAGCAGTACCGCGTCCGCAGCGTGGACGGTCGGCAGCTGTGGTTGTCCGACCGCGGCTGCCTGATCCGCGACGACAGCGGACAGCCGCTGCGGATGCTGGCCACGGTGCACGATGTGACGGCGCAGCGCCTGGCCGAGCAGCAGCGCGCCGACGCCGCCACGCGCTGGCACTTCCTGTTCCAGCAGTCGCAGGACGCGGTGCACCTGCTCGACCTGCAAGGCCACCTGATCGAGGCCAATCCGGCGTTTGCCGCGCTGCTGGGCCGGCCGATGGCTGCCGTGACGGGCCTGCACATTCGCGACTGGGACCTGGACCTTCCCAGCGCGTGCGGGCAGCGCGAGGCCTGGCACGACCACCGCATCGTCAGCCGCGTCAGCCGCTGGCAGCTGGCCGGCGGGCATGTGGGCGAGGTGGAAACCCGTGTGCAATGTGTTCAGCACGGCGGCGAGCCGGTGCTGCTGTGCAGCAGCCACGATGTCAGTGCCCAGCGCGCAGTGGCGCAACGGCTGCGCAGCAGCGAGCAGCGGCTGGCTCTGGCCTTGGCGGCCACGGGCATGGGGGTGTGGGAGTGGCTGGTGCCCGAGCGCAGCTTCCAGTTGTCGCCCGAGGCCTGGACCGTGCTGGGCCTGGTGCCGGCGGACTTGGCGCGCAGCGACGTTGGCCTGGGCGTGCGCACCGAGGGGCTGTTGCAGCGCATGCACGCCGACGACCGCGCGATGGCCCTGCAGGCGGTGCGCCAGGCGGTGCGCGACCACACACCGCTGGCGTTGGAGCTGCGCCACCAGCTGGCCGACGGCGGTGTGCAGTGGTTGTCGGTGTATGGCCTGCTGCACCTGGATGCGCGCGGCGAGCCCCAGCGCGTGGTGGGCACCTTGCAGGACATCACCGCCCGCAAACGGGCCGAAGCGGCCGTGCTGGCCAGTGCCCGGCGGCTGAGCATGGCGCTGCACGCCAGCCGCATGGGGGTGTGGGAATGGACCATCGAAGACACCTCGGTGCACTACTCGCCCGAGGTCTTCGAGCTGGTGGGCCTGCCGTCGCCCGGCCCCGAGGGCGGGCACAGACCGCTCAACGAGATGTACGACTGTGTGCACCCCGAAGACCGTGCACTGCTGGTGCGAGTGGCCGAGCACGCGCTGGCCAACAGCGGCGAGTTTGTGGTGGAGCTGCGCGCCGTGCTGGCCAATGGCGAGGTGCGCTGGCTGTCCGACAGCGGCCGCGTCGAACTGGGCCCCGACGGTCAGCCGCTGCGCATGGTCGGCACGCTGCGCGACATCACCGAGCACCGGCGCATCCAGCAGCAGCTGCGCGACGACGCACTGCGCCGCCGGGTGATGATCGAGCAGTCGCGCGACGGCGTGGTGATGCTCAACACCGACGGCACGGTGGACGACGTCAACCCGGCCTATGCGCACCTGCTGGGCTACGAGGTGGCCGAACTGCGCGAGATGCACCTGTGGGACTGGGAGCCGCTGTCCGACCCCGAGGCCACGCTGCGGCGCCTGGCCAGCGCCGAGCGCGGCGCCGTGCTGTACGAGACCGTGCACCGGCGCAAGGACGCCAGCCTGATCAACGTCGAGGTCAGCGCCACACGGGTTGAGTTGCAGGGTCGGGCCCTGTGGTTCTGCGTCTGCCGCGACGTCACCGAACGGCGCCGGGCCGAGCAGGCGCTGCGCGATTCCAACGAACTGGTGGTGGCGGTGGGCGACTCGCTGCTCGACCACATGGCCGTGCTGGACCGGCAAGGCGTGATCCACCGCACCAACACCGCCTGGCGCAGTTGCTCCGATGCGGAATCCCTTGCCGGCGGCGACGCCGCCGTGCTGCTGTGCGGCCGCCCCGGCGACGACTACCTTCAGGCATTGCGGCTGGCCGAGGCCGCGGGCGAGGGCGCGGTGGCGCGCTGTGTGGCCGAGGCCCGCCGCGCGCTGGAGGCCGTGCTCAGTGGCCAGCGCGCCAGCGCCGAGATGGAGTTTCCGCTGCCGGGGGTGGTGGCCCTGCGCTGGTACCGCATGAGCGTGACGCCGCTGCGCACTGCCCAGGGCGGCGCCGTGGTGCTGCATGCCGACATCACGCGGCGCAAGCTCACCGAAACCGCGCTGCGCGAGAGCGAGGCGCGCTTTCGCGCCACCTTCGAGAACTCGGCCGTGGGCATTGCCGAGCATGACTTGAACGGCGGCTGGATCAGCGTCAACCCCCGGCTGTGCGAGATCACCGGCTACCGCCGCGATCAGTTGTTCAAGGTCGACCACGAGGCCCTGACCCACGCCGACGACCTGGGGCTGGAACAGCAGATGTTCCGCCAGGTGCTGACCGGTGAACTGCCGTCGGTGACCACCGAGCTGCGCTACCTGCGCCGCGACGGCAGCACGGTGTGGGTTGCGCGCACCAGCTCGGTGGTGCGCGACGTGCTGGGCCGGCCGCAGTATGTCGTGTCGATCA
>Ga0302322_100001857_pt1 | contig 17611 bp, 15 predicted proteins | sample Fen_T0_2_FD_203757 | JGI IMG/M metagenome (GOLD analysis project Ga0302322, IMG submission 203757) | Peat permafrost microbial communities from Stordalen Mire near Abisko, Sweden - Fen_T0_2 | ecosystem: Environmental > Terrestrial > Soil > Wetlands > Permafrost | place: Sweden: Abisko... | reverse complement strand
GATGTTTGCCTTGTACTTAGTGGCGGAATTGCACAAAGGTTCTCGCATGTACATGGGGCTGCCGAAATAGAGGCTCCACACGGTTTCCAAATGATCGACGGCTTTTTGCGCTAAGGCAGCCGTGGTGGCGGCTTCGTCTCCGTAGACCGCGAAGTGGGCTGACTCCGAGCGCAAGGTCATGGCCGAGCAGCATGTGTCGCTTTGCGGGCCGCCGGCCGTCCACGTTCCCTCGGTGCAGGCAGGGGCTGAGGTGGGACAGCTTGTGGCCCACGTGGTCGTCGCAGATCCGGGGTCGCAACTTCCTGGAGGCAAGGTACTGCCGCCCGTTCCTGGCGCGCCGCCCGAGCCCGCCGTGCTGCCGCCCGTACCAGGCGCGCCGCCCGAACCTGTGGCAGCGCCGCCCGAGCCCGTCTTGCCGCCCGAACCCGTGGCAGCGCCGCCTGTGCCCGTCTTTCCGCCAGTGCCGGTAGCGCCGCCAGGACTTCCGCCCGCGTTGGACGCTCCGCCAGCGGCGGTTGCGCCGCCCGCGTTGGACGCTCCGCCCGAGCCAGACGCCCCGTCTGTGGCGGAGCTGCCGCCGGTGCTGGGAGAACCACCCGTGCCCGTCTTGCCGCCTGAACCTACAGAGCCGCCGTTGCCGGTCGAGCCGGTCGCGCCACCCGAGCTGGCTTTTCCACCCGAGCCGGTTTGTTCGGAACCACCGGTGGAACCGCAACCCAGAGCAGCAGAAATGAATATCGCGGCGAGCAAATGCGAGCGAAGCATCATTGGGGAGTCCTCCATCTGAGATACGGTCGCTGTGGCCGTGTCCCGTGGCTCAACTATCTGGGTCTTGAACTAACTAAGTGGCCATCGCCTTCAGGAGGTTGCGCAAGAATTGGTTGCCGCACTCCCGGTAGTTTCGGTGATCAGGGCGGCGGCAAAAGGCGCCAAGCTCGGCTTTTGACACGCGCAAACCGGTTTTTGCGAATAGCGCGATGATGTCGCTGTCTTTGAGTTCGAAGGCCACCCGGAGTTTTTTCAATACCGTATTGTTGGTCACCGGGATCTCAATCGGCTGCGGGGGACGACTGGGATCGGGACCGCGTTTGTACACCACAAGGCCGTTGAGAAAATGGGCCATCACGCGATCGCCGCATGCACGGTACCCGGCCTCATCCTCCTTCTTCAGGAAGGCGACGATCTCGGCGATGCTGACGTCCAAATTCGCCAAGCGAAGAATGTCCGCCAACGTCGAGTCGTTGACGTTCAGTAGATACCGGATGCTGCGCAGAAAGTCGTTATGGGTCATGGCCACTGCCGGGCGCGACCTTGTCCGATCCAGAGATCCCCGTCAAGGCGGGTGCTCAGGGCAGGTGCAAGGTCACCTGGTTCGATCGGACCAAGCCCCTCCAGACGGCGGGAAGCTTGGTCATCTGCCGGGTGTTTTCGTCGAAGCACTGGGCGCGCTCGCTGTGCCAGGTGACCCGGACCTGGTAGTCGCTCGCGGGTACCTCCTCGAAGTTGAATGGCCCCCACTGGCCCGCAAACCCGTCGCGCGACTTCTGGAAGCGCACGGAGCCGAGGTCCAGCTTCTTGCCGGGCGCGAGCGTCTGGAACAGTTGGCAGTAGGGCTTGGCGTCGTACTTCATGATCAGGCGGGAGTCGTAGGGTTTGGGCCCGATGCTGGTCGATGCGACGAGCTCCAGCGTGGCCGCCTGCAGATGGGCGTCGTGAAGTAGCCTCTGCTCAACCGACGATCGGTTGATGAGCACGGCCTTGAGTTCGGGACCACGGGCGGTCAAGCGGATTTCGAAGGGGTTGCCAGTTCTGCTGCCGGTTTTCCACTCGATTGAATCGCCGGCTTGTCCCGGTTTCGCTGCGCAGCCAAGGCCACCCAGAATTGCCACGCCGAGAGCGGCCCTGCGAAATCTCCACGTCGTTCTCGCGCGCATCGTCGGCATCCTCACACGGAACCCACGGGCAAGGCAACGTAACGGCCGGTTCAGTACCGGCTGCCGCGCCGGTTCCTCGAATTTCGTCCGCTACTGCCCGCTGCCGGTTGCCCTCCCCTAGAAGGTCCGCTCGACGGTCCGCTCGAAGGCCCGCTTGACGGCCGGCCATGGGCTGTGGCCGCAGAGGTGCTTGGTTTGGCATGGCCGGGCGCTGGCCCTCCACGGTTTGCGCCTGGGCGCTGGGCCGTCTTTCCCACCGGATGCGGACCGGGGTGCGAGGTTGTTTGGGCTGCCCGATCCCTCCAGTTTCCCTGAACGTGTTTGGGCGCCTGGTCGGTTCGCCCGGAGGCGGCCGCCTGAGGGCGTTGGGCCTTCTCGCGGCCAGCGCGTCCACGCTCGGCATCACGGTAGCGATGTCCGCCACCCTGCGCAGGTGGTGCGCCGATTTCGGGGCCCGAGACCTGATCGAGCGTGCCGTTCAGCAGGTGGCGGAACAAGACATCGCCACAGTCGGCGAAGCGCAGCAGCCGCGCATCGAAGCGCGCCAGGTGCTGGGTGACGTTTTGCAAGTCCCGGCGCAGGATCTGGCGCGCGTTGTTGTTCCCGGCCACGTTGACCGCCTGGGGCATGTCGATCAAGGTGGGTCCGGCCGCGGCCATCAGCACGTTGTACGCCGACAGATCGCCATGAATGCGGCCAATAGCCAGCAAGGCTTTCACCTGCATGAAGACCTGCAGGTGCAGCTGGGTCGCCTCGTCCGCGGTCAGGTGAACATCCGCCATGCGGGGCGCGGGGGCGCCTTGTGCATCCACGACCAGCTCCATAAGTAGGATGTTTTCGTACAAGTTGTAGGGTTCGGGAACACGCACGCCCGCGTCGAAGGCCGAGCGCAGCGCCTGGAATTCCATGTTCTGCCAACCCTCCTCGCTCAGCCCGCGCCCGTAGACCGTCTTCTTCTGCATGGCGCGACGATCGCGCGAGTTGCGCGTTTGGTTGCGCCCCTCGGTGTAACTGGCTGTCTTCTTGAAGGTTCGCTCGTCGCGTGGCTTGTAGACCTTGGCCGCCCCGAAATGCCCCTCGCGCTCCACGATATAGACGGTCGCTTCCTTGCCGCTCATCAGGCGGGAGTGAACCGCGTCGATGATTCCATCCTCCACCAGGCGGGAGAGTCCTTCGTCATTGAACATTGGGAGTACTTTGTACGGCTTCTTGGCGAATAGCCGAACTTTCCCACCCAAATTTGGCCGCTCTTATTCAACGTTGACAACGGACTCGGCGGGACTTTGCCGTTTCGGTGGAATAAGGTCCGGCGCACACCTCCGCCGACCCCGAAACAGGAGCTCCGATGATCAAGACCGGCGCTGTTCCGCTTTTCATTCTTAACCTGGCCATGGCTGCGGGCGTATCCACCGCCTTGGCTGCCTCCAATCCATCGCAACCTTCCACGTCGCCCAAACCCGCGGCGGGCACGCGGGCGACGGGCTCGGCGGATCCGTTTGAACAAACCGCGCCCGCCAAACCCGCGGCACCGGTGACCGCCGGAGGGCAGGCCACGACCTCGCCGGCAAAAACTGCGGCAACCCCGGCCGCGCCGCCACCGCCGAACCTTCCATCTTCGCCATCCACGGAACTTGAGGCGTTTATGCGGGGCTTCGAGGGCAACTGGAAATGCGAGACGAAGTTCTCGGCGGGATCGGCGGGACCGGGCTCCCAAGCAGCGACTGCGAAAACGGACATGACCATCAAGAAGGAATTCGACGGGTTTTCATGGCACGGCGAATTCAAGCTGGCGAAAACCACCACCACCTCCGCGACCAGCGGCGTGTTTCAGATCGGCTACGCCGCCGGCACCAAACAAGCCACCTTCCTTAGCTACGACAGCGTGGGCTCGGCGATGATGGGCGCGGGCACCCTTGCCGGCGATGCCGTCACCTTTAACGAAGAAGGTTTCCTCAAGGGGGTGAAGGTCAAGGTCCGCGAGACCTTGGCCAAGAAGGGCCCGAGGAAGCTCCACCACAAGGTCGAGGTCGAGCAGGGCAAGGGCTACCAGTTGATGGCCGAAGACATCTGCACGAAGTAGCGGGCCGGCTACGACCCGACGGGCGTGCTGGCCAGCGGCGTTCCCGCCTCGATGTACGTAGGCTCGACTTCGCGCTGGCGCGGCTTGGAGGCGCTGGAGCACGCGCGCATGGTGGCCGACCCCACCCGAGTCCACAGCGTGCGTCCGATATCCCCCACGATCTTCGGCGTGGTTCCCGAGAATTTGACCGTGGTGAAATACTGGCCGGTCAAGCCGCTGCGCAGCCGGATGTTCACGGTTTGGCCGGGGCCCTCGCCGCTGACCTCTCCCTCCAGAAACACCCCCAGGTTCAAGGTATAGGACATCTCTCGATACTGCTTGGGGCTATCCACCGGCCGCAGTGTCGCGGTGACGTTCAAGCCTCGCTTGCGCAGCATCCGAACCACCGCGGCCCGAACCGGCTCGTAGATGTCGTCGCCCTTGAACACGAAGACCGCGACCTTTCCCCGCGAGCGCGCCCCCGGCCTTTCCTGGACATCCTTCAACCAAGACTGATCGGGCGGGTCGGGCCGCACCTGCGGCAGCGCGCAAGGCACGCCCCAAGCCGCCTCGGCGAGAGACGGTGTGGCGGTGAAAACCGCCCCCATCAGCGCGGCGGCGATCAATCCCCGAAATCCCATCGAGATGCCTATCGAAACGCCTGCCGAAAGGCGCGAAGTTGCCCAAGTCGGAGTCCTAAGTCGCAACATCGGCCAAAGTCTTACCGAAAACCAACTAGAAACCACACATAATCGTTCCCCCATTTTACGGCGGCGAAGGCGGGGTGGGCAGCGACGAGCGCCTGGCCCAGTCCTGCATTTCTAACCGCAGCGAGGCTCGGGCCTCATCGAGGCCAGCGAGGACCGGCCCGTGCACCGGCAGCCCGGGCGCGACGACGGCAAGCACCCGCCGGAGAAAGCCGCGGTGGCCGTCGGGATCGAAGCTCGCCTGGGCATGGCTGGTCAGCAGGGTGGCGAATTGCTCGATCAGCGGTTGGTCGTCGGTGACCAGCGGTCCGTCGCCGACCAGGGCACGCAGTGCGGATCCGTGCACGGGGGCGAGCGCAAGCAAGCTCGCGGCCAGGCCGTCGGCATCGGACGCAGCGAACCCGATGCGCGCCAGCGCCGAGCGCACGCGCACGTCCTGAAGGCGTTGCTTCACCCGATCCACGTCGAAGCGTAGCGGCCGTGGCGATCCCAGCAGGGCTGCCTCGTCGGGATTGAGCATGAACAGTGCAGCCTCGGGGAACTCGGCCAGGAAGGTTCGCGCCAGCATCAAGATCTCGACTTCAGTCATTCCATGCAGGGGCAGCCACTGCGCAAGGATGCCGTCCGGGCGCAGGGCCGCGTGCGCGCGCTGGTAGAGACCGGAGGTGTAGAGGCTGGCCGCACCGGCAGCGCGCGGGGGTGGAGGTTCAAGTGTGATGACTCCGTAGCCCGAGGTGGCGTGGGTCATGAACTGACGGCCGTCGGCCTCGTGAATGGTCACCCGGGGATCCGTCCACACCGCGTAGTTGACGTGCGCGAAGAGCGGCAGCGTGCGGTGAACGGCCGGGCTGATATCCACCAGGTCGAGCACGGACACCTCGCGATAAAGCGCCAGATTGCCGGCTGTTGTGCCGGTGCCGATGCAAATCACCAGGGTCCTGCTGATATCCGTGGCAAGCAGCGCGGGCAGGTGCGCGAGCAGCGCCATGTAGCGCTGGGCGGGCGACGAATCCCCGGCGTAGGAGATGCCGTTGGACAGGATGGTCCGTTCCGTTCCGCCGGGTGTTGTACGCTCGATCACGGCGGTGGTGTCCTGTGGCCCTTCATCGACGAGCAATGCCTGGGCGCCCGCCGCCAGCCGTCCGAGAAACGGCGTGTGGCTTCCCGTACTTGTCACGAGCAAGCACAGCACTGCGCCCCCTATCACGACGGCCACCCGGCGTCTGGGCACGGCGGCCACCCACACCAGCATGGCTGCGGCCGCCGCCAGACTGCCGGTGGCGACCCACAGCGAGCCGCGCACGCTCCCGACGAGCGGCAGGAGCGCGAACCCGGCAAGCAGCGAGCCGGCCACGCCACCCACCGTGTTGACGGCACTGGCCAGTCCCGCGACCTGGCCCCCGGGACGGCCGCTCCGGCCCAGCAGGGCGATACACATGGGCAGGCTTGCGCCCATGATGAACGCTGGTGGAATCACGACCACGGCCGCCTTCGCGAACATGGCGCCGACCATGGCGAGCCAGCCGGCAAACGTGGCCACGCGCCGGATGCCGATGTAGACGGGAATCAGAGATTCGGCAAGGGCCATGAGGTGCGGCGATACCGCCACCAGCAGCGCCAGTGCGATCTGCAGGAAGGCCAGGGTCCGCGCCAGGGCTCGGGTGTCCAGATGGGAACAGCGTGCGGCGACCCAGGCCGATCCCAGCGACAGTCCGACCAGAAAGGTGGCCATGATGGCGGCAAAGGCGTAGCTCGATGAGTTTAGGTAGGGAAGGAGGGCACGCGTCCATAAGATCTCCGCGGCCAGCGCACTGGCCCCGCACAGCCCCGCGGTGGTTAGTATGGCCGTCCTTGGTTGAGTCCTCGGTTGAGACGATTGGCCCGATTCGACGCGAGGTTTCGGGGCGTCGGCAGTGGGAGTGGCCACGGCGGCGCGACGGAACAGGAGGAAGGCCGCGACACCGCACGTGAGATTGCCCAGGGCTGCGAGGTGGGCGGTGCCGCGGATCCCGAGCAGGCCGATGCCAAGAAAGCCGGTGAGCAGGCAACCCAGGGCGGCGCCGGCCGTGTTGGCCGCGTACAGCTCGCTCGCGCCCGAACTGGCCCGGGGATCGCAAGCTTGAGAGACAAGAGGGAAGGTCATGCCCATGAGTCCGCTCGGCACCACCAACAAGAGGATGGCCGCGAGGTATCGCAACCCAAGGCTGCCCAGGTTTTCCAACCCGGGCAAGAGCAGCGTGACCAGTGTGGCCGATAGCCCGATGCCGATCTCAGCGAGACCGTACGCCAGCGCCGGCCGTCGCAGTCGGGGCGCCAAGCGCGCTCCCACGGCGTTGCCCAGGGCCAGTCCCACCATGAACACACTCACAACCGCGGTGACTGCCTTGCTGGTCGCGCCGATGGCCACCTGCAACTGGCGCGCCCACAGAATTTCGAAGCATAAGCCGCACGCTCCCGAGAGCAGGTAGAGCGGGATCAGTGCGAGGCTCGCGCGTGGCCGAGACTCGCTTGCTAGGGCCACTTGTTCCTTACCCGCTGGATTTCCCGACGGTCGCGCTTGGTGGGACGGCCGCCGGTGTCGAAGGTCAGGGTGGACGCGTTCTTCAGTTGGAACGCCAGTAGCTCGCGCGCTTGGCGGCTTTCAGCGGTCTCTTCCCACAGCGTGGCCGCGGCGGTGCCCGATCCCCTGGTGGCGGAAACCCCGCGCAGCACGACGGTTTGGGAAAAGGGCGGCCGGCGAATCGTGAGGACATCGCCCACGGCCACCACGCGTGAGCGCTTGGCGCGCTCGCCCCCAAGATCCACCTTTCCACCGTCCACCGCTTCCGCCGCCAGCGATCGCGTCTTGAAGAAACGGGCCGCCCACAGCCACTTGTCCAACCTGACGTGGACGCTTTGGGAATCATCGGTATTGGACATGGCATCGTGCCTTTCGGGAATCAAGGCGTGCGTCGTGGCGTTTCTTTAGCCGCGGATTTCGTTCCGCCAAAAACGTCGTAGTATATGCCGATGTCACACGTGGAAGCCTCCACCTGCGAACGAATGTGAAGACAGCTGGATGCGCGCCTTCAGAATCATCAGCGTGAGTCTCATCGTGCTCACCGTCGGTCTCTTGCTGCTTCTCTATGGCGGAAACAAGTGGGCGATGCCGTGGTTCTCGCAGGTTTTGGGACGACCAGGGAAACCAGGAGGGGGTGACGTGGGCCCCGTGCTACGGCTCGACCCCTTCTTGTTCACGGAATGGGAGGACAATCGCGAACGCTTGAACACCGTGACCTTCGAGTTGGAAGTCAGCGATGACCAAGGCCGCGACGCCCTCAAATCCCGCACTTCGGAAATCCGGTCGGAGATCTTGAAGCTGCTGGCAGATATCCCGCCGAGCACGATAGGGGATGCCGAGAGCTACGAGGCGTTGAAGACGCAGGTGCAGAAGCGCATCCAACCCCTCGTGCCGAGTCACCCCATCCGCCGCGTCTTGATCACCGAGTTTCTGAGCGAGTAGGTCCATCCTACGCAGCCGGTAGACGTGCGCTGACCAGCCAGCCGCGGACCCACGCCTTGGCCTCCTTGCGGGTCTCGACTGTGCGGATCAAGGGATCCACGAAGCCGGCCTTGCCGAGCACGCCGAGAACATAGTCGCGGGTGTGGCTGTAGCGCCCGTGGGGATTGATGCGGTAGCCGAGCGGCGCCTCCTGGGGCTCGGCGCATTCGAGCGTGAATACCACAGCGCCCCGTGGGCGTAGGGTTCCCGCAGCGGCCCCAAGGATATCCCTGAGGTCGCCGAAGTACACCAGGGTATCGGCTGAAACGATGAGGTCGCTGGTCTGGCGCTGCCGTCGCAGATAGGTGGTCAGCTCTTCAACCTCGAGACTGTCGTAAATCCCCCGCGCGCGCGCCAATGCCACCATGGCGGAAGACAGATCGACGCCTGCGAGGAGACTGGCGCGAGGCCGCAGTAGCGGTCCGCATAGTCCGGTGCCGCAGCCAGCATCGAGCACCGACAAGCGCAACCCAGGATCGGGGAAGATCTCGCCAACCGCGTCGCCCACGATCGCCGGGCCTCGGTATTCGAGCTGCGCTAATTTTGCGTCGAAGTCGGAGGCGAAAGCGTCGAACTCTGACCGCACATAGTCGTCCGGCGCACGCGATGGCGTGTCCGCTCCGGTGCAGGCCATCAGCAAATGACGGGCGCGCACCTGGTTGGGATCGAGGGCAAGACAGCGCCGATACGCATGCACAGCTTCCTCGATGCGGCCGAGGGTATAGAGTGCGAAGCCTATCCTGAAGAAATGCGCTGCGGATTCCGGCGCGAGCCGCGCGGCCTCGCGATAGGCCTCCAAGGCTTCCGACTCCCGCTGCGCACTCTCAAGCGCGCTGCCCAGATTTTGCCAGGCGGGTGTGTGCTTGGGGTTGTGCACGATGGCCTCGCGTTGCATGGCAATCGCCCCTTCGAAGTCTCCGCGTGCGCGCAAAACGACGCCCAGATTGCTGAGTGTACCGGCATCTTGCGGGCGTAAAACCAGGGAGCGGCGGTAATCCGCTTCGGCCTCATCGAGGCGGCCAATCTCCCTTAGCACGTTGCCGCGGTTGTTGAGGACATCCGCGTGATCGGGCACCAGGGCAAGTGCCTGCCCCATGAGTTGTAGCGCCACTTGCGAGTGTCCCAACTGACTTTCGGCCACGCCGAGAAAGTGGAGAGCATCGACGTGATCGGGAATGGCCGCCAGGATCGTGCGATAGATGTTCGCGGCCTCCGCGAACTGACTTGACTGGTGCTTCTGCATGGCGATGGCCATGGCATCGTGGACCGACACGGTCGTGGTGACTTGGTCTCTTCCATCCGCGTTGACTTCGGGGTTGGATGACATGCCTGGACCTCCTAGGGTGTGTAGTAGTCGATTCAACTCCGCCATGCTAGGCGAAAAACTGCGGCTCTTTTATCGGGGAGCAATAGATCTGTGGACGACGAGACAAGACTCGAAACCTCGCCGTGGTTCCAGCCTTGGCGGCGCCAATCATGAGAAGGTCGGGAAGCTTCGTCGTTGTATTCATGCCCAGATCTAGGTGCTCATAATACGCCATAGGTATCCGCACGGACGGCGCAGTCTGCCCCCCATGGATAGAGCGCGCCTGGATTCATCGAGCCCTCACCGCGTGGCGCGGTCCGCGTCCCGAGGCTCACGGAAATCCTCAAGACCGTCCTGGGCGCACTGCGTTTCGCCTTCCGGGCTCGGGCCGTGCTGGCCCCAAAGTGAAGTTTCTTGGGACCTCCCTCGCAAAATCGGCTACGGTTCGCTGCATACCGATGCTTCTTGCGGCGATCAGATGCCGCGTAGGGCATGTACTTCGAACCCCAACCCAAGGAAACACAATGGCCAAAGGTCCTCTCTCGAAATCCGATTTGATCCAGACCCTCGTCGATAAGTACGCCACCAACCTCACCCGCAAGGACGTCAAGGGCGTCGTCGAGGCCATGGCCAGCATCGGTCATGTCGAACTGAAGAAGAATGGCGTTTTCGTCGTCCCCGGCCTCGTTCGCATGGTCGTGGTGAAGAAGCCAGCAACCAAAGAGCGCAAGGGCATCAACCCCTTCACCAAGGAGCCGACGGTCTTCAAGGCGAAGCCAGCTCGCAAGGTCATCAAGGGACGCCCGGTGAAGGCGGCCAAGGACGCTGTAGCGTAGATTCTGGAATCTCGCCTGTGCCGTATCGCCGACACCTCGGCAAGCCTTCGGCACAGGCGTTACCCTTCGCTGGCGCCAGTACAAACATTGATGTGCTCGACCCATTCACGGCCATAGCTCAATAGGCGTATCCGTTCGCAGCCCTGGTGACACCGACGAAAGTAGAAATCGTGGACCGGGGAATATCGTGACCAAACCAGCGCCTCGAACCAGGCAAAAACAGGGACCGAATGATCGCTGCAGGTGCGGCAGCGGACTTAAGTACAAGCGCTGCCACAAAGCCGCTGACGAAGAGGGAGACACCCGGCCGGGAACAGGCAAGGGTGCCCTGGTTCCGGGAACGGTGACCGCCAAGCGTGTGGTGCCGGCCCACATTCCCCGTCCCGACTATGCGGTAACCGGAAAGCCGGGGCCGGTCCGGCCAGTCGATCTAGAAAATTTGGAACGACGGGAACGCCTGCGCCGGGCGTGTCGGGCCGCCGCCATCGTGCTCCAGGATACCAGTCTGGCGATTCGGCCCGGGGTGACCACCGACGAGCTCGATCGTGTTGCCCACGAGCTATGCATTAAGCTGGGCGGGTATCCAAGCCCGCTCAATTATCACGGGTTTCCCAAGTCGTTGTGTACATCGGTGAACGAAGTCATCTGCCACGGCATTCCCGACAGCCGGCCGCTGGAAGAAGGCGATATCGTGAACCTGGACGTGACGATCTTTCTCGACGGCATGCACGGCGATACCAATGCCACCTTTCCGGTGGGAACGGTGGATCAAGACTCGGCGCGCGTGATCGACGTGGCCCGACGGTGCCTGGACCGGGGGATCGCCGCCGTGAAGCCCGGCGTGGCCATCCGCGAAGTTGGCCGCGCCATCGAGCCGTATGCCAAGGCTCATGGTTGTAGCGTGGTTCGCGCCTACTGCGGTCACGGCATCGGCGAACGCTTTCACACGACGCTGATGGTTCCCCACCACGACGATCCGAAAGCCACGACCATGATCGAACCGGGCATGACGTTCACCATCGAGCCCATGATCAACCTCGGTACGTGGCGGGCCCTGGTTTGGGATGATGGTTGGACCGCTGTCACGGCGGATGGATCGCGCTCGGCCCAGTTCGAACACACGGTGCTCGTCACCGAGAACGGCGTGGAGATCCTCACCGTCGCAGCATAGGTTAGGGGCATGTATCGATACGTGGCTTTCCTAAGGGGGGTCATGCCGGCCAACGCGAGGATGTCCGACCTTGTGGCCTGCTTCGTGACGGCTGGCTTCTCCAACGTGAAGAGCGTTCTGGGCAGCGGCAATGTCGTGTTCGCCGCGCGGGAGCTATCGGAGTCCGCGGTTGAGCGCAAGGCGGAAAAGGCCATGAGCGAATGCCTGAGTCGCAGCTTCTACACCATTGCCCGCGCCACCCATGCGCTGGAGGACTTGCTGGCCAGAGATCCCTTCGCTGCGTTCAAGCTGGCGCCAGGGGCCAAGCGCGTGGTCAGTTTCCTGCGGGAGGAGCCGTCAAAGAAGTTGCTGCTGCCCATGGAACGTGACGGGGCCCGCGTTCTGGCCGTGGTAGGCCGGGAAATTCTCACCGCGTACCAGCCAAGCCCGCGCGGTCCGGTGTTCATGGAACTGCTCAAGGAACTCTTCGGCGAGCAACTGACGACGCGAACCTGGGATACGCTGAAAAAGGTAGCAGCTGCGGCAACGCCCGCGAGCGGAGGCAAGCCCGGCCCGCGGGGGAAGACTCGCCACGCTGGCCAATAGAGGATGGAGCTCTGCTCGCCGCAGCGCTGGTCTTTGTGGGCATCCCGGTCGTGGCGCGCCTCGGTCGGCGGCTATCGGGTGCTTGAGCCTCCGACAGCGGCCAGGGCTTCTTCCTCCATAATGAGGCCGCGGCATTTCGGGCTGCCGCATCGGCACGGCTCGGCAAGGTGCGGCGGGAAGGCGTAGTCGTAACTGAGCTCTTCACCGATCGCGATGGGTCTCAAGGCGATGACGGTGGCCCACGCCTCACCGTCATCCTTGACCCCTATATCCACGTATGAGTTCGGGTCGCACGAATGGTTGATGAACCGGGTCTGGTCCACCATGTCGAAGTAAATGCCGTCCTCGATCCACAAGGAGTAGCGATCATCGACATCCTCACCCTCTCTCCACGTGACACCATCGATCTCGGCGATCGCTTCGCCTTCGGCGAAGGGTTGGAGCGCGATCACCCCGTACCCGTCAATGGCTGAGCGGACAACACGTATCCCAGGAACTTTCGGCATCGGCAAGAGTATGCAACAGAGCGCCTGCCTCACTCCAGTTTTTGGTTGGCCTGTTCGATTGGCCTTGCTGATGAAACCAAGCCACTGCCCATAGGCGTGATGTTCAGTCTCTTGGTCGGCGCGTGATCTGCACTACACCGGCCCTGGCCGGCCAGCGCGTCCACGTCAGGGATTCTGGTAGGCTTTCTCCATTGTGAGAACTCCGTTTTCTTTCGCCATCGCACTGGCACTTCTTGGCTGTGGCAATTCTACCGAGGCCGCGGCAAGCCTCGACAGCCGCGTTCCCTTCACTGCAGACGTGGGGACGCAGGACGGACGGCAAGACGACACACCGGCGATTCAGGATAGCAGCGTGCTCTCGTCGGCTGACACCAGCAGCGACAGGCAGACTTCGAGCGAATGGCTCGACAACGCTGGCGTCTGCCGTTCAAATCAGATCCCGTCGCTTACCCAGACGTGCCCCAAGACATTCCAGGATGCCGTAACTTCCGGAGCGTCGGTCGGGATGACCAAGTCGGGCTGGTGCGGAGAGATGCTGGTGTGGATCTCGTACAGCACGCCGAGCATTGGATGCGGTTACGATTCGGCTGGCAGCGCCCTGATTGCCCAAGACTACGGCGACGACGTTGCCGAGCATTGCAACCGAACATCGTCTGGCGTATCGACACCCAACTGGCCTGCGAGCTGCATCCCCACACCTGTCGATGCTGGACTAGACGCACGCTGAGAAGAGCCAGGTTGGGTCCATTTCTCCGTGGCTGAGTCGCCGCCACGGAATCGTCGAAACGGGGTCATGCCGATGTCAAGAATCGCGTTCCGTACTGTTCTGCTCGGGCATCGGTGGCCAACTCATCAGGCACGTCGGTCCGACGAATGACAACGGAGCAGATGGCAAGCCAGGCAACCGGCCGACCGAGGCCCAGCGACAACGTTGTGCCCGACTAGCACCGGGTCTGTCCCACGGTGGGCGAACCGAGTGGCCTACCTCAGGGCCGGCGGACACCGTCGAATCGGACCAGGACCAGAGAAGCGTCGTCCTGAGGACTCGCGCACCAGTCATGGACCTTGGCCCACAGATGATTGCACACATCCTCGGGTGAGCCGGCACCGGCGGCGACAATCTCGGAGCGCAGGCGTTCGAGATCGAACATCTCGCCTGCGTCGCTTCTTGCCTCGATGATGCCATCGGTGTAGGCGACGAGAAGATCTCCCACGTCGAGGCGAAGCTCAGAATCGACCGTCGTACTTGAGATGTCCGGGATGGCGCCCAGCCAGGTACCCTGTGTGGAAACGATTTCGCAGACTCCCGTTCGTGCGCGCCGAATCAGCAGCTCTTCGTGATTGCCGGCGAACAGCACCCGACCATCTTCGAACACACGCATCAGGACGAAGGTCACGTGGTCGTCACTGCCCAGGCGCTCGCGGATGTTCTTGTAGAGGACGGTGTTGAGCAGGCTCACCAACTCGCTCGGCCTTGCGTGCGGGCGAGCTGCAGTGAGGGTCGCCATCGCACTTTGCAGCATGAACGTGATGAGCCCTGCCTGCAGTCCATGCCCGGAGACGTCGCCGACGGCAATCCATGCCCCGTCGGCAACTGGAATCACGTCATAGTAGTCGCCCCCAACCTCTTCGGCGGTCGTCATTCGTGCGCCTATGGTGATGGAGGGCGCGGCGGCGCAACGAGGCAGGATCAATGTCTGGATTCGCCGCGGTAGCTCGCGCAGCTCGAGGTTCCTGTCGGCCAATTCTTGCGTGCGCTCACGGACGCGCTGTTCGAGGCTTTGGAGCAGAGCCTCGGTGTGCCCCCGCAGCTCGGCGTTCTCACGAGCGACCTGGGCCGACTGCGAGAGCTCGTCTGCGATGATGAGCACGCCGACGATCGCGCTTACCGCCTGGGTTACGCCATCATCCCCGGAGTTCGCGGCCCCATAGTCGAAGAAACCGACAAGCGGCGTCCCTGACAGCATGCCTGCGAGAGAGTGAATTTCTTCCCTGGCCGACTCTCCGAAGAGGATGGTCCGCAACACGCAGCAACTGGCCAGGACCACAGCTGGCCGCGAGGTCCTGGCGCGCGCGCTCGCCTTCGACAGCGCGTCCCGTCCGGCGGTTACGCAAGTCTCTGAGTCGGCGACCAGCCTGTAGATATCGGTTCCGGGCGGAATGGGAATGTCGAACCCGATTCCGCCTTCTGCCGTGACGAAATTCGGCGGGTTGGGATTGTAGGACCCGAGCGGTCCCGGGGTTCCGAGCATGGTCTTGGCCGCGATCGCGATGAAGCAGCCCTCGATCGCCGCGCGAGTGGTTCCGAGCTCCTCTGCAAGGACATCCGCCGCAGGGCGATCATTTAGGGTGAGAACCACGTTCCCCTGCGCCGAGGTAACTCGCATGGCCGCCGCGGCCGGGTGCAGTCCGTGCGCGAAGGCCACGCCAAAGCGCAGCTCTGTCTCGAAGAGCGCGACGGCAAGCCCGTCGGCCACAACGCGGTCATTCACCATCACGTAATTGCGCTGGAAGGCGAGCTCGTCAGAGGCGGATGCTCCGAAGATGGGAAGCTTTCCCAAGGAGCGACGCTTGAGGACCTCGATGATGTTGTAGCTCCTGGTTGGCGCGCTTGAGGTCGGCCCGGGCCCAAACACGCAGGCGAACGCATCCCTGCCGTCCTGCCTCATCCGCTGCCACGGGTCCGTGGCTTGCTCGAAAAAGGGGCGCAGGCCAGGGGCCGCGATGGCATCTTCGATGGCGCGCGACCAGTCCTGCGACACGTGCTCGCCGAGACCGACCCGCATGGTCAGGAAGGGGGATGCGAGCACCGTGACGACCACGCTCCCCTCGTGAACCCCGTCGCATATCTGAAGGGCCGCACTCGCCCCCACGAGCGGAACTTCGCCGGTGACCTGACGGACGCCGCGGACGACCTCCGTGAGATCATGGCGAGGCGAGGCAAGGACCATCACAGCGCTGGGAGCGTGGACTCGCAGCGCTGCCATCGCCTCGGCCGCCGCCTCGATCCCAGCATCAACGCCGCAGGGCTCCCGACGAACGCCCCGACCGACCTCTATCAACTGTGCCGGTAGGCTCGTCACGCTCCGGCTCCTCGCGAGGATGGTCGGGTGAAGTACCCTAGCCCCCCTCGCCTGGCCACTGAAGTCCGAACGCTCCGACTCAACGGGGCAAGGCACCTTCGTAGAAACATCACAACGGTGCCATCGACAGGAACCGCGGCCAGATGAAGGGGGCAAAGCAAATCGAAGCACTATTTCCCAAGATCTATACTCCAGGCCCCTGCATTGACTGGTTCATCCACGCTTCGCCTGGGTCGATGGCAATCCCAGCGATCAGTGCTCGCCATCGCTCTCCTCCATCTTTCGGACGACGATTGCGATCATCGACGCATCAACGTCCGCGCTTCTCATCAACTGAATGGCCCGCCGAACGTCATCGGCATCAACGGCATCGAAGAACTCATCTACCTTGCCGATCCCAGCGAGCCGCTCTAGCACCAGCGTGCCTTCGAATTCGCTCTCATCCATCGTCAACTTTTCGACCTTCTCGCAATGCCTCGTTGGGTCCGTCAACCCCTTGCAGTTCAGCCGCAAGCCCGCCGCCGCCAAGTCAGCGCCTCGATTCTACACGATATCTCTGCGGTGGCCTCGTGCGCTGCAACCGGGGGTGGCAGCGCTCATGCTTGCGTCGATTCTTCGCTGGACCAATACGAGACCGTGATGCCCAAGCCGTCGTTTCCGCGGACGCTGTCCATTCCGAGAAACCCCGGTTGTTGCGAAGACAGGGCCACCATTCTGCACGTGTTGCATTTGCACCCATGAAACTCCAGGATGTCCTGATCCTCTGCTGCGTAGAGGACGGTAGCGACAGCACCGCGCAGTTCTCCGTGTACCGCAATGATTGAATGACTGGCAATACCAAGGTCAATGAATTGGTCCAAGAGAATGTTGGACCAATTGGGGCTGCCGGAGGGACTTATATGGGCTGGTCTTTCAGCGCCATCGTGAGCGCTGTCGCAGAGACGGGAGGACATTGCGGTCGAAGGCGTCGGCGTCCGTCGCGGACAATGTCTGGGTACCGACAGTTTGAAGGATTCCTTGTGTTGGCTGGAACAAGCAACTGAAGGTGAGTATCGCATCCGTGACATCCCTGCATTTGCTGTGCAATACTAGCGACCATGTCCCGATGGCTCGCGGAGTTGATGGTTAAGGTTGCGGCAGCCTGTGCGCTTTGTGTCGTCTCACAAGCCTGTTCAAGCGGAACCTCTGGAGGACACTCGGGTACGGGAGGAGCTGCGACAAGCACGGGCGGTTCCAAGGGTGGCGGTGGCGCAATCAGCTCCGGGGGAAGGACGGCAGCAACGGGCGGAACGATTGCCTCGGGCGGAAATACCCCGCAGGCTTTCGGTGGATCGCTTGCAACGGGTGGCGTGAATAGCTCGGGTGGTGCGGGTGGGGCTACGTCCGCCGGTGGTGCACCTTCGGGCGGCCAAGTCGGATCGGGCGGCCAGGTGACCTCGGGCGGCCAGGTGACCTCGGGCGGCCAGGTGACCTCGGGCGGCCAGGTGACCTCGGGCGGACGAGTCGGCTCTGGTGGCCAAGTGAGTTCCGGCGGTATGGTCGGCTCTGGCGGCCAAGTGAGTTCCGGCGGTATGGTCGGCTTGGGTGGCCAGGTCGGCTCCGGCGGCCAGCTTGCAAGCGGCGGGGGCTCCGGGGCCGGGGGGGCGACTTCGATGGGCGGCACTTCGGGAATCGCTTGCCCGAGCGCTGTCCTAGCACCAGGCAACGCGGCCCATACGATTCAAGCAGGTGGCAGGAGCCGAAGCTACCAGCTTCACGTTCCAAGTAAGTACACAGGCAAGACCGCGGTCCCCCTCCTGGTGGATTTTCATCCGCACGGCAGCACGGGGACAGCTTGGCAGAACGACTCGCCCTATCCCAAGGTCACGGACCCTGACGGAGTC
>Ga0302322_100001856_pt1 | contig 17613 bp, 16 predicted proteins | sample Fen_T0_2_FD_203757 | JGI IMG/M metagenome (GOLD analysis project Ga0302322, IMG submission 203757) | Peat permafrost microbial communities from Stordalen Mire near Abisko, Sweden - Fen_T0_2 | ecosystem: Environmental > Terrestrial > Soil > Wetlands > Permafrost | place: Sweden: Abisko... | reverse complement strand
GTTCATGGCCACGCCGATGGAATTGGGCTGGGCGAAGGGCGTGGTCGTCAGCGCCCCCAGGCAGGCGACCAGGGCATAGAGCCAGGCCAGGGTCGGCGACTTCAAGCCGTCCCGCAGGTAATACATCGGCCCGCTCCGGACGTGGCCGCCCTGGACCTTCCGGAACTCCAGGCCCAGCACCGCCTCGCTGAACTTGATCGCCGTGGCGAAGAAGCCGTAGCACCAGATCCAGAACAGCGCGCCGGGACCGCCGGAGATGATGGCCGTGGCCACCCCGGCGATGTTGCCGGTGCCGATGGAGGCCCCCAGGGCCGTCATGAAGGCCTGGAAGGGCGTGAGCACGCCGCCCGTGTCCTGGGCGGGCCTGGCCAACATGGCGCGCAGCGCCTCCCGGAAGCGGCGCACCTGCACGAACCGCAGCCGCAGGGTCAGGTAGAGCCCGCCCCCCAGGAGCAGCACCAGCACCCAGGGCATGAACAGCCGGTCGGCAGCGCGCTGGATCAGGTCGGAGAGGAGGGGCATGGACAGATCCTACGGGACACCGGTGGAAGAAGGGACGATCCTTTCCCTCTGGCCAGGATTCGAACCTCATGGCCCCTTGCCTTCGGGAGAACCTTTGCGGTGGCTTCAAGGGCTCACCCACGCCATGCAGATGACCGTGGCCGCGCCAACTCCAGGTGAAACAAACTGAACTTCCGCACCATCCCACCAGCCTGCACCTGCTGAGAGGAGCCCCATGGCGATCACATTGGCTTTCGATGTGTACGGGACGCTGATCGATACCCACGGTGTCATTGCCGCGCTGGCACCGCAGGTGGGCCCCCGGGCCGCTGAGTTCTCCCGGGTCTGGCGGGACAAGCAGCTGGAGTATTCCTTCCGGCGCGGGCTGATGCAGCGGTACGAAACCTTCGCTGTCTGCACCGGCCAGGCCCTGGATCACACCTGCTCTTTGTTCGGCCTCGGCCTGAATCCGGAGGACCGGAAGCAGCTGCTGGACGCCTACCGGACCCTGCCGGCCTTCCAGGACGCCAGCGAGGGGCTGGCCCGGGCCCGGGAGGCCGGATTCCGGCTCTTCGCCTTCTCCAATGGCGCCCGGGACGCGGTGGAGGCCCTGCTGACCCAGGCAGGCCTCCGGCAGCACTTCATCGATGTGGTGAGCGTGGACGAGGTGCGGTCCTTCAAGCCGGACCCCGCCGTCTACGCCCACTTCCTCCGGCGGGCGGGAGCCAGCGGGTCGGACACCTGGCTCATCTCCGGCAATCCCTTCGATGTCCTCGGCGCCCTGGCCGGTGGGCTGCGGGCCGCCTGGGTGCGGCGCACGCCGAAGGCCCTCTTCGATCCCTGGGGCGTCACGCCCACACTGATCGTTGAGGGTCTCGGGGATCTGGCGGATCTGATCGATCAGGCCGTCCGGGAAGCGCCTTAGCTAGCGGCGCCAGCCGGGGGCAAGGCTCCGGGAATGGCCGCCACTGCTTCCGAAACGGCCACTGCCGCCCCAGGAACCACTACGACCAGTGCCATAGGAGCGACTGACGCTGTTCCACCGGCCACCATGCCAATAGGCGCGGCCGGACCAGCCCCAGTGGGCGTACCGCCCGGAGAATCCATACCAATGGCCCAGACCAATGCCCCACCAGCCGTAGAAGCGGGGTCCGAACACCCCGAAGTAGGGGGAGGGTCCCCAGCCCCATAGCCACGGCGCGACCACCCAGCACCAGCCGGACTCCGGATAGTAGACGTACATGCTCGGGGTGCCACCGTCCGGGGGTTGGTGGGTATAGCGATCATCATAGGGCATCCACACCCAGCCGTACTGCTCGGTATAGACCCACTGGCCCGTGTCGGACGGCTTTTCCTGCCGCGACTCTGGCCGCGGTGGCGGCGGTGGCTCGGGCGGGGGGCTGGGGCGCGTGGACGGCGGCGGCGTGGGCGGCTCCTCCTGAGTCTGAGTGGACTGCGGAAGGGCCTGGGCGCTGGAACTCACCGGCGTCCGATCCTGCGCGTCCACCGCTGCCTTCAGGGGAAAGGTCGCCAGGGCTGAGATCATCACCAGAGTGCCAAACAGGGTCTTCATGAGCGCACCTCCGGAAGATTAGACACCCGCCGGGCAGGATTGGTTACATCGCCGCAGCGGTGATTGGTTTAAACGCCAACCACGGCCCTCTGTTGTCAACGTCAACACCGTATCGATTCATCAGATCGACTTCGGAGATTGCGCTAGCTTCGCCACTCCCAGAGCACGTTCGCGATCGCCCATTGGTTCTGGTGGGCCGCCACGTGGATGAACGCGGTCCACGGACCCAGATCCACCCGGGCGCTGCCGCCCCGTCCCTGGACATCCAGCACCCACACATTCACATCGGAAATGCGATCCCGCACGGCCCTCCCAAACAGGGACTGGACCCCGACGATGCGCCGCAGAGCCTCTGAGATGGTGGGGGTTTCCAGGCCAAAAATATGTTTGGCCAACCCCGGATGCAGGCAGGCGAACATCGCCTCCTTGTTCCCATCGAGCCAGGCGGCGGCCCATCGCTTGATGACCGTGACGATGCCCTCCGTCTGGGGAATCGGCCGGTACGACACTGCCGCTGACAAGGGGGCCGACCCTTCAGGCAGGTCGGCGATGCCCAAGGTTCCCATCGCGAGCATGGTTGATTTCAAGGCGCCCTGTGGCATGGTGCCCTCCGTTGGTGAGCCTGGATTCTGAACCTACGATGAGATGGGCGGCCGCTTTGTTCCCGGCGTTGGCGAACTCAAGGCTCCTCATCATCCATAGGGACTACCCGGATGGCGGTGGCCTTCACCAGGGCGATGACGGGGTCGCCCACGCTCAGGCCGAGATCCTTGCAGGCCCAGGTCGTGACCAGGGCTTCCAGGGGAAACCCGCAGTCCAGGCGGACTCTGGCGAGGGCGCCGCGGATGTCCAGATCCACGATCCGGGCGGGCAGGTGGTTCCGGGTGCTGGCGGGCAGACCTTCCAGGCGCTCCAGAGCCACCCCTTCGCTGCGGATGCGGAGGCGGGCCTGGCGGAATTGGCCCCCGGGGTCCGGCGCGAAAAGCAGCGCGCTCCCGACCTCGAGACAGAGCAGGCCCTCCCTGCGCCCCACCACCCGCGCGAGCACCACGGATTCGGAACCGGCATCCTCCAGGTTGGCGGCGAAACCCGTCAGCACTTCCTCCGGACGACCGTCCTGCACGATGCGGCCGGCCTCCATCCGCAGCATCCGGTCCCCCAGGCTCAGGGCATCGCCCCGATCGTGGGTGACCAGCACGGCGGGGATGCCTTCGGCCTTGAGGATGGAGCGCAGCTCATGGCGCAGCTGTTCCGCCGCGGGCCGGTCCAGGGACGCGAAGGGCTCATCCAGGAGGAGCAGCCGCGGCTTCGGCGCCAGGGCCCGGGCCAGGGCCACGCGCTGCCGCTGGCCGCTGGACAGCTCGCCGGGCCGCCGGTGCTCCAGCCCCGCCAGACCCACGCGCTGAATCAAGGCTTCGACCCGACCCGCCCGCTCCGGATTCCGTTGCAACCCGAAGGCCACGTTGGCCGCCACGCTCAGGTGGGGAAAGAGGGCGCCTTCCTGGAACACGTAGCCCACGCGCCGGGCCTCGGCGGGAACCTGGAACCCTTCCTGGAACCAGACCGCCCCATCCAGGTCGATGGCGCCCGCATCCGGCCGCTCCAGTCCCGAGATCATCCGCAGCAGGGTGGTCTTGCCGCAGCCCGACGATCCGAACAGCACCGTGATGCCGAAGCGGTCCAGATCCAGTTCCAGAGCCGCCTGGATCAGGGGGCCGTCCCTGAACTTCCGCTGGACATCCACTGTCAATTTCATCGGGGCTCCCGCGATCGGAGCCACGCGGTGGAAAGCAGCACGAGAAACGCGAAGGACAGCAGGGCGAAGGCGGTCCGGTGGGCGGCCTCCATCTCGAAGGCCTGGACCTGATCGAAGAGCGCGATGGACAGGGTGCGGGTGCGACCCGGTAGGTTGCCGCCCACCATCAGCACCACGCCGAATTCCCCGATGGCGTGGGCGAAGGCCAGGATGGCCCCCGCAAGCAGGCCGCGCCAGGACAGGGGCAGCGCCACCCGGAGGTAGGTGCTGATCCGGCCGTGGCCCAGGGTGGCCGAGGCCTCCAGCAGGCGCCGGTCCACGCTGCCCAGGGAGGCGATCAGGGGCTGGAGGAAGAACGGCAGGTTGATGAGCAGCGAGGCGAGCAGCAGCCCGGAAAAAGAGAACACAAGGGTGCCGCCGGTGACCGCCTCCCAGACCCGCCCCAGGGGGCTGCGGGGACCGAAGCCCTGCAGCAGGTAGAAGCCCAGCACCGTGGGCGGCAGCACCAGTGGCATCAACAGGGCCGCCTCCAGGGCCACCTTGCCCCGGAAGCGCCCGTAGGCCAGGGGCCAGGCCAAGGCGATGCCGAGGGGTGCCAGCAGGGCTACGCCACTCAGTGCCAGTCGCAGGCTGAGGGCGGCGGCGCTCCAGTCCATCCAGGGTATGGCGGGGTTCAAGCGGTCTCTCCGGGAGACTGCATCATGGTGCCCCGTAGCCCAGCTTGGCAAGAATGGCCTGGGCCTCGGGCCCCAGGAGATAGCCCTTGAAGGCCGCCGCCAGGGCGGGCTGGGCCGTGCGCTTCAGAATGACGCCGCACTGCTTCTGCACGGGATAGAGGCTCTGGGGCACGGTCCAGGCGAGGCCTCCGGCAAGGGCGGGCGCCAGCACCTGGGGCGAGCTGATGAAGCCTGCCTCGGCGGCGCCGGTCTGCAGGTACTGGGCGGCCTGCGTGATGTTCTCGCCGAAGACGAGCTTCGCCTTCACGGCCTCGAAGAGTCGCGCCACCTTCAGCGTGGTCTCCGCGCTGCGGCCGAAGGGCGCCAGGGTGGGATTGGCGATGGCGATGCGCTTCACGGCCGGGTTCAGCAGGACCTTGAGGCCGTCCTTGCCGGGGTCGAGGCCCACATCCTTGCGGAGCCACAGCATCAGGCGGCCCGTGGCGTAGGGGAAGCTCTCCCCCGTCACGAACCCCGCGGCCGCCAGCTTCTCGGGGAACTCCGCGTCCGCCGCCAGGAACACGTCGAAGGGCGCGCCCTGCTGGATCTGGGCGGTGAGGCTGCCCGATGCGCCCAGGCTCACCTGCAGGGTCCCCCCCGGATGTTTGGCCTCGAAGGCGGGCTTGAGCACATCCAGGGCGGCCTTGAGGTTGGCCGCTGCGGCGATGGTGAGGGTCTGGCCCTGAAGCACCGGAATGGATGCCAGCACCATGAGGACGAGCAGCAGATGGCGGACGCGCAGTCGCATGGATTACTCCTCGTTGAATCAGATTATCCGAACAGATTCTCCATCCCGACCCGTGAGACCAGGGCCTTCAGGAACGGCTCCACGAGGTCCTTCCCGCGAAGCAGACTGAGCCAGCGCTCTGGAATGGCCTGCACCCCGTCGCGGAGGCCGGCGATGCCCCCGGCGACGCAGGCGGTGGTATCGGTGTCGTTCCCGAACTGGATGGCGGCCTTGACCACCGCCTCGTAACCCCCGGCCTCCATGGCTTGAACGGCGGAGTTGAGCGTATCCACCACATGGCCCGTTCCCTTGGCTGGATCGGGCTCCCGAGGATGGATTTTCGTTTCGTACTCGATCCGCTCCGGCGTTCCCAGGGGGAACCTCGTTTCAAACCGGTCGAGTGCCACCCTCCACGGTTGGTCAGCTCCGGACAGGGTGGCCCGCGCCCAGAGACAGTACAGGGCGCAGCAGAGGGCCGACCGCAGATGGCCGTGGGTGAGGCTCGACTGCAGCATGGCATCCGCGATGAGGTCCGCGTCCGATCCCAGGTGCCAGAGGGCCAGGGGCAGAGAGCGCATCAGGGCACCATTCCCGTTGCTCCACTCGCTGTTCGGGGCGCATTCCAGGAGCGGCTTCCCCTGCAGGAACCGATCGATGGCCAGGCGGGTCTGAAACCCCACATCGAATACATCCTTGCCGATGGCGAGATAACCGTCGCTGAACCAGCGGCAGAACCGCCCCATGATGTCGTTGGGATCCACACGTCCCTTCTCCAGGAGCGAACTGAGCAGGCACAGGGCCTGGGCACCATCGTCGCTCCAGGTGCCAGCCTTGATACCTGCATGAGCCCGATGGAAGCCTGCGGGTGGTTGCATCCCGATGAGATCGAAGGGCGGGATCGCACCGGGGGCCGTGAACTCATAGGGAACCCCCAGGGCATCGCCCACAAGCAATCCCCAGATGCCACCGGCGATGCGGTCGGATCTCCTGAGAGGGGAAGCCATCAGTAGAGCAGTTTCTTGACGCGGTACTCGCCGCCCAGTACGAGGTATTCCTTCTCGCTTTCCAGCCAGTTCCGGGGCAGGAGCCCACCGAAGAACACGATCTTGGGGAGCGGGACCTGTACCTTCCAGACCGAGGAGCCGAATTCCCAGGCAACCTCGGGATCAGAGGTGAAGGAACTTAGATTATTGAGAACCACCAGTGATCCGTCCCCGACGCCCTCGCGGTGGACAGCGTATTCCTCAGGATCATGCGTGCCCCGGTAGAGGGTCATCCACCGCTCGCCGGGGCAGCGTCGCGCCAGCTCGTACTGGCACCAGGTGTAGGCCAGATCGAGCTGTATGGCGATGCGCCGGGGTTCAGCGTACCGCCTGTCCAGCTGGTACTTCTTACGGGCTGCGGGATCCTCCGCGAGAATCCCACTGTGATAGGTGGCCCGCAGACCGAAGCGGCTCTCGACCCAGCTCTTCAAGACCGCCCCCGAACGGCTGTTGCTATCGAACCGCCATCCCCGGAGGAATTGCTTGTAGTCCCTCTGGGGCGGCTTGTCGCTGGGCTGCGGTGGAGCGGCCGGCGGGTCGATCCGGAATCGCAGGGCCATGTGTTCGTGGAAACCCTCCCGCCGCACCTCGGGATCGTCGATCGAATCCAGCAGGTCGAAGAGCGCGGCTTCGGCCTGGCGGACCCCCAGGATCTCGATGGCCACGGGGTCATCCTGGAAGGCCTGAGAAGCGAGGACGGCTGGGGGCACGCTGCAGGAGCCGATGCCTGAATTCGGCACGGACGCTGGCGGGGTCGAAGGGCTCATCCCTTCCTTCTTCAGAGGAAGCACGGAGAGGGAATCATAGCCCTGGGGTGGAACCCGGGGAAGCACTGCGGAAGCTGAGGCCAGGTGGGCTGGGCGGCCCTCAGGTTCCTGGATGGCTGGGCCCTTGGAGCTCAACCCAGGAGGTACTTCTCGGCAACCATGCCACCCTCAATCGCATCCAGGATCTGGTCCACATCTTCTTCGGTTTCCACGCCTCCGTACCAGAGGTTGCCTGGATGCACGATCATGGCCGGGCCCCGCTCGCAGACCTTCAGGCAGCCGGTGGCCGTCACGGTCACCCCCTCGAGATCGCGATCGGAGAGCTCGGTTTCCAGGTAGGCGAGAAGGTTTCCGGAGCCCTTCTTGTGGCAGACACCCTGGGGTGTGCCAGCCAAGCGGAAGCTGGCGCAGACCAGCAAGTGCGTATTGGATATGCCCATGGGTACTCCTTTCGGTTCAAGCGCAACCCTGGCCCTTGCCCGAGCAGCCATCACCACAGCGGAAGGGCTTGCCCAGCCTCCGGATCTCGCCGCCGGCGGCGGCCATGGGCACCAGGTCGTTGACCAGACCCTCGGTCTCGAAAACCCTCAGCCCCCGGGCCTTCAGGATCCGGCTGGGCGAAGGACCGATGCCCGCCACGAGGAGGGCGATGCAATCCGTGAGCAGATCCCCAAGTTCCTCCCAACGCACATTGCCCGTTCCTGTGGGCGGCGCGCGGCGAGTGTCGACTTGGGTGCAGACGCCTCCCGCCACGGAGTAGATCAGCAGCTCATCCGCCTCGCCCAGGTGCTGGTTGACGAAGGCGCCCTCCATGCTCGCCACGGCCACCAGCTTCCGCTCAGCCCCGGAAGGTGACAGGCGGGCGTGGCGGTCCAGGGTGGCATAGCGCTCGGGGCTCATGGCCTCGCCGAGCCGGCCCACTGCGTCAGCGCGGCAGCGGGAGCAGTGCTCCATCTGAGGCAGGTAGGTTGAGGCCGCCTCGCGGGCCAGGGTCATCTGCTGGGCCGTGGGCGCAGGCACATGGGCGAATGCGGAGCCCTCCACGGGAATCATGGCCATGCAGTTGTGCATGGTCGCGCCCGCCGCCAGACAGGCGGCTGCCACCTCGCCCACATGCTGGTCGTTGAGACCCGGCACCACGATCGTGTTCACCTTCACCAGGACGCCAAGAGCCGCCATGCGGGCGATGCCCTCTTTCTGACGGGACCAGAGCAACTCGGCGGCCTCGCGGCCCCGGTGGATGTTCTTGCCGTCGCGGATCCAGGCGTAGAACTGCTTGCCGATCTCGGGATCGATGGCGTTAACGGTGACGGTGACATGGCTGACCCCAACGGCCGCCAGGGCCTCCGCGTGCTGCGGCAGGGCCAGTCCGTTGGTGGCCACGCAGAGCAGGGTGTCGGGGTGCTTTTCATGGATCCGACGGAGCGTGCTGAGGGTGGCATCGGCACTGGCCAGGGCGTCGCCGGGACCGGCGATGCCCGCCACGGAGATGGAGGGATCGGCTTCCACGATCTCATCGAAGTACCGCTCGGCCTGCCAGGGCTGCAGCACGGTGCTGGTCACGCCGGGCCGGCTCTCAGCCACACAATCGTACGAGCGGTTGCAGTAGTTGCACTGCACGTTGCAGGCCGGGGCCACGGGCAGGTGCGCCCGGCCCTGGGTGTGCTTCGCGTCCGCGTCGAAGCAGGGGTGGCCGCCAGACTTCCGGGCGACGAGGGGCTCATTGGTAGGCATAGCCCATCTCCGAGGAATCCTGCTGGTGGCCCAGCAGGGCGTTGGCCACCTCGTCGAAGAGCCGCTGCGTGCCGCGGTAGCCGAGGTGGAGGATGCGACCGGCGCCGATGCGGTCGTGAACCGGGAAGCCGATGCGAACGAGGGGGATGCCCAGGGCCCGCGTGGTGGGATAGGACTTGCTGGGGCCGAGCACCAGATCCGGCTTCAGTTCCATCAAGCGCTTGGCGATGCTGTCGTAGTCCGCGTCCTCCATGACTTCAAAGGTGCCTGCCTCGAGGCCCAACACTGCCAGCGCGGAAGCCATGCGGTGGGTCAGGGCCCCACTGGCCACCAGCACAGGCACCAGGCCGATCTCGGCGCAGAAACCCGCCACGGCCACGGCCAGGTCGGGATCACCGACCACGGCCACTCGCTTGCCGGAGACGTACTTGTGGCCATCCACATAGGCATCCACCAGGCGGCCCCGCTCGGCCGTCAGCCAGGCCGGGATGGCCGGCTCGGCAGCGGGCGATTCCCATGCCAGTCCTGGGCCGAAGGCGGCCAGGGACGCCAGGAAGGCATCGGTGGCACGCACGCCGATGGGCAGGTTGGCCTTCACCAGCGGCACGCCATGATCCCGTTCCAGACAGGCGCCGGGCCCGGGGTTCAGGGTGGTTCCCAGCTGAAGGGTTCCGAGAGCGCGACCCGCCTCGGCCACCTCCGCCAGGGAAACACCACCCTCCGGGATGGGGGCGTAGCTGGCCAGGCTGGGCCCGTCCAGGGTCTCACTGTAGTCCGGCAGCATGAGCAGGGGCAGGTTGAAGGCCGCCACGATCTCGTGCAGGTGGCGCAGGTCCGCAGGCGACACGGGGCCCGGCAGCAGGTTGACATGAGGCAGTCGTTCCCCGCCCCGGGCGGTGGCCGTCAGGATCGCCTCCACGGTGTCGTGGAAGCCCCGATATTGGCAGCCCTTGAAGCTGGGTGTGGAGACGTGGATGATCGCCGGCAGTTCGGGATCCTCTTTGGTGATCTGCCGCAAGATGCCGACGGTGTCTTCTCCGATGGTTTCGGCCAGACAGGTGGTGCATACGCCGATGACCTCAGGTTGGTATTGCCGCACGAGGTTCTTGATGGCCGCGGCCAGGTTGCTCTGCCCGCCGAAGATGGTGGCGGATTCATCGAAGGACGTGGAGGCCACATCCATGGGTTCCCGGAAGTGGCTGATCAGGTAGCGCCGGATGTAGGTGGCGCAACCTTGCGATCCGTGGATGAGGGGCATGCAGCCCCGCAGGCCGCGGAAGGCGAGTACCGAACCCAGGGGTGCACAGACCCGGCAGCTGTTGGTGGCAGCGGGACGCTTGCTGGAAGGGACGGCGTGCGGCAGGCTCATGCCAACCCCCTCCCCGCCCGGCGGGGCACCAGGGACCAGACGGGGCTGGTGACGGTGGCGTGGACTTCGCGGGCGAAGGCCGCGCAGCCTTCGAAGCCGGCGAGCCCGATCTTCCGTTCGTGGTTGTGGTCGCAGAAGCCGATGCCCAGCTTGAAGGCCACGGGGCGTTCCTTGACCCCGCCGATGAACAGGTCCACGTCACGCAGGGCCAGCCAGGAGGCCATCTCCAGCGGGTTGGAATCGTCGGCCAGGATGGTATCCGCGTCACAGAGCTCCTTGAGGTGCTCGTAGTCGGCGGGCCCGCCGGTTTGCGTCCCCGCCATGGCCACCTGCATGCCGATCTGCCGCAGGGCCTTCACCAGAGAGAAGGCCTTGAAGGCGCCACCCACATAGAGCGCGGCCTTCTTGCCTTCCAGGTCCTTGCGGATGCGGGCCAGCTCGGGCAGCACCGCTTCGGTTTCTGTCCGCACGATCTCCTTGGTGCGCCGCATCATCTCGGGATCGCCGAAGTGCTTGGCGATCTGGTAGAGGGCGTCGGCGCAGTCTTCCAAACCAAAGAAGGACACCTGCACGTAGGGGATGCCGTACTTCTCCTTCATGAGCTTCGCCACCGAGGTCATGGAGCCGGCGCACTGCACGATGTTCAGCTTGACGCCGTGGGCCCGGCGGATGGTGTCGACGCGGCCATCGCCGGTCAGGGTGGCCACCACTTCCACGCCCATGCGCTCGAGGTAGCCCTTGATGGTCCAGATCTCACCGGCAATGTTGAAGTCGCCCAGGATGTTCACCGAATAGGGCCCGATACCCTCGGTGGGCCCGGTGCCGATGAGCTGGTCCAGGGCCCGACAGGCGGCGGAGTAGCCATCCTTCTTGGTGCCCTTGAATCCCTCGCTTTGCACCGGGATGATAGGGATGCCCAATTCAGCAGTAGCCATGCGGCAAACCGCGTCCACGTCATCGCCGATGACACCGGTCAGGCAGGTGGCGTAGACGAAGGCGCCTTTTGGCTTGTGAATGACCACCAGCTCCCGCAGGGCCCGGGCCAGCTTCTTTTCGCCGCCGAAGATGACTTCCTCTTCCCGCACATCGGTGTTGAAGGAGAGACGGTGCAGCTGGGGCCCGGAGGACTGCGCCCCCCGGATATCCCAGGTGTAGGCCGCGCAGCCCACCGGTCCGTGGACCAGGTGGAGGGCGTCGGCAATGGGATAGAGCACCACCCGCGAGCCGCAGAAAGAGCAGGCCCGCTGGGTCACGGACCCGGCCACGCTGGGGCGATCGCACACCACCGCGCGAACTTCCCCGGCGGTCACGACTTGGCGTTTGCGATCGTCCAGCAGGTCCATGGCATCCTCACAGCACGAGTTCGAAGGCGTGGTCGGGGGCGTCGCGGTCCTGGCGCTCCTGGATGGCGCTGATGATCTCCGCCGCGAGGCGCAGGCTGCCGAGGTACCCGACGGTGGGGAAGTAGCTGTGGCCAACCCGGTCGAGGATGGGCCAGCCCACGCGGACCAGAGGGATATCCTCGGCCCGGCCGATGAACTTGCCATACGTGGTGCCCAGGAGCAGGTCCACCGGCTCGTTCTTGATCCACTGATGCAGCAGGAAGAGGTCGCCCTGGGCCTTCACATTGGCATTGGGGACGCTGTCGGCCAGGATGGCGTGGATGCGGGTCTCGAAGGCGTTGCCCACGGAGCCGGTGAGCACGTGGACGGGCAGCATGTCCATGTCCCGGCAGAACTCAGTGAGGGCGATGACGTGGTCGGGGTCGCCGTAGATGGCCACCTTGCGGCCTGAGAGGTACTGGTGCATGTCGCTGATCACGTCAACCAGGCGCCCCCGCTCGTCCTCGATCTGCACGGGCACATCCACGCCCGCCAAAGCCTTGAGGCTCTGAATGAAGCGGTCCGTGGCGGCCAGGCCGATGGGCAGGTCCAGTTCCTGGAAGGGCACACCACACTTGGTTTCCAGCAAAGTGGCCGCGTCCAGAGAGGCCCAGGATCCCAGCGACAAGGTGGCCCTGGCATCACCCATGGCCTTGAGCTCGGGAAGGGTCGTGCCCCCCTTGGGGAAGAAGGCGTGCTCGCCCGTGGCCGGCGCGTCCAGGACGCTGCTGGTGTCCGGCAGCATGATGGCAGGCAGGCCGAAGATGGCGACGATGCGCTTGAGCTCGGTCATGTCCGAGGGCTCCACCCAGCCGGGCAGGATGTTGACGGCCGTGGTGCGCGTCCCCGTGTTTTCCGACAGGTACTTCACGAAGCCCTTCACCATTGCGCTGAAGCCGGTGACATGGGAGCCGACGAAGCTGGGTGTGTTGCAGTGGACCACCAGCTTGCCTTCGGGGATCTTGCCCTCTTCCCGGGCCTTGCTGATGATGGTCGGGATGTCGTCGCCGATGACCTCACTGAGGCAGGTGGTGTGGACGGCCACGATATCGGGATCGTACATCTCGAAGATGGTGCCGAAGGCCTGGGTGAGGTTGGCCATGCCCCCGAACACGGAACTGCCCTCGGTGAAAGAGCTGGTGGAGGCCATGACGGGCTCCTTGAAGTGCCTGGTCAGGTGGCTGCGGTGATAGGCGCAGCAGCCCTGGGAGCCATGGCTGTGAGGCAGACAGCCGTGGACGCCGAGGGCGGCATACACGGCACCGACCGGCTGGCAGGTCTTCGCCGGATTGATCTTCAAGGCCGAGCGTTCGCTGACGGTGGCTGGGGTCATGTCGAGCATGGGGTTCTCCGGTGGTTCAAGCTGGTGTTCAGTCCAGGTGGGCGAGTCGGCGGGTATGCCTACGGCCAAGAGGCCGGAGTGACTTCGATGGAGATCCGGAGGATCAGGGCCTCCCGTCAGGCGGTCTGCTGCTTCCAGGGCGGCGTGATCATCTTCCAGATGCGCTTGCCGATCATCCGGTCGATCTCCTGGTAGAAGTTCGCCGCACCGATGAAGCCGGCGTAGGGTCCGCCGTAGTCGTAGCTGTGCAGCTGCTTGCAGGGCACGCCCATCTTCTCGACCACGTACTTGTCCTTGACGCCGCTACAGAAGATATCGGGCTTGTAGACCGCGATGAGCCGTTCCATCTCGAAGTGGCTGATGTCGTCGATCACCAGGGTGCCCTTCTTCATCTGGGCCATCATCCCGTCGTAGTCCCGGTAGTTGAAGCCCTTCTTCTCCGCGGCGGCCAGCTCTTCCGGCGTGCGCCGAGGCGCGAACCGGGTGTCGTCGGGACCGATGTGGAGCTCCTCGATGTTCCGGCTATCCGCGTCCACCTTGATGGTGGGGAGCACCCGCCGACCTTCGTAGTCATCACGATGGGCGAACTCGTAGCCCGCGGCCACGGAGCTCATGCCGACTTCATTGAACAGGTCCTGGTAGTGGTGGGCCCGCGATCCGCCGACGAACAGCATGGCGGTCTTCCCGCTGAGGCGAGAGGCCACATCCTCGCGCACGGCCATGACCTTGGCCAGCTCGTCAGCAATCACGGCTTCCACCCGGGCTGCCAGGCCCGCGTCTCCGAAGTACTCGGCGATCTTGCGGAGACTCTTGGCCGTGCTGTCCGCGCCGATGAAGTTGACCTTGAACCAGGGGATGCCGAACTTGTTCTCCATCATCTCGGCCATGTAGTTGATGGACCGGTGGCACATCACCACATTGAGCTTCGCGTTATGCGAGATGGCGATGTCCCCGTACTTCACGTTTCCGGAGAAGGTGGCCACAAGGCGGATGCCGCAGAGGTCGAGGATGCGCTCGATCTCGAAGGCGTCCCCGCCGATGTTGTACTCCCCAAGGAGGTTGATGGAGAAGGGGTGGTCCACGGGTGTGTCATCCTCGCCGACCACGTTCTTGAAGAGGCCGTTGTTGGCGATGTGGTGGCCCGCGGATTGGGAGACGCCCTTGTAGCCCTCGCAGGAGAAGCCGAAGACGTTGATCCCCAGCTCTTCTTTCATCTGCCGGGCCACAGCGTGGACGTCATCCCCGATCAGGCCGACCGGACAGGTGGCATAGAGACCGATGGCCGTGGGCTTGAGCGCCGCATAGGCTTCCCGGCAGGCCTGGGCCAGCTTCTTCTCGCCGCCGAAGACGATGTCCTCTTCCTGCATGTCCGTCGAGAAGGCGTAGTGGATGAAGTTGGGCACACCATCCCCGGTGGCGGCCTGGTTGCGCCGGGAAAGCCAGGCATAGTAGCTGCAACCGATGGGACCATGGACGATGTGGACCATGTCCTTGATCGGCCCCATGACCACGCCCTTGCAGCCCGCGTAGCAGCAGCCGCGCTGGCTGATGATGCCCGGGATGGTGCGGACGTTGGCTTCGATCTCGACCGGTACCTCCGGATCATTGACCAGGATGTGCTTGGCCCGTTTCTTCGCGACTTTGCTGGAATAGCTCTTCACGATCTCGTCGCGGAAAGCTTCGGGACTGGGGCTGGTATTGGGTTCTCGTTCGCTCATGATGCATCCAGGGTGGCGTGTGTGTGTTGCGGGGGCGGCTCCGACGCGGGCCGTGGTCCGGATTGACGATTCATCGACGTAACTTCAATGGCTTCGCCGGTCCGGGTGCAGGACGCACCCAGAGCTCTGACGCGGAATGGCTTGAATCGGCTGACGTGAAGCTCAGGCCGCGAGGCCGTACTTCACCAGAAGCTCCTCGAGGTCTTCCATGGTCAGTGGCTTCGGAATCACGAACATCGTGTTGGCATCGATCTTCCGGGCGAGGGCGCGGTACTCGTCCGCCTGGGCTGCTTCGGGCGCGTACTCAATGACGGTCTTGCGGTTGAGCTCGGCGTGCTGCACGACGTTGTCCCGGGGCACGAAGTGGATCATCTGGGTGCCCAGCTTCTCCGCCAGTGCTTCGATGAGTTCCTTCTCGTTGTCGCACTTGCGGCTGTTGCAGATGAGGCCGCCGAGCCGGACCTTGCCGGACTGGGCGAACTTCACGATGCCTTTGCAGATGTTGTTGGCGGCATACATGGCCATCATCTCGCCAGAAACCACGATGTAGATTTCCTCGGCCTTGCCATCGCGGATGGGCATGGCGAACCCGCCGCAGACCACGTCGCCCAGCACATCATAGAAGGTGTAGTCGAGGTCCGGGGTGTAGGCGCCGAGCTGCTCCAGCATGTTGATGGAGGTGATGATGCCACGGCCCGCACAGCCGACGCCGGGCTCGGGACCACCGGACTCCACACATTTGGTCTTGGCGTAGCCAGGCTTGAGGATCTCGTCCAGCTCCACGTCCTCGCCCTCGTCGCGGAGGGTGTCGAGCACGGTCTTCTGGGCCAGACCGCCCAGCAGCAACCGCGTGGAGTCGGCCTTGGGATCACAGCCGACCACCATCACCTTCTTCCCCCACTCGGCAAGCCCGGCGACGGTGTTCTGGGTGGTGGTGGACTTCCCGATGCCACCCTTGCCGTAGATTGCGATCTTGCGCATGAATTCCTCCTGGTGTGCCGGAGGGGTCCATCCGCCCCGGTCAAGGTGATGTGGAATCCATAGCGGAGATCGTGCCAACGAATATCAAACCCATGAAATCCAGGGATGGCGGGGGCTTACCTTCAAGCAGCGAACCCTGTTCGAACAGGGAGGGACATGAATTCGCGGCACCAAGATGTTCCGCGGAACAATTTCGTTCCGGGCTACTTGAACCGCTGCCAGTCGATGCCGTACAGCCGGATTTTGTACTGGATCATCCGCTTGCTGAGTCCCAGGCGCTTGGCGGCCTGGGACTGGTTGCCACTGGTGTCCTTCAGGGCCTCGGTGATCAGCTCGATTTCGAAATTGGCCACCCGGTCGGCAAAGGCGCTGTCCTCCTCAGGACCCCCTTGGCCCGGCTTCGTCTGATAGCGGTTCATCTGCAGGCTCGGAGGCAGGTGGTGGCCATGGATCACGTCGCCCTCGGCCATGACGGCGGCCCGCTCGATCACGTTTTCCATTTCGCGGACGTTGCCCGGCCAGTGGTAGGCCGTGAGCATATCGATGGCTGGCGTATCGATGCGGACGATGGTCTTGCCCATTTCCCGGGAGAACCGCTCCACGAATACATCCGCGAGGAGCATCATGTCCGCCTTGCCGCGTTCCCGCAGGGGCGGCATGTGGATGGGAAACACGTTCAGCCGGTAGTAGAGGTCAGAGCGGAACCTTCCCGCGACGATATCGCCTTCCAGGTGCCGGTTGGTGGCGGCGATGATGCGGGCATCGCTCACGATGGTCTCGGAGCCTCCCACCCGCTCGAAGCGCTTGGTCTGGAGGACACGCAGCAGGCGGGTCTGCACACCCGGGGGGAGCTCGCCGATTTCATCCAGGAACACCGTGCCACCCTGTGCGCGCTCGAACACCCCTGCGCGGCGGGCCGAAGCCCCGGTGAAGGAGCCCTTTTCGTGGCCGAACAGCTCGCTTTCGACCAGGCTCTCGGGGATCGCGCCGCAATTCACCTCGATGCATGGTTTGGCGCGGCGGGGCGAGAGGTCATGGATGAGCTGGGCGAGGACGCCCTTCCCCGTGCCCGTTTCTCCGGTGATCAGTACAGACGTATCGACTCCAGCGACCTTGGCGGCCAGGCGCGACACCGCCTCCATGGCGGGCGACCGGCCCACCAGCCGGTCGAAAGTGGCGATGTGGACGCGCTGGTAGGCCTCCAGCCGGTCTTCCAGCCGGCGGCGCTGCACGAAGGGCCCGATCAGGTAGGCCACTTCCGCCAGCAGTCGCAAATCTCCCTCGGGATCAGCGACTTCACTGAGCGGCCGGTCCGCCGATAGCGCGCCCACGGCCTTGCCACGATATTGTATCGGCACGCAAAAGAAGGCGAGGCGGGACAGATCAAGGCCCTGCCGCAGCCCGCTCCGGTCCAGGAAGCCATCCTGCGGCTGGACACCCGCAAGGTAGACAGGGGAATTGGTGGCAATGACGCGGCCCGTGATGCCTTCACCAGGGCGGTAGCGCATGAGGCTGCCGGTATCCGTGGGAACCCCCGCAGCCGTGATGTCTGCAGAGATCTCGTCCTCGGCGTCGTTGAGCAGGGTGACCACTCCCCGGGCATAGCCCTGGTCCCGGTACAGCCAGCGCAGGACCTCACTCAGGGCTGCGGCGGCATTGTCCTCGGTGGACAGGAAGCGCCCAATGCGGGCCAGCAGCCCTAAACGCGCACATGCGGTGTTGTTGGGCACAGAGAACGTGTCCAGCATGGGACAAGGCGCGAAAAACCCCTCGTCGTCATTGAATGATTCCGGCTTCACCACAACAAAGAAATCCTAGCACTTCCTATGCCAATGCCCCGGGACCCCTGCGAACCGGCTGGATGCCGATCCTCCCGGCTCTGGCTGTAGACAGCTCAGTCCCCCTCCACCTTCCGGCCGATGTAGGCGGTGTAGTCGGTCAGTGCGGGCTCGTAGGCCCGGGTCATGAGCGGCGACGAGATCAGGAAATCCGCCGTGCTGCGGG
>Ga0302322_100001855_pt1 | contig 17622 bp, 14 predicted proteins | sample Fen_T0_2_FD_203757 | JGI IMG/M metagenome (GOLD analysis project Ga0302322, IMG submission 203757) | Peat permafrost microbial communities from Stordalen Mire near Abisko, Sweden - Fen_T0_2 | ecosystem: Environmental > Terrestrial > Soil > Wetlands > Permafrost | place: Sweden: Abisko... | reverse complement strand
TCAACGCGCCGGGAAATTTCGAACGCCATCTGGAGCAGAATGACGTTCGGATCACGCGCGACCTGCGGCTACCCCCGGTGGATGTCGTGGTGCTGTTTGTGGACCGCATCGTGGATCTCGAGCGCCGGGTCGGCGACATCGCCGCCCGCCTGCACCCCGAAGGTGGGTTCTGGGTCGCGTTCCGCACCTCGGGTCGCGGCTCGGACATCACGAAGGACGTGGTGTGCCGGATCGCCATGGCAGCCGGCATGGTTCCCAACAAGGTGTGCGCGATCGATGCCAGCTGGTCCGGCGTGCGGCTCGTGATCCGCAACGAGATCCGCGACGCCATCGCGTATCGCATCCTGCCGCCACCGCCGGCGATCTCGCGACGGGTGCGCCGTCCTGCAGCGGCCGCCCGGATCGCCCGGGTCAGTGGTGGGGGCGCCGGTTCGTCGCTGCAGCGCGCCCGCGCGCGCTCGACCAAATAGCACCCAAGCAGCGCCGAGGTGGCGCTCCGGTGGCGCTCCGGTGGCTCAAGCTTGCACAGCGCCGCAGTGCGCCGAAAGCCGATCAAGTCGGCGCGGCGAATCGGCATTTCACGGATGCGCTGCGGTATCTTGCGCGCCATGTCTCGCCTAGTTTTTCTGGCGGCGGTCGCCTGCGCGGCGTGCGACCAGACCGACAATGATCGGCCCGCCACGCTCGAGTACATCACCGCGGCGATCCTCCAGCCGTACTGCAGCCAGAACGTCTGCCACTCGTCGTACGCGCGCGTGAAAGGATATGCGTTCGATACGGTCGCGGAGGCGCGGAAGTCGCTGCAGGGGATCGTGGTCCCGAACGACCCCGAGAGCTCGCTGCTCAGCATCGTGCTGACGCGCAACGTCAAGCGGATGCCGTACGACGCGCCGCTCGCCAACAAGGACATCGAGCTGATCCAGCAGTGGATCATGCAGGGCGCCCCGGGCCTGACGGAGACCCCGTGAAGTCGGCCGCCACGGGCGTGGCCGGCGCGACCGTCGTCGCCGCGGCGATCGGAGTCTGCAGCGGCACGGCGGCGGCGTACCCGCAGTACCAGATGAGCCGCGACCAGACCTGCACCGGGTGTCACATCTCGCCAGCTGGCGGGGGGCTCCTGCGCGAGAACGGGCTCGCCGTCGCCGAGTCGACCTCGCAGTGGGGCACGGCGCCCGAGTTCTTCTACGGCAAGGTGCCGACGCCGAGCTGGCTGGTGCTGGGCGGCGATCTGCGCGGCGCGATGGGCTACGTCAAGACGCCGGAGGAGCTGCTCGCCGGGTTCCCGATGCAGATCGAAGCCTATGGCCACGCGACGCTGCCGGGAGGGTTCTCCCTGTACGTCGATGCCGGGGCGCGCGAGTCGGAGGTCGGCAAGGAGGGCTCGACGCACGCGTGGTCGCGCGAGCACTTCTTGATGTGGCAGCAGAAGCCAGGCGATACCACCGGGCTGTTCCTCCGCGCCGGCCGGTTCATGCCGGTGTTCGGGCTGCGGATCGCCGAGCACCCCACCTACATCCGCAAGTGGGGCGGCACGCCGCTCTACGGCGAGACCTACGGCCTCGCGGTCGAGTACATCGCGCCGAAGTTCGAGCTCCACGCCACCGGGTTCATCAAGGATCCGACGATCGATACGCCGGAGCACAACGACGGCGGCGCGTTCCTGGGCGAGTACCGGCTGAACGAGAAGCTCTCGGTCGGCGCCGAGTTCATGTACACCAAGTCCGACTTCGACAAGAAGTTCCGCGGCGGCGGCCTCGTCAAGGCGTTCCTGCCGGCCGAGACCCTGCTCATGTTCGAGGCGCAGTACGTCTACCAGGAGATCGCGCCGATCGGCGCGCCGAACCAGATCGTGGCGGGGCTGGTCGGCTCGAAGTTCCTCGGCACCGCGTACATGCTCGACGTCGGCCTCAACTACTTCAACGAGAACATCCGGATCACCAAGCTCAACCGCGAGGCGCTCGACGTGAATCTTCACTGGTTCACCACCTCCCACCTGGAGCTGATCCTGACCACGCGGGTCGAGATGCTCGCCTTCGGCGACGGTGGCAAGACCAGCGGCTACGCGCTCGGCCAGCTCCACTACCGGCTGTAGCCGACGCGGCGCGGCGCGCGCCCGCCGTGATACGAATGGCTCGATGAGCGCATGGGTGCGCGGGGCGGATGCTGTTGGCGATGGTGATGGTCCCGGCCGTCGCGCACGGCGATCCGGAACCGGTGGATCCGTCCGCCAACCCGGGCGCAGCGCCGGCTCCGGCGGAGTCGCCGCGCCACCGCCACCGGCCGCGCCAGCGCGGCGGTTCGACTGGGAGCCGTTCGGCTACCTGCGGCGGCAGTAGGGGCGATCCCAACGATCGAGCGCAGCTCGCCGCCGAGCTGGCGCTATGACGATCCGGGTCGCCGTGGTCGAGCTGGCGGTCCTGGTCGTCTTGCTTGGGGGCTGCAGCGACCCGGCGCCGCACGCGCGAGCGCAGCGGATCGGCGCGCTCGACGAGGCGATCGGCGGGCCGCACGCGATCGGACGGATCGGCGACTTCGTACTCGAGAACGATCGCCCCACCTCGCGCGGCCGGTGAGCGACCGTCGAGTTGCCCGCCGCGGAGGACGTGCGCTGTAGGGCGCGGTCGTGCGAGTAACGCCTGGGCGCGAGAATCTCCACGCGTAGGGACGACTCGGCGAGGCTGCGCGCGGCTGGGTGCGTTGTCTGACGTGGATGGCGCGCATACAGCATCACTGGATCTCACGAACCCAACGGTGGCCGCAGGTGGGGCCAACTTGCTTCGATGAGACTCAATTTCGGACGTACTGGGCCGAAACGAGCTCTGAAATGATGCCGTATCCGGAACCCCGATCCCGGCTCCTGGCGCCGGCTGTCGCGCCACCCTCGTCCGTCGCCCTGGCTCGAGATGCGGAGACTCGCCGATGAAACATACAATGTTGACAACCCTCCTGCTCGGCGCGCTCGCTCACCCAGCGGCCGCGCAAACAACGACCGAGGACAAGACCCGGGCCGATGATCTCGCCAAGGCGGCGGACGCGACCGCGGACGTCGCGAACACGCCGGCGCCCGCCACCGAGGCCAGCAGCGCCGCGGCCAAGGCCGCGGCCGACGTCGATCTCAGCGCGCTCGGGCTCGATCCGGCGTCCGCGGCGTCCGCGTACGACGACAAGCTCAATGTCTATGGCTTCGCCGATTTCAGTTACCAGGCCTTCCACTTCGTCAATCCCCTGATGTTCATCAGGCAGGACACTCGCGGATTTGCCGTCGGCAATCTCAACCTGTATCTGGCCAAGAACCTGACCCCGCGAGTCCGCGCGCTCGCCGAGGTGCGGTTCACGTTCCTGCCCAACGGCAGCACCAACCGCGATGGCACGACCGTCGATGACACCGCCGCGGACGTGGCCAACTACAGTCGCCCGGTCCAGTGGGGCGGCGTCGTGATCGAGCGGGTCTACGTCGAGTACGATCTGACCGACTGGCTCACGATCCGGGCCGGCCACTGGCTGACGCCGTACGGCATCTGGAACATCGACCACGGCTCGCCCGCGATCATCCCGATCGGGCGGCCGTACATCATCGGCGAGCAGTTCTTTCCCGAGCATCAGACCGGCCTCGATCTGTTCGGCAGCAAGCTCCTGGAGGGCTACAAGGTCGCGTACCACGTGACCGCCAGCAACGGCCGCGGCGCGACCGAGTCGATCCAGGATCAGGACAACAAGCTCGCGTTCGGCGCCCGCGCCGAGCTCGAGACTCCGTGGGGCCTCCGGATCGGCGGCAGCTACTACCGCGGACGCTACACCGGCGTGGCGCCGACCGTGATGTCCGCGGCGCCGACCTTCAAGGAGCAGGCGATCGGCGGTGATGTGCAGTTCGACTACCACGGGTTACACGCCCAGGCCGAGGTGATCGGCCGGATCCGCGACTTCCACGGCCAGCGCCCGATGAGCTTCGGCGGCGACAACGACTTCGGCTCCTACCTCCTGGCCGGCTACCGCTTCGACGCGCTGTGGAACGTCATGCCGTTCGTGCTGTTCTCGCCCTACGAGCCGGCCGACCTATCGACGTTCAAGTCGGCGACCGCCGGCGAGGCCGGCCTCAACTTCCGGCCGTCGGGCAACCTGATCCTCAAAGTCCAGGGCATCGCCGTGAAGTTCGACGACGACCACGCCGGGCTGCTGTCCAACAACACGGTCTATCAGGGCATGGCCGAGGCGTCGTTCGTATTCTGAGGAGAGCGCCAATGAATAAACCTTCTATTCTCTCGTTCATCCTCTCGATCATCGCCGTCACGCTGCTCGGCCGCACGGCGCTCGCCGATGGCAAGAAGCTGCTCGTCGTGGTCGCGAAGGGATCGCCGGTCACGAACATCACGCGGTCGGATCTCAAGCGCGCGTTCACGGGAGACTCGGTCAGCGCTGGCGGCAAGCCCTTGGTCCCGTTCAACGCCTCTCCGGGGACCCCGGAGCGCACCGGGTTCGACAAGGCGGTGCTCGGCATGTCGCCCGACGAGGTCGGCCGGTTCTGGGTCGACCGCAAGGTCCGCGGCCAGAGCGCCGCTCCGCGCTCGCTGCCATCGGCCGCCCACATCGCGAAGGTCGCTGCGAAGTTTCCCGACGCGATCGGCTACCTCGCCGAGGACCGGATGACACCTGACATCCAGGCGGTTTCGGTCGACGGCGTGGCGTACACCGACGCCAAGTACGACATCCTGACTCCGTAAATAGGGATCTTCATGCGCTCGAACTCACCGGCGCTACCCGTTCGTCGTTCTCGATCCGCCGCCTGCGTAGCTTCATCCTCGTCGCGCTGGTCCTCGGATCTGCGAGCTTCACCGCCGTGATGTTCGTGCAAGTGCAATCGCTGTCCAAGCGATTTGGCCCCAGGTCGAGGCCGATCTCGAGTGGCGCGCCCTGCGCGACGCCCAGGAGCTGTCGCACACGGCGGACCTCGGGCTCGCCGTCAGCGATCCGGCGATGGTCAAGGAGCCGTTCGGCGCGGACGCGCAGTCGTCCGACGTCCAGGCGATCGTCGCGATCGACGCGGCCGGCAAGCAGGTCGCGACCCACGGTTCGGTCGATGCGATCGCCCCCGTGCTTGCGGCCAAGCCGGGTATGCTGGGCCACGGCCCGGGCTACGTCGCGAGCTGGGCCTCCGCCACGATCGAGGGCGACCAGGTCGGCAAGGTCGCCATGGTCGTGTCGACCAAGCGGCTGGCCGACGCGCAGCACGTGCTGTCGCGCGTCGAGACCATCACGCAGGTCGCCGGCATGTAGCCGACGCGGCGCGGCGCGCGCCCGCCGTGATCCGAATGGCTCGATGAGCGCATGGGTGCGCGGGGGATGTGGTTCGCGATGGTGATGGTCCCGGCCGTCGCGCACGGCGATCCGGAACCCGTGGATCCGTCCGCCAACCGGGGCGCAGCGCCGGCTCCGGCGGAGTCGCCGCTGCCACCGCCGCTCGCGCCACCGCGGCGGTTCGACTGGGAGCCGTTCGGCTACCTGCGGCTGCAGAACGTCGGGGTGCAGGACAATCCCAACGTCGCGTTCGTCGGGCGCGACGGTGGCTTCGAGCAAGGCGCCGGTGGATCGACCGCGCGACATTGCGAGCGCAGGCCACCAAGCGGGGGGGCGGCGCCGCCTACAGTGTGGCGATGTCGTAATGCGGATCGGTGTACGGGACACCGTCGACCGCGACTGGCTGGAGCTCGGGCGTGAGCTGATCGACTGGGAGGTAACCGATCGCGGCGGGGAACTTGGCCACGATCTTGGCCATGTGGGCATTGGAGGGCAACGCGCGCGGCGCCGCGGACTGGCCGCGGACCTTGCGGTTGACCCAGAACTCGCCGACTTCGTCGCGTGACATCCCGAGCACCGCGCGGTCGAACCCGGAGCGCTCGGGCGCCTCGATCGACGCGTTGAACGGGACCAGGGTCTTGCCGCCCTCCGAGACGGAGTCGCCGAGAAAGCAGTGCTTGAGCTTGCCGCGGGAGATCGATTTGAGCTCGGAGCCCTTGGCGACGACGACGACAAGCTTCTTGCCATCGGCCCCCGCGATCCTCGGCCAGGCGAGCAGGGCGAACCACATCACGATGTAGGTGAACCTCATGGACGGCTCCTCAGAACACGCAGGTCAGCTGGGTGGTGAAAATTCTCAGATCGGGTCCCGGGCTTGCAGAACCACCCCAGACGTCCGACATCATCGCCTTGAGCACCACCGCCGGCGTCGGCCGGAAGTTGAATCCACCGTTGATCTCCTTGATGTTCACCGCGCCTCCGAGCGGACTCCAGCTCTCGTAATAGGAGAACGGCATGACGTTCCACAGCCGGTCGAAGCGGTAACCGGCGAACACGTAGTAGCCCTGGTTCGTGCCCTGGCTACTGGGGGTGACGATATCGCCGGCCGGATCGCGATGGTGGTAGATGTACTCGGCCTGGAGGTGCAGGCCACCGTGATCCCACTGCACGTCCGCCGCATAGTCGTGCTCGTTGTACGACCACTGGTACGGGACGGTCGGCGCGGTCGGGTCGGGAGGGGCGCCCGGGGGGAGGGGCGGCGCTTGGGTCACGATCTCGGTGGCGCGCCCACCATACGCGGACACCCCCACCTTGAACGTGCCGGCCCACGGCGCCTCGAACTCGAGCCGCCCGCCGAGCGCAACACGATGATCGAGGTCCTGCGTCGGCTCGACGGGGCTGCGCCCGTTCGACAGCGTGGCGTAGTACCCAACCTGGTAGTCGCCGACCAGCGCGCTGCCGTAGAGCTCGAGGCCGGTCTGCGCCTCCGGGAACAGCGCCTCACTGATGATGTGCGGCGCGTACGCCGAGATGATCGCCGGCGAGCCATGGTCGACGTTCCAGATCCCGTACGGTGTGAGGAAGTGGCCGGCGCGGATCGTGAGGAGGGTGTCGAGGGCGTAGTCGACATATGCCCGCTGGATCGCGATCCCGCCCCACGTCAGGGGGTGGTTGAAGTCGGTCGTATCTGCGACCGTGGTGTTCGTCGGGGGGGCCGTGCTCGGCCCGGCCGTTCCGGTGTCAGCGGCGGAGCCGTTGGGCGCGTACATGAACCGGATCTCGGCGAGAAAGCGCCATTTCGGCGTGAACGCCTTCGCGAAGTACAGGTTCAGCTTGCCGGAGACGAATGACTGCTGCGTTATGGCATTCGGGCCGCCCCACTGGCGCTGCCACGACATGTCCGCGAACCCGTAGATGTTGAGCTTATCATCGAAGATGGCGCCGCCCGATGCGTCGAGCCCGAGCGCGGTGAGATCGACGTCGTCGGCGGGATGAGCGGCGCCCGGGGTAGCCGCGATCGCGGCAGCCTCGGCGGCGGCGTCTGCAGCGTTGGCCATCGCCGCGTCGTGGGACTCGGCAGGCGGCGCAGCGGGGGACGGCTGTGCGTACGCGGTGGACGCCGTCACGGCGAGCAGCACCGCTCCGGCGATCGGGAAATGGCTCATAGGAAACACTCGGGTGGCTGCAACCAGTTTCGGCCCGCAGGTCTGGGCAATTTCATGGACAGGGATTCGACCCATTGCACAGGACATAGAGCCCCGTGACAGGTATTCCAGTCCTCCTGAGTACTGGGTCGAAGCGTCCCGATCCCGTCGCCACCGAGTGCAATCGCGCAGCGGAAACTTGACGAGCTGATCCAGGCATGAACCAAACGAGGTATGGCCGAGCTGACCATACATGCTTGCGAGTGCGAGGTATGCCAGGAGCATCCGCGGAGCGCGGAAGCCATGGAGCACCGAAAGTTGAACCGGGTCGTAGCACTTCTCGACAAGAAACAAGCGAGACGAGTCATTCAGGCGCTCTGCTCGCTGCGTGCATAAGCACGACGAAGGTGTTCGACGAGCAGCCGGACCCGCTTCTCGTTCCGCAGGGACGCGCGGTAGAGCGCATGGATCGCGGTCGGCTCGGAGGTCCACGCGCGCAGGAGGTGCACCAGACGTCGGCGCCGCAGGTCCTCGGCGATGAACCACGGCGGCAGCAACGCGACCCCGAGGCCGTCGATGGCGAGCTCGCGAATCAACTGACCCGAGTTGCACGAGCACCGCGTTCGCATCCGGACGCGCGTCGCCTCGGGGGGCGCCCCGGGGGTCCCGCGGACGAGCGTCCAGCCATCCATCGCCGCCTCGCGCAAGATGCTCAGGGCATCGTGGCTCGACAGCGCCGCCGGCGTTTTCGGCTCGCCCCTGCGGCGCACGTAGTCGGGCGAGGCCACGACCACGCGGCTCCACGACGACAAGGGAACCGCGATGATCTCGGTGGTGAGCGGCAGCCTGGAGCCGACGCGGATCGCGACGTCGACGTCATCGAGCGCGAGGTCGATCACCCGATCCTCGAGCCGGATGCTGATCTCGATCCCGGGGTTATCGAACAGCAGGGGGCGGAGCAGGGTGACCCCCGCGAGCATGCCCACCGTGACCGGCACGCTGATCCGGACCGGCCCGGCGAGCTCGGTGCGCGCGATCGACTGCGCGTCCTCGACCTCGCGCAGCACGCGCAGGCAGCGCTCGTAGTACCGCTGGCCGGCGGCGGTCACGGTCATCCGGCGCGTGGTGCGCGAGATCAGCGCCGCGCCGACCGTCGCCTCGAGCGTCGTCACGTGCCGGCTCACGGCGGCGGTCGAGACATGCAGCTGCTTGGCAGCGGACGAGAAGCTCCGGGCCTCGACGACGCGGACGAACGTCTCCATCTTGCCGATCAGATCCATCGGGGTGACCGTGCGCGACTGTTACCGAAACTGCAAGAGTGCGTCACCGCGACCGGCGCTACCGGGCGGCGCGCGCGACGCTCACAGTGGTCGGCATGAAGATGTTCGACGACAAGGTAGTCATCGTGAGCGGCGCCAGCGCGGGGATCGGCGAGGCCGCCGCGGTCGCGTTCCAGGCCGCGGGCGCGAAGGTGTTCGGCCTCGCGAGCACCGCGGCGTCTCGGGCCGCGGCCGAGGCCAAGCACCCCGCCATCGCGTGGCTCGCGGCCGATCTCACCAGCCGAGCCCAGATCGACGCGGCGGTCGAGGCCGTCACGCGCGCGGGTCGCATCGACGTCCTCGTGAACAACGCCGGCATCTACAAGTTCGCGTCGCTCGCGGCGTCGACCGACGAGGTGGTCCGCTCGCAGTTCGAGATCAACGTGTTTGGCTTGATCGGGTTGACCCAGGCGTGCCTGCCGGCGCTGACCGCGAGCTTGGGCTCGATCGTGAACGTGAGCAGCACGTCGGCGCGCAAGCCGATGCGCGACCAGTCCGTCTACGGCGCGAGCAAGGCCGCCGTCGAGGCCTTGACCCGGTCGTGGGCGATCGAGCTCGCGGGGCACCGCGTGCGCGTGAACGCCGTCTCGCCAGGTCCGACCGAGACGCCAGGGGTCGCGAAGTTGTTCCCCTCGCCGGAGGTGCGCGCCGCCGCGCGCGCGCAGATCTCGAGCGTCGTCCCGCTCGGTCGGATCGCGAGCAGCGACGAGATCGCGCACTGGATCGTCGCGCTGGCCGATCCGCGGGCGAGCTGGCTCACGGGGCAGGTGCTCGGGGTCGATGGCGGCATGAGCGCGACCTGACGCGCTGGCTCCGTCGCCGGCGCGGGTCGCGCGGCACCAGCGCGGCGCGGCGGGGCCGCGTTCGGCGCGCACCTCGAACGCAAGCACGGCCGCAGGCCGCCGCTCACCGCGGTGCGCGATCAGCGAAGATTCGTGGCCGTGTCCGCGACCTTCGATCCGGAGCCGGGGAGCGGGCAGCGCGCCTCGCGCGCCGCCGGGTCGATCGGCCCGCCGGCCACCGCGACCAGCCCAAGCTCCGGGTCGCCCTGGGCCGGCGCGAGAACCGCGCCCAGCGCCGGGTCGCGCCGCACAGCGTCTGTGAGCGCGCGCTGGTACTCGTCATCGAGCTGCGCGACCTCGGCGGCGATCGCATCGAACGACGCCGCACCGGCGCCCGGCTGATCGAGCGTGGCCATCAGCGCGGTGCGCTGGCGCCGCAGGGCGAGCAGATCGTGGGCCGCGGCCGCGAGCTGGGTGCGATCGGCCGAGGCCCGGTGCTCCGGGGCGTCGCGCAGGGCGTCTGTGCAGGGCCCGCCGAGCGAGTCGGGGATCCCGGCGAGCTTGGTGGAGGCCTCGGTCGCGCGGCGCGCCGCGCCGGTGGACGTGGCAAGGATCGCCATCACGGCGACGATGCCCAGCGAGAGGGTCGCGGCACGGAGGACGAGGCCGCGAGTGAACCGGAGGCCGGGGCTGCGAGCAGCGTCCGCGTTATGCTGCGACGCGTCGAAGTATTTGATTTTGCCTGGTTCTGCTTCGAAATCTGGCATGGTCACGCATAAACATGCACGATCTTGTCGGCATGCGCAACGTGAATGCGGCGAGAGCCTGCTAACCTGTGCACAGTCGTGCAGGTTCAAGAATCCGCCCTCAACAGCATGCTGAGCGAGGAGCGGCGGCGCTGGATCCTCGCGACCCTCGAGCGCGACGGCAAGGTGGTGGTGTCGGACCTGAGCCGCGCGCTCGAGGTCTCCGAAGACACGATTCGCCGGGATCTCCGCGAGCTTGCGGCGGAAGGTCGGGTCCAGCGGGTGCACGGCGGTGCGCTGCCCGCGGCGCCCCTGAGCCCGAGCTACGCGGTGCGGGCCACGCAGGGGGCGTCGACCAAGGTGATGCTGGCGCGCGCGGCGGCGTCGCTGGTCCGTCCGGGGACGGTCGTGCTGGTCGACGGTGGCACGACGAACGTGGAGATCGTCCGGCAGCTGCCGCCCGATCTGGTCGCGACCGTGGTCACCAACAGCCTGCCGGTCGCGCTCGCGCTCGCGGATCACGCGCGGCTCGAGGTGATCCTGCTCGGCGGGCGCGTGGGCAAGCTGTCGCTCGCGACGGTCGACATCGTGACGGTGGAGGGCGTGCGCGCGCTGCGCGCCGATCTGTGCTTCCTCGGCGTGTGCAGCGTGCACCCCGAAGCCGGCGTGACCACGTCGGAGTACTCCGAGGCGCACCTCAAGCGCGCGATGATCAGCTCGTCGGCCGAGGTCGTCGCGGTGGCGCTCGGCGAGAAGCTCGGCACGGCGGCGCCGCACGGGGTCGCGCCTCTGGCCGAGCTCACGCACCTGGTGACCGAGTCGAGCGTGACCGACGAGGAGCTGGCGCCGTATCGCGCCGCCGGCGTCACCGTGCTGCGCACCTGAAGACGTGTAGAACAAAGCCTGGAAACCTCTCCAGGAGACGTTGAGATTGACCTCGACTCAACGCCTTCCGTCAAGGTCAAGGCCCTGGTCGACGTCAACCGGGCGGTGCGCCTGAGCCAAGGCCCCGACCCCTTTGTTCGACGCCTCTTGAGGTGCTCGGCACGCCGGTCGGTCTCCTGGTGGTGCCGGCGCTGGCGACCGTGAAGGTCGTCACGGGGCCCGATGGATTACCGAGGCTCGATGTCGGGTCGCCGATGACGTACGTCGACATCCTGGACGACAGCGTCGACGTCGCCAACGAGCGCTGACTTCGCGTCGTTCGCGCTGGCGCGCGTGGCCGGGGGCGCCGTGCGCGATGTCGGGATCGCGGCGCACACGGATACCTCGTCGTCGACGGCGACATCCAGTAGCACGTCATGGCCGGCCCAGGCTACAGTTTGCGGCGTCGTGGCCTGCTCGAAGCGTGCGAGGTTTCTCGGCTGGTTCGCAGCCGCGACTGCCTGGCTGGCGCTCACCCTGGGGCTCGCGCGGGCCGAGCCCGAGGCCGCGCCCGGCGAACTGCCGCCCGGGCATCACAAGCTGCGCGTGTTCGGCGGCGATGACGGGCTGCACAACCTGGTGGTCGTCAGCATCGCCCAGGACGGCGACGGGTTCCTCTGGCTCGCGACCGAGGACGGCGCGTACCGGTTCGATGGTGAGCGGTTCACCCACTTCTCGGTCGAGGATGGCCTGGCGTCGAGCTCGACCAACGTGGTCGCGATGGCCCCCGACGGCAACATCTGCGTGGGCAGCCGCAAGGGGCTGGCGTGCTGGGATGGCGTGCGGTTCGCGCGCCCGCGCGGCGGGCTGCCGCCGGGGCCGATCAACCGGATCGTGAGCTACGCCGGCAAGCTGTGGGTCGGCACCGACGCCGATGGGCTGTATGTCCGAGAGCCGGACGGTGAGTTCGTGCCGGCGCCGGGGTGGCCCGCCACCGGCCGGATGGTCCGCGCGCTGTGGGCCGACGCCGACGGCCTGATCGCCGGGATGGGGTCGACGGTCGTGGTCAGCGCCGGTGATGGCGGCTGGCACGAGCTCGGAGACGTCGGGCTCGCGCACGAGCGGATCGACGGCGTGCTGCGCGATCGCGAGGGCGCGCTGTGGATCCGCACGCAGACCCATCTGTGGCAGCTGGCGCGCGGCGCGCGCCGCGTCGTCGACCTCCGCGAAGGGCTGCCGACGAGCTACGAGGTGGGCGCCGGCACCAACGGCATGGTGATCGGCCCGCGCGGCGACGTGCTGGTCAGCAGCGACGAGGGCGTGGCGTATCGCGAGCACGGCCGCTGGCGCGTGTTCGATCGCGCGCCCGGCACGGCCGCGGCGGCGGCTCGCACGATGTTCGTCGATCGCGAGGGCTCGGTGTGGATCGGCGCGGCGGGGCTGTTCCAGCTGCGCGGCCGCGGCCTCATCGAGTCGTACAGCGCGGCGAGCGGCCTGCCGGGTGACTCCGTGTGGAGCTACCGGCGCGACGGCGATGGCACGCTCTGGATCGGCACCAACCATTGCCTCGCCCGCGCGGTCGCCGGGCGGTGGACGTGCTTGCCGGGGACCGAGGGGCGGGTCGTCCGCGCGTTCCTGTTCCCGCCCCAGGGCGGCGTGTTCGTCGGGGGAGCGCCCGCCGATCTGCTGTACATCGACGCCGAGGGGCGCGCTCGTTCGCTCGGCAACTTCGAGCCGCCGCCGGGCCACAACATCATGGCGATGGCGATCGGCCCGGAAGGCGATCTGTGGATCGCGACCCGCGTCGGGCTCTACCGGCTGCCGGGCGCGGTACCGGGCCCGCTCGAGCACGTCGTCGTCCCCGGCCTCGACAGCAGCGCGCGGTTCACGTGGGTGACCGCGATCGACGGCCGGCTGTGGACCACGAGCGCGCCCGGCGGGCTGGGCGTGCTCGACCACGGGCGGTGGCGGGTGTTCGGGCAGGACGCGGGGTTTCGCGCTGCGGCCATGAGCTTTCTGATCAAGCGCGCCGACGGCCGGTTCTGCGCGGCGTACACCGAGGCGCTCGGCCTCACGTGCTTTCGCTACGACGGCGACGCGGTCAGCGAGCTCGAGCACCTGGGGCGGCCCGACGGCCTGGCCAGCGGCCTGGTGTACCTGCTCGGTGAGGATCGCCAGCGCCGGCTGTGGATCGGCAGCGGCGACGGCATCGATATCGTCACGCCGCACGGCATCGATCACTTCGACGAGGCCGATGGGCTCGCCGGCAACGATACCTGCGCGATGGCGTTCCTGGTCGACCCCGACGGCTCGGTGTGGATCGGCTCGACCGGCGGCGTGACCCACCTGCTGACGCAGTTCTATGGCGGGCCACCGCCGCCGCCGCACGCGACCGTGCTCGAGGGCCGGCTCGGCGACGAGGTGATCCGCAGCGCCGCCGCGGGGCGCGCGGTGCCGCACGATCACAACGCGCTGACGCTCGATCTGGCGTCGAGCAGCATGCTCGATCCCAAGCGCGTCGAGTACCAGATCCGGCTGTCGCCGAACGAGCTGCGGTGGAGCACGACGCGGCAGCGCCAGGCGCGCTATCCGGGGCTGTTGCCGGGCGCGTACAGCTTCGAGGTCCGCGCGCGGATCGGGGGCGGCGGTGTGTGGGGCGCGGCCACGGCCGTACGGTTCGCGATCTTGCCGGCGTGGTGGCAGGCCGGTTGGTTCCTGGCGCTGGTCGTGCTCGCCGGGCTCACGACGATCGCGACCGCGTTCACGTGGCGGCAGCGCGCGCTGCTGCGGCGCCGCACCCGCCAGCTCAACGCGCAGTCCGATGCCAGCTTCCGCGCGGTGATCGACCTCATGCCGGATCTGATCTCGGTGTACCGCGATCGCGTCCTCATCTACTGCAACGTGGCGTGCTGCCGGTTCCTCGGGATCGATCCGGCGGTCGTGCGGTGGAACGAGCTCGATCTGCTCGCCTGGGTCCATCCCGATGATCGCGACCAGATGACGCAGCTGTTCAACGGCGTGCGCGACCTCGATCCCCACCAGGGGTCGGAGGTCATCGAAATGCGGATGCGCAGCGCGGATGGCAGCTGGCGGACCTGCGAGATCTCGGGGATCCGCGTCGAGATCGGCAACGAGCTGACCGTGGTGGCCAGCGGGCGCGACGTCACCGAGCGAAAACGGCTTCGCGCCAAGCTCCTGGTGAGCGATCGTATGGCAAGCCTTGGGACGCTCGCCGCCGGCATCGCCCACGAGATCAACAACCCCCTCGCCTACGTCACCGGAAACCTCGAAGTCATGGCCGAAACCCTCCAAGCCTCCGAGCAGCCGACCTCGCTCCAGGAGCGCAAGGAACTCGCCACCGCGGTCAGCGACGCCCGCGATGGCGCCGAGCGCATGCGCAAGATCGTGCTCGGCCTGCGCTCGTTCACCCGCTCCGACGAGGAGCAGCGCGTGCCGGTCGCGCTCGCCGGCGTGATCGACGCGGCGATCCGGATGACGAGCAACGAGGTGCGCCACCGCGCGCAGCTGGTGCGCGAGCTCGGGGTGACGCCGCTGGTGCTCGCCGACGATGGCCGGCTCACCCAGGTGTTCATCAACCTGCTGGTCAACGCGGCGCACGCGATCCCGGAGGGCCGGTCCGACGCCAACCGGATCACGGTGCGGACGCGGACCGATGCGGCCGGCCGGGCGGTGATCGAGGTCGAGGACACCGGCAAGGGCATCTCGCCCGAGGTCGCCGCCCGGGTGTTCGATCCGTTCTTCACGACCAAGGATGTCGGTGAGGGCACAGGTCTTGGGCTCTCGATCTGCCACGGCATCATCAGCGGGCTCGGCGGCCAGATCTCGATCGACGCCTTGTCGGTCACGCCCGGCGGGCAGAGCGGCACCGTGGTCCGGGTGGTGCTGCCGGCCGCGGTGCCACCGGCCTCGCCGACGCCGGTGCCGGCGAGCCCCCCCGAGAAGACCGGCGACGGCCCGCGCCGCCACCGCGTGATGCTGGTCGACGACGAGCCGATGGTGGTCCAGACGATGGAGCGCCTGCTGCGCCGCGACTTCGATATCACCGTCGCGCTGTGTGGCCAGGACGCGCTCGCCCACATCACCTCCGGCGCGCGGTTCGATGCGATCGTCAGCGACGTGATGATGCCGAACATGACCGGGATCGAGCTGATCGAGGAGCTCCAGAAGCTGGCGCCCGATCAGGCGCAGCGGCTGATCTTTCTGTCGGGCGGGGCGTTCACCGCCGAGGCCCGCGAGCGGCTGCAAGCGCTCGGCGCGCCGCAGCTCGAGAAGCCGGTCAGCGCCAAGGAGCTGCGGGCCTGCGTGTCGCGGGTCGCCGAGGCCGGCGCCGCGCGGTGATCTGCGCGCGCGGATCCTGCGCCGCTGCGCGCTTCCTGCGCACCCGCGCGTAACCCATTACGCACGTCGGATTCACCTGCGTGAATTGCCGCTGCGAGCGGGATTCGGAGCGGCGCCGGGCCGGCGGTGCGGCAATCACGGTCACCGGGCCTGTGCTACGAATGGCGACCGGATGCGATTGGCGCACTGTTCCGACTTACACCTGCTATCGCATGATGGCGCCCGGTGGCTCGACCTCGCCAACAAGCGCTGGATCGGGGCGATGAACCTCTTGTCCAACCGCAGCCGGCACTATCACGTCGCGGCGTTCGACGACATGGTCGCCGATCTCAACGCGCTGGGCGTCGACCACGTGCTGTGCACCGGCGACGTGACCAACCTCGCGCTTCGCCAGGAGTTCACGTTCGCCCGCGACAAGTTCGACCGGCTCCTGGCAGGCACGACCGGGGTCACCGTGATCCCTGGCAACCACGACGCCTACGTCGGCGAAGGCGTGTCGCTGTTCGCCGAGATCTTCGGCGCGTTCGCGACCTGCGATCCCGGCTGGGCCTGGGACGCGGCGGACGCGCAGCCCCTGGACGGCGCGCCCGACGACCTGCGCTGGCCGATCGTCCGGGTCCGCGGCGAGCTCGCGCTGATCGGCACGTCGACCAGCCGGCAGACCCCGTGGTTCACCGCGTACGGCGAGCTCGGGCCAGGCCAGCTCGCCCGGCTGGCCCGCGCGCTCGGCGATCCGCGGCTCGCGGACAAGGTGCGCGTCGTCGCGATCCACCATCCGCCGGCCGGCAAGCGCGCCCAGAACCGGATCCGCGGGCTGCGCGACCACGCCGCGTTCGCCCGGGTGATCGCTGGCGCCGGGGCGCATCTGATCGTCCACGGCCACGAGCATCGCGATATGACCGAGCTGCTCGCGGGGCCGGCCGGGCCCGTGCCGGTGCGCGGAGTCGCTTCGGGAACCTACCTTCATAACAAGCCCGAGCGCACCGCTCGCTATCGCATCTACGACATCGCGAGCGGCGGCGTGGTCTCGGAGGAGCTCCGCGTGTGGGATCGCGAGCGCCGCGCGTTCGCATCGCAAGGCGCCCGCGGGTAGGCCTTGGCGCGCTGCCAAAGCGCGCGCGGCGCTCGCAATGTAAACGTCGAACTTGACTTGGATTTGTTACGTGCGGTACCGAGGAAACCACTGACGCCACGGAGATGCCATGGGTGAACGAGTCCCTGACGCCGACGCGATCGAAGCCGCTGATGACAAGTACGTGATGCGTCCCTGGACGCATCCCGCCGGCGAACCGGTCATCATCGCGCGGGCGCGCGGCTGCGTCGTCACTGATATCCACGGCAAGGACTACCTCGACCTGACGGCGGGGTACTTCGTCAACAACGCCGGGCATTGCCATCCCCGCATCATCGAGGCCGCGACCAAGCAGCTCGGCGAGGTGCTGCAGGTCTCGGGCAAGCACGGGACGATCCCGGCGGTGCGGCTGGCCGAGAAGCTGATAAGCCTCGCGCCCAGGACGATCAACAAGGCGTTCTTCTCGACCGGCGGCTCGGAGGCCAACGAGGTCGCGCTCAGGATGGCGCGCCAGTTCCGCAAGAAGCCCGAGGTCGCCTACCTCGAGAACGGCTACCACGGAATGACGCTCGGCTCGCTCGAGGTCACCGCGAGCGAGAAGTATCGCGAGGCGGCGGGCAAGCCGCTCGGCACCGACAACTACGCGGTCCCCACCGCGTACTGTTATCGCTGCAAGTACGGCCCGCACGCGCAGTGCAAGGTCGAGTGCCTCGACGGCATCGACGCGCTGTTCGACGCGCACCCCAACACCGCCGCGCTGATCGCCGAGCCGATCCAGGCGGTCGGCGGGCTCGCCCCGCCGCAGAAGTGGTGGGACCGCATGGACCAGGCGCGCAAGAAGCGCGGGATCCTGCTGATCGCCGACGAGATCCAGACCGGGATGGGCCGCACCGGCAAGATGTTTGCGATCGATCATTACGGCCTCGAGCCCGAGATCCTGGTCGGCGGCAAGGGCCTGTCGGGCGGCGTCGGCTCGCTCGGCCTCACCGCGGCCGGAACCGAGATCGCGCGTCACTTCTTTGGCGGCACCACGCCGACGTCGGG